>Ga0126312_10002947_pt1 | contig 11438 bp, 9 predicted proteins | sample Plot104A_FD_92537 | JGI IMG/M metagenome (GOLD analysis project Ga0126312, IMG submission 92537) | Serpentine soil microbial communities from UC McLaughlin Reserve, CA, USA - Plot104A | ecosystem: Environmental > Terrestrial > Soil > Grasslands | place: USA: UC McLaughlin Reserve, Lake County... | reverse complement strand
GCGAACTCCGCCTGGTCGGCCATGCGGCCAGGGTACCGCCGGGCGTCAAATCGACCCGGGTGCAGGCCTCGCGACTCGCTCGGCGTCACCCTCCAGATGGCGCCACGTCGCCCGCCGACCTTCCGTCCAGGAACATCACGCGCGCCTTGGCGTCCTTGAGGAAACGCGACCGCGAGTGCGAGGACCCGGCCGCGGTGGAGAGGTCCACCGCGGCCGGACCCAACTTCACCGGAGGCCGAGCTTGCGCGAGCACTCGGGCCATGCGCCCCAGCCCTGGCGAGCGCGAACGCGTTCCGCCACGATGATCTGCTGCTCCCGTGACGCGAGATCAGCGCGGGGTGCGAACGCACCGCCGCCGAACCCTTCCCACGTCGCCTGCAGGAACTGAAGCCCTCCGAAATACCCGTTGCCGGTATTGATCGCCCAGTTCCCGCTGCTCTCGCACTGCGCGAGCCGGTCCCACACGCCCGGCCCGAAACGGCCGTACCGGCAGCCGCCGAGTACGCCGACCACGACGACGAGCACCGCTGCGGCCGCGCCGCGCCGAACCCAGGACTTGATCTGCATCTCGCTCTCCCTCGTCGTGGGCTCCAAGGGAGCCCTCCGTCGGGGAAGGCGACGCGCTCGTAGCGCGAAAGACGCCGGCCGAAGGCCGGCGGGGAAGGCGGCGAAAGACTATTCGCCGACAGAATGGAAGGGAAGCGCCGACCTCGTGATCATCGAGCCCTCAAGGAAGCCCGGGCTTGTCCTGCTAGATCGAGACCTTCCAGATCCCCCGCTCCTCGCCAAAGGGATCGGACAGCGGTTTGAAGACGACGTAGAAGTCCCCCATCTGGCCGTCGACACGAAAGTAGATGTCGCCCGCTTGCTCGCCGCCTCCGACTAGGTCCCCAGCTGGGAGCGTGGGAGCGCTCGTAATCGTCATCTTGATCTGGTTGCCGTTGGGAGTCTGAAGCTTCCAATCCAAGGGATTCTCTTCGTTGTTGTCGCTGTTGCGGTTGCAGATCTTCACGGACACCTTCAGGTAGCCGTCGTTTTCGAACGAGCTCAGGGTTTGCTCGAAGCTCGCACCGGTGACCGTCGTCGCGAATCCGCCGAGATTGGCGGTCTCTCCGATGTTGCGCTCCTGGTCTTCGTCCTGCCGGCCGGGTCGCCCCTTGAACAGCTTGCCCGCGTTGTTCTTCCCGCTGTTCTTCGGGGCCTTGCTCCCAGGCTTGATGTACGTCCCGGTCGTGGCGCACCGCTTTGTCTTGGCGGGTGCTCGCGCCTCGAGTTCGGCGCCAGCAATGGAGGTGCCCGCGGCGCCAATCAACAAGACGGCGCTCAAATGGACCGCACCACCTGTCGAAGCGTTCGGTGCCGCAGCCATCAAACCCTCCTCGCCCGGGGAGCCCCCCGGCGCAAATGACGGTAGTGCTGCTCGAGCCGCGTACTGGGTGGTAACAACAAGCGCCCGGAACCGTTGGCACAGCTCCGAACTCAAAAGTACGCTGCCGCTGCCGCTTCGTCGCCTGCGACCCGTGGCGGACGGGTTGTCCCAGCGAGTCTCGGTGCAACCGACCAATGGCCGTTGTACGTGCGGCCTGCGGGATGTTCTGCGTGTCGTTCGACTGATCGTTCACTCGGAGATACCGCAACGGGAGGTTCGGATGATGGACTCGTTCTGGGATCGAAGGACGAGCTTCTGGAGAGACAAGGAGCTCCTGAGATCCAGTGTTGCGAGATCCAAGCTCGGGTCGGCCGTGAGCCGACGGTCGCGACGCATCCGGGCTCGGTCCAGGGGGAGGAAGCGCGCCTCGCTGTGCGCGCTCGCGTCGTTGGTGTTGCTGGTCGTGTTCGTTCACGGACTCGTCGCGAGCGACGTCGGTCGCGGTCGCGGCGGCGGGCGAGAGGCTCGCGCAGCTGACGGCACGCAAGCGGGTGGTGACGCGAGCGCCGCGCCGCAGGGACCTGGTGCGAACGCGCGCCCAGTCGCATCCGTGACCGATGCGCCGCCCGATCTGGCGGCGACACCGGGCGCCCTACCTGCCGGCGGGGTCGCTCCCTCGCAAGCGCCTGTGGGGAGCACCGGTGGTGGCACGAGCGGCACGTCCGCGGCTATCTCCTCGGCTCCCGCGCCGGTGCCGGCTCCCGCGCCGGCTCCAGCGCCCGCTCCGGCGCCCGCGCCAGCTCTCGCGCCCGCACCCGCACCGACACCGACGACCTCGCCGCCGCCGCCGCCGACGACGCAACCGTCCTGCACGATCGGACTACTCGGGACGTGCATCCTCGATGGTGGCGGCGGCCTGCTCCCGTGAGCACGCGCGTCCAGGCTCCACACGCGCGTGCAAACGGGACGCAGCTCGTCTCACATCCGACTCTCACTTGCCAAGTCGGAGGGGCGACACCTGCCTGTCGCCCGCACCTCCGTACTCGCCGTGTCGGCGGCGAAGTCCTGTGCGGGCGGATCAATCCTTCCCGACCGCCTTGAGATAGAAGGAACGGTCAAAGACCTTGTTCTCGGGAACAGGCTTCTGGAACGTGAGCACGCCAAGGTCGATGAAGACCCGTTGGACGCGTTCCGCCGTGCCCTTGCGGATCTCCCAGTCGAACTGCAGCGGCGGCGTGCGCTGAATGTTCGCCACCGGCTGGTTGATGGCATTCGAGAGGGCGTCCATCGTTTGCTGGTTCTGGTGGTAGTTGCCGGTGAGTTCGGTGTTGATGGTACGGATCATCGCCCGTGCGAATGCCCTCCCGACTGCTGGTCGGTCCTTCAGCAAGCTCTTGCCGTAGAAGTAGCCGCCGAGCGGCTCGCCTGGAGTCTGAGTCGCAACCAGTACGAACGAGGGATCGTTCGCCACCTGCAGCCACAGTGGGTCGAGCAGGATCGCGCAGTCGATCGCCTGGTTCTTCATCGCCTGCACCATGTCTGTTGACGGGATGGTTTGGATATCGAGGTCGGTGGCCTTGAACTTTCCGCGGAGCTCTTGCTGCACGTAGTAGAAGGACACGCTCGCCTTTCCCACGGCCGAACCGACCTTCTTACCCTTCAGTTCGGCAGGCTTGGGGCGGTTGGGATTCTTGAAGGCATCGCGTCGGCACCACATCCCTGTCTGCGGCACGCTCGGCTTGCCGGCGTCCGGCGGGTAGTAGTTGCCCAGAACCATCTTCACCGGGAGCCCTTGCCGCGCTGCGTTGAACAACGCGCCTTCGATCCCACCGACTGCCACGTCGATCTGACCACTTGCGAGTTGAGGTACCGCGTCGGAGAACGTCACGTTGACCAGGTTGATGTCGATGTTCTCCTTCTTGAATTCGCCGAGGGCGTCGCCGACAAGAAGCGGCGCGATGAACTCGAGTTTGAAGTTCGACGACACCGTCAGTGTCACCGGCTGGGCCAGCGGCTTCGGCGCCGGAGCATCGGTGTCGCACCGCGCCGGTTTGCGCCCAACGCTGATGTCGGCTGAATCGGTCACAGCGTTGTCGCCACAGCCAGCTACCGCGACGGCCGGCGCAAAGCCAGGACCGGCGTGAGCCGTTGCAGAGTGAGACGCCTCCTCGCCCACGGCAGCGCCGCTGGATGCGACCAGCAGGAGCACCGCAATGCCAGCCGCCGCGAGAACACTTGCATTGCGGCGTCGCCCTCTCGTTGAGATCTTCACCGTTACCCCCCTTACCGGTCCTTCGAGTCACTCGTCGCAACCCGTCCCGGCTGCGCTGTCAACGTGCCATTCCTTGTTCGCCTGCCCGCTCGTGTGGTGCCCACGGAGCGACAAGTCGCCCGATCACCTTGACGATCGTGATGAAGATCACCCCCATGACCGCAGCAATGATGATCCCCATGTAGGTCTGCTTCGGCAGCAACACCTGGCGACCTTGATTGATGACGTATCCGATTCCTGCTTCACCTGGTGCGAACACGAACTCGACGCCGATCAGAGTGAGCACCGCCACGCCCGCCGCGACGCGCAGTCCCACGAATACCTGCGGCAGTGAGGCGGGGAGCAGCACATGGCGGAACATCTGCCAACGGTTCGCGCCAAAGCTGCTCGCAGCTTCCCGATAGCCGTCTGGGACGGCCATCACTGACGCCATGGACTGGATCCACACGAAAAAGAAGACGGTGACGCCGATGACGGCGATGACCGGTTCCTCGCCAAAGCCGAGGATGAGCAGAAACAGCGGAAGAATCGCGAGCTTGGGCACCGTGTACAGCGCGTTCAACGTCGGCTCGAGCGAAGCGCGCAGCAACCGCGACATTCCCATCACGTATCCGAACAGGAGTCCGGCCGCCGCGCCGAATCCGTATCCCCACAGCATGCGCCGCGAACTCACCCAGACGTCGTGCCAGCGATGTTGCTCGGAGAACTGCTTCCGTGTCTCGCTGACGATGTCCGTAGGCGGCGGGTAGAGGCGACGGTCGATCAACCCCCGTGAGGCCGCGATCTGCCAGAGGACCAGCAGCGCCACAGGTACGCCAATCGCGAGGGTGATTTCGATGGCTCGTCGTCGGCGCAGATACGCCTGAGGGTGTTGCTCCGCCTTCCCTGGCTGCCGCACCGAGACACGCGCCGCGCGGCCGGGAACCGAAGCAGGTCCATGCGTGGCCGCTGCCGTCGTGAGGGCCATGTCGTCGTCCGTTTGCGTCTCACGCATGCGCACTTCCGATGCCCACTTGTTCGGCGAGATGCGCCTCCACCTCGCGACGAAGCAGATCCCAAAGATCCGCTTGGAGGTTGACGAATTCGTGCGTCAGCCTGATCTCAGCGCTGCGTGGCCGTTCGAACGGAATGTCAATCGATTTGAGCATCCGACCCGGGCGGGCCGACATGACGACAACGCGGTCACCCAGAAGGATCGCCTCCTCGAGGCTATGGGTGATGAAGACGACCGTCCGTCGATCCTTCTGCCACAGCACGAGCAGCTGCTCCTGGAGCATCGTGCGCAGCTGGGCATCGAGCGAGGCGAAGGGCTCGTCCATCAGAAGCACATCCGGCTCGACGGCGAGCGCCCGCGCGATCGCCACACGCTGCTTCATGCCACCTGACAGCGTCTCCGGCCGGGCACGCGCGCGGTCGGCGAGGCCCAGCTGGGTCAGATATCGCCGGGCGCGATCGTTGCCTTCCTTCTTCGGCACGCCAGCCACGTCGAGGCCCAAGCGCACATTGTCCAGGACCGTCTTCCATGGGTAGATCGAGTACTCCTGAAACACCATGGCGGTCGGATTGCCCGCATCGCGAGTTCGGATTTCGATCGTGCCAGCCGTAGGACGAATCAGGCCGGCGGCGACCCGTAAGAACGTCGACTTGCCGCACCCGGACGGGCCGACGATGGAGACGAACTCGCCGTCAGCGATATCGAGGTCGAGCGGGCCGAGAGCCTCGATACGGGAATCTCCGGCTCCGAAATGACGCTCGACGCCCCGGGCCGAAATCTTCGCTGCCTCGGCGTCGACGAGCGGTGTCACTTCGCCGTGACCAGCGCACTACCAGATTCCGTTGGTTGCGCTGTGTGTGCTTCATTGGGACTCCGCGCTCCATCCGCGTGCGCCTCGGCGAGTGTGAGGTCGACACCGGGGCCCCAGTCATGCCGCAACCCATCTCCGTGTTGGACGCCTCGCCGATAGCGCAGGTGCTCGATCAACATCGACACCCCAGCCGGTCCGCCCGCCCGAGATCGCGATCCTCGCATCAGGGAAGCGGACCGGCGCCCTGGCAAGGATCCAGTCGAGGCGGGCCTGCATCCCGTTCAGGATGGTAGCTGCCCATGCGATCGGCGTCGGCGGATCAGAACTGCCCGGACGATCCTCGTCAGCACGACGACGCGTAACCCGAATGACAGCACGCTCGATTGCCTGATCGCAGTATCACGATCGACCTGACTGCCGTACCGAGGTAGAGGGCACTGCTCAAACCCCCTTTGGAGCCGGGAAGGGGACTCGAACCCCTGGCCTGCTCATTACGAGTGAGCTGCTCTGCCAGCTGAGCTATCCCGGCGCGGCTCGGCAGTGTACGGCGGGGTGGAAATCCCCACGACGGCCCCGGTAGCCTCATCGCCGCAAATCGGACAAAGGGCGCGGGGTCCTGCCGCGCCCGCCCCGGCGGAGAGGGGACCCGTGACTCGACGCGAGCGACGCCAGCGACGCCAGCGACGCCAGTCCGCCCGTGCTGTCGCGGCGGTCGCCGTGACCGCCGCGCTCGGCACCATCGGCACCCTCGGGGGCATGGCCGCGGCCTCGGACGAGCCCCAACGGCCGCACGCGCTCCCCCGGGCGCCCGTCGCGATCGAACCCTCCCTAGTGTCGGCCAGCGCCGCGGTGCAGGCTCGGGACGAATTGCGCTACTCGGTCGCGGTCCTCGAGCACACCGCCGCGCAGCAAGCGGCGGCGGAAAAGGCATCGCGCGATTCGATCTGGGATCGAATCGCCGCCTGCGAGACGCAAGGCAACTGGGCGATGCGAGGACCGTCGTACTCGGGTGGCGTCGGCTTCGCGAACAACACTTGGTCCAGCTTCGGCGGCAACGAGTTCGCCCCCAACGCCGGTCAGGCGACGCGTGAGCAGCAGATCATCGTGGCCGAGCGCGTGCGCGCCCGGGTTGGGATGGGTGCTGGGGGTGTGCCAATCGGCTCGGGCTCACGTAGCTTTCGCCGCCGGCAGGTACAGCAAGAGGCGCTCGAGGAGGAGACTCTCGTTCGGGTTGAACTCGAACGCCTCGCGGGCTTTCCGGCACGCGTCAATGGCCTCCATGCACGACCGCGGGGTGATCTCGAGGACGGGCTGGTCCGTGTTCAGGCGTGGCGCGTCCGGACCGGCGAGCACGTCCCGGTACACGGACTCGAGCGCCGTGATGCCCTCGAGCAGGAGGTCCGTCCGCGCGCGGCGGTGCTGGCGTCGATGGCGCTCGGCCTGCCGCTTGAGCAGCGCGGTCCGTGACCGCTCGGGGTACCCGGCGCGTTCGAGCTCGGCGCTCAGATCGTCGACCTCCGTGGCGTGCTGCGCGTCGAGGTTGGCCACGGCGACAAGCAGCGCCTCGGTCACCTGGTCGACGCCTCGCATCGCTGACCCGCCGGTCCCGTCGAGCTGCGCCGCGACGGTCACGAACGCGCGCCGCACGTCGCCGAGGACTCCGAGCATTGCCCGACCGCGGTCGAGCCGGCCCCCGGCCAGTCGGGCTGCGAGGTCGGCCGACTCGGCATCCGCGCGGTCGTGGACGAGCGCGTCGCGCAGCGCCGCCTCGGGGAGCGGCGCGAGGTCGATGCGCTGGCACCGCGAGCGCACAGTCTCGAGGAGCTCGTCCGGCGACGAGGTGATGAGCACGATCGTGCTGCGCGCCGGGGGCTCCTCGATGGTCTTGAGGAGCTTGTTGGAGGCCTGCTCGTTGAGCCGGTCGGCTTCGAACAGAGCCACCACCTTGTGCTCGGCTTCGATCGGGGCCCGGTGCGCCTCGCGGATGACCGCCTCGGCCTGGGCGACGAGGATCTGGTTACCCTCGGGCTCGAACTCGACCACGTCGGGATGCATGCCCCGCATCACGAGGTCCTGCACGCGCTGGTCGTGGCCGGGTGAGACGACCTCGGCCGCGAAGCAGCGAGCGGCGTCCTCGAGCCCCGAACCCCGCGGGCCGACCAGGAGATAGGCGTGCACGGGCCGTTCGGCGGCGCGCTGGAGCAACGCCACGGCGCGCTCTTGACCGACGACCCTTTCCCACATGGCCGTCAATCTATGGCGCAACCCGTGAAGCGCCGGCTAGAGGCCGACGCGCGCCCTCACTACCTCCCAGACGCGTTCCCCCACGATCTCGACTTCGGCGTTCCCGTCGATCACGACCCACCCCCGATCCACGCCGAGCGAGCGGTATGCATCCCGTACCGCGGCGTGGAACTCGGCCCCGGCCCGTTCGAGCCGGTCACCCGGCGCGTCACGCCGGGAGGTGGCGACCGCGTCGTCGACGTCGAGGACGACGATGACGTCGGGCTCCAAGCCGCCGATCGCCCAGCGGTTCAGCTTCTCGACCTTCTCTACGCCGAGTCCGCGCCCGACGCCCTGATACGCCAGCGACGACGGCACGAACCGGTCGCTCACGACATCGGCGCCGCGGGCGAGCGCGGGACGGATGACATCGGCGACCTCCTGCGCCCGGTCGGCGGCGAGGAGGAGAGCCTCGGTCGTCGGATCGATGGGCCCGTCACCCTCCAACAGGAGCGCGCGGATGGCCGCCCCCGCCTGCGTCGCGCCGGGCTCGAACGTCTCGACCACGTCACGTCCCCGGGACCGGAGCCGATCGGCGAGGCGCCGGGCCTGGGTGCTCTTGCCGCTGGCGTCGCCTCCCTCGAGGACGATGAATGCCGCCATCTACGAACCCGGCTCGGGCGCGACGCCCGAGGCGACGTGCCGGCGTTCGCGCTTGCGCGCGCGCTGCACGGCGCGCCATGACACGAAGCCGGCGAAGAAGGCGATGAGCCCGCCACCCCACAACGCGAACCGAACGCCGGGGAGCGCGTACGTCGCTCCGCCGAGCTCGACCGCGCGGTCCGTGAACAACGCGTCAGACACCGCGTCCCAGCCGTCGGCCCATAGCGGCGAGATCGTCAGCGAGATCAGCAGGCACAACCGGATCACCGTGTAGAGCGCCGCGAACGTGCGGCCTCGCAGCTCGTCGCTCACGTTCTCCTGGAGGACGGTGAAGCCGGTGACGTACGAGGTCCCGGCGCAGGCGCCGACGACGGCCGTCAACAGCACGGCTAACAAGGTGCTCGATGTCGCCGCCGTGGCGATGAGGGCGAGGCCGGTTGCCATGACGGCAAACTGGAACACCGTCTCGCGCGACAACCGTCGTTGCACGGCGAGCAGTGAAACGACGCCGATCGCCGCGCCGAACCCGAGCGCGGTCATCAGTAAACCGAACGCTGCGCTCCCGCCGCCCAGCACCTGATCGGCGAAGACGGGGCCAAGTGGGATCATCGCGCCACCTCCGATGATCCCGACGCCGATGCCGATGATCACAGCGCGGACGAGGCGGTCGTGACGGATGAAGCCAATGCCCTCGGAGATGTCGCGGAGGGTCGCCGTCCAGTCGACCCGCTCGCCCTGCCGGTGCGTCGTGCGCGGGATTGGCAACCGGAAGATGATCAACGCCGACACGAGGAACGTCACCCCGTCGACCCAGAGCGCGAGGAACTCCCGATCGACGTTGAGGGAGGCGAATGCGCTGAAGCCGCTGAGCCACACCGCGGCGTACGAGAGCAGCGCGAACGCGAGTGACGCCACGGGAAACGTCCCGAACGCGGCGAAGAGACCGAGCGAGTTCGCCGACGTCAGCTGCTTCGTGTCGACGAGGTTGGGAATCGACGCGTCCTTGGCCGGACCCCACAACAGCGAGAGGATCTCCAGCGCGAACGACACGATGACCAGCCCGACGAGGCTGTCGACAAACGGGAGCAGCGCGAGGAGCCCGGCCCGTCCGAAGTCGCAAGCGACCATCACCCGGCGGCGGTCGAAGCGGTCGACGATGACGCCGCCGACGGTGGCGAGGAAGAACCCCGGTACGACGCGGGCGACCATCACGAGGCTGACGGCTGCTCCGGACCCACCCGACACACGAGCCGCGATCGCGAGGATCGCGATGATCCCGATCCAGTCGCCCAGGCTGGAGACGACCTGAGCAACCCACAACTTGAAGAACGAGCGGGTGCCGAAGACGCGCCAGAAGGCCGGCGGCAGGCCGGTCTCCTCGGGTGAGGCGGGGATGAACGGTGCCGGCTTCTCCGCCATCGCGCGGGTCAGGTTAGGTGGAGCGCCGCTGACCCCGACAGGCGCGGCTTATGCCCGTTCGGGTGCGACGGGCGTGTCCTTGCGGCCGTTTCCGTCGTCGGGCGCGACGGCGGGTGCCTTCATCGTGGCCACGACCTCCGCCGCGGTGGCCGGCGGCTTCTTGCCCCGCTTGCCATCGCGGCCGCCGCGCGAGCGGGCGCCGCCGGCCTTCTTCTTGGTGCCCGTCGACTTCTTCTTGGTGCCGCCCGCCTTCTTCTTGGTCGCCTTCCGGGCGCGTTTGGCGGGGCCGCGGGACTCGCGCTCCCGCAGGAGCTCGACCGCCTCTTCGAGGTTCACGGACTTCGGGTCGGTGCCGCGCGGGATCGTCGCGTTCAGCGACCCGTCCGTCACGTAGGGGCCGTACCGACCCTCGAGCACGCGCACCGGAGCGCCGGTGTCGGGATGCTCGCCCAGCTCGGCGATGGGCGGCTTGGTCCGCCGCCGGTGCTGCTTGGGCTGGGCGAACAGGGCCGCCGCCCGCTCCACCGTGACCGTGAAGATCTCGTCCTCGGTCTCGAGGCTGCGACTTTCCTTCCCCTTCTTCAGGTAGGGGCCGTAACGACCGTTGTGGGCGGTGATCTTGTGACCGTCGGCATCGGTACCGACCTCACGGGGGAGGCGCAGGAGCTTGAGCGCGTCCTCGAACGTGATCGTGTCGAGGCTCATGGAAGACAGCAGCGACGCGGTCTTCGGCTTCTCCTCGCCGTCGATGAGCTCGCCCAGCTGCACGTACGGGCCGTAGCGGCCGTCGCGGGCGATCACCTCGAGCCCGGTGTCCGGGTCCTTGCCCAGCACTTGCGGCCCCTCGGCGGCGCGCGCGAGCAGCTCGACGGCGAGGTCCACGGTGAGCTCGTCGGGCGGGATGTCGTCGGCGAGCGAGGCGCGCTCGTCGTCGCGTTCGAGGTACGGGCCGAACTTCCCGACCCGCACGTTGATCGTCCGGCCGTCGTCGTCCTTGCCGATCTCGACCGTGTTGACCTCGCGCGGGTCGATCTCGGCGAGGTGGTCCTCGCCGACGAGGTCCTTCAGACCGCGCTGACCGTTCCCGAAGTAGAAGTCGTGCAGCCAGTGCTCCGACTCGCCCTCACCGCTGGCGATGAGGTCGAGTGCCTCCTCCATCGTGGCGGTGAACTCGTAGTCGACGAGGTGCGGGAAGTGGCGCTCCATGAGCTGGAGCTTGGCGAACGCCGTCCACGACGGGACAAGGGCGCTGCCCTTCTTCCAGACGTAACCACGTTCGTGCGTGATCGTCTGGATCACCGACGCGTACGTAGAAGGACGGCCAATGCCTCGCTCCTCGAGCTCTTTCACGAGACTCGCCTCGGTGTACCGAGCCGGAGGCTGCGTGTTGTGACCGGCGGCGACAAGCGTCTCGCAGCGGACGGCGTCACCTTCGGCGAGCGGCGGCATCGGCGACTCTGCATCCTCGCGCTCGGCCGCGGGATCGTCCGCGCCTTCGACGTACGCGCGCCGGAAGCCGAGGAACTCGTACGTCTTGCCCGACGCGGCGAACACCGCCGCCTCGCCCGCGGTCGAGGTCGCCGACAGGCGAACGGACACGCGCCGAGCGCGCGCGTCCTTCATCTGGGACGCCAAGGTGCGCATCCACACCAACTGGTAGAGACGACGTTCGTCGGTGCCGAGCTCG
>Ga0126312_10002946_pt1 | contig 11441 bp, 11 predicted proteins | sample Plot104A_FD_92537 | JGI IMG/M metagenome (GOLD analysis project Ga0126312, IMG submission 92537) | Serpentine soil microbial communities from UC McLaughlin Reserve, CA, USA - Plot104A | ecosystem: Environmental > Terrestrial > Soil > Grasslands | place: USA: UC McLaughlin Reserve, Lake County... | reverse complement strand
GAGGAGTTCGTGCGCCAGCTGTGCTGGCGCGACTTCTACGCGCACGTGCTGCTGACCAATCCGGGCAACGCGCACCACGCCTATCGCCGGCAGATGGACGAGCTCGACTGGGAGGACGACGACGTGGCGTTCGACGCCTGGCGCGCGGGGCGCACGGGCTTTCCCGTCGTCGATGCCGCGATGCGCCAGCTGCGCGAGCGCGGCTGGATGCACAACCGCGCGCGCCTGATCGCCGCCTCGTTCCTCACGAAGGACCTCCACATCGACTGGCGCCGTGGCGAGGCGCACTTCATGGCGCTGCTGATTGACGGCGACGAGGCCTCCAACAACGGCAACTGGCAGTGGATCAGCTCCGTCGGGGTCGACCCGGCGCCGTACTACCGCCGCATGTACAACCCGGCCGCCCAGCAGGACCGCCACGACCCCGAGGGCGCATACGTGCGCCGCTGGGTGCCGGAGCTGAGCGACGTCCCGCTCGCCAAGCTCGCCGAGCCGTGGCGGATGACCGAGGAGGAGCAGGAGGCCGCCGGCTGCGTGATCGGCCGCGACTACCCGGAGCCGATCGTCGACCACAAGCGGGAGCGCGAGCGGGCGATGGCGCGCTACCGGGCGGTGCTCGCCGAACGCTGACCGTCCGCGCGCTGACGTGCGCGGACCGAACGCTGAAGACCTCGAAGCACTGCAGAATGCGGCTCCTCTCGCGCCGACGGACCGGAACGCCGATTCGCAGTGGCGCATCGCCCTCCTCTTCCCGGCGGCCGCCCAGGCCTGGTACGTCGACGTCTCGATCACGGGCGCCGGCCGTGTGTACGAGACGACGGACGCGAACGAGCTGGACGAGCACTGCCCCGATTCGATCGAGGGCTTCGCGTCGCCGGGCACCACGCCGACCGGCACGCTCGGCGCCAGCTGCCGCGCCGGTGACGCCACCGGCGACTACGGGTACGGGTGGGTCGTTCGGTACGTGGCGGAACCGGCCCCGGGCCACCGCTTCGCCGGCTGGCAGAGCGACGGCAGGACGAACCCGGGCCGGTCCTCTGCGACGGCGCGGGCGGGTCCCCGAACTACGCCGGTGCCGCCTGTCAGTTCGCGACGTTCGCGAACCTCCAGACGCGCGCGCGCTTCGTCGACGACACGAACCCGACGATGAACGCCGTGACCGGCCCGAACGGCACCGTCAGCGGACCCGCGAGCTTCACCTTCTCCGCCGCGACCGACCCGACGTTCCGGCTGTTCGAGTGCCGAGTGGGCGGCGCCCACGAGTGGCAGACGTGCTCCTCCGGGCGGCAGGAGGACCCGCCGTCCGGGACGTATACCTTCCAGGTCCGCGGCGTCGACTGGAGCGGGAACCGGTCCGGCGAGTCCACGTGGCAGTGGACGGTCGACAAGACCCCCCGACCACGACGCTGGCGCCGACGGGCGCGAGCGGCACCTTCCCGAGCACCTCGGCGACGTTCAGCTTCTCGTCGAACGCGCACCTGGACCGTGGACACCGTCGCGGCTGAGACGGTCCTCGACCGTCGGGCCCTTCCGGCAACACGATCGACACGACGGCCACCTTCGCCTTCTCGTCGGAGCCGGGGGCGGCCTTCAACTGCCGGCTCGACAACCAGGCGATCAACACGAACTGCACCTCCCCGGTCACCTACACGGGGCTCGCCGAGGGGCAGCACACGTTCCGCGTCTGGGCGCGCGACGCGGTCGGCAACACCGACGCCAGCCCCGAGCTGCGCCTGTGGACGGTGGTCGCCGCGCCGCCTCCGCCCGAGGCGGGTGTCGTCGCGTCGCCGGCGAGCCAGGACTTCGGCAGCCAGGCTGTCGCCACGATCGGCGCGTCGCGCACCGTCACGCTGACCAGCACCGGGGATGCGCCCTTGGCGATCGACCGGGTGCGGATCACAGGGAGCCATCCCGAGGACTTCCTGGCCGCCGCCGACGCCTGCACCGGCGAGACCGTCGCCCCCGACGCCACATGCACCGTCAAGCTGCGCTTCGCGCCGAGCGCCACCGGCGCGCGCAGCGCGGTCCTGCGTGTGAGGTCCGGAAGGACCTGAGGGCCCGGCGGGCCCCGGCGGTGCCGCCGGCGCCGCCGGTGAGAACGGCGCGACCGGGCCTGCGGGCGCAGCGGGCCCTGCCGGCGCGACCGGAGCCACGGGCGACGCGGGTCGCGCCGGCCTCGTGGGAGCGCAGGGTCCGGCCGGTCCGCAGGGCCAGGCAGGGCGCGACGCGGGCGTGACGTGCGTGGTCCCCAAGAAGAAGAAGGGCAAGGTCAAGGTCACCTGCAAGGTCGTCTACGTGACGGCGCGTTCGGCCCGCACGGTGCGTGCGCGGCTCACGCGCGCGGGCCGCACGTACGCGCGTCTGCCACGCCGCGCTGTGAGCAGCGGCCGGGTGCCGCTGCGGCTGTCCGTCACTCGCTCGCTGCGCGCGGGGCGCTACCGGCTCGTGGTCGTCACGGGCGACGGGCGCGGGCACCTCACGGTCGCCCGGCACCGCGTGCACGTCGGCTGACCCTCCGCGGCGGCGGGCTAAGCTCGCCGCCGCGTGACGAAGCTCTACCTCCAGGAGAACCAGCCCGCGGGCGTGCCGCCGCTGCAGCTCACGGGCGAGCGGACGCTGCCCGACGTCCCCGAGGAGAACTACTGGTTCCGGCGTCACCTCGTCGTCTACGAGTGGATCGCGGCGCGCGCGCACGGGCGGCGCGTGGTCGACCTCGCCTGTGGTGAGGGCTATGGCTCCGCGGTGCTCGGCCGAACGGCCGCCTCGGTCGTCGGCGTCGACGCCAACCCGGAGGCATTCGAGCACGCGCGGCTCAAGTACACGAGCGGGAACGTCGGCTTCGAGCGCACGATGATCGAGCTGTGGGACGGCGACGCCGACTGCGTGGTGTTCCTGCAGACGATCGAGCACGTCCAGGACGCCGGCGCCGTGCTCGATCGGATCCGCACGCTGATCGGCCCGGGCGGCGTCGCCTACGTGTCGACGCCGAACGTGCTCACGCTCGCCCCGAAGGGGGCGGAGCGCTCGGGCAACCCGTGGCACGTTCACGAGTACCGCGCCGAGGAGTTCCGGGCGCTGTGCGAGCGGCACTTCGGCCAGGTCGACATGCTCGGGCTCTTCCACGCGCGCAAGCTGCGCGCGCACCAGTGGGCGATCGAGCATGCGGGCTGGGACGCGATCCACGCGAGGCTCGGCTTCACCAAGCCGTTCTACGACCGCTTCACGTCCGCGATCTCGGCGCGCGACTTCCGCCTGGAGCGGCGGAATCTCGACCGGGCGCTGGACTTCCTCGCCGTCCTGCGGCCCTAGGAGCCGAGGTGACCGCCGGTCCGGTCGCTATGGTGCCGCGCTTCATAAGACCGACCTAGCCGAATCCCGTCCGGACGACCCGGCCGGGAGCGGGGGACCCATTCGGGGCCGTGTAAAGCGGCCCCACGGGGCGAATCGCCGCCGGTGTGCGGCGTAGCGCAGTTCCTAGCGCGAGCCCGACAGCTAACCCCGTAGGCCCCAGGAACCAGGGGGTAGCTCCGAAGTGCCCAACGAAGACCTCTCGAACCACGTCCCGTGGCTCGAATCCAAGCGCCGGTCGCGAGCGCGCCGCAAGGAGGCGCGCCAGGCCCGCAGCCGTGATCGCCGCCGCAAGACGGGCGTGATCGTCGCGGCCGCCACGCTGACCTTCGCCGCCGGCGGCGCGCTCGCCCAGGGCGGCGGCACCGGCAGCACGGCCGTCAGGAGCGCCGGCTCCACCGTCGCCGCGCTGCAGTCGGCGCTCGGCATCACCGCCGACGGCGTCTACGGCCCGAACACGCGCCGCGCCGTGCGCAACTACCAGCGCAACCAGGGCCTCGCCGTCGACGGCGTCGCCGGCCCGGTGACGCTCGCCCACCTCGGCCTCGCCGGGCAGGGCTCCGGCGCCGGGACGTCGTCGAGCCGGCCGGCGTCCAGCGGGGCGACGGCGTCGGCGCCGAACGCGACGCTCGCCAAGATCGCCGCCTGCGAGTCCTCCGGGAACCCGGCCGCCGTGTCCGCGAGCGGCCGGTACCGCGGGAAGTACCAGTTCTCGCGCGAGACCTGGAGGGAGTACGGCGGCACGGGCGATCCCGCCGCCGCCCCGGAGTCCGTCCAGGACAGCATCGCCGCCAAGCTGCTGGCCGCCCGCGGCACGCAGCCCTGGCCGGTCTGCGGCGGGTAGCCGCTCCGTCTCCGTTGGCCGGCTCGTCGTGCCGGCCAACGGAGCGCCCGGATCCATCGAGTGTGCAGTTACTCACGCATAGACGAAACAACTGCACGCTCGCGACGGAGCAGGCGCTGCGGGCGGCACCCTCGCTTCCTACCCGGCGCCGTTGACGTTCGTCGGCCGCCTACGCCCAGCGGAGCGTCTCGGGCTCGTCGCGCATGCGCAGCACGCGCGCGGGGACGCCGCCGACGACGGCGTTGGCCGGGACGTCCTTGGTGACCACGGTGCTGGTGCCGACGATCGCGTTGTCGCCGATCGTCGTGCCGCGCAGGATGCAGGCGCCGTAGCCGATCCAGCAGTTGTGGCCGACGTCGACGTCGCGCTTGTAGATGCCCTGCTGGCGGATCGGCCGCTCCTGCTCGACAACGCCGTGGTCGAAGTCGATCAGCATCACGCGGTCCGCGACGATGCACTCGCGGCCGATCGAGACGTGCTGGAAGGAGGAGATCGTGCACTCCTGGCCCATCACGGTCTTGGCCCCGATCGAGACCTCGCCCTCGTGCGCGCGGATCTTGCTGCCGTGGCCGATCCACGACCAGCGGCCGAGCCGGACGACCGCGTCGCGGCCGATCTCGAACGTCACGCCCGGGCCGACGAAGCACAGCCCGTCGGTCTGCAGCCGGCCACGCCAGCGCAGCTTCAGCCACGCCCAGCGGACGATCAGGCGGGCGTACTTGCGGTTGAGCATGCCGTGGCCGCGCATGAACCGCAGCAGCGCGAGCGGCCCGCCGTGGAGCGGGGCCGGAGCGCCACGCACCTGCAGCGGCCGCGACGTGGGCTTCGCCGGGGCCGACACCATGGCGAGGATATTGGCTTTGGCCTCCCAGGCGAGCGAGCTCCTTCGTCGCGGCACGCCTTCGGCGACGTTACCCTCTCGCGCTCCATGCCCGACAAGGAACGGAGTCTCGCCGAACGACTGCTCGCGGGCGACAAGCGCGCTCTGGCGCGCGGCATCTCGCTCGTAGAGGACGACGACCCGGAGGGCTGGGCGCTCGTGCGCGAGGTCTACCCGCACACCGGCAACGCGCAGGTGGTGGGGTTCACCGGTCCGCCCGGGGCAGGCAAGTCGACGCTGATCGGCGCGCTCGTCGCCCACCGCCGCAAGGCCGACCGCAAGGTCGCCGTGCTCTCGATCGACCCGAGCTCGCCCTTCCGCGGCGGCGCGCTGCTCGGCGACCGGATCCGGCTCACGGAGCACTTCCTTGACCCGGGCGTGTTCATCCGCTCGATGGCCACGCGCGGTGCGCTGGGCGGCCTCGCCGAGGCGGCGCTGCAGACGGCGCTGCTGATGGACGCCGCGGGCCGCGACGACGTGTTCCTGGAGACGGTCGGCGTCGGCCAGGCGGAGGTCGACGTGATCGACCACGCCGACTCGGTCGTGCTCGTCCTGATCCCGGGCTCGGGCGACTCGATCCAGGCGCTCAAGGCGGGCGTGATGGAGATCCCCGACGTGATCGTGGTCAACAAGGCCGACCACCCGCTGACCGACACGATGGTGCGCGAGATCAAGGGCGTGCTGACGCTCGCCCCGCAGGGCAGCTGGCCCGTGCCGATCGTCAAGACCGAGGCGCACCGCGGCGAGGGCATCGAGGAGCTCGACGCCAAGCTGGCCGAGCACCGCGCGCACGTCGAGGCCGAGGGCACGCTGTCCGAGCGCCGCCGGCGCAACCTGATGAACGAGGTGCTCGGGCTCGCGACCGTGCGCCTGCGCCGCGCGCTCGAGGCCACGCTGCACGAGGACGCCGAGGTCCGCGAGCTGCTCGACGAGGTCGTCGCCCGGCGCCTGGACCCGGCGAGCGCCGCCAGCGCGATCCTCGCCCGCGGCGCGGTCGAGGCCGGCGAGGCGGCCCGGCCGGACCAGCAGGCGGAGGCGACGGGGTAGACGCCGGGTGATCCTCGCCCAGCTGAGCGATCCGCACATGCGGCTCGGCGAGGGGGCCGCGGCGGCGCGGGAGTCGCTCGCCGCGGGGGTCGCCGCCGTGCTCGCGCTGCGCCCGCACCCAGACGCGGTGCTCGTCAGCGGCGACCTCGCGGACACGGCGGCGGCCGAGGAGTACCGGATCGTGCGCGAGCTGCTCGCTCCGCTGCCGATGCCGGTGCACGTGCTCGGCGGCAACCACGACGACCGCGACGCGCTCCGGGAGTGGTTCCCCGTGCCAGGCGCGAGCGGGACGGCCCCGGCGCCCCCGGCGCGGGGCGCGGAGTTCCGCTACGCGACTGAGGTCGGCGGCGTGCGACTGGTCGTGTGCGACAGCACGGTGCCCGGGCGCCCGGAGGGGCAGCTCGACCTCGAGTGGCTCGAGGCGCAGCTCGACGCTCCCGCCGTCGTGGTCGCGATGCACCATCCGCCGTTCGCGCTCGGGATGCCCGCGCTCGACGAGATCGCCCTCGGCGCCGAGGACACGGCGGCGCTGGCAGGGCTGCTGGAGCGCAGCCCGCAGGTGCTGCGCGTGATCTGCGGCCACACCCACCGCGCCGCGTTCACGACCCTCGGCGGCCGCGGCGTGTTCACGTGCCCGGGCGTGCACCTCACGGCGCGGCTGGAGATCGGCGCGCCGGACTACACGATGGCCGCCGAGCCGCCGGCCTTCGCGCTGCACGTCATGCTCGACGGCACCGTGACGACGCACGTCCAGCCGATCGAGCGGTGAGGCCGCGGCTCGCGCCGGCCGTGCTCGCGCTGGCCGTCGCGCTCACGGGGTGCGGCGGCGGGGGCGGCGACCCCACGCCGCACGCCCGCACGGCCACCGCCACCCCGAGCGCGGCCGCCACCCCGCGCGCGACCCCGAAGCCGAGCCGGCCGGCCCCCCTGCGGGCGCCGCGCTGCCGCGCCGAGGTGCCCGACTGCCACAGCGCGAGCGGCCGGATCGTCTACGTCGAGCGGGTCGATCCCGACGGGGACGGCGATCTGCACGTGGTCGTCACCGACCGCGCCGCGGTCACGCTGGCCGGGCTCACCTCGATCGACGTCTCGAAGGAGCTGCGGCCGCGCCGCGACCCGCGCATCGGCGAGCGCGCCGCCGCGATGGGACCGGTCCAGACCGGCTCCTTCGGCCAGTCGCAGATCCACGCCCTGGTGTTCCGGACGCGCCGCTGACCGCCCGCGGCTCAGCGCGCCGCGCCGAGCCAGCCCTCCGCTGGGCCGGTCCACGCGTCGCCGAGCACCCACGCGCTGAGCACGAGCGTGAGCGCGGCGAGCACGGCGCCCGCCACGCGGGCGTGCCGCATGCCCCAGGCGGCGAGCGCGGCGAGCACCGGCACGGCGGCGAACATCGGGAGCCCGGGGAACCACCACCCGGCGGGATCGTCGCGGGCGAAGGCGGCGACCAGCCACTGCGCGGCGCCGGTCGCCACGAGCAGCCCGGCGACACGCTCGGCCTCGCGGCGCGCCGGGATCGCGGCCGCCACGCGCTCGCGTCGCGAGCGCGCGAGCAGCCAGGCGCCGACGAACGCCAGCGCGAGCACGGGCGCCCAGCGCAGCAGCCCGGCCGACGGGTCCACCCACAGCCCGAGCAGGTTCGGTGCGCGCTCGGCGATCTCGCCCGCGCCGGGCGCCGGCGACGCGGCGGCCGCCGACGGCAGCGGGCCGCCGAACAGCGTCTCGTTGAGCCGCGCGTAGAAGACGAGCGAGCCGAGCATCAGCTCCGCGGTGATCAGCGCCAGCAGCCGCCGGCCCTCGAGCGCCGACCAGCGCACGATGCAGACCGCGGCCGGCAGCCCGGCGATGGCGAGCGCCGGGTCCAGCCACGGCAGCAGCGCGAGCATCACCGCGCCCGCGTACACGTGCCGCAGCCGGGCGCTCTCGCGCACCTTCACCGCGCACAGGGAGGCCCCGGCGATCAGGGCGGCCGCGACCGGCTCCGGCGCGATCGTCGTGGCGGCCGCCAGCGCGGGCGGCGAGAGGCCCGCGACGAGGACCACGCCGCTCGCCCACGGCTCGGGCACCACGCGCCGCGCGAGCGCGGCCGCCAGCACGAACGCGAGCGCCACCAGCGCCGCGATCGCCAGCTCGACCAGGTCCGCGCCGCCGAGCGCATACGCGGGCGAGATCGCCAGCGGCATCCCGACGCCCTGCGGCTCCCGGAGCCGCCCGAGCACGAGCGTGCCGCTCGTCGCCGGCTCCGCGCGCGTGAACTCGCGCCACTGGCGGCCGGCGTACTGGTTGGCGAGGTCGAGGTCGCCGTCCTCGGCCCACGAGCGGGCGCCGAGCAGGTAGTGGACCTCGTCGCCCGTATGGTCCTCCCGCGCCGTCGCGGGGATGGTCAACGTCGCGGCGTAGACCGCGAGCAGCAGCGCCCCGAGGGCGGCGAGCCTCACGGGGCGCTGTGCCTCATGCGTGCCAGCGCTACAGCACCCCGCGCTTCCAGGGGCCCCAGATCGCGAACGTCACGCCGCTCGAGGCCTGGATGTTCACGAACAGCACCTTGCCGTCGGGCGTGAACGTCGAGCCGGCGAACTCCTCCTGCTGGCGGCCCGGGATCGCGTTCAGCGCGAAGTCGAAGATCTTGCCGTCGGGCGTGACGCCGCGAAGGTAGTTCTCCGTCGGCCCGTCCTCGCACAGCAGCGAGCACTTGCGCGGGCTGATGCAGAGGTTGTCGGGCAGCTCGAGCACGGTACGGCTCGGCGATTCGAACAGCAGCGTGAGCGTGCCCTGGCGGGTGTCGTAGGCCCACAGCTGCCCGAAGCCGTCGCCGTAGCCGGCCGGCGGCGGCTCGCCGGGCGGGGTGTCGCCGCCCTGGGTGGAGACGAGGTAGACCTTGCCGTCGTCGTAGAAGATGCCCTCGAGGCGGCTGAAGGTGGCCGCGCCCTGCGCGCGTCCCTGGGCGCCGATCGCCTGGATCGCCTGGTTGTTGGTGGTGCCCGGCGCGAACGTCGGGTCGGGATCCGGGATCGTCACCCACTCGACGCCGTAGGTCACGCCGGGGGTCTGACCTTTGTCGAGGACCGCGTTCGGCCGGCCCGCGATCTTGAGCATCTCGAGCTTGCCGCCGTCGGTGAGGCGCTTGACCTTCATCGGGTTCTGCGGCGCGGTGTAGCGGTAGAAGCCCGACGGGAAGTCGAAGTTGTCCTCGGTCATGTAGAGGATCCCCGCGGCCGGGTCGATGTCGACCGCCTCGTGCGCGAAGCGCCCGGCGGCGCGGATCGGCACCGGCGTCTGGTGCTCGCCCGCGTCCCAGGACACCGGCACCTCGAACACGTAGCCGTGCTTGCGCTGCAGGCGGCTGTTGTCGCCCCCCGAGAAGTCGTTGCCGACGTCCGGGCCGTTGACGGTCTCCTCGCAGGTCAGCCACGAGCCCCACGGCGTCGCGCCGCCGGCGCAGTTCATCTGCGTGCCGTTGCAGCTCACCCACGAGTCGACCTTGGTGGCGTGGCGGTTGACCTCCACCGTGGTCGTGCCGCCCTGCGCCATCGGGTCGTAGGCCTTGGCCGGGTTGCCGAACGCCGGGCCCGGGCCGTTGACCTCGTGGTTGCGGACGAGCCGGTAGCGGCTCGGCCCCGCCTCGAAGGCCGCCATGCCGTCGTGGCGGCCCGGCGTGGTGAAGCCGTCGCTCATGGGCGTGCCCGTCGGGGTGAAGCTGCGGTACTCGAAGCCTTCCGGCAGGTGCAGCCGCACCACGCCGTCGGTCTCGTCCGGCACGGGCACGAGCGGGCCGTAGCCGCCGTTGTCCGGCGCCACCCCCGTCGAGCCCACGGCCAGCGCGCCGCGCGCGAAGATGCCCTGCAATGGGCCGCTCAAGGCGGTCAGGCCGGCCACGGAGTACCCGGCCCTCTTCAGGAACTCCCGTCGATCGGTAAGCGTCATCAACACCCTCCCCCGGGGTCGATTCGACATGGATTTCCCGGGAGCCTAATCGCTGGCGGCGAGGCTGTCGGCCAGTTCCAGGATCAGCCTGACGCCGAAGCCGGTCCCGCCCTTGCGGGCGTAGGCCTTGCCCGTGTCGTTGGCGGTGCCCGCGATGTCCACGTGCGCCCATGGGACGTCGCCGGTGAAGCGCTTGAGGAACTCGGCGGCGACGATCGAGCCCGCCTTGCGGGTCTCGACGGCGTTGACGATGTCCGCGTAGCGGCCCTCGATCGCCTTCGCGTAGTCGGGATGCAGCGGCATCCGCCAGACGAGCTCGCCCGCCCGCTTCCCCGCGGCCGCGACTGACTCGCACCAGGCGTCGTCGGTGCCGAACAGGCCGGCGTGGGTGTCGCCGAAGGTCGTGACGATCGCGCCCGTGAGCGTCGCGAAGTCGACCAGTCGCTCGGCGCCCAGCTCGACCGCGTGCGCGAGGCAGTCGGCGAGCACGAGCCGGCCCTCGGCGTCGGTGTTGATGATCTCGATCGTCGTGCCCGTGCGGGCGCGCACGATGTCGCCGGGCTTGAGCGCGTGGCCGGACGGCATGTTCTCGGTCGCGCCGATCACGGCCACCACCGGGATCGGGAGCCCGAGCCGCGCGATCGCCCCCGTCGCCTCGAGCACGGCGGCGCCGCCGGACATGTCGAACTTCATCTCGCTCATCTTCATCCCGGGCTTGAGCGAGATGCCGCCGGAGTCGAACGTCACGGCCTTGCCGACGAGGCCGAGCACCGGGCCGTCGGCGCCGACCGGCGCGTAGCGGAGCGTGATCAGCTGCGGCTCCTGGTCGCTGCCGCGGGCCACGCCGGCGAACGCGCCCATCCCGGCCGCCTCGATCGCCTCGCGGCCCATCGTCTCGACGGTGAGCGATCCGAGCTCGGCGGCGAGCTCGTGCGCACGCTCGGCCAGCCGCTCCGGCGTCATCTCGTTGGCCGGCGCGTTCTGGAGGTCGCGCGCGGCGTTGGCCGCCTCGGCCGCGACCGCGGCGCGCGCCACCGGCGCGGAGACGTCGTGGTGCGCGGAGACCGCGAGCCGCTCGAGACCGCCGTCCTCCTCCGGCTTGCTCTTGTACGCGCGGTACGTGTAGGCGGCCATCAGCGTGCCCTCGACGAACCCGCCCGCCTCGGCGTCGCCGACGTGGTGCGGCAGCTCCCAGCACAGGAAGCGCGCGCCGAGCTCGCGCGCCCGGCCGACCACCGTGGCGGCGGCGACGCGGGCGCGCTCGGCGTCGAACTCCTCGCGCTTGCCGAGCCCCGCCAGCACGTAGCGGAGACCGCCCGCGTGCGTCACCGCCAGCTTGCGCGGCTTGGCCTTCGCCTCGCCGGAGTCCACGAGCGCCTGCAGCAGGCCCCCGTCGACGTC
>Ga0126312_10002945_pt1 | contig 11443 bp, 12 predicted proteins | sample Plot104A_FD_92537 | JGI IMG/M metagenome (GOLD analysis project Ga0126312, IMG submission 92537) | Serpentine soil microbial communities from UC McLaughlin Reserve, CA, USA - Plot104A | ecosystem: Environmental > Terrestrial > Soil > Grasslands | place: USA: UC McLaughlin Reserve, Lake County... | reverse complement strand
CGCGAGCGGGCGTCCACGCTGGGACGGCCGCCGGCGGCGCTGGAGGCGACGCTCGACGAGCTCCTCTACCACCTCGCGCGCAGGCTGGACGAGCCCGCCGAGCGCTGCCTGGCCGCCCTGCGCGAGCGCGACGCGCTGCGCGACCGGCCGGTCCGCTGGGCCGGCGGCGCGGGCACCGGCGCCGGCATCGACGACTCCGGCGCGCTCCTGGTCCGCCTGGCGGACGGAGGCGTGCGGACGCTCGACGCCGGCGAGGTACACCTGGGCTCCGACGCACCGCTGACGAGTTGACGTCGCTATCCGACGCGAGCTCGTCGCGCACCGCTTCGCGGCGGCGATCGCGCTTCAAGCGAACAGCGCCGGCGCGCCCACGCCCTCGATCGCGAGCATGCGCCGCTTCGTCGGCACCCCGCCGCGAGCCGAGAAGCCGCCCATCCTCCCGCCCGCCGCCAGCACGCGATGGCACGGCACGACGATCGGGAACGGGTTGCGCCCGAGCGCCTGGCCGACCGCCTGCGCGGCGCCGCGGTCGCCGATCCGCGCGGCGATCTCTCCGTAGGTGATCGTCTCCCCCGGCGGGACGGTGCGCGCGACCGCGTAGACGCGCCGGTCGAACTCCGGCACGCGCGCCATGTCGAGCTCGATCGCGGATAGATCGCGCGGCTCCCCGGTCAGCAGCGCCGCGATCGCGTCGATCGCGCGCCGGACCTCGGCGGGCGGAGGGCGATCGACGGCCCCCGGAACCGTGCGCCGGGTCCGCGCGCGCAACGCGCGCTCGTCGGCGTGGGGGAGCGACACGGCGACCACGCCGCGAGCGCCCCATGCGATGGCGCAGGTGCCGAGCGCCGTATCGAAGACGGTGTATCCGGTCGTGTCCATGCCCTTCGAACGTACCAGCGCCGCCGGGCGTGACCGGAGCGTCAGATGTCGCCGGCGGAGAACGTGTCGCAGTCGGCCGGCTCGCCGCGCGTGCGGCCGCGCTCGAACCACGCGCGGCGCTGCGCGGAGCTCCCGTGCGTGAACGAGTCGGGGTCGATCTCGTGGCCGGCCTGGCGCTGGAGCCGGTCGTCGCCGATCGCCTCCGACGCATGCAGCGCCTCCTCGACGTCGCCGGGGTCCAGGTCGCCGGCCTCGTACACGGAGTTCGCCCACACGCCGGCATAGCAGTCGGCCTGCAGCTCGAGCCTGACCGACGCCTCGTTCGCGCGATCCGGGTCCTGGCGCCGGATGCGGCCTACTTGGTTGCTGACGCCGAGCTGCTCCTGCACGTGATGGCCGAGCTCGTGCGCGATCACGTAGGCCCAGGCGAACTCGCCGCCGGCTTGCAGCTGGGTCTCCATGTCGCGGTAGAACGAGAGGTCGAGATAGACGTGGCGGTCGCTCGGGCAGTAGAACGGGCCGACCGCGGAGCTGGCCGATCCGCAGCCGGTGTCCACGGCCTCGCGGTAGAGCACGAGCTTGGCGCGCTCGTAGAGATCGCCCTGCTGGGCGAAGATGCGCTTCCAGGTCGCCTGGGTGTTGTTGAAGACGTAGACCGAGAAGTCCTTGAGGTCGCGGTCGGGATCCTGGTCCGGCGGGATCGGCTCGCCGCTCGGGGCGCGCGCGGCGGGATCGAAGCCGGCGGGGACGCTGAAGCCGCCGGCGCCGCCGCCGAGGAGCTGGATCGCGATGAAGACGACGACGCCGACGAGACCCAGCCCGCCCCGACCGGCAGCGCGGCTCCGCCCGGCCGGCGCCGCCCGCCGCCGCCGCCGCGGACGTCGATCACGTCGGCGGTCGATGCTCCGCGTCGCCATCGCATGCGCCGACGCGTACCCCGCGACTGCGATCGTCAGGCGGCTTCGTCGGTCGCCTCGGCCGCCTCGACCGCCTTCTTCGCCCGCCGCCGCCTGGGCTTGGCGGCCTCTTCGACGACCTCGGTCACGGCCTGGCGCGCAGTCGCGGCGGCCTCGGGATCCTCCGCGGTCGCGCGCCTCCGCCGAGCCGCCGGCTTGGCCGCTTCCGACGACTCCTCTGCGGCCTCCGCGGCTGCTCGGCCCCGACGAGCCGGCGTGGGCGCGTCGTCGCCGGTGACCTTCACCCGGCGACGCCGAGCCGGCTTCGCCGCCTCATCGACCGCCTCGACCGGCTCGGAGGACGCCTCGGCGGCCTCCGACGCGACCCGACGGCGACGCGCCGGCTTCGCCGCCTCCGAACCTTTCTCGCCGGCTTCGGACGCGACCCGACGGCGACGAACCGGCTTCGCGGCCTCCGGCGGCTTCTCGCCGTTCTCGGCCGCGACCCGGCGCGCCGGCTTCGCGACCTCCCCGACCGGCTCGGACGACTCCTCGACGGCCTTCGCGGCGACCCGCCGACGAGCCGGCTTGGGCGCCTCCGACGACTCGTCGACGGCTCGTGCGGCGACCCGCCGACGAGCCGGCTTGGGCGCCTCCGACGACCCCTCGCCGGCCTCCGCCGCCGTCGGAGCCGGCGCGGGCTCGTCGTCGTCCGCGATCTTCACCCGGCGACGACGAACGGGCTTGGTCTCCTCGGGCGACTCCTCACCGGCCTCGGCGGCGACCCGCCGGCGACGCGCCGGCTTCGATGCCTCCTCGGCCGGCTCTGACACTTCCTCGGCCGCTTTCGCCTTGCGACGAGCCGGCTTGGGCGCCTCCTCGCCGTCCTCGTCCGCGACCTTCACACGGCGACGACGAGCCGGCTTGGGCGCCTCCTCGCCGTCCTCGTCCGCGACCTTCACGCGGCGACGGCGAGCCGGCTTGGGCGCCTCGTCGACCGGCTCAGACAAGTCCTCGACCGCCTCTGCCGGCTCCGCGCCCGCCGCGACGGCCGCTTCGACGGCCGCGGCCGCCGCGAGCAGCGGCGACTCTGCGCCGTCCGCGGCCGCGACGGACGCCGGCTCGAGCGTCACGGCCTCCGGGGCCACGCCCTCGACCGCGCCCTTCTTCTTGCGCCGCCGCGAGCTGCGCCGGCTCTTGCCCTTCGGGAAGTTGCGCAGCAGCTCGCGCGCGAGCGCCGCCGGCTTGCGCGACATCCGCGTGCGAGCGCCGTTGACGACCTCGCTCGCCTCCGCCGTGTGCGGTATCGCCGCCGCCAGCAGCGCGGCGCTCAACCGCCGGTCCTGCTGGCGCGCGGCGTGCACGAGCCGGCGCGCGTTGCGCGCGTGCGCGCCGCCGCTCGAGTTCACCAGCAGCCCCAGCAGCCGCTTCGTCTCGGGCCAGCGCTGCACGGCGTACTCCTCGTGCACCTCGCGCGTCATGTTCGCGCAGCGCCAGATCCAGTTGTTGGCCTGGTCGCGCCGGCCGATCTTCTTCTCGGCGAGCGCCTGGAGAACGACCTTGACGCCCTCGCGCTTGTCGTCGCGCGGCCACGACTCGACGAAGTCGAGCGCGCGGTCGAACGCCTCCGCGTCGCGCGACGCCGCGATCTCCTGCAGCGCCCGCAACCGCAGCTGCGCGTTCTTGTTGCGATCCACCGCCGTGATCAGGAAGGTGCGCTTGAGCTCGCCGCCCTGGTCGAAGTGGAGCATGGCGCGCGCGCGGCGCCACCCGGCCGGCGCGACACGCGCGCCCGCCAGCGCCGCCCACTGGACCTGCTCGCCGTAGTCGAGGTGCTCCACGGCGATCCGCCACAGCTCGCGCTCGAAGACCTCGATGCGCCGGTTCTCGTCCGCCGTCACCGGCAGGACGCGGCGCTCTACGCGCAGCCGCCGCCCGCGGCCGCGGCGCACCGGCCCGACCACGATCGCACCGCCGCGGTAGACCTCGCGGTCGAGCAGCGAGTGCAGCGTCACGACCGGGTCGTCGTGCTTGGTCGCGGGATGGACGAAGTCGACGACGATGCCCGCCTCCTTGCCCTGGTGGCGGCGCGTGACGCGCCCGACGCGCTGCTGGTAGATCCGCTTGGACGCCGTGGGAGCGAGGTGCATGCAGACCGTCGCGCGCGGCGAGTTCCAGCCCTCGGCCAGCAGCTGCGCGTTGACGAGCACGTCGATCTCGCCGCGCTCGTAGCGCGCGAGGATCTGCGCGAGTTCGCGCTTGGGCGTCTCGCCCGACACACCCTGCGCCGCGATGCCGACGTCGCGGAACGCCTGCGCGACGTTGTACGCGTGCCGCACGCCGGCGGCGTAGACGACGCCCGGCACGCCGTTGAAGCGGGTCTTGTAGAGGTCGGCGACCGCCAGGTTGAACGGGAGCTGGTCGAGCAGCTCGGCCAGCATCTCCTGGTCGAACTCGGTGTCGACCTCGCCGCGCCGCAGCGGCACCTTCGCGATCGTGCGGACGCCCGGACCCGGCGGGATGCGAACGCAGCGCAGCGGCGCGATCACGCCGCGGCGCGCGGCCTGGGCAAGGTCGAAGCGCGACGTCTGCGTCGGGAAGAGGTCGGTGACGTGGCGGGCGATCAGCGCGCCCGTCGCGGTCATGCCGACGAACACCGGCTCGTGCCAGTTGCGGATCGAGGCCGAGGTCTTCTCGCCGAGCGCCGTGTGCGCCTCGTCGCAGATCACGATCGTGTACGCGTCCGAGACGTTGCCCGCGTTGCGGACGAACCATTGGTATGTCTCCACGGTGACCGGCCCGTCGGCGCGGTCCTGGCCGCGCACCAGCGGGGGGGCGATGCGCTTGCCGTAGCCGCGGTCGCGAAGCTCCCCCAGGAACTGGTCGACGAGGTTGCGGCGATGGGTGAGGATCAGGACGCCGCCGGTTCGCGAGCCCTCGACGAACCCCAGCGCCGCGACGGTCTTGCCGGCGCCCGTGGCGTGCTCGAACCAGAAGCGCTTGCCGGCGTTGGGATCCTCGGGCGCCTCGGGCAGCTGGTCGTCCTCGCCCGTCCCGACCCTGCCGTCGTCCTCCCAGTCCTGCGGCTCCTCGGGCTCGTCCTCGTCGTCGAGGTCCTCCTCGCCGGGGATGCCCGCCGACGCGAGCGGCGCGACCTCCGCGTCCGGGCGCGCGCCGTTCGACGAGGTCCCGTTGGCCGACTCGGCGAGCAGCGCGGTCAGCGTGCCGGAGAGCGCGTCGACCTGGTGCGCCGACAGCACGGTGCCGTCGGCGAGGTGCGGCTCGTCCTGGCACAGCAGGCGGTCGAGCCCCAGCAGGAGCGACCAGCGCTGGCGCCAGGCCACCGACGGCGCCTTGGCCCCGGCCTCGAGCTCCTCGAAAGCGGCGTCGAACGCCCGCCGCCGCGCGGTTCCGGGCGCGAGCTGGACCGCGCGATCCTCGCCCTCGAGCACGAACGGCTCACGGGTGAACGCCGCGACGCGTTCCAGCGCTTCCGCGGAGGGAGTGGTCGTGGCCTCGACGGCCGTGTCGGTGGAGTCGGCCATACGGCTCGGTGGCAATGGCAAATGGCAAGGAGTCGCGACAAGCCTGCTGCGCGACTCCGCAGATTTCGCGGCCCGGATCCGGGGCCTTGCCGGAGGGGTCTCCCTGGAGGCCTCGAGGATCGGTGCTCCGCGAGTACTCCCATTGAAGCAGACGCGGCGGAGGATGCGGTCGCGAATCTGCCACCGTATAGGCATGAAGCGGGCGCTGCCGTGGATTCTCGGTGTCCTCATCCTGACCGCGGTGCTCGTCGTGGGCCTCAGCCAGGCGGGCGGCGACGACGAGCAGGAGGCGGCGCCGGCCGCCCCGTTCGACCTCGAAGCCGCGCGCCGCGAGCTCGCCGGCTCGCCGCAGTCGCTCGCGAAGTTGCACGACCAGTCGGCGCAGCTGCTCGACGGCGGCGTGGCTGCGTTCGAGCGCCGGCTGGCGCAGCTAGAGGGGACCCCCGTGGTGATCAACAAGTGGGCGTCCTGGTGCGGCCCCTGCCGCGCAGAGTTCCCGGTCTTCCAGCAGGTCGCGACGGAGCGCGGCAAGGAGGTCGCGTTCCTCGGACTGAACTCCGGCGACAGCACCCAGCCGGCGCGCGAGTTCCTCGCCGAGTATCCGATCCCGTTCCCCTCCTATCGCGATCCCGACGAGAAGATCGCCCGCAGGCTGAAGGCACCGGCGAACTACCCGATCACCGTGTTCCTCGACGCGCGCGGCGAGACGGCGTTCATCCACCAGGGTCCCTACGAGAACAGGCAGGACCTCGCGGCCGACATCGACCGCTACCTGGCCGCATGACGCCGAACCAGGTACGCGTCGACCCGCTCACCGGCCTGAGGGTGATCATCGCCGCGGTTCGCGCCGGCCGCCCGGGCGGCCACTTCGAGCTCGAGCCCGACCCGCCGATCGATCCCGAGCGCGACCCGTTCCTGCCCGGCCACGAGGACCGCACGCCGCCCGAGCTGCACGCGGTGCGCCCCGGCGGCGGCGAGCGCGACACGCCGGGATGGAGCGTACGCGTCGTCCCCAACCTCTACCCGGCGCTGGCGCCGGACGGGGACGAGCCGGCGGCCGAGGCGGCTCCCGAGCTTTTCTGGGCCCAGCCGGCGAAGGGCGCGCACGAGGTGATCGTGAACGCGCCCGACGCCGTGACGTCGATGTCGGACCTCGCGCCCGAGCAGCTGCTCGCGGCGATGGAGGCGTGGCGAGCACGGATGCGCGAGCACTCCGATGCCGCGTGCGTGCACGTGCTCGTCAACGAGGGCCGCGAGGGGGGCGCGTCGCTCCCGCACACGCACGCGCAGCTCTACGCGCTCGACTTCGTGCCGGCCGCGGTGGCGCGCGAGCGCGAGCGCTTCGGCGCCTACGCGACGCGCACGATGGGCGGCAACCTGCTCGGCGACCTCGTCCAGGAGGAGGTGCGCCGGCGGGAGCGCGTCGTGGCGGTCGACGACGAGGCGGTGCTGCTCGCGCCCTACGCGTCGCGGCTGCCCTTCCAGCTCATGATCGCGCCGCGCCGCCCGCGCGCGCGCTTCGAGGACGACGGGCCGCTCGGCGCCGGCATGCTGCACGACGCGCTCGCGCGCCTGCGGCGCCGGCTCGGCGCCGCGCCGCCGCTCAACCTCTGGGTCCGCACGGCGCCGCGCGGTGCGGAGCACTTCTGCTGGCGGATCGACATCCTGCCGCGGCTCACCCAGCTCGCGGGGCTCGAGCTGGGCACCGGCGTGCACCTGTGCGTCGTCGCGCCCGAGCAGGCGGCCGCGCAGCTGCGCGAAGCCTGACGTGCGCGCGCTCGTCCAGCGCGTCAGCCGTGCGTCGGTGAGCGTCGGCGAGGAGCGCGTCGCGGCGATCGGCCCCGGCCTGCTCGTGCTGCTCGGCGTCACGCACGAGGACGGGCCCCAACAGGCCGACCGGCTCGCGGACAAGGTGCGCGCGCTGCGCGTCTTCGCCGACGGCGAGGGGCGCATGAACGAGCCGCTGGGCGACCGCGAGGCGCTGTGCGTCTCGCAGTTCACGCTCTACGGCGACGCCCGCCGCGGCAACCGCCCGTCCTACGTCGCGGCCGCGCCGCCCGAGCACGCCGAGCCGCTCTACGAGCGCTTCTGCGCCCGCCTCGGCGCCCAGCGCGGGCGCTTCGGGGCGCTGATGGCGGTCGAGCTCGTCAACGACGGGCCCGTGACCCTGCTGCTGGAGCTGTGATGGGCTTCCGACCGCGTCCCCGCGGTCGGGACCACTACGCTTCCGGCGGCCATGCCGCCCGTAGAGCGCTTCGTCTGCCGCTTCGCCGCCGAGCCGCCCCAGGAGGCGCTGCCGCACGGCGCCTGGGCCCAGACCCTCCAGGCCGAGTTCCTCGCCGCCTGCCTGCGGATCGACGCCGAGGGGCAGGAGATCGGGGAGGCGCGCGAGCTGCGCTGGTTCCCGGACCGCACCTGGAGCGGCCGCACGTACGTCCCGGTGACCGCGCGGACGACCACGGACCTGGAGCTGTTCGGCTACGTCTCGTTCGTTCCCGGCGACCCGGAGCCGACCGACTTCCGGTCGAGCGCCGACTACACCGAGGAGACGGCGGAGCGCAATCCCGACTGGCACATCGACATCTGCGAGGACGTGATCGGGACCTGGCGCGGCGAGGGCGGCCGCAGCGCCGAGATGACGCTCGTATGGGGCGTACCGCTGATCGGAGGAGCGCGCATCGCGACGGCGGAGCTCGCCGGCCTAGCGGTCGACCAGTGCGCGACGATCCAAGACCGCTTCACGCTGATCGCTCCCGACGCGTACCGCTCCGACTACCTCGACGTGGAGCTGTGGGACGCGGACGGGCGCGAGCTCGCATCGGAATCGCTCTACGTCGAGGACGAAGACGAGTAGCCGTTGCCGTTGCGGTCGACGTGCACCGAGTCGATCAGGCCGTAGTCGACGGCCTCTCGGGGCGTGAAGAAGCGGTCGCGCTCCATGTCGCGCCGCAGCTCCTCGATGCTGCGGCCCGTGTGCTCGGCGTAGATCTCCTCCATGCGGCGGCGCAGGAACTGCGACTCGCGCGCATGGATCTCGATGTCGGTCGTCTGCCCCTGGAAGCCGCCGGTCGGCTGGTGGATGAGCACGCGCGAGTTGGGCAGCGCCTGGCGCTTGCCCGCAGTCCCGCCGGTGAGGATCAGCGAGCCCATCGACATCGCGATGCCGCAGCAGATCGTGCGGACGTCGGGCTGGATGAAGCGCATCGTGTCGTAGATCGCCAGGCCCGCGTAGACGACGCCGCCCGGGCAGTTGATGTAGAGCTGGATCTCCTTCTCGGGGTCGGCCGCCTCGAGGTGCAGCAGCTGCGCGTTGACGACGTTGGCGACCTCGTCGTCTACGGCGCTGCCGAGGAAGACGATGCGCTCGTTGAGCAGCCGCGAGTAGATGTCGAACGAGCGCTCTCCGCGCGCGTCCTGCTGGATGACCATCGGGACCAGTGGCATGGGGCTCCTTTGTGCAACCGTTGGGTTGCACATGCTAGCCTATTGCGCAACCGTCGAGTTGCAGGAGGCGCTCCTTGTCCACAGTCCGTCGCGAGATCGTGTTGCCCGTCGAGCGCGAGCGGGCGTGGGCGCTGCTGACCGAGCCGCGCGAGCTGCAGGAGTGGCTCGCCGACGACGTCGAGCTCGAGCCGGAGGAGGGCGCGCCGCTGCGCGTCGCCTGGTCCGGGGGCGAGCAGCGCGCGGGCGTGATCGAGAAGGTCGAGGAGCGGCGCCGCCTGCGCTTCCGCTGGGACGACGACGCGACCGGCGTGCCGTCGCGCGTCGAGTGGACGCTCGACGACGCGCCCGGAGGCACCCGCGTGGTCGTCGAGGAGCGCCCGCTCGTGCCGCTCGAGCTGCGCGCGGTTCCGATCTCCTGGCGCCCGCGCGCCGTGCTCGCGGCCACGTTGCTGGCGCGCGCGGCCGCCTTGGCATACGCCTAAGGGATGCCCGTCGACGCCGTCTTCGCCGCGCTCGCCGACCCGACCCGCCGCGCGGTCATCGGCCGCCTGGCACGGGCGCCGGCGAGCGCGTCGCGGCTCGCGGACGAGCTCCCGGTCAGCCGCCAGGCGGTCGCCAAGCACCTGGCCGCCCTCGACCGCGCCGGTCTCGTGGCCGCGCGGCGCGAAGGGCGCGAGCTGAACTACGTCTTGAACCCGAAGCCGATGGGCGACGCGATGGCCTGGATGGCCGGCGTCGGCGCGCAGTGGGACGAGCGGCTGGCTCGGCTGGCGCGGCGGGCGGCTGCCCCCGATTGAGATCTCCGCAACGCGCCGGCGACGGTGCCGGCGTTTCAAACGGCGGGCATTGAAGGAGGGGCCCGGACCGCCGGTCAACGCTGCACGGCACCCGAATTCGATGGGGGTAGCAGCGTTCACGGCGATATACGCCGTCGACGCCGCACCACCCGCCGAATCGCGACGGCGTGCAGCGTTGACGCGCTCACGCGAACCGCGCAACCTCCGGACCCACCTTCAATGCCGCCGTTGAAACGTAAGCGCCGCGCGCAACTACCGCGCCGCGGCAGCGCTACAGCAACGAATCAGTTGATCATCACCGTCGGCGCGCCCGCGACGATCACGCCCCCGTGAGCGGTGGTGTCGCCCATCCGCGCCGCCGGCATCCCGCCGATCATCACCTTCGACGAGCCCGCCACGATCGCGTCCGGCGGCCCCACGCACGTGCACATGTCGCCGACCCGCGCGGCCGGCGCCCCGCCGATCAGCACGCGCGCCGCCCCCGGCGGCATGACCGGGCCGCCGACGTGGGGCTTCGGCCCGGGATCCACCATCGGACAGGTGTGCATGTCGCCGACGCGCGCTGCTGGGGGCATGGTCGCTGCCGATTGTGCCGGGCGCGCGACCCGGCGGTCAAGCCTGCGGGTGCGCCGACGGCACGCGCTCGGCGACCTCGGCGTCGGTGAGCGGGAAGTGGCAGGCGGCGATGTTCCCGCCCTCCTTGGGCTCCAGCTCGGGCGCCTCGGTGCGGCAGATCTCCTGCGCCTTCCAGCAGCGGGTGTGGAAGCGGCAGGCCGGCGGCGGGTTCGTCGGCGACGGCACGTCACCGGCGAGCAGCTGGCGCTTCTTGGTCGCCGCCAGCGCCGGGTCGGCGACCGGCACCGCCGACATCAGCGCGCCGGTGTAAGGCATGCGCGGGTGTCTGTAGAGCTGGTCGGACTCGGCGAGCTCGACGATCTTGCCGAGGTACATCACCGCGACGCGGTCGCACATGTGCCGCACGACGGATAGGTCGTGCGCGATGAAGATCAGCGTCAGCCCGAGGTCGCGCTGGAGGTCGCGCAGCAGGTTGAGGATCTGCGCCTGGATCGACACGTCGAGCGCCGAGACGGGCTCGTCGGCCACGATCAGCTTGGGCTTCAACGCGAGCGCGCGCGCGACGCCGATGCGCTGGCGCTGGCCGCCGGAGAACTCGTGCGGGTAGCGGTTGTAGTGCTCCGGGTTCAGGCCGACGGTGTCCATCAGGTCCTGGACGGCGCGCTTGCGCTCGCCCTTGCCCTCGTGCATGCCGTGGATCGCGAACGGCTCGCCGATGATCGTGCCGACCGTGCGCCGCGGGTTCAGCGACGAGTACGGGTCCTGGAAGATCATCTGCATCTCGCGCCGCAGCGGCTTGATCTCGCTCGACTTGAGGTCGGCGATCTCGCGCCCGTCGAAGCGGACGGAGCCGGAGGTCGGCTGGAGCAGCCGCATCAGCAGCCGCGCGGTCGTCGACTTGCCGCAGCCGCTCTCGCCCACGATCCCGAACGTCTCACCGCGGCGCACGTCGAACGAGACGCCGTCGACCGCGTGGACGGCGCCGAGCTGGCGCCGCACCAGGTAGCTGCCCTTGATCGGAAACTCCTTGACGAGGTCGTGCACCTCGATCAGGGCGTCGCCCCCGCGCGGCCGCGGGAGCGGCGTCCTGGCGTGTCGCGTCGACGCTCATTCCGCGCCCTCCCCGAGCGGCACGGCGGCGCGCGCGCGGGCGGGCGCCTCACCCGCGGCGAGGTGCTGCCAGAGATCGGCGCGTGTCTGCTGCGACAGCAGGCACGCGACGTCGTGGTCGCGCCTGCCGTCGACCGGCTCGAGCTGCGGGTCGATCCGCTTGTGCGCCTCGCGCACGAATGCGCAGCGCGGGTGG
>Ga0126312_10002943_pt1 | contig 11449 bp, 7 predicted proteins | sample Plot104A_FD_92537 | JGI IMG/M metagenome (GOLD analysis project Ga0126312, IMG submission 92537) | Serpentine soil microbial communities from UC McLaughlin Reserve, CA, USA - Plot104A | ecosystem: Environmental > Terrestrial > Soil > Grasslands | place: USA: UC McLaughlin Reserve, Lake County... | reverse complement strand
CGCGCCGGCCTCGACGAGCTCCGCGAAGGGCTTGCCGGCGCCGACGGGGGCGAGCTGGTCGGCGTCGCCGACGAGCACCACGTGCGTCCGCGGGCCGACCGCGCGCAGCAGGGTCACCAGCAGCTCGAGGTTGGCCATCGAGGTCTCGTCGACGATCAGCACGTCGGCGACGATCTCGTCGACCGTCGGCCCCTGTCCGGGCACCCAGCCGAGCGCCCCGTGGACCGTCGAGGCCTCGATCCCGGTCGACTCGGCCATCCGTCGCGCCGCGCGACCGGTCGGCGCGACGAGCAGCACGGTCGCCTCCTGCGCGGCCGCGGCGGCGCAGATCATCCGGATCGTGGCCGTCTTGCCGGTGCCGGGACCGCCGGTCACGATCGACAGCCGCGACGTCATCGCCGCGCGCACGGCGTCGGCCTGCGCCGGCGCCGGGACGACGTCGGCCGCCTTCACGGTGCGGTCGCCCAGCCGCGCTCGCCCGCGGGCGAGCTCCCGCACGGTCTCCGCGAGCTCCGCCTCCAGCTCGGCGGTCTGCGGCCGGTAGGCCCAGAGCACCTCGCCGGTGCCGGGCTCGAGCACGAGCAGGTCGTGCTCGGCCATGTCGGCGAGCGTGCGGGCCTCGATCGAGACACCGAGCAGCTCGCCCGCCGCCGCGGCCAGCTCCGGCACCGGCAGGCACGTCGACCCGTTGCGCTCGGCCTCGGCGAGCACGTGCACGACGCCGGCCCGCGTGCGGGCGGGCGAGTCGGCGGCCACGCCGTGTGCCCGGGCGATCGTGTCGGCGACCTGGAAGCCGACGCCGAACACCGCAGTCAGGTCATAAGGCCGCTCGCGGACCACGCGATGCCCGCGGCCGGCGTAGTGCTCCTCGATCCGCGGCACGAGCCACGCGAGGCCGTGCGGCGCCAGCAGCAGGTGCAGCGCGCGGGTGGAGCGCAGCTCGTCCCAGGAGCGCACCGCCTCGCCGGCGCGCCGCGGGCTCAGCCCGACCGCGCGGAACGCGGCCGGCGGGTCGCGGTCGATCGCCGCCAGCACGTCCTCGCCGTGCGCGCGCAGCAGCTGCTCCGCGCGCGCCCTGCCGACGTGCCGCACGCGCCGCAGATAGGCGGTCAGCGCCGCCTCGCCGGATGGCCCGACCGGCTCGGCGGTCGCCACCCGGACCTGCGGCCCGTACTTCTTGTCGTGGCGCCAGGTGCCCTCGACCCGCACGCGCTCGCGGACCTCGAGGTGGGCGAGCGGCCCCACGAGCACCACGGCCTGGCCGTCGTGGTCGGCGTCGAGCACGGCGAAGCCGGTCTCCGGGTTCGCGAAGCGCTCGATGCGGATCAGCACCTCCGCTGAGAACGGCGACCCCTCGCTCGACACGCCCGCGACCATACTCAGAGCCGTGTCCGCGACCGCCCAAGACCTCCGCCCGCGGCTGGCGGAGCTGACCCTGCGCGACGCGCACCGGCTCAAGCGGCGGCTCGACCGTGCGCGCCGGCACCCCGACCCGAAGGCGCTGCGCAAGCTCGAGACCGACGTCGAGCGCGCGGAGGCGCGGGTGGCCAAGCGGCGCGCGAACGTGCCCGAGGTCAGCTACCCGCCCGAGCTGCCGATGAGCGGCCGCCGCGAGGACCTGCTCGACGCGATCCGCGACAACCAGGTCGTGGTCGTCGCGGGGGAGACGGGCTCGGGCAAGACGACGCAGATCCCGAAGCTGTGCCTGGAGCTCGGGCGCGGGGTGCGCGGCACGATCGCGCATACCCAGCCGCGCCGGTTGGCCGCGCGCACGGTCGCCGAGCGGATCGCGGAGGAGCTGAAGGTCCCGCTCGGCGCCGCCGTCGGCTTCGCCGTGCGCTTCAGCGACCGCAGCTCCGAGGACACGCTCGTGCGGCTGATGACCGACGGCCTGCTGCTCGCGGAGATCCACCACGACCCGCTGTTGCGCCGCTACGACACGGTGATCGTCGACGAGGCGCACGAGCGCAGCCTCAACATCGACTTCCTGCTCGGCTATCTCGCGCGGATCCTGCCGAAGCGGCCCGACCTGAAGGTGATCATCACGTCCGCGACGATCGATCCGGAGCGCTTCGCGCGTCACTTCGGCGGCGCGCCGGTCGTGGAGGTGTCCGGCCGCACGTATCCCGTCGAGGTCCGCTACGCGCCCGTCGAGGAGGACGGCGACGTCGTCGACGCGATCGGCGACGCCTGCGAGCAGCTGCTGCGCGAGCGCCGCGGCGACGTGCTCGTGTTCCTCTCCGGCGAGCGCGAGATCCGGGACGCGGCAGAGGCGCTGCGCGGCCGGTTGCCCGACTCGGTCGAGCTGCTTCCGCTCTACGCGCGGCTGGCGAGCGCCGAGCAGCAGCGCGTCTTCAAGGCGCACACGCGCAACCGCGTGGTGCTCGCCACCAACGTCGCCGAGACGTCGCTGACCGTGCCGGGCATCCGCTCCGTCGTCGATCCCGGGACCGCGCGGATCAGCCGCTACAGCGCGCGGCTGAAGGTGCAGCGGCTGCCGATCGAGGCGATCTCGCAGGCGTCCGCCGACCAGCGCAAGGGCCGCTGCGGGCGCACCTCCGACGGCGTCGCGATCCGGCTCTACGCCGAGGACGACTTCGACGAGCGCCCGCGCTTCACCGACCCCGAGATCCTGCGTACGAACCTCGCCGCGGTGATCCTGCGGATGGCCGCGCTGGACCTCGGCGACATCGAGGACTTCCCGTTCCTCGACCCGCCCGACCGGCGCCAGGTGCGCGACGGCATCCGGCTGCTGCAGGAGCTGCGCGCGATCGACGGCGAAGGCCGGCTGACGCAGACCGGGCGCCGGCTCGCGCAGCTGCAGGTCGACCCGCGGATGGGCCGGATGATCCTCGAGGCGGGCGAGCTCGACTGCGCCGCGGAGGTGATCCCGATCGTCGCCGCGCTCTCGATCCAGGACCCGCGCGAGCGCCCCGCCGAGCAGCGCGCCCAGGCCGACCAGCAGCACGCGCGCTTCGCCGACGAGACGTCCGACTTCCTCGCCTACCTCAACCTCTGGCGCTACCTCCGCGAGCAGCAGCGCGCGCTGTCGGGCAGCCAGTTCCGCAAGCGCTGCAAGGCCGAGTACCTGCACTACCTGCGCGTCCGCGAGTGGCAGGACCTCGCGGGCGAGCTGCGGCGCTCGGCCAAAGAGCTCGGCATCGGCCTCAACCAGCAGCCCGCCGAGCCGACCGCGGTGCACCGGGCGCTGCTGTCCGGGCTGCTCTCGCACGTCGGCGTCAAGGAGGCCCAAGGCCGCGAGTACCTCGGCGCCCGCGGCGCGCGCTTCGCGATCTTCCCCGGCTCCGGGCTGGCGAGGAAGCCGCCCGCGTGGGCGATGGTCGCCGAGCTGGTCGAGACCTCGCGGCTGTGGGGCCGCGAAGCCGCGCGCATCGACCCGAAGTGGGTCGAGCCGCTCGCCGAGCACCTCGTCTCGCGCACCTACTCCGAGCCGCGCTGGGTCGCGAGCCGCGCCTCGGTCGTCGCCACGGAGCGCGTGACGTTGTACGGCCTGCCGATCGTCACGGGGCGCACGGTCCAGTACGGGCGGATCGACCCCGTGCTCTCGCGCGAGCTGTTCATCCGGCGCGCGCTCGTGGAGGGCGAGTGGGAGACCCAACACGCGTTCTGGGCCGCGAACCAGGAGCTGCTCGAGGAGGTCGACGCGCTCGAGCGGCGCGCCCGCCGGCGCGACCTGCGCGTGAGCGACGACGCGCTGTTCGCCTTCTACGACGAGCGGATCCCCGCGGACGTCGTCTCCGGCGCGCACTTCGACCGCTGGTGGCGCGACGCCCGCCGCGTCGACCCCGAGCTGCTCACCTACACGCGCGAGCTGCTGGTGGCCGACGACGCCGCTGAGGTCGATGCGGGCCGCCCGTCGGAGTGGAAGCAGGGCGAGCTCGTGCTGCCGCTCTCCTACCGCTTCGAGCCCGGCGCGGAGCACGACGGCGTCACGGTGCACGTGCCGCTGAAGGTGCTGCCGCAGCTGCGCGACGCCGGCTTCGACTGGCTCGTGCCGGCGTTCCGCGAGGAGCTCGTCACGGCGCTCGTGCGCTCGCTGCCCAAGGACGCGCGGCGCCGCCTCGTGCCCGTGCCCGCGGTCGCCTCCGAGGTACTGGCGGCATTAAGGCCGCGCAAGGGCCGCTTCGCCGACCAGGTGGCCGCCGAGCTCGGGCGGCTGCGCGGCGTGCGCGTCACGCGCGCCGACTTCAACACCGCTCGGTTGCCCGCGTACCTGCGGATGACGTTCCGGGTCGAGGACGAGCAGGGCGCGGTGGTGGCCGAGGGCACCGACCTGGCGGAGCTGCGCGAGCGCGTGCGCCCGCGGTTGCGCGCCGAGCTGGCGAGCGCGGCGCGCGGCCTGGAGACGCGCGGGCTCACCGCGTGGACGATCGGCGAGCTGCCGAAGGTCGTCGCGTTGCCGGGCACCGGTCAGGCGGTGCGCGGCTATCCGGCGCTCGTCGACGAAGGGGACAGCGTCGCCGTGCGCGTGCTGGAGACTCCGGCGGCGCAGGCCGCCGCGATGGCGGCCGGGACGCGCCGGCTGCTGCTGCTCGGGATCCCGTCGCCGGTGCGCGGCGTGCAGGCGGGCTTGAGCAACGCCCAGCGGCTGGCGCTGGCGAGCGCCCCGCACGACGGTGTCGGCGCGGTGCTGGCCGACGCCACGACCGCGGCGCTCGACGCGCTGATCGCGGAGGCCGGCGGCCCGGCGTGGGACGATGCGGCGTTCGAGCGGCTGCGCCGCCACGTGGCCGGGCGGCTACAGGCGAAGACGGGGGAGGTGGTCGCTCAGGTGGCGCGCATCCTCGACGCCGCGCGCGACGTCGAGCGGCGGCTGGAGACGGTGTCGGCCCCGGCCTTCGAGCCCGCCCGCCGCGACGTGCGCGCCCAGCTCGCCCGGCTCGTGTTTGGAGACTTCGCGACCCGCACCGGCGCCGCCCGGCTGGCCGACGTAGAGCGCTACCTGGAGGGCGCCGCGCGGCGCCTGGATCGTCTGCCCGACGCGACCGCCGTCGACCGCGACCGGATGCGCGCGGTGCACGAGCTCGAGCAGGCCTACCGCGCCAGGCTCGACGGCTGGCCGCGCGGCCGCGCGCTCCCCGCCGCCCTGCGCGAGGTGCCGTGGATGCTCGAGGAGCTGCGGATCAGCCAGTTCGCCCAGGGCCTCGGCACCCGCGGACCGGTGTCCGCGAAGCGCATCCGCCGCGCGCTCGACAAGGCCACCGCCTAGCGCGCCTGCTAGGACCGTAGGGGTGCGCCGGCGCCGCCGCTCGAGCTTCTCGTCGACCCCCGACGGCATGGGCCGCGTGCTATGGCTGCAGCCCGCGGGGATCCAGCGCCGCCCCCGCCGGCGGCCGCCGATCGTGCCGATCCTGCTGCTGCTGGTCGTGCTCGCAGGGGCGGCGGGCGCCGGCTACGTGCTGCTCGCGCGCCAGGCCGCGAGCGACCGCCGCCAGGATGCCGTCGACCGCTTCGTCGCGGCCTGGGAGAAGCGCGACTATCCGGCGATGTGGCGCACGATCACGCCGGAGCGGCGCCGCGACTGGCCGCTGGCGGACTTCTCGTCGAGCTACCGGATCGCGGCCGACGAGGCGACGCTCCGCGACGTCGAGGTGCGCCCGGTCGGCGACCCCGTCGACGGCCGCGTGGACGCGCGGGTGCGCGTGCGCACCCGCGACTTCGGCGAGTTGCGCGGCACGGTGGCGCTGAAGGTCGCCGACCACGACGGCGAGTCCTACCTCGACTGGTCGCCGTCGTGGCGGCTACCGGGCCTGCGCGACGGCGAGAACGTCCGCCGCCGCGTCCTGCAGCGCCCCGACCGCCGGCCGATCCTCGCCGCCGACGGCAGCCGCCTCGACGCGGAGCCGACGATGGCCTCGATCATCGGCACGCTGCCCGCCGGCGACGACCCCGGCTCGGGTCTGCAGGCGCTCTACGACCGGCGGCTGGGCGGCCGCCCCGGCGCGGAGCTGCGCTTCGGCAAGCGGGTCGTCAAGCGCGTCGAGGTCAAGCGCGGCCGCGCGCTGCGCACGACGCTGTCGGCGAGGCTGCAGCGGATCGCGACGAACGCGCTCGGCGACCGGCTCGGCGGCATCGCCGTGATCCGCCCGAAGACGGGCCGCGTGCTCGCGATGGCCGGGATCGCGGCCTCCGGCCCGCAGCCGCCCGGCTCGACGTTCAAGATCGTCACGCTCGCGGGCGCGCTGCAGAGCGGCGTCGTGAGCCCCGAGAGCTCGTATCCCGTCCAGACGGCGACGACGCTGTCGGGCGTCCGGCTCGCCAACGCCAGCAACGAGTCCTGCGGGGGCTCGCTCGCGACGTCCTTCGCGCATTCCTGCAACTCGGTGTTCGCGCCGATCGGCGCCAAGCTGGGCGCGAAGCGGCTCGTGCGCTACGCCGAGGCGTTCGGCTTCAACGCGAAGCCGCGCCTGCCGGGAGAGAAGGCCAGCTCGATCGCGCGCGACCTGCGCGACGACCTCGCGGTCGGCTCGGCCGCGATCGGCCAGGAGCGCGACCTGGCCACCGCGGTGCAGATGGCCTCGGTCGGGGCGACGATCGCCAACCGCGGAGTGCGGATGCGCCCGCGCGTCGTCAGCTCCGAGCGCGGCGGCCGCAAGCGTGTCGTCTCGCGCAAGGTCGCGGCGCAGGTGCGCGACATGATGCTCGGCGTCGTGCGCGGCGGCACCGGCAACGCGGCCGCCCTGCCCGGCGTCGAGGTCGCGGGCAAGACCGGCACGGCCGAGCTGCGCCCGACGCACGGCGGCCCGATCGACCCGAAGAACACCGACGCCTGGTTCGTCGCGTTCGCGCCCGCCTACGACCCGCAGGTCGCGGTCACGGTGATGCTCGTCGGCGCGGGCCAGGGCGGCGCCACCGCCGCGCCCGTCGCCCGCGAGATGCTCGCCGCGGCGCTCTAGCCGCCCGTTTCGGATCCGCCCCGGCGAGGCAACCTTCTTGCGAGAGCAACGAATCCGGAGGCGATTCATGAACGTCGGAAGACTCCTGTTGAGAGGCGTGGTCGGACCGCTGTTCGTCGGCCACGGCACGCAGAAGCTGTTCGGCTGGTTCGACGGCCACGGGCCGGACGCGACCGGCGGCTTCTTCGAGAGCATCGGGCTGCGCCCCGGCAAGCGCCACGCCACGGCCGCGGGCTGGAGCGAGACGCTCGGCGGCGTGCTGCTCACGCTCGGCGCGCTGACCCCGGTCGCGCAGACGCTGATCACCGGCACGATGGTCACGGCGATCCGCAAGGTGCACGCCCAGAACGGGCCGTGGGTGACCGCCAACGGCTTCGAGTACAACCTCACGCTGATCGCGCTCACCGCCGCGCTGACCGAGACGGGTCCCGGCAGCCCGTCGGTCGACGCGGCCCTGTTCGGCGACTCCCTGAAGGGCAAGGGCTGGGCGCTCGCCGCGCTGGCCGCCGGCGTCGCCGGCTCCTACCTGGTCACCGAGCGCATGGTCGAGGCCACGCCGGAGCCGGCCCCGCAGGAGGGCCACGCCGACGTGCCGGGCGATCCCGCCCTCGAGCAGCAGCCGCGGTTCGAGCGCGAGCCGGTCAACACCGAACAGACCGCGTAGGAAAACCGGACCCGTCGTTGTACGGGCGCCCGAACCTGGACACTCGTACTGGTCCCGTGGGCCGGGCGCCCAGGGTCGGGGAGACTGCGTCCACCATGAGACGCCGAAACCCCGCCAGCAAGCCCGAAGCAGGACTCGAAGTCTGCCCGGTGTGCGGGCGCGACTTCGTGCAACCCGTCTCCTGGGAGCCCGCCGGCGAAGCGGCCTGGTGGATGTTCCTGCGCTGCGGCGAGTGCGGCATGTCGCGCGAGGTCGCCGTCAGCAACGCCGACGCCGACCGCTTCGAGCGCGCCCTGCACGCCCGCGCCTCTGTGCTCGCCGCCCAGGCGCGCCAGCTCGAGGAGGAGCGGGTGTCGGCGGAGATCGACGCCTTCGCCACCGCGCTCGAGCAGGACCTGATCGACGCGGACTTCTTCGCCTAGGCCGTCACGTCGCGCCGCACGAACACCGTCAGCGCGGCGAACAGCGACGGCACCGCGTAGAGCGCCGACACCCACGCGGCGCGCACGATCGGATCCCAGTCGATCGGGTCGCGCAGCAGGCCTTGCCAGGCGTTGAACTGCGTCGACAGCAGGTACGGGTCGAGGAAGTCCAGCGCGGCCAGGGCACCGAGCACCTGCATGACGATCGAGGTCATCAGCACGCCGACCACCGCCGCGGCGGAGTTGCGCGTGACGACCGACAGCAGCAGCCCGATCGAGGCGATCGCGAGCACCGGCATGAGGTACGCGAGCGTGCCCGCGCCGATCAGCGCGATCCCGTGTCCCGTGCTCACCCGCGTGCCCGAGAGCAGCGTCACCGGGTCGAAGCCGAAGGCCAGCCCGCCGAGCAGCAGCCCCGAGCCGACGTACAGCGCGAGCACGAGCGCCGCGTAGCTGAAGGCGGCGAGCGCCTTGGCGGCGATCACGTGCCAGCGCTCGACCGAGCGCGTGAGGATCGTCTTCAGCGTGCCGTTCTGGTCCTCGGTCGCGACGATGTCGCCGGCCACGAGCGCGGTGATCAGCGGGATCAGCCAGATCGAGCCGAACGTCAGGCAGACGAGCGGGATGGCGAGCCCGGTCTCGCGCACGAAGGACCCGAACGCCACCTCGTCCGGGCCGCCGCCGCCCGGGTCCGCCAGCAGCGCGACGACGAAGATGACCGGCACGACGATCGCCGCGCCCAGGCCGAGGAAGGTCCGCTTCTGCGCCAGCAGCTTCCGGAGCTCCCAGCGGTAGACGGTGCCGGTGGCCGGGCGGCGGCCGCGGGCGGCGGGCATGGCAGCGGGACGGGCGCCGATCGCGCTCATCGCAACGCCCCCGCGCGCTCCGCGTCCACAGGCGCCGGCGCGGTGTCGCCCTCGGTCATGCGGAAGAACAGCTCCTCGAGCGAGGCGGTCCGCGGGACGAGGGCTGCGATGCCGATGCCGGCCTCGCCGAGCGCGACCGACAGCGCGGCGACCGCCTCCGCTTCGGCCGTCAGCGTCAGGCCGCCGTCGGCGAAGCGGACGTCGGTCACGCCAGGGCGCTCGGCGGCCAGCGCGGCCGCACGCATGTCGTCGGTGGTGCGCAGCGCGTAGCGGCCGGCGGTCGAGGCGAGCAGGTCCGGAAGCGAGCCCTCATAGACGACGCGGCCCGTGCGGACGATCGCCACGCGATCGCACAGCTCCTCGACCTCGCCCATCAGGTGCGACGAGAGCAGCACGGTGATGCCCTGGCCGGCCAGCCGGCGGACGAGCCGCCGCATGTCGCGCATGCCGCCGGGGTCAAGGCCGGTGGTGGGCTCGTCGAGCAACAGCAGCCGCGGGTCGCGCACGAGCGCGGCGGCGATGCCGAGCCGCTGGCGCATGCCGTGGGAGTAGCCGCCGACGCGGTCCTTGGCACGGGCGCTCAGCTCGACCGTGTCGAGCGCCTCGCCGATGCGGGCGCCGGCGCCGCCGCCGTCGAGCGCCGCGACCAGCTCGAGGTTGCGGCGCCCGCTGAGGTACGGGTAGAAGCGCGGCGCCTCGACGAACCCCGCGACGCCGTCCAGGGCGCGCGCCCCATCGACCAGGGGGTCGCGCCCGAACAGCTTCACGCTGCCCGCGTCGGGCCGGATCAGCCCGAGCAGCATGCGCAGCGAGGTCGTCTTGCCGGCGCCGTTGGGGCCGAGATAGCCGTAGACCACGCCGGCGCCGACCGTGAGGTCGACGTCGTCGACCGCCGTCACGTCGCCGTAGCGCTTGATCAGGCCGCGCGCCTCGACCGGGGTGGCACTCATCGCAGGGCCCGTGCCGCGTTCTCGACGGCGGCCGGCGGGACCGAGCCGACCAGCGTGTAGCTGACCCCGCCGCGCTCGAAGGTGACCATCGTCCCGAGCGCGGTCGCGAGCTCGGTGCCCGTCGCCCCGTCGATGTTCACCTGCGGGAGCCCGGCCATGCCGCCCGCGGGCCGACCCTCGTCACGCGACGCCTCGTGCTGGAGCACGAGGATGCCGCCGAGGCCTTCGCCGTAGACGCTCAGCGCGCCGGTGGAGCCGTCCAGGCGGACGAGCCTGACCTCCTGGCGCGGCAGGCCGGCCAGCTCGCGCGGGGCGGCGAGCCGGAAGCCGAGCTCGCGCTGGACGGCCTCGGCGCCCGCGACGCCGGCGTCGCCGTGCTGGCCGCCGGGATGGCCGGCGGGCGGGTCGACGTCCACGATCTCGGTGCCGGCCGGCACGGCGATCCGCAGGTCGCCGTCCGGGACCTGCCCGAACGAGATGTCGGTGACCGCGAGCTCGAGCACGGGCTCGGTGGAGTCCTGTGCGTAGACGGCGGCGCGCAGCGGCACGCCCTTCACGGCGTCCCACGCGAGCTCGCCGGCGCCGAGCAGCCCGCCGTCGTCCTTCGGGGCGATCCGCACGGTGTAGCTCGGACGGCCCGCGGTCGACGTCGGCTTCGCGCCGGACAGCGTCCAGGCGCGGGCGAGGCGGTCGAGCCCGCGGCGGACGTCCGCGAGCGTGGCGGGCTCGCGCTCGGCCTTGCGCGGCCGCTCTTCGGGCATCGCGACGCGGTAGACGGTCTTCGCCGACGCGTCGTAGATGCTCAGCGTGCGGCCGTCGGAGGCGATCTGGGCGTCGCCGGCGTCGGACTGCAGCTCGAGCCGGAAGCGGCCGTCGCGCGCCATCCACAGGCGGCCGTCCGCGCCGGCGGCGAGCGCGCTCTCGCCGCCGTTCGGCAGCGAGCCGGACGGCAGCAGGCCGTTCGTGAAGGAGATGCGGGCGCTGATGCCCGCCACCGCGGGCGCGTTGGCCGCGTCGAGGATCGCGCGGTCCAGCGCCTTCGGCTCGGGCTTCGGATCGGCGCCGATCAGGCCGGCCTGGGCGATCGCCGCCGTCGCCGCGAGCACGGCGACGGCGGCGACGATCGCGAGCAGCCGGCGGGAGGAGAGGGTTCGGAGTCGTCTCATGGGGAGGTCCTTCGAGCGGGGGGAGAGACCGAGTTGTACGGGCGGTCCTTGATAGATCCTTGAGAGCGGGCGTTACTCGGCGCAGGCCGGCAGCTCGAGGGTGAAGGCCGCGCCGTCGACCCGCACGCGGCCGCCGTGGCGCTCGGCGATCGACCGTACGATCGCGAGTCCGAGCCCCGAGCCGTCCCCGCGCGCCGACGGCCCGCGCCAGAAGCGCTCGAAGGCGCGCTCGGCCTCCTCGGGCGCCAGCCCCGGGCCCTCGTCGGCGACCGTCAGCAGCGCCCGGTCCGCGTCGCGGCGCGTGGTGATCGTGACCATCCCGCGCCCGTGGCGGCGCGCGTTGCGGACGAGGTTGCCGGCCGCCCGCTCGAGCGCCGCGCGCTCGCCCCGCACGGTGACCGGGCGCGCGTCGACCCGGGCCCCGTCGCCGGCGGCGGCGCGGGCCACGTCGGCGAGGTCGACGG
>Ga0126312_10002941_pt1 | contig 11458 bp, 12 predicted proteins | sample Plot104A_FD_92537 | JGI IMG/M metagenome (GOLD analysis project Ga0126312, IMG submission 92537) | Serpentine soil microbial communities from UC McLaughlin Reserve, CA, USA - Plot104A | ecosystem: Environmental > Terrestrial > Soil > Grasslands | place: USA: UC McLaughlin Reserve, Lake County... | reverse complement strand
TCCGACCCGGTGCGCGAGGCGGTCGAGCTGCTGTCCGGCGACCGTCAGGCGCTGCTCGTGACCGAGGACGGCCGCCCGACCGGCATCGTCACGCGCGCCGACCTGCTGGAGGCGCTCGTCTCGTGACCGAGTTCGCCACGCGCGCGGTCCACGCCGGGCTGGACCCGGACCCGAGCTACGGCTCGATCGTGCCCGCGATCCACCAGAGCTCGACGTACGTGCAGCCCGCGCCGGGCGAGTTCGTCGAGGACTACGACTACTCGCGCGCGGCGAACCCGACGCGACGCGCGCTCGAGAACGCGCTCGGCGAGCTGGAGGGAGGCCACGCGACGGCGTTCGCGTCCGGCATGGCCGCCACGCATGCGCTGCTGACCGCCGTCTGCAGCGCCGGCGACCACGTCGTCATCCCCGACGACCTCTACGGCGGCACGTACCGGCTCGTCGACAAGATCCTCGCGCGCTTCGGCGTCGCCTACGACATGGTCGACCAGACCGACCTCGAGGCCGTCCGCGCCGCGCTGCGCCCTGAGACGAAGCTGATCTGGGTCGAGACGCCGACGAACCCGACGCTCAAGGTGATCGACCTGCTCGCGGTCATCGACACGGTCGGCCCGGACGTGCTCGTCGCGGTCGACAACACGTTTGCCACGCCGGTCAACCAGCGCCCGCTCGAGTGCGGCGCCGGAGCGGTCGTGCACTCGACGACCAAGTACCTTGGCGGGCACTCCGACACGGTCGGCGGCGCCGTCGTGGTGTCCGATCCACAGCTGCACGAGGCGATCCGCTTCGCGCAGCTCTCGATCGGCGCCGTGCCCGGGCCGCTCGACTGCTTCCTCGTGCACCGCGGCCTGCGCACGCTGGCGCTGCGGATGGCCGCCCACGCCGAGAACGGCATGACGGTCAGCGCGTTCCTGCACGAGCAGCCCGGCGTGAGCGACGTGCGCTGGCCCGGCTTCTCCGGCATGGTCTGCTTCCGCCATCCCGAGGCGGTGAAGATCGTCGCGGCGACGAAGCTGTTCGCGCTCGCCGAGTCGCTCGGCGGCGTCGAGTCGCTGCTCGAGGTGCCGCAGGCGATGACGCACCAGTCGGTCGAGGGCTCGCGCGCGGCGGTCCCGCCCGACCTCGTGCGGCTGAGCTGCGGGATCGAGGCCGCGGCCGACCTGGTCGAGGACCTGCGCCAGGCGATCGCAGCCGTCACGCCCGCCGCCGTCAGCTGAGCGACTCAAGGGATTCCGCGCGACGCCGATGCGAAGACGTGAGATGCGACGCGCAGCGCTGATCGCGGCGATCGTGGCCTGCGCGGCAGGAGCGTTCGCGCTGTCCGCGGACGGTGGGGAGAAGCAGCCGCCGCCGCAGCGAACCGCCGCGGCCGTCAAGGAGCGCCCGCGGACCGAGCTGCCGCCGCTCCCGTCGAAGCACGAGCCGACCGTCGTCGAGCCCGTCGCGGGCGCAACCGGGACGGAGGCGGCGCCGGAGCCGCGCGAGCTGCAGGCGCCGCCGACCGGCGCGCCCAAACCGCGTCGCGCCGCCTCGTCGGGCGGCGTCCAGCTGCAGCGCCCGTCGACCACCGGCGACGGCATCCGCCACGCCACCGCGCTTCCCAACGGCATCGCGCTGCCGCCGCTGGAGGCGCCGGAGGCCGTGCGCCAGATGATCGAGGCCGGCAACGTGATCGCTCGCTCGCCGTACCTGTGGGGCGGCGGCCACGGCAAGTGGGTCGACAAGGGCTACGACTGCTCCGGCTCGGTCAGCTTCGTGCTCGCCTCCGCCGGCTACCTCGAGGCGCCGCTCGCCTCCGGCCCGCTGATGTCGTGGGGCGAGCCCGGACCGGGCAGGTGGGTGACGATCTACGCGCACCAGGGCCATGTCTGGATGGAGGTCGCCGGGATCCGCTTCGACACGTCCGGCGCGCGCGAGACCGGCTCACGCTGGCAGAACGAGATGCGCTCGACCGACGGCTTCGTCGCGCGCCACCCGCCGGGCCTCTAGCTCACCTTCCAACCGGCGGGCGCGCGGGGCGTTGGAACCGGTGTCAACCGACCAAGGAGCAGTATGCGCAAGCTGATGCTTGGCGCCGTAGTGGCGCTCGTCCTGCCGGCCGCCGCGCTGGCGCAGCAGGGGACCCCTTCTCCCGAGGAGCTCGCCAAGACGGCGTGCAAGACGGAGAAGTCCGACATGGGCACCAAGACCTTCAAGAAGACCTACGCCGCCAAGAGCACGTCGAAGGCGATGAAGGCCTGCCTCGCCAAGCAGGGCGTGGTCGCCGAGACCGAGCTCAAGAACGCAGCGCAGGAGTGCAAGGCCGAGCGTGAGGCCGACCCGGTCAAGTTCGCCGAGTACGGCACGAACGAGAACGGCAAGAACGCGTTCGGCAAGTGCGTCTCCTCGAAGGCCAAGGCCAAGAGCGAGGAGAACACCGAGGATCGCGTCGCCGCCGCCGAGACGTGCAAGGCGATGAGCAAGGAAGAGCTCCAGGCGGAGTTCGGCACGAAGAAGAACGCGTTCGGCAAGTGCGTCTCCAAGACGGCCAAGGAGTCGGACGACGACGAGTAGCGCGGTTGGGGTTCGCACCCCATCGCGAACTGGGCCGGAGCGCCCGATGAAGTGAGTGCAGCGTGCTCCGCCCTCCTGAAAGGACTCGCCCCGATGCCCCGCCTCCGCTCGACGAACCCCGATCTGCAGGCTCCACCGCCTGAGGTGCTGCAGCAGATCGACGTCGCGTGGGGGCGGGCTCGGGAGCTGTTCGAGTCCGACCTCGAGCTGCACTTCGAGGTCGATGCCGCGCGCGGCCGCGTATGGGCCGAGCTGCGGTGTGCGGACGGGTCCCTGGCGGAGCGGCTCACGGCGATGGAGGCGATGGCGCTCGCGTGTGGTGACGCGGCGCCGGAGCCGGCGCTCGCCGCCTGAGAGCGCGCGCGGGTACGGTGCGCCGATGCGCCCGCTCCCCGCCTCTCGCAGGCTAGTGCTCGGCCGGCGCGGGCAGGGGACGGCGGAGCGGGCTGCGCTCGCGCGCGCCGCCGCGCGGCTCGAGCGGCTCGCGCTCTACCCGGAGCCGCTGCGGCTCGAGCGCGTGCGGATCCTGCACGTGCCGTGGCTGTTCCGGCTGCCGTGGTTCCGGCGCTTCGCCGGCTACAACATGGGCCACCTGATCCTGCTCGCGCGCCCGCTCGCCGACGTCTCCGACGACCTCGTAACGCACGAGCTGTGCCACGTCTGGCAGGACCAGGACCACCGCCTGCGCATGTGGCTGTCCTACATCGTCAAGGGATACGCGCAGAACCCGCACGAGGTCGAGGCGCGGCTGGCTGCTCGGCGGCGGTGAACTCGGCCGCCAGCGCACTCACCAGCAGCCCGAGGCCCGGGCCGACCGGATCGCCCTGGCCCACTCCTGCCAGCATGCGCTGACGGTGGTCGCCGGGCTCCGCTGCGAGCGCGGCGACGGCGGCCAGCTCCGCCTCGCAGCCGAGCGCGACGGCCTGCGGGCGGCAGGCGGCGAGCAGCTCGTCGAGGATCTCGCGCACCGGGCGGCGGGTGTCGTGCTCGGGGTCGAGGAACTCGGCGCGCATCCCGTCGCGCGTCGCGAGGAAGCGGTTCTCGTCGAGCACCTCCGGCCGTGCCGCGATCGCCTCGTCGACGTAGCCCTCGGTCGCCTCGAGCCGGACCGCGCACTGCACGAGCGCGGCCAGCGCCGCGTTGTCGGCGGCGCGCGTCTGGGCGTCCATGATCCGCACCTCGATCGTCCCGAGCGTCGGCTGCAGCCGCACGTCCCACCACAGGAACGTCGGCTCGGGGAACGCGCCGCAGCGCAGCAGCACGTCGACCGCCTCGACGTACTCGGAGTAGCTGCCGAACCGGCGCGGGATGCCGACGCGCGGGAACGTGCCGAAGATCGGCACCCGCGCCGACGCGAGCCCGGTGTCGCGTCCCTGCCAGAACGGCGAGTTCGCAGCGAGCGCGAGCAGCAGCGGGACGTGCACGCGCAGCCCGCACAGCGCGCAGACCGCCGCCTCGGCGTCGGGGACGGCGATGTGGACGTGCAGCGCGAACGTCGGCTCGCGCCGCGCGAGCTCGCGCATCGAGTCGTAGATGGTGCGGTAGCGCGCGCCCGGCGAGACCTCGACCTCGCCCCACTGCGCGAACGGGTGCGTGCCGCAGACGGCCGCGCGCAGCTCCAGCGGCGCCAGCGCCTCGGCCAGCGCCGCGCGCAGCGAAGCCAGCTCGCCGGCCGCCGCCGCGACGGTCGCGTGCGGCCGGCTCGCGAGCTCGAGCGCAGAGCCGTGCGTCTCCTGCGCGGCCCGATCGGCGACGGCGGCCGGCAGCGCCGGGAGCACCTGGTCGATCCGCGACGCGAGCGACCAGTCGCGCGGGTCGAGCAGCATCACCTCCTCCTCGAGCCCGACCGTCCAGGGAGCGCCCGCGTTCCACTCCGCCCAGCGCGGCAGCCGGGTCACGGCAGCACCCAGGTGTCCTTGGCGCCGCCGTTCTGGGAGGAGTTGACCACCAGCGCGCCCTCGTCGAGCGCGACGCGCGTCACGCCGCCGGGGAGCACCTCGACCGCGTCGGGAGCCGGCATCAGCACGTACGGTCGCAGGTCGACGTGGCGCGGGACGAGCCGCCCGTCGATCACCGTCGGATGCGTGGAGAGCGCGACGAGTCGCTGCGCCACGTAGTCCTGCGGCGCGGCGCGCACGCGCTCGCGCAGCCGCTCGACGTCGGCGCGGTCGGCGTGCGGGCAGACGACGACGCCGAGGCCGCCGTAGGAGCCGCGGTCCTTGACGACGAGCTCGTCGAACACGTCGAGCGCGCGCTCGAGCGTCCGCGGCTCGCCGAGGTCGAACGTCTCGACCTGGCCGAGCAGCGGCTCCTCGCCGAGGTAGAAGCGGACGATCTCGGGCACGTAGGCGTGCGCGAGCTTGTCGTCGCCGATCCCGGTGCCGAAGCAGTTGACCATCCGGATGCCGCCGGCCCGCAGCGCCGGCGCCAGCAGCGCGCCGACGTCGGAGTCGACCGCGTCGGCGTTGGTGCGGCGGTACACAGCGTCGACCGGCGCGCCGTCGTGTAGCAGCCGGTCGCCGCGCGGCTCCAGATCGTCCGGCACGACGAGCGCGATCCCGAGCCGCCGCGCGATCCAGTCGTGCTCCCAGTACGCCGAGCTCTCCGGCCCGTCGGTGAGCACGACGACGCTCCCGGCGCCGAAGACGCGCCGCAGCGCGCCGGGGATGCCGTCGATCGGCACCGGCGCGTCCCGCACGTCGAGCCGCCGCAGCAGCGCCGCGCGCGCGGCGGCCCAGTAGCCGATTCCGCTCGGCGTGCGCACGTTGTCCTCGAGCACGAGCCACTCGCCCTCGGCGTCGCGCACGAGGTCGAGCCCGGCGATGCCGATCCAGACGCCGCCGGCCGGCCGCATTCCCGCCATCGACGGCTCGATGTTGTCGGCGCTGTCGAGCACCCGCTGGGGGAGCACGCCCTCGGCGACGATCCGGCGCTCGCCGTAGACGTCGGCGACGAACGCGTTCAGCGCGCGCACGCGCTGGGCCAGGCCGGCGGCCAAGCGCTCCCAGTCGGCGGCCGCGATCACGCGCGGGACCGGATCGACGTGCCAGCGCGCGTCGCCGTCGACCGACTCGAAGCGGATCCCGCGCCCGTCGATCTCCTCGCGCACGCCCGCCGCCAGCGCCGCGAGGTCGTGGGAGAGCAGCGCGTCCATGACCGCGCGCGCCGCCGGGCGGATGCTCCCGTCCGGTGCCACGGCGTCGTCGTAGGTGGACGAGCGGTAGCCGTCGAGCGCGCTCACGTCCGAGCGCCTACCCGGCGGCCCGCGCGCGCAGACGCGCCACACTGCGTCGCCGATGAGCGCTCCGATCGACGCCGTGCTCGCGACCGTGCAGGAGTTCGCCGCCGGCACCGGCGCCGAGCGGGTAGTGGCGCTGCTCGACTCGGAGCCGCCGGTGCTGATCGAGCGGCTCGAGGACGGGACGCTGCAGGTGACCGCGGGCGAGACGGCGCAGCGCGCGGCGCCCGGTCCGGCCGCCGCAGCGCTGCCGCTGCCCGAGCTGCGCGCGGTGCCGGCGAGCGCGCTGAGCGCCGACCCCGAGACCGGCGAGCTGTCGGCGCCGCTCGGCGGCGTCCAGCTGCTGGTCGACTCGGTGCGCGCGCTGGCGCGCGCGCTCGGCGGCCGCTCCGTCGCGACGGCGACGTTCCCGACCCGAGACCCGGCGACGCCGCTCACCGTCGCGGCGCGCGCGGGCGAGCCGGTCGTGCTCGACATCGCCGGGCGCCACTTCGCGTTCCCGGCCTGAGCCGCTCAGCGGCGCTTGCGCGCGGGCTTGAAGCGGACGACGTAGCCGCCCGTCGGCGCGACCCGCAGCCGCAGCGCGCTCGTGCTCCTCACCCGTCGCGTGCGCGCGCGCAGCCTGCCGCCGGGCGCGTCCTCGACGATCCGCGCGACGTAGCGGCGGCGGGGGTAGAGGAAGTCGAGCGGCAGCTTCACGACGCCGCCCGCGCCGGCCTCGATCGCGCCCACGTACCAGCGCCGGCCATGGCGGCGCGCGATCGTCGCCGAGACGCCGGGGAAGCCCTCGACCAGCTTGGTGTCGTCCCACGCGACCGGCACGCCGCGCAGCCAGCGCCGCGCAAGCGGCTCCGCGGCGTAGCCCTCCGGGCTGTCGGCGAAGTGCTGGAGCCCCGACTCGAACACGACCGAGAGCGCGAGCTCGTGCCCCGCGCTCGTCTGGCGCCGGGCGGAGAAGGTCACCGGCGTGTAGTCCATCGAGCCGATCGCGTTGCGCGTGAACGGCAGCGTCGCGTTGTGCGACGGCGTCACGGGGGCGTCGCCCTTGTACGTCTCGGCCCCGAGTACGCCCTCCCACGTCAGCACGTTCGGCCACGTCCGCGACATGCCGCGCGGCACCGTCGAGCCGTGGAAGTTGACGAGCAGCCGCCGCTTCGCGGCCGCGCGCGCGATGCCGCGGTACCAACGCATGCGCTGGTTGGAGTCGGACAGCATGAAGTCGAGCTTCACGCCGGCGACGCCCCACGAGCGCCAGCGGCTCAACAGCGCGTCGCGCTGCGCCGCCGGGCGCAGCGCGTCCCAGCGCGACCACAGCAGCACGCGGATGTGGCGCTTGCGCGCGTACGCGGTCAGCGCTGGGATCCACGCCGGGTCCCAGCCGGCGTCGACCAGCACGTACTCCCAGCCCGCGCGCGCGGCGAAGTCGACGTACTGCTTCTGGCGCTCGAGGCTCGCCGGGCTGGAGCTGTCCGACCACCACGACCACGCGGCGCGCCCGGGCCGCACCCACGACCAGCGCTCCTGCCGCGCCGGCCGCGCGAGGTCGTCGACGAGGTCGGACTCGACGATCGTCGACAGCGATCCGACGACGGCGACGCGCCACGACGTGCGCACTTCGGAGAGCCCCGGCCCCTGGCTCGGCCGCGCGACGTGCAGCACGTTGGGGACGCCGGGAGCGACCTCGAGCCGCGAGGCCGGCTGGCCGCGATCGGTGCTGCTCTCGCTCAGCAGCGCCCACCCGTTCACCGTCTCGAGCAGCGCCGGGAAGCCGACGGGCCCGGGCGCGGCGTCCGCGAGCAGCGTCGGCACGTACGGCGCCTCGTAGGCGACGTTGTACGGCTGCAGCCACGCGCGCGTGCCGGCCGGGGCGCCGAACGAGCTGCACTCCGAGGTCAGGCGAGCGCGCGCCGGGCCGCGCAGCGCGGTCCGGTAGGCGAAGCCGTCGTCCGACGTCTGCAGCTCGACCGCCAGCGTCGAGCGGCCCTGGCGGAACTCGAGCACCAGCCGGCGCGCGAGGTGGCGGTGATCGCGCCGCTTCCCGGCCGGCGTGCGGTAGCGCTCGAACACGGTCGACCGGCCGGCGCGCGCGAACGAGAAGCCCATCGGCAGGCAGCGCGTGGCGGTGCCGAGCCCGATCGTCGCCGAGACGACGGGGCGGCCCTTGCGGTGCACCGTCGCCTGCAGCGGCGCGTCCGCACCGGAGAACCGCACCGTCGTGGTCAGCCGGTCGTGCGGCGAGTGGAGCGTCCAGTGCCGGTGCTTGGCGGCGTCGGCGTGCGCGGGCGGCGCGAAGCCGGTCGCGAGCGCGGCGGATCCCGCCAGTGCGTAGCTGAGGCGCCTGTTCGGCACGTGCGTACCAACTCCGCCGTGACGGCGAAGTTGCCCCTCTTAGCGCGCTTTCAGCTTGGCAGCCGACGATCCGGCGCGAGATGCGGATCCTGGTGGCCGACGACGAGCCCGCCGTGCGCGACGCCGTCGACCGGGCGCTGCGGCTGGACGGTCACGAGGTCGCGCTCGCGCCCGACGGCCGCGCGGCGCTCGACGCCGTGGCGGCGGCGCCGCCGGACGCGCTCGTGCTCGACCTGCTGATGCCGCACGTCGACGGGCTCGAGGTCTGCCGCCGGCTGCGCGCCGCCGGCGACCGCACCCCGGTGCTGGTGCTGACGGCTCGCGACGCCGTCTCGGACCGCGTCCGCGGGCTCGACGCGGGCGCCGACGACTACCTCGTCAAGCCGTTCGCGCTGGAGGAGCTGCTCGCGCGCGTGCGCGCGCTGCTGCGCCGCACCGCCGCGGCCGACGAGCAGGCGCCGCTGCGGTTCGACGACCTCGAGCTCGACCCGGTCGCCTTCACCGTGCGCCGCGGCGCGCGGGCGCTCGAGCTGACGCGCACGGAGTTCCAGCTGCTCGAGCTGTTCCTGCGTCACCCGCGCCAGGTGCTGACGCGCTCGATCATCTTCGATCGCGTCTGGGGCTACGACTTCGACCCGGCGTCGAACTCGCTCGAGGTCTACGTCGGCTACCTGCGGCGCAAGACCGAGGCGGGCGGGGAGCCGCGGCTGCTCCACACGGTGCGCGGCGTCGGCTACGTGCTGCGGGCGCCGTGAGCCTGCGCCGGAGGCTGACGCTGGCCTGCGCCGCGGCGGTCGCGCTGGCCGTCGTGCTCGCCGCGGGGCTGACGTACTGGTTCGTGCGCGACGCGCTGCGCGACCAGATCGACACGTCGCTGCGCGACGCGAGGCCGTTCTCGGCCGAGCTTCCGCCCGAGGCCGGGCAGCGGCTGCAGCGGATCGTCGGCGCGCGCCTGGAGGCCTCGTCGCCGCTCGACGGGCCGGTGCTGTTCGCGCAGGCGCTCGGGCCCGGCGGTCGGATCGAGGTGCCGCCCGGCGAGGAGCCGGTGCAGCTGCTCGACCCGGGCGTGCTCGAGGCGGTGGCGGCGGGCGAGCGCGAGCCGTTCTTCGCCGACGTCGAGCGCGCCGGCCGCCACCTGCGGGTCTACACCGCGCCGACGCCGGGCGGCGGCGCGCTGCAGGTCGCGCGCCCGCTCGACGAGGTCGACGGCACGCTCGCGACGCTGCGGATCGGGCTCGCGGCGGTCGCGTTGCTCGGCGTCGCCGCGGCGCTGGCGCTCGCGCGGCTCGCCACGCGAACGGCAGTCAAGCCGGTCGCCGAGCTGACCGACGCGGCCGAGCACGTCGCCCGCACGCGCGACCTGACGCGCCGGATCGAGCGCGACGGCGAGGACGAGCTGTCGCGGCTCGCCGGCGCGTTCAACACGATGCTCGAGGCGCTCGAGGCGTCGCAGCGCGCGCAGCGCCGGCTCGTCGCCGACGCCTCGCACGAGCTGCGCACGCCGCTGACGTCGCTGCGCACCAACCTGGAGGTGCTCGGGCACGGCGGGCTCGCCGCGGACGACCACGAGCGGCTGCGGGCCGACGTGATCGCTCAGCTGGAGGAGCTGACGCTGCTCGTCTCCGACCTCGTCGACCTCGCACGCGAGGAGGAGCCGGTGTCGGAGCGCGAGGTGCTGCGGTTCGACGAGCTCGTCGCCGCGGCGGTCGAGCGCGCCGCGCGCCACGCGCCGGCAGTGCGATTCGACACGGAGCTCGAGCCGGTGCTCGTCGAGGGCGTGCGCGGCCGCCTCGACCGGGCGGTCTCGAACCTGCTCGACAACGCGGCGAAGTACGGCGGCGGCGCGGTCGAGGTGACGCTGCGCGGCGGCGAGCTCCTCGTCCGCGACCACGGGCCCGGGATCGCCGACGAGGACCTGCCGTTCGTGTTCGACCGCTTCTACCGCGCTCCCGCCGCGCGCGGCCGCCCGGGCTCCGGGCTCGGCCTGGCGATCGTGCGCCAGGCGGCAGAGGCGCACGGCGGCAGCGTGCACGCGGCGAGCGCGCCCGGCGGCGGCGCCGTGCTGCGGATGGCGCTCTCAGCAAGCTCCTAGGTTCGGCTGACCGGGCGCTCAGCCGGGTCCGGCTCCATACGGCGCGCACACGATCCGGAAGGAGCCCGATGTTCGCTCGATCATTCGCCGCCGCCCTGCTCGCGGCCTCCGCCGTCGGCCTCGCGGCCTGCGGCGGCGACGACGAGGCGCCCGCGGCGTCGCAGTCCGCCGAGAGCAAGGCGCGCGAGGCCCAGCTGAAGTTCGCCGAGTGCATGCGCGAGCACGGGATCGACTTCCCCGATCCGAAGGAGGACGGCCCGGGGCTCGTGAAGATCGGCGAAGACGAGTCGCCGGAAGAGCTGCGCGCGGCCGAGAAGGCGTGCGAGAAGTTCCGCCAGGCGATCAAGCCGCCCGAGCTGACCGAGGCACAGCAGCAGGAGTTCAAGAAGCGCGCGCTGGAGCACGCGCAGTGCATGCGCGAGCACGGGATCGACTTCCCCGACCCGACGTTCTCCGAGGACGGCGGCGCGAACATCCGGCTCGGCCCGGGCCGGGTCGACCCCGATGACGACGACTTCAAGGCGGCCGAGAAGGAGTGCGCGGGCAAGCTCGGCGACGGCCCGATCGCGGAGCGGCAGCCGTGAGGCCGCGGCTCGCGATCGCCGGCGGCACGCTCGCCGCGGCCGCGCTCGTCGCCGGCGTCGTGGCGCTCGGCGGCGACGACCCGGCCGCGCCGGCCGCCGCCGCGCGCGCGGTCGGCGACACGGCGACGGTCGAGCGCCGCGACCTCGTCGAGCGCGACGAGCTCGACGGCACGCTCGGCTACGCCGACGAGGGCGTGCTGGCCGCCGGCGCCGCGGGCACGATCACGCGGCTGCGCGCGCCGGGCGCGGTCGTGCGGCGCGGGCAGCCGCTGTACTGGCTCGACGGCGAGCCGGCCGCGTTCCTGCTCTACGGGCGGTTGCCGGCGTGGCGCGATCTCGGCCCCGGGACCGCGGACGGCGCCGACATCCGCCAGCTCGAGCGCAACCTGCGCGCGCTCGGCCACGACCCCGACGGAGACATCGAGGTGGACGACGAGTGGGACTGGGCGACGACGGCGGCGGTGCGGCGCTTCCAGGACGCGCGCGGCCTCACCGAGGACGGCACGCTCGCGCAGGGCGAGGTCGTGTTCCGGCGCGGTCCGACCCGGATCGGCGAGGTCAAGGCGACCGTCGGCCAGTCGGCCGCGCCGGGGCGCGAGCTGGCGGCGGTCTCGGGCACCGAGCGCCGCGTCACGGTCGATC
>Ga0126312_10002940_pt1 | contig 11460 bp, 8 predicted proteins | sample Plot104A_FD_92537 | JGI IMG/M metagenome (GOLD analysis project Ga0126312, IMG submission 92537) | Serpentine soil microbial communities from UC McLaughlin Reserve, CA, USA - Plot104A | ecosystem: Environmental > Terrestrial > Soil > Grasslands | place: USA: UC McLaughlin Reserve, Lake County... | reverse complement strand
GACACCTACACGGTCAGCGGCCGGGAGGGCGATGTCTATCTGCTGTGCTCGGACGGCCTCACCGGAATGATCTCGGACGAGGAGGTCGCCTCGATCATGCGCAGCTGCGAGAGCCTCAAGAAGTGCGCCGAGGCGCTCGTGAGGGCGGCCAACCAGAGTGGCGGCAAGGACAACATCACCGTCGTGCTCTTTCGCCTCGCCGCCAAGGACGGGGCCGATGAGGACGAGGCCGAGGAGCCGCCTCCCGACGAAACGCTCGCGGGGCAAGTCAGCGCGACGAAGGTTCAGGAGGCCGCCGGCTCGGGGCCCTCCAGAGTGGAGGCTCCCGCACCGCAGCAGACCCGCGCCCGGGCGGTCCCCCGTCCTCCCGCGCCGGCGCCCCGGCCTCCGCGCCGCCCCCCGCTTCGCCGGGTGATCGCCGCAGTGGTGGGGATCGCGCTCGTGGCCGGGGTGGTCGTCGGCCTCTACGCCGTGAGCCGTCAGGCCTACTTCGTGGGCACCAACGACGCCGGGCTCGTGACGCTCTACCGCGGGCTGCCCTACGAGCTGCCGCTGGGCATCAAGCTCTACTCCGAGCGTTACGAGAGCGGCGTACCGGCGCGGGCGATCCCGGCGCGGCGACGCGACCGCGTACTCGACCACGAGCTCCGCAGCCAGGGCGATGCCTCCGACCTCGTGCGCCAGCTCGAGCGGGGCCGGCTCGATCCCCGCCCTTCACGCTGATGTCGTCTCGTACCCGCGAGCTGTTCGGCCTGCTGCCGGTCTCGCTGCTTGTCTCGGCGGGGTTCGCGGCCGTCTTGACCACCGAGACCACCAAGGGGGTCAGCGACGCGACCATCACCTACGGGGCCTTCTTCCTCGGGCTGTGCGTGCTCGCCCACCTCTTCATCCGTGCCCGGCTCCCGGACGCCGATCCGTACCTCTTCCCGCTGGCGGCGCTGCTGGCGGCGGTCGGCCTCGTGGAGATCTACCGGATCGATCCGGACCTGGCGCGGGAGCAGGCGCAGTGGTTCGTGGCCGGGCTTGCGTTCTTCTGCGGGACGATCGTCTTCCTGCGCGACCACCACGCGCTGGAGCGCTACCGCTACACGATCGCCGCCGCGAGCATCCTGCTCCTCATGCTGCCGCGCTTTCCGGGCATCGGCGCGCAGGTAAACGGGGCCTTCCTCGCGATCCAGCTCGGTCCGATCAAGTTCCAGCCTGCCGAGTTCGCCAAGCTCGGGATCATCGTCTTCCTCGCCAGCTACCTGCGCGAGACCGGCGACGTGCTGGTGCGACCGCGGCTGCGACTGCTGCCCTTCCAGCGCCAGCTGCTGCTGTACGGGCTGCCCGCAGCGGGCACGCTGCTCTTGATCCTCCTCCTCGACCTGCGGCCCTTCGCGGCCGTGATGCTCGGGGTGTTCGTCGCCTCCCTGGTCGCGGTCATGCGCGAGCGGCCGTCGCTGAAGCACTTCGGCCCTCTGCTGCTGGTGTGGGGCCTCGCGATGCTGATGCTGATCTTCATCCGCGACCTGGGCAGCTCGCTGATGTTCTTCGGCGCCTTCCTGGCGCTCCTCTACGTCTCCACCGCCAGGCTGTCCCTGGTCGGCGTGGGAGCGACGATGTTCCTGGCGGGCTCGGTCTTCTTCGCCAACCACCTGCCGCACGTCGAGGAGCGGGTGGACATCTGGCTGCATCCCTTCAGTCCGGGTGTCGTCGACGACAAGGGCTACCAGGTGGCCCAGGCGCTCTTCGCCCAGGCCGACGGAGGGCTCTTCGGGCAGGGCTTCGGCCAGGCACTCCTCGAGCTGCCCGGCGGAGGGACCATCCTGCCGGCCCCACACACCGACCTCATCTACGCCGTGATCGCCAACGAGTTGGGCCTCTTCGGCGCGGCGGGACTCGTGATCGTCTACCTGCTGTTCGCCGCTCGCGGGTTCAAGACCGCGATGCTCGCCAACGACGGCTTCTCGAAGCTGCTCGCGGCCGGCCTCACCGCGGTGCTGGCCCTTCAGGTCTTCGTGATAGTCGGCGGCGTGACGCGGGTGATCCCGCTCACCGGCGTGACCCTCCCCTTCGTCTCCTACGGGGGAAGCTCGATCGTCGCCAACATGGTGCTGCTCGCCCTGCTCCTGATCGTGTCCGACCACGCCCGCGAGGGGCGGGCCCGACGAGGAGGCCTGGTCTGAACCGCCAGATCGGTCAGCTGTTTGTCCTCGTGGGACTCATGTTCGCGGTCCTCGTGGCCTTCACGTCGTACTGGACCGTGCTCGACGCCAAGGGCCTGGAGGACAACTCCGCAAATCGCCGGCCGCTGATCGAGGCCCAGAAGGTCCCACGCGGGCTGATCCTGGCGCGCGACGGCAGCGTCCTGGCGCGCAGCCGCGGCAGGGGCAGGGGAGACGACCGGGTCTTCACGCGCTTCTATCCGACCGGGCCCCTCTTCTCACATGCCGTGGGCTACTCGTTCATCGAGCGCGGCCGGGCGGGCCTCGAGCAGAGCTACGACGACGACCTCGCCGGTCGCGAGGACGAGTTCCAGACGGTGCTTTCGGGGCTCGAGAACCGCAGGCGCGAGGGGGCGGACATCGTCACGAACCTCGACCCGAAGGGGCAAAAGACGGCGATCTCGGCGCTCGGGGGCCAGGCCGGCTCGGTCGTGGCCATCGAGCCGCAGACGGGGAAGGTCCGGGTGATGGTGTCGATCCCGGACTACGACGCCAACCAGGTTCCCAACCGCTTCTCGGAGCTCAACCGCGCGCCGGGCTCACCGCTCCTCGACCGCGCCACCCAGGCCCGCTATCAGCCGGGCTCGACCTTCAAGGTCGTGACCGCGGCGGCCGCTCTCGACACGGGCAAGTTCACCCCGGAGTCGGTCCTGGACGGTTCCTCGCCCAGAACGATCAGCGGGACGCCGCTGAGCAACGCGGGCGGGGAGAGCTTCGGGCCGGTCAGCCTCACCGACGCCCTGACGAACTCGGTCAATACGGTCTGGGCCCAGGTGGGTGAGCGGCTCGGCAAGAGCACCATGTACAAGTACATGCAGCGGTTCGGCTTCAACAGCAAGCCGCCGCTCGACTACCCCCCGCAGCAAATCGATTCGAGCGGCGTCTTCTCCGACGGCCGCCTGCTGACGAAGGGCGACACGGTGGACATCGGGCGGGTGGCGATCGGACAGGAACGCCTGCAGGTCACTCCGCTTCAGATGGCGATGGTCGCCTCGGCGGTGGCCAATGGCGGCAGGCTGTTCAAGCCTCGGCTCGTGGACCGGATCGTGCGAAAGGACGGGCGCGTCAAGCGGCTGATCGAGCCCGAGCTGCAGTCGCCGGTGATCTCGAAGAAGGCGGCGGCCCAGCTGACACAGATGATGGGCCGCGTCGTGGAAGAGGGGACGGGCACGGCGGCCGCGCTCTCGGGCATCCGCGTGGCGGGCAAGACCGGCACGGCCGAAGTGGCCAACGGCACCGCCAACCAGGCATGGTTCATCGCCTTCGCGCCGATCGATCACCCGCGCATGGCGATCGCGGTGACCGTCGAGCGCACCTCCGGCCAGGGCGGCACCGTGGCGGCCCCGGTGGCCAAGCAGGTCCTCGAGTCCCTCCTCGGGCAATGACGGAGCTGGCGGACAAGACGCTCGTCGACGGCCGCTACCGCGTCGTCGGCAGGATCGGCTCGGGGGGCATGGCCGACGTGTACTGCGCCGAGGACACCCACCTCGGGCGCGAGGTAGCGCTCAAGGTGCTCCACCGGCGCTTCGCCCAGGACCAGGAGTTCGTCGAGCGCTTCAGGCGGGAGGCGAGCTCGGCGGCCGGGCTCCAACACCCGCACGTCGTGGGGGTCTTCGACCGCGGGCAGCACGAGGGCACCTACTACATCGCGATGGAGCACCTGCCGGGGCGCACGCTCAAGGAGATGATGACGGACACGGCTCCGCTCCCGCAGAAGACAGCGATAGAGCTCGGCGTCCAGATCCTGCGCGCGGCGGGGTTCGCGCACCGGCGTGGCGTGATCCACCGGGACTTCAAGCCCCACAACGTGATCGTGGACGAAAACGGCAACGCGAAGGTGACGGACTTCGGGATCGCCAGGGCCGGCGCCTCCGAGATGACGGAGACCGGCTCGATCATGGGCACCGCCCAGTACCTGTCGCCGGAGCAGGCCCAGGGGCACGCGGTCACCGCTGCGTCGGACCTCTACTCGATCGGCGTGATGCTCTACGAGATGCTGGCGGGGCGGCTGCCGTTCGACGGCGACAGCGCGGTGTCCGTGGCGCTGAAGCACCTGGCGGAGCCGCCTCCGCCGGTCTCCCGGTTCCGTCCGGACGTGAGCCCGGCGCTCGAGGCCGTGGTGATGGCGGCGCTGGCCAAGGATCCCGGCCAGCGCTGGCAGAGAGCCGACGACTTCGCCGCCGGCTTGGAGGCGGCGCGCGAGCAGCTCGAGGCGGGCGACGGCCAGGACACCGCGGCCTTCGCGGCCCTCCCCCTGCCGATCCCCGTCGCGAGCCCCGACTCGGCGCTCGCCGAGCCCGTCGACGGGACCGCGCCCGAGGCACCGCCCGCGACGGGCCCCCCCACCCGCCGTCGCCGCCGCTGGCCGATGTTCGCGATCGGGCTGCTGACGCTGGCGCTCGCTGCCCTGCTCGCCTTCCTCGCTCTCGGCGGTCTGCCAGCCGCCGACAAGGTCGACGTGCCCCGAGTAACGGGCAAGCAACTGATCCGGGCTCGAGCGGCACTCGAGCGCGCGGGGCTCAAGGTCAGGCAGACCCGAGTGCGCAGCATCGCTGACTTCGACACGGTCGTCGACCAGGACCCCAACGGAGGGACGCGGGCCGACAAGGGCTCGACCGTGACGCTGGAGGTGTCGAACGGCCCCGGGAACGTGCGGGTCCCCTCGGTTGAGAACCTTGAGCAGGCGCGCGCCATCAAAGAGCTCAACAAGCTGGATCTCAAGGCGAACGTGGACGAGGAGCACTCCGACCGGGTGAGGGAAGGGTTCGCCATCCGGACCGTGCCCCGAGAGAGCACTGAGGTCGAGCGTGGCACGCGAGTACGGTTGTTCGTGAGCTCCGGTCCCAGCAAGGTGAGCGTGCCGGCCGTGGTCGGCCTCTCGCGCGACTCGGCGGAGAGCCAGATCGACAACGCCGGCCTGGAGGTCGCTGTGCAGGAGCACGAGTCCGATGCCCCGCGGGGCGAGGTTCTGGCGCAGCAGCCGGCCGCTGGCAGCCGCGTCGACAAGGGCACTCGCGTCACGATCACCGTTTCCAAGAGCCGGCCGAAGCGGACCGTGCCCGACGTGGTAGGGCTTTCGGCGGGCGCCGCCGTGCGTGAGCTGCGCGCCGCCCAGCTGAACGCGGTCAGGCGCGAACGGAGCGTCACGAACCGGGACGAGGATGGGAAGGTCCTGGATCAGCGGCCGGCCGGTGGCGCCCAGGCAGACAAGGGAGCCGCGGTGGTGATCGTCGTGGGGGTCTTCAAGGAGCCCAAGCCTCGCGAAGCCCCCAAGGCTCCCAAGACTCCCGATAAGACTCCCACGACCCCCTCAACGCCGCCGGCAACGCCCCAGCCGACCCCACGGTGAGGGTCGCGGTCCTGTCCGGCGGCCGCTCGAGCGAGCATGAGATCTCGCTGGCGTCGGCCGCGGCCGTGCGAGCCGGCCTCACCGAGGGCGGTCACGAGCCGATCGACGTCCGGATCTCCCGCGGGGGCGCCTGGAGCATCGACGGCGCTCCGGTGTCGGTCGAGCCCGGGGCGGGGCTGCTGGGAGCCGACGTTGCCTTTCCGGTGCTGCACGGCCCCTACGGCGAGGACGGCGTGGTGCAGGGGCTACTCGAGGTGGCGGACCTTCCCTACGTAGGCGCCGGCGTGATGGCGTCGGCGGTCTCGATGGACAAGGTCCTCTTCAAGGAGCTGATGGCGCGCGCCGACGTGCCGCAGGTGGACTACGCGGCGCTCCGCGAGGGCGACGACCCGGTGGCCCTGGAGGGGCTGGGCCTGCCGCTGTTCGTCAAGCCGGCCCGCCTGGGCTCCTCGGTGGGAATCTCGAAGGTGAGCTCGCGGGACGAGCTCGGCGGGGCGCTGACCGCCGCCTTCGAGCACGACCCGCTGGCGATCGTCGAGGCATTCGCCGACGGGATGGAGGTGGAGTGCTCGGTGCTCGGCAACTCAGAGCCGATCGCCTCACAGCCGGGTGAGATCGTGGTGAATGCCGACTGGTACGACTACGAGGCCAAGTACGAGCCAGGGGGGATGGATCTCCAGGTCCCGGCCCGCGTGCCGGAGCCGGTCCGCGAGCGGGTCCGGGAGCTGGCGGTCGAGGTGTTCAAGCTCGTGGACTGCGCGGGCATGGCACGCGTGGACTTCTTCGTGGGGGACCCGTCCGGTGACGCGCGCGTGCTCGTCAACGAGCTCAACACGATCCCCGGCTTCACGACCACGAGCGTCTACGCAAAGCTCTTCGAGGAAAGCGGCGTGCCCTATGTCGAGCTTCTGGACCGCCTGCTGGCGCTGGCCGTGGAGCGCCACGAGCGCGAGCGGAGCTACCGGTACTAACGCCGCAGGCTGAGCTCCCGGATGTCCGCCTTGTTCCCGGGCGGTAAGGAGACGATCCACACCAGGTAATAGCGGACCTTTCGACCCGCCGTGTCGAGCGGGATCTTCGTGGTCTCCTTGACCTTGGTGCGCGTGCTGACCTTGGTCCAGTCCTTGATGTCGCCCGGCACCGTGTTGGCCGCGTACACCGCCACCTGGTAGCCGGGGGTCGCGGTCACGAGGTCGAGCCGGCGCGCACTCATCGGCGAGCCGGCGTTCAGGTACAGGCCGACGCCGCTCTTCTGCACGCCCTCCAGCCCGTCGCGGTAGGTCTCGGTGGCCCAGCTCGTGGTGTTGTTGCCGTCGATCGCGAACTGGGTGGCGTGGGGGGACTCCTCACCGTCGCCGTCGGGGTCGTAGTCGCTCGCCGCCCCGCTGCCGAGCTTTACCTCGCTCAGGCCACCAGCCCGCGGGATCGCCGCGCCCCCCGTTCCCTTCTCGGTGCGGGTGGCCAGGAAGGAGATGACACCGGCGACCAGACCGATGACGAGCGCGGACAGGAGCACCGCCCGGCGCGGGCGCCGCAGTCGCGCGGGGGCGTAGTCCGCCGTGTCGCCAGGCAGCCCCCGAAGGACGGTGGTGGCCTCGCCCGAGGTCTCACCGGCCCTGGCCGCCTCGATCGCGAGCACCTGCTCCAGGTCATGGACCATTTCGTCGACGACCCGGTACCGGTTCCCCGTCTCCTTGGCGGTGGCGCGCTCGACGACCGCGGCCAGCGCAGCGGAGACCTCGGGCCGGCGGCGCTGCACGTCCGGCAGCGGGTTCTTTACGTGCTTCATCGCCACCGCAACCTGGGTGTCCGCTTTGAAGGGCGTCTCGCCCGCGAGCATCTCGTAGAGGACGACGCCCAGCGAGTAGATGTCCGACTGCTCGGTCACGGCGTGGCCGAGGGCCTGCTCGGGCGAGACGTAGTCGGTGGTGCCCAGCACGCGCCCGGTGGCTGTCAGCCCCTGCGCCTCCATCGAGCGGGCGATTCCGAAGTCGGTGACCTTGGCCCTGCCCTCGGAGTCGATGAGGACGTTCTGGGGCTTGACGTCCCGGTGAACCAGCCGGTGCGAGTGGGCGCATGAGAGCGCCCGGCCGATCTCGATCGCGTACGCCACGGCCTCCGGCACCGGCAGCCGCCCCACGGTGCGGATGCGCTCCTTGAGCGTCTCCCCACGGACGTACTCGAAGACGATGTAGGGCGCACCGTCGTCCTCGCCGGCGTCGATCACAGTGACGATGTGCGGGTGGTTGAGGCTCGCCACCGCGCGGGCCTCGCGCCGGAACCGCTCGAGCTGGTCCGGGTCGGTGGAGATGTCCCGGTGCATGAGCTTGATCGCCACCCAGCGCTCCAGCGTAGGATCGAAAGCGCGGTAGACGGTCGACATCCCGCCAGCGCCGATCTTCTCATCGAGCCGGAAGCGGTCGCTGATCAGGGTGCCGATCACGTTCATCTATTTTGCGCGCTTCGATGCCCGTGCACGTCCGCTACTACACCGATCCGGCTTGCTCTGAGTCCTTCGGCAACGAGCCCGTGCTTCGGAAGCTCATGGTGGAGTTCGGCGCGGATGTGAACTTCACCTACGTGATGGGCGGGCTCGCCCGCACCTACGAGGGGGACCTCGGCTGGCTGGTGCGCGAATGGCTGGACGTCTCCGAGCGCTCCAGCATGCCGATCGATCCCCGGCTCTGGCTTGAGGGCCCGATCCACTCAACCTACCCGGCCTGCATGGCGGTAAAGGCGGCCACTGAGCAGTCCGCCGACGGAGGCTATGCATACCTGCGCGCCCTGCGCGAAGGGCTCCTCTGCTTCCGCCGCAAGCTCGACTCGACCGAGCCCCTGGTGGACGCGGCCCGCAGCGTAGGACTCGATCCCGAGCGGTTCCGGATCGATCTCGAGTCCCACGCTACCGTCGAGGCGTTCGGCCTGGACCTCGAGGCCGCTCGCGCCGTGCCCGATGAGGCTCGTGCCCGGGCGGGGGTCGAGAAGACGGGCAACCAGGAGCGGTTGGTCCTGCCGAGCGCCAGCTTCGACGGCGAGAGCGGGCCCACCAGATGGGTCTTCGGACCCATGCCCTACCAGGAGTGGCGCGCGGCAGCCCTTGCCGCCGGAGCGAAGCCGGCCGATCAGGACCGGCCGTCCGTGCTCGGCGCCCTCCAGCGCTTCGGGCGCATGGCGACCGTCGAGGTCGGCGCCGTCTGCGACCTTCCCGGGCCCGCGGCGGGCGCAGAGCTGTGGAAGCTGGCAGCCGAGTGGAAGGTGGCATTCGTGAGGGTGCTCGCCGGTTGGCTGTTCGAGCCGGCATAGGACCTCGCGCCTATCCGGACGTCCCGAGCGGTACGAAGCCTTTCTGTCGCCGTCCGACGAGCCCCTCGCCGGGCAGCTCGATTACGCCCGCCGCGGTGGTCGCGCGCCCGATCACCGCGGCGCCAGGATGGCGGGAGCCGAGCAGCCGAACGGCGGCGTCGGCATCGTCGAACGGGACTACGCAGCAGAAGCCGCAGCCCATGTTGAAGGTCTCCCACAGCTCCGCCGCATCCACCTCGGCGCGGGTCGCGATCAGCTCGAAGAGAGGCGGGATCGGAAGCGGTCGTTCTACCTTGAAGCCCACTTCCGCTTGGAGCCGCAGCAGGTTGAGGAAGCCCTCGCCGGTGATATGCGCGAGCCCTCTCACGTCGACGTCCGAGGCGAGCAGCTCACGGATCGCACGGACGTAGATCACCGTGGGCTCGAGCAGCACCTCTCCGACGCTGCGCCCGCCGAGCTCGGGGGGCATCTCGGCGAGGTCAGGCAGCGCCTTGCGCGCAAGCGTCAACCCGTTCGAGTGCGCTCCGCTCGAGGGAATCCCGATCACGGCGTCCCCGGGCTCGATGCGACCCCCCGTGACGATCGCGTCGAGCTCCACGAGGCCGACGCAGAAGCCGGCCAGGTCGAAGCCCCGGGGGGAGGGATGACCGCGTATCAGCTCGGGCAGCACCGCGAGCTCGCCACCGGGGATCTCCACCCCCGCGTTCTCCGCCCCCCGGCGCAGCCCCCGGCCGATCTGCTCCAGCGCCTCGGGATCGGCCTCCTCGACGGCGATGTAGTCGAGCAGGGCGATCGGCTCCGCGCCAACGCAGATCACGTCATTCGCGTTCATCGCGACGCAGTCGATGCCGATGGTGTCGAAGCGGCCCAACTGCTCGGCCACGATCACCTTGCTCCCCACGCCGTCGCTGGACAGGGCGAGCCCCCGGTGGCCGTCCAGGCGAAGCACGCCTGCGTAGTGTCCGGCGCCGAGGACCGCCCGCGACGACTGCCCGGTGTCGATCTTGTGTAACACGTCCACCAGGGCCGCCACCGCCCTCCCGGCGCGACCCTGGTCGACCCCGGCGCTCGTATAGGCCCCCTCAGCCATACGCCACCGGCGTCAGGCCCGCTCGGTGATGGCGGATCCGCTGCGGCGGCGGCGGATCAAGAGCCAGGCAATCCCGAGCACCAGCGCAGCCACCACGGCGTAGTCGACGTAGTGAAGGCTGTCCTTCCAGTCCTCCCAGCGGCTCCCGGCCTCCCGGCCGATCAAGGCGAGCATGAACACCCACGGGACGCAGCCCAGGAGGGTCAGCAGGCTGAAGCGCCAGAACGGCATCCTCGCCACCCCGGCTGGGAGCGAGATGAAGGTCCTGATGATGGGCAGCATCCGCGTGAAGAAGACCGTGGCGGCGCCGTGCCTCTCGAACCAGCGGTCGGCCCACTCGAGATGGCTCTTCTTGATGTGGAGCTTGCCCCCGTGCTTCTCGAGCAGGTCGACGCGGCCGATGTAGCCGAGCAGGTAGGCGAGCCACGAGCCCACCAGGTTGGCCACCGCGCCCACGGCCGTTACCGCGGCGAGGCTGTACTCGCCGTGTGACACGTTGAAGCCGGCGAACAGCATTGTCGCCTCGCTCGGAATGGGGATGCAGGCGCTCTCGAGGAGCATCAGCACGAAGACCCCCGGGAGCCCGAGCGCATCGACGACGTCCACCGCGAAGTTGACCAGTGGATCCGTGACGGATGCGAGTTCCAGCAAGCGAAGTAGCCTAGCGGCCGCCATGAGCCCCGTACCCCTCTTCGCCACCTCCCTCGAGGAGCAGCACGAGCGGCTCTTGGAGGCGCTCGCGAGGGCCGTCCGCGGCGAGCGCTTCATCCTCGGGCCGGAGGTGCACGCGTTCGAGGAGGAATTCGCGCGCTACCTCGGGGTGCGCCACTGCGTGGGAGTGGCCAACGGCACGGATGCACTCGCGATCGCACTACGTGCGCTGGGAGTCCGCGCCGGCGACGAGGTGGTGGTGCCCTCGTTCACCTTCTACGCGACCGCGGAGGCAGTTGCCGCGATCGGCGCGCGTCCCGTGTTCTGCGACGTCGACCCGGAGACCTTCTGCGTCACGCGGGCGACGGTGGAGGAGGCCCTGACGCCCGGAACCAAGGCCGTCGTCCCCGTCCACCTGTTCGGCAACGTTGCGCCGGTGCCAGAGCTGCGCGACCTCGGCGTGCCGGTGCTCGAGGACGCCGCGCAGGCGGCGGGCGCCAGCGTCGGTAACGCCAAGGCTGGCGCGCTGGGCGATGCCGCGACCTTCTCCTTCTTCCCGTCCAAGAACCTGCCCTGCATGGGAGACGGAGGCGCGGTCGTGACGAACGACGACGAGGTCGCGGCGCGGGCCCGCGCGCTCCGCTTTCACGGCTCCAAGGACAAGGCCACCTTCGTGGAGGTGGGCTATAACTCGCGCCTCGACGAGCTCCAGGCGGCGGCGCTGCGCGTGCTGTTGCCCGAGCTGGACGCGTGGAACGCCAGGCGCAGGGCGGCGGCGCGGGCTTACGAGCGCGAGGGGGTGGCGCAGTACGCGGCGCCGCCGCGCGCCGTGAAGGGGGCCGAGCACGTCTACCACCTGT
>Ga0126312_10002938_pt1 | contig 11463 bp, 10 predicted proteins | sample Plot104A_FD_92537 | JGI IMG/M metagenome (GOLD analysis project Ga0126312, IMG submission 92537) | Serpentine soil microbial communities from UC McLaughlin Reserve, CA, USA - Plot104A | ecosystem: Environmental > Terrestrial > Soil > Grasslands | place: USA: UC McLaughlin Reserve, Lake County... | reverse complement strand
GCCTCCTTCGGCCCCCTCGGGCGTCTAGGGCTCCGGCGGCTCCCTCAGCTGGTGAGCCGGCGTGAAGAAGTTCCGGCGGGCGAGGGTGATCGACATCAGGGCGGCGATCGAGGCGGCACCGAGCAGGACGTAGAGGAGGATCAGCTGGAGCCGAACGGCATCGGTCGGGTCGGCCCCCGCGAGCAGCATCCCGACCATGGTCCCCGGGAAGAAGATCAGGCCGGTCGTCTTCGTCGAGTCGACCAGGGTGATCATCCCGGAGCGAAGGCTCCGCCGGATGAGGGGGATCATCGCCTGCGAGGAGGTCGCGCCGAGCGCGAGCGTCGCCTCGATCCGCCGCGATTGATCCGAGACGTCCTCCCCCAGCCGGTTGAGGGCGACCGCGGCGGCGGTCATCGAGTTCCCGACGACCATCCCGCCGACCGGCACGAGGTATCGCGGGGTCGCGTCGAAGATCCCCAGGGCCACGACCAGGCCGAGGGTGGCCGCCGCGGCGACCGCGAGAGAGACCAGCAGGGGCCAGAACGCCGCGGGGACCATCTGGGCGCGATGCCGGGCGGTGAAGGCACCGAACACGACCATCACGGAGATCAGAACGAGCACCAGCAGGAACGAGTCCTGATCGAAGATCAGCGTGATCACGTAGCCGATCGCGGTCAGCTGGACCGCCGAGCGGATCACCGCGATCCCGATGTCCTCCTCCAGACCGGCGTGCCAGGCGCGCGAGGCGACGATCGCGACGGCAACGAGGGCGAGGGCGGCGGCGACCTCGCCGAGCGAGACGTCGATCGAGGTGGCGGCGAGCGGCAGGCTCACGAGGCGTCCTCGGCGGCGGCGACCGCCTCCTCCTCCCGGTCGGAGAGCACTTCGTCGGTCGGCCCCTGGGCGGTGACCCGGCCGCCGTCGATCCGGATGACGTATTCCGCGAGCCGCCGCGCCTGCTCGGTGTCATGGGTAACCAGCACGATCGAGATCGCCGTCCGCGACCGGAGCCGCCTCAGCGTCCCCTCCACGGCGTCCCGGGCCGCCTCGTCGAGTGCCGAGGTCGGCTCGTCGAGGAGCAGGACGCGGGGCTCGAGGGCGAGCGCCCGTGCCAGCATCACGCGCTGCTGCTCTCCCACCGAGAGCTTGGCTGCGTCCCGCCCCGCGAAGGCCGGATCGAGCCCGGCGAGCTCGAGGCAGCTCCTCGTATCGAAGCTGTGTCCCGCGAGCCGCGGTCCGTAGGCGATGTTCTCCTGAACGGTCCCCTCGATCAGCGCGGGGAGCTGGGGCACCAGGCTGACCTCCCGGCGGAGCGCAAGCGGATCCGTCTCGCGGACGTCGACCCCCTCATAGAGCACCCGGCCGGAGTCGGGGTCGGCGAGCCGGTTCAGCAGGCGCAGCAGCGTTGACTTCCCGCTGCCTGAAGGGCCGGCGACGCAGCTGGCGCCGACCGGGAGCCGGGCGCTCACGTCCCTGAGCACGACCTTCCCGGATCGCGAGTACGTGACGTCTTCCAGCTCGAAGAGCACCCGCCGATTATCGGCCGCCCGCGTAAAGGGGCCGCATAATCGGTGCCGTGGCGAAGGCGAAGACGAAATCCGCGCTGGACTCCGCACCCGGCGAGAAGATGCCGAGCCGGCTCGAGCCGATGCTGGCGAAGCCCGGGCAGGTGCCGGAGTCGGAGGCCGATGATTGGGCCTACGAGATCAAGTGGGACGGCGTCCGCGTCCTGGGCTACGCGGACCACGGCCGCTGGTGCATGCTGAGCCGGCGCCTCGAGGACGTCAGCGCCAGATATCCGGAGCTCGAGCCGATCGCGGAGGCGCTTGCCGATCACAGCGCGATCCTCGACGGGGAGGTGGTCGCGCTCGACCCCGAGGGCAGGCCGCGGTTCCAGCTGATCCAGAGCCGGATGGGGCTCACCTCGGCCGCCGCGGTCAAGGCTCGGATGAAGCAGACGCCCGTCGACTATGTGATCTTCGATCTGCTCCACCTCGACGGGCACTGCGTGCGGGACCTGCCCTACCTGGCGCGCCGCGAGCTGCTGGAGGGGCTCGGCCTCGACGGAACGCGCTGGCGGACGCCGCGGTACCGCGACGACGGCGGCTCCGACCTGCTCGAGGCCGCCCGCCGGCAGGGACTGGAGGGGATCGTCGCAAAACGCTGCGAGAGCCCCTACCGGCCGGGCAAGCGAACCGGCGAGTGGATCAAGACCCGCGTGTGGCGGCGCCAGGAGTTCGTGATCGGTGGCTACATCCCCGGCGAGGGGCGGCGCGCCAAGCGGGTGGGCTCGCTGCTGGTCGGCTACTACGACAAGCGAGGCTCGGAGCTGAAGCGCGGCGAGGAGCAGACCCTCCGCTTCGCCGGCGGCGTCGGCTCCGGCCTGAACGAGAAGCAGATCGACTTCCTGACGAAGGAGCTTCACAAGCGCGAGCGCCCAGACAGCCCGTTCGATGTCGGGCGCCCCACCGGTCCGAAGGCGCGCTTTGCGGTGTGGTGCGAACCGGAGTTGGTCTGCGAGGTCTCCTGGACGGAGTGGACCAACGAGGGGACCCTTCGCCAGCCAGCCTTCAAGGGCATGCGAGACGACAAGGACTTCCGCGAGGTGGTCCGGGAGACGATCTGAGCCGATGAGTTTGTGGCTCCGCCCCGGTCTCTTCATATAGACGCGGGCCGCAAGCGGGCCCTACGCAAGGGAGCGCCCGGTTGGGCCTACCCGCCCAGGGGTAATCTTGGGAATGTCGAAGATCGGAACTGAGGTGACTGAGCGTGGCTAGGGCAATTTGGAGCGGTTCGATCAGCTTCGGGCTGCTGAACGTGCCCGTGAAGCTCTACAGCGCGGTCTCGAAGCAGACCGTGCGCTTCCGCGAGCTGCGTGAGGGCGACGGCTCGAGGGTCAAGCACAAGCGGGTGGCCGAGTCCGACGGCAAGGAAGTCCCCTACGAGAAGATCGTCAAGGGCTACGAGTATGCGCCGGATCAGTATGTGGTCCTCACCCGGGACGAGCTCGCCGAGCTCGACCCGAAGCGGACCCGGGCGATCGAGATCCAGGACTTCGTCGACCTCGACGACATCGATCCGATCTACTTCGAGCAGCCCTACTACCTCGGTCCAGACAAGGGCGCGGCAAGGGCATACGCGCTCCTGGTCCAGGCGATGAAGGAGTCCCGCAAGGTCGCGGTCGCCCGGTTCGTGCTTCGCAACAAGGAGCATCTCGCCGCGATCCGGCCGATGGATGACGTCCTCACCCTGGCGACGATGCGCTTCCACGACGAGGTGAGCTCCCCCCAGGATCTCGACGGCGAGGTCTTCGAGGAGGAGAAGCCCAAGAAGCCCGAGAAGCGGGAGCTCGAGATGGCGAAGCAGCTGATCAACTCCCTCACCACTGACTTCAAGGCGGACAAGTACCGCGACGAGTATCGCGAGGAGCTTCTCGATCTACTCGAGCGCAAGGCCGCCGGCAAGGAGGTCGTCACCGCCCCGACCGAGGAGCCGAAGCCGACGAAGGCGCCGGACCTGATGGCCGCACTCGAGGAGAGCCTCGCCGCCGTTCGTGGCGAGGAGGCCGAGACCGACGGGAAGGCTGCGAAGCAGAAGCCGAAGGCGAAGGCCAAGTCCTCCTCGGGTTCGAAGTCCTCAACGAAGTCGCGGGCCAAGTCCCCTTCGAAGTCGAGCTCGAACGGTCGCAAGAGCGCCTCGCGCAGCCGCAAGAAGACCAAGGCCTAGCGGCCCAGGGTTGCCGGCGGCGAAAAAGAAGCGCGACCGGGAGGTCACGGTCGGCCGGCGCAAGCTGAAGCTGACCAATCTCGACAAGGTCCTCTACCCGAAGACGAAGACCACCAAGGCCGAGGTGATCGACTACTACGCGCGGGTGGCCGACGCCCTCCTCCCCCACCTCCGCGGCCGCCCCCTGACCCTCCGCCGCTTCCCCGAGGGCGTCGGCGAGCCACAGACGTCCTTCTTCGAGAAGAACTGCCCGAAGCACCGCCCCGAGTGGGTGAAGACGACGCCGATCTACGTGGACCGGCGTGCCGGTGAGATCGACTTCTGCCTCTGCGAGAACCTCGCCACGCTCACCTGGATGGCCCAGCTTGCGGCGCTCGAGCTGCACCCGTCGCTGTCGAAGGCGACCAAGATGGAGCAGCCGTCCGTGCTCGCGTTCGACCTCGACCCGGGCAAGCCGGCGGGGCTCGCGGAGTGCTGCCAGGTGGCGCTGCGGGTCCGTGAGCTTTTCTCGGCGTTCGACCTGGAGTGCTTTCCGAAGGTCTCCGGCGGCAAGGGTCTGCAGGTCTACATCCCGCTCAACACGAAGGTCACCTACGAGCAGACCAGCCCGTTCGCCAAGGCGGTCGCCCAGCTGCTCGAGAGCCAGACCCCCAAGGAGGTCGTCTCGAAGATGGCGAAGGCCGAGCGCCGGGGCAAGGTCTTCGTCGACTGGAGCCAGAACCACCAGAAGAAGACGACGATCGCCGTCTATTCGCTGCGGGCGCGCGAGCATCCGACCGCGTCGATTCCCCTCCACTGGCGCGAGGTCGAACGGGCGGCCAAGCGAGGGGACGCTGACGACCTCCGCTTCGAGATCCCCGCGGCGATCAAGCGCGTCGACAAGGAGGGCGATCTGTTCGAGCCGGTGCTCTCGATGAGGCAGAAGCTCCCCGACGTCGGGGAGCTCCAGGACGCCTGAGCCCCCAGCGATCCCGGGGCTCGCACTCGATCACGTTTGCCCACCCGCCCAGCGGTGATGCGGCTGGATGAAGACGAAATCGAGTGAAAAGGAGGGCACGATGCCCTGGGATGAGTTGAAGCCGCGCCAGTTCCCGGCGTTCGACAAGGAGCTGGACGGGATCTCCAAGCAGACGATGGAGGACCACTACAAGCTGTACGAGGGCTACGCGAAGAAGGCCAATGAGTGTCGCCGCGTCCTCAACGAGTTCGATTACTCGCAGATCGAGGGCAACCAGGTCTATTCGGAGCTGCGCGCCGTGTCGATCGACTACACGTTCGCGCTGCTCGGGTACAAGAATCACGACCTGTACTTCGGACACCTCGGCGGCGAGGGAGGCGAGCCGACCGGTCGCTTCGCCGAGCTGATCGACGAGGAGTTCAACGGTGTCGAGAAATGGCAGGACGCCGTCAAGAAGGCCGCCAGCGCGGCACGCGGCTGGGTGATGGTCGGATACGACCTGAACGACGGGTCGCTGTTCAACTACATCATGGACACCCAGAACCTCTGGGCCGTCTACAACATGTGCCCGGTCCTCGCGATCGATGTCTACGAGCACGCGTACGTGCGCGACTTCGGCGCCACGCCGGACGGCCGCAAGGAGTACGTCGGGGCCTTCTTCCGAAACCTCGACTGGGATCACGTCAACCGCCAGGTGATCCAGGCGGAGGCCGCGAAGCAGGGCGCGGACCAGAGCGGCGCTCGCGAGTCCGAGGCCCTCTCCCCCGCCTAGGGACCCCATCTCCGCGCGATCTGCCGGGCGCCGGCCGGGCGGTGGCCCGGCGGTCGCGCGGGGCCTACGCCCGTGGCTGGCGGACGACCGGCTTGCGGGCGGCGGCCGCCTCATCGAGGCGGCGCACCGGGGTCGTGTACGGCGCGCCCTTCGCGATCCCAGGATCCTCGGCCGCCTCCGCCAGGATCGCCTCGATCGCCTCGGCGAACGCGTCGAGCGTCTCCCGGGTCTCCGTTTCCGTTGGCTCCACCATCAGGGCCTCATCGACGAGCAGCGGGAAGTAGACGGTCGGCGGGTGCATCCCGTAGTCGAGCAGGCGCTTGGCGATGTCGAGCGTCTGCACGCCCAGCTCTCGCTTCGCGGGTGCGCCCGAGAGGACGAACTCGTGCATGCAGCGCCGATCGAAGGCGATCGGCGTGTACTTCCCGGCGCTGCCCTCGCCCAGCCTGGCGAGCAGGTAGTTGGCGTTCAGCACCGCGGTCTCCGAGGCCTCCTGGAGCCCGTCGCCGCCGAGGCTGAGGATGTAGGCGTAGGAGCGGACGAAGACGCCGAAGTTCCCCTGGAACCCTCGCAGGCGCCCGATCGACTTGGGGCGCTCGAAGTCGAGATCGAACCGCGGCTCGCCGCCGTTCTGCGCCTCGCGGCGGATCACCTGCGGCCGGGGCAGGTAGGGCTCGATCCGATCGGACACCGCGATCGGCCCGGCCCCCGGACCGCCGCCGCCGTGCGGCTGGGAGAACGACTTGTGCAGATTGACGTGGACGATGTCGAAGCCCATGTCGCCCGGCCGGGTGTGCCCCATGATCGCGTTCAGGTTCGCGCCGTCGTAGTAGAGGGTGCCGCCCGCCTCGTGAACGATCTTCGCGATCTCGGAGATGTTCTCGTCGAAGAGGCCGAGCGTGTTCGGGTTGGTGAGCATCAGGCAGGCGGTGTCGCCGTTGGCCTTCGCCCGGAGATCGTCGATCTCGATCCCGCCGCGCTCGTTGGTCTCGAGCTTCACCACCTCGTAGCCGGCCATCGTCACCGTTGCGGGGTTGGTCCCGTGGGCGGTGTCGGGTGTCAGCACCTTCGTCCGGGTCTCGCCGCGATCGGAGTGGTAGGCGCGGGTGAGCAGGAGGCCGGCCAGCTCGCCATGGGAGCCCGCCGACGGCTGGAGGCTGACGTGCGGGAGGCCGCAGATCTCCGAGAGCGACCGCTGGAGCAGCCACATCAGCTCGAGCGCTCCCTGGGCGCGCTTCGACTCCTGCGCCGGGTGCAGCCGTGCATGCCCGGGCAGGGCCGCCACCCGCTCGTTGAGCCGCGGGTTGTGCTTCATCGTGCAGGAGCCAAGCGGATAGAAGCCGGTGTCGAGGTCGAAGTTGCGCCGCGAGATCCGGTTGTAGTGGCGAACGATCTCCGGCTCCGAGATCTCGGGCAACTCGGCGGGGCGCTCGCGCAGGAGCTTCTTCGGAATCAGCTCCTCCAGGGGGCGTTCCGGGACCCCCGCGTCGGGGAGGGTCGCGGCGCGGCGACCCTCCTCGGAGCGCTCGTAGACCGTGGTCGCCGGATCCCGCTGCATCGGGGTGCCGCCGTCGACGCTCCTCGGGGCCGGCGCGAGCGGGCTCACGCCACCCCCTCCGCGACTTGGGCCCCTCGCAGGTCGGCAACCGCCCTGCCGAGCACCTCGGCGAGCCGATCGATATCGGCCTTGCTCCGCCGCTCGGTGATCGCGACCAGCAGGCCGTTCTCGTACTCGGAGTATTCGCGGCCGAGGGGATAACCGGCGCCGACCCCCTCATCGGCGCACAGGTCGAGGACCTGACCGACCGGCGCCTCGAGTTTGATCGCGAACTCCCTGACGACCGGCGCGTCGTGGAGCAGCTCCACCCCATCGACCGCCGAGAGCCGCTCGCGCGCATAGGCGGTGCGCTGCGCGAGGAGCTCGCCGAGCTCGGCGAAGCCGCGCTTTCCGAGCCATGCGAGGTGGACCATCCCGCCGAGCGCGTTCAGCGCCTGGGCGGTGCAGATGTTGTGGGTCGCCTTCTCGCGGCGGATGTGCTGCTCGCGGGTCTGGAGGGTGAGAACGAAGCCGCGGCGGCCGTCGACGTCGGTCGTCTCGCCGGCGATCCGGCCGGGCATCCGCCGGATGTGCTCCTCGGTGGCGCAGAAGAATCCGAACGAGGGACCGCCGTAGTCCAGGCGGTTCCCGAGCGGCTGCCCTTCCCCCACCGCGACGTCCGCGCCGCACTCCCCCGGTGGGCGGAGGATCGAGAGGGCGATCGGATCGCAGGCGACCACGACCAGCGCACCGCGCTGCTTCGCCGTCGCGCCGAGCGCCTCCATGTCCTCGACCGCGCCGAGGAAGTTCGGCTGCTGCAGGAAGACCGCGGCGGTCTCGTCGTCGATTGCCTCCGCGAGCGCGGTCGCATCGGTGACACCGTCGGTCAGTGGCACCTCCACCAGCTCCGTGCCGTATCCGGCTCCGTAGCTGATCAGCGACTCACGGCTGTGGGGGTGCACGCCGCGCGACGCGACGAGCTTCTTGCGCCCGGTTGCGCCGATTGCGAGGTAGGCCGCCGAGGCGACCGCCGAGGGCCCCTCGTACAGAGCCGCGTTCGAGACCGGGAGGCCGGTCAGCTCCGACATCGCGGTCTGGAACTCGAACATCACCTGGAGGCCTCCCTGGGAGATCTCCGGCTGATACGGCGTGTAAGGCGTCAGGAACTCGGAGCGGCTCGTGATCGCGTCGACGATCGCCGGCACGTAGTGGTCGTACATCCCGGCGCCGAGGAAGCTCGTCTCGGACTCGGCGTCTGTGTTCCGGGAGGCGAGTTCCGAGAGGCGGTCGTAGACCTCGGTTTCAGGCTTTCCGTCCGGCAGATCGAGAGGCCCCTTGAGCCGGAGATCCTCGGGGATGTCCTCGAAGAGCTCGTCGATCGAGGTCACCCCGATCGCCTCGAGCATCTCGCGGCGGTCCCGGTCTGTGGCTGACGTGTAACGAGTCACGGACGCCTCATCGTAGTGAGGGCCGCCGATGAGCCAGAGCGGCTGGAGCGCCTAGTCGGAGTCCTCGAGGAGCTTCTTGTACGCGGCGGCGTCCATCAGCTGGTCGGCCTCCGAGGGGTCGGAGAGCTTCACCTTGACCATCCAGCCCTCGCCGTAAGGGTCCTGGTTGATCTTCTCGGGGTTCTCCGAAAGCGACTCGTTCACCTCGGTGACCTCTCCTGAGAGCGGCGCGTACACGTCCGACACGGCCTTCACGGACTCGACCTCGGAGTAGGCCTCGTCCTTGCGGACCTGCTTGCCGACTTCGGGCGGCTCGTAGAAGACGACCTCCCCGAGCGCGTCCTGCGCGTACCAGGTGATCCCGAACGTGGCTTCCTTCCCCTCGACACGCGCCCAGTCGTGCTCGGGGTGGTAGCGGAGTTCCTCGGGATAGCGCTCGTCGGCCATAGTGAAACGGGTTGCTCCTCGGCGACGCCTCGGAGCACCCTCGCATAAACCTATCGACCCGCGCTGGCGCTCGCCCCCGGATCAGTCCTTCGAGTAGACCGGCCGCTCCCTGATCTCCGCGGGGCGCCGCTTGCCGCGCACGTCGATCTCGACCTCCCTGCCGGGCTCTGCGAGGTCACTTCGGACGTAGCCCATCCCGATCCCCACCCCCAGCGACGGCGACATCGTCCCGCTGGTCACCTCACCGACGACGTCGTCACCGGAGAGGATCGGGTTCCCCTGCCGTGGGATGCCGGGCCCGGTGATCACGAATGGCTCCAGGACCTCCTTGGGACCCTCCTCGCGGACGCGCCGACAGGCGTCCGATCCGATGAAGCCTGTGTCCTCCTTGACGCACCAGCCCAGGCCGGCCTCGATCGGGGTGCGTTGCTCGGTCAGGTCGTTGCCGTATAGGCAGTAGTTGACCTCGAGCCGCAGGGTGTCGCGGGCCCCGAGCCCGGCGGGAGAGGCACCCGCGCCGATCAGGGCATCCCAGACGATCCTCGCGTCCTCCGGCGCCACCAATAGCTCTACTCCGTCCTCCCCGGTGTATCCGGTGCCGCAGACCAGCGTGGGGCATCCGGCCAGCAAGAGCTCCTCGGTCCTGAAGCGAACCGGGAGCTCGGCCGAGGCCAGACGGGCGACGATCCCCCGGGCCTCGGGACCCTGGACGGCCAGCATTGCGAAGGCTTCGATCCGGTCCTTGACTTGGACGTTGAACTCGACCGCATGCGCCTCGAACCACTCGATGTCCCGCCGGTGGTTGGCGGCGTTGGTCACAGTCAGGTATTGCTCGTCGGCGAGGCGATAGGTGAAGAGGTCGTCGAGGACTCCCCCGTCCTCTCGGCAGAGGCAGGAGTATTGCGCGCCGCCGACCTGGATCTTCGAGACGTCGTTGGAGAGAAGTCGCTGGAGCAGCCGGACCGCCTGCGGCCCCTCGGTCTCGATCTCGCCCATGTGGGAGACGTCAAACACGCCGCATCCGCCCCTGACTCGAAGGTGCTCGGCCTTGATCCCGTCGTATTCGACGGGCATCTCCCAGCCGGCGAAAGGGACCAGCTTCGCCCCGGCCGCGACGTGAGCCTCGTAAAGAGGCGTTCTCTTCAGCGTCCCGGCTTCCACCGCGGGGACCCTAGCGGTGGTCTCCCTCACTGGGGCGCCGCGCCAGCAGGCGCTCCGGTTAGAGGGGCACCGTGACCTCGTTGGAGCAACTGGTTCCCGCCGCGACGCACACCCGATAGGTGTAGCTGCCAGAGGCCCGCTTGCCGAGGGCGTCCGTGTAGGCGGTGGCCGAGACAGTCGCGATTCTGACGCCGTTACGGTGGACGAGGAAGCTGGCACCGCTGGGGCCATTCCAGGAGAGATCGACCTTCGGGGCGCCCTTTACCCTGACGCGCGCGGTCAGGCTGATGGCGGTGACGGACTTCGAGTGGGTGGCGGTGGCGCCCCCGTCATCGGTCACCGTCAGCGTGACCGTGTAGGTGCCGGCCTGTCCATAGGCGTGCTCCGCCACCTGATCGCTGCCGCTCGTCCCGTCCCCAAAGGCCCAGCTGTAATTCGCGATCGTGCCGTCGCTATCGGCCGACTCCCTGGCATTGAAGATGCAGCTGCGGGCAGAGCAGCTAGCCGTAAAGGCTGCGGTTGGTGTGGCGTTCGGCGAGGGGATCGACTGCCAGTCGGGGCGTCTGGCGGTGTTGGGGTCGTTGGTCAGGTTGGTCTGCCCCGAGCCATCGACGTTCATGACGTAGATCTCCGCCTGGCCGTCGCGGTGGCTTCGAAACGCGATCCGCTGCCCGTCGGGGGAGAAGGCGGGCTCGCCATCGAGCGCCGGATTGTCGGTGAGCCGGCTCTCCGCGGTCCCGTCGGCGTTCATGACGTAGACCTCCCCGTTGCCGTCGCGGTCGGTCCGGAAGGCGATCCGCTGCCCGTCGGGGGAGAAGTTGGGGCGGGACTCGGACGCCGCGCTGTTGGTGAGGCGGCTCGGGTTTAAGCCGTCGGCGTCCATCGTATAGATCTCGAAGTTGCCCTCGCGATCGCTCGCGAAGGCGATCAGCCGGCCGTCTGGGGAGAAGGTGGGCTGACCCTCGAAGGAGATGTTGTTGGTGAGCCGGGTCTCGCCGCTGCCGTCCGCGTTCATCACATAGATCTCCATGTCGCCCTGCAAGCCGCGGTCGCTCATGAAGGCGATCCGCTGCCCGTCGGGCGAGAAGGCGGGCTGGAAGTCGGCCGCCGTGTTGTTGGTGAGCTGGGTCGGGTTCGAGCCATCGGCGTTCATGACCCAGACCTCGCTGTTGCCGGTGCGCTCGCTTACGAAGGCGATCCTCTGCCCGTCTGGTGAGAACGCGGCGTCACGGTCGATCGCCAGCTCGTTGGTGAGCCGAGTTTGCTCCGAGCCATCGGCGTTCATGACATAGATCTCGGTGTTGCCGTCGCGGGTGCTGTCGAACGAGATCCTGCCCGGCTCGCCGGGGAAGGCGGCCTCGCTGCGTGCAGTTGTGGCGACGAGGGCCAGCACAGCCGCCAGCAGACCGAGCCCGACGGATGTCCACAGCCT
>Ga0126312_10002937_pt1 | contig 11463 bp, 8 predicted proteins | sample Plot104A_FD_92537 | JGI IMG/M metagenome (GOLD analysis project Ga0126312, IMG submission 92537) | Serpentine soil microbial communities from UC McLaughlin Reserve, CA, USA - Plot104A | ecosystem: Environmental > Terrestrial > Soil > Grasslands | place: USA: UC McLaughlin Reserve, Lake County... | reverse complement strand
CTAGCTGCGGTACGCGACCGAATCGAGCTCATCGTGGCCGACGTGCGCGAGGTGCCGAATACCGCCCTCGACGGAGTCGACGCGGTCATCCACCTCGCCGGGCTGGCCAACGATCCGACCGCCGAGCACGATCCCGAGGCCAACTGGGATATCACCGTGCTGGCGACGGCCGACCTGGCTTCCTCGTGCCTCGAACGAGGGATCGAGCGCTTCGTCTACGCCTCCTCGGCCTCTCTGTACGACGGCCTCGAGAGGGGCGTCCACGCCGAGTCGGCCGCGATCGAGCCCCGCGGTGCCTACGCAACCGCCAAGCATGAGGCCGAGCTGCGCCTGCATGAGCTCGTCGGCGACGGTCTCCAACCCGTGATCTTCCGCAACGCGACGCTCTTCGGCTTCAGCCCGCGGATGCGCTTCGACCTCGTCGTGCATACCTTCCTCAAGGACGCCCTGATGTCCGGAGAGCTTTATCTCCACGGCGGCGGCCGGATGGCCCGACCGCTTGCGGACGTCCGTGACGCGGCCGACGCGATGATCGCCGCGGTCGAGGCCCGCGCCGAGGTGGTCAGCGGCGAGGTGTTCAACGTTCTGCACTCCAACTACCAGATCCGCGAGCTCGCGATGATCGTGGCCGGGTCCCTCCAGATGGTCGGCCGGCCCGTCCGCCTCACCGAGATGCCCGCCCCCCAGCTCAACCGCAGTTACGCGCTCTCGAACCGGAAGCTGGTGGACCGCCTCGGGTTCGTGCCGCGGTACTCGGTGCTGGATGGCGTCTCGGACCTGCTCGAGAACCTCGACCTGACCAGCCCGGCGCGCTACGCCCACCCGCGCTATTACAACCTCGGTTGGCTCCAGCTCCTCGAGGAGCTGAGCCCGCGTTTCGAGCGCTTCAGCACCGTGCTCTGAGCGGCCCGTGCTCGCTGAAAGCGCGCTTCCGTGGATCGGCGCCGCGGGACTGGCGGTCGGCTGCGGCGGCGCTATAGCGACGGCCTTCGCACTCGTCGACGACAAGGATTCAACCGCCCGGCCGGTCTCGCGGCCTGCGCCCGCCGGCTTCCATGTCCAGGCGAACCGAATCGTCGACCCGGCAGGGCGCACGTTCGTGGTCAAGGGCGTGACCTCGCCGTACGGCACGTTCATCCGCGGTAGGGCGGGTCGGCTCGCTCGGGCGCGGCGTCGGGTCGCTGGAGCCCGTCGCCGGCTCGACGCCGCGCGGACCCGCTCGCGCCGCAAGGTCCCCACCGCGGCACGGCGCAGCCTCGGCGCCGCCTCGCGGAAGATGACTGCCGCGCCGGGCACGCTGGCCGCGCCGCGCCGCGAGCTGGCCGCCGCGCGACGTCAGCTCGCCGTCGCCCGTCGCGAGTTCAGCCTTGAGCGGCGGGCGGCGAGTCGAAACCTTTCTTCCGCGCGGCGCGACTTCGCGCGTCTGCGGCGGCTGGGCGCCAACACGGTCCGCATCGTGGCCAGCCCACGCTCTCGCCGCGTCCGGCGCCTGGGCGATGTGATCCGCTCGGCGCGCCGAGCTGGCCTCGTCGCACAGATCGCCGTAACCGACGCCACCCCGGGGCAGGCAACCCGCTTCCTGCGACGTCTCGCGCACCGTTACAGACGAGACTCGGGCGTCTGGCTCACCCCGATGGTGGAGCCGAATTGCCACCCGAGGCGAGCCAGCTCTGCCTGCGAGGACTGGCCGCTCTGGTGGGAGCAACATCGGCGTTGGGTGAGGGCGATCCGCTCCGAGGGGATGACGGCGCCGGTCGTGGTGAACACGCCGAGCTGGTCGAGCTCGCTCACGGGACTCGACGCGTACAGGCTCGGCGACCGGGGCCTTGTCTACGGGGTCCACACCTACGCCGACGATGCGCCCGCCTTCGACGCGGCGGCAAGGCGGGCCGCGGAGGCCAACTGGGCCGGGTTGGCCGTCGGACGACCGGTGATCGTGGATCAGGTCGGCGCCTGGAACGGCCCGGGGCGGCTCAACTCCGGGCGCTGGCTCACCGGCTTTATCCGCTACCTGAGGCACTGGGTGAACCGGCGTGGGGGGGCCGGGGCGAGCGCGTACATGTGGCGCTGGGTCGAGCCCAACCGGATGGTGGGGCGGCACGACACGCTCACGACTTGGGGCCGGCTGTTCGTACGCGGCTACCTCGGCCGCGTGCCGGGGCGACGGCCGATCGGATCTTGACCAAGCTCTCACCGTCCCGCGTAGATCTGCCTCTGCACGGCAAGCTGTGGAACGCCATCGGTCTCTTCCGCTACCACGTGGGGCTGCGCCGGATGCGCCCGTACGCGGTCACGGCCCTCGACGACATCGATGCCTACCGCGCCTTGCTGGAGACCTACAGCGGGCTCGCGCTGGAGCGGGCCAGGGTGCTCGAGATCGGATATGGCGCCCGTCCCTGGCGTCTACTGGCCCTGCTGAGCACCGGCGCCGACGCGTTGGGTGTGGACGCGGAGGTGCCGGTGCTCGAGGGGCACGCGTGGGAATATCGGGAGGCGCTGCGCCGCAACGGCGTCGAGCGAGCACTCAAGTCCTTCGTTCGGCACACGGTCTTCGACCGCCGAGATTGGGGCGCCTTCCGGGCGGAGCTCCGCCGCCGGGGACTGCGTGAGCGGATCGACCGCAGCCGCTTCCTGGTCGGTGACGCGGCCGACCTCGCCCTACCGCCCGGCTCGCTCGATCTGGTCATCTCCGAGGAGGTGTTCGAGCACGTGCGGCGCGAATCGCTCTCCCGCCTCGTGCCGAAGCTGGCGCGCTGGCTGCGGCCTGAGGGCCTGGCGTTGATCCGGCCGAACGTCTTCACGGGCATCACCGGCGGGCACCACCCCGAGTGGTACCGCCACACCTTCCGGCTGCACCGACGCCGGCGCTTAACCGAGCCCTGGGAGCATCTGCGCCGCGACCGGATGCGCCCCGACACCTACCTGAACCGCCTCACGCGAGCCCAGTACCGAGCACTCCTCGAGACCAGCTTCGAGATCCTGGAGGAGATGGTCGCGCTTCCCGACCTCGGGCGCGAGCTACTCACCCCGTCCGTCGCGGCCGAGCTCGCCGCCTACCCCGACGAGGAGCTCTTCAGCAATCAAGTGCTGTTTGTGATGCGACCTCGCGGCCGGGCGCGCGAGTGACCGGACGCCTCGCCGCCGCCGGCGCGAGCGCGGTCGGCAACGCGACCCTTGCCTGCGCCTTGGTCGTCGCCCCGGCCGGCGCATTCGAGGAGCCGCTCACGTGGGCGCCGCCGAAGCTCGACGCGAATCCGATCGTCCACCGCGTAACGCCTTGGGGCTACTCCGGGGAGTCGCCACCGAACCAGGACTGCCTCGTTCAGATGCCGGACCAGCCGGTCACCGATCGGGTTGGGATCTACGGCTGCCGGAACATCGTCGTGATCGGCGGCGAGTTCGACCTGCGGTCCGATGGCCTCTCGGACCCAGGGAACGACCCCGCACTCGACGTGGCGAACTTCTCCGGGACGGCGCACATCGAGGGCGTCAAGTTTGGCGGCGCCGGGCTCGGGAAAGCCGTCCGCTTCTGGACGGACAAGCCGGGCACCATCGTGCAGCTCGAAAACAACTACGTCGCTGACCTGCACGCGCCGTCCGAGTTTGCGTTGCCGCTGTATGCGGCGGGCTGGCCCCGGGAGCACCCGAGCATCTTTCAGACATGGGAGGGGCCCGACCTGGAGATCCGCGCCGACAAGAACACCGGCTACACGCCTTACGAAGGCTTCAACGTGGACTCGGGTGCCTACGGGGCCCAGTTCAAGGCAGACCGAATACGCATCAAGCGGACGAACATACGGCTCGACTCGCCGCACGGCATGAACGGACGTCAGTGCTTCGAGGCCTACGAGACCGCAGACCGGGGACTGCCGGCGGGTACCGATCTGTACCGGGCCATGTGCAAGCGTGGCACCCAGACGCTCGTATCGATGACCTACCCGCAGATGAACTCAGTCCTCTACCGAGCGACCTGGTGGAACCGGCCGACCAGGGGGCGGCCCGTGGCCGAGGGCCTGCCGCTGGTGAACGAGGTCGATCCGTCCCACGTCGGCATCGGCTATGACACTCCCGGCTACGTACCCGGCAAGCCGACCGGCCTGTCGGCAAAGCCGGGGTGCTACAGCCTCTCGGCCGACTGGAACGACGTGGGCAACGCCGAGGCGTATCAGGTCCGGTCGCTTCGCTATCCGGATGGAGCCTTCAGCGCCACGACGGTCGTGTTCGGGACGGAGAACAGCCAGGAGATTCATCTCTGGCGCCCGGCCGGCGGCTACTACGCGATCCAGGTGCGGGCGCTCAACCCCCAGGGGGCCTCCGACTGGGTCACGACCTCCGCCGGGCCGGTCCAGGGCGGCTGTTAGCAGGCGTCAGTGGGTCGGGAGCGGCCGCGGCAGGGTGAGTAGGCTCGGCGTCCGCGCCGCGCGTCCCCTCATCGTCATCGCCGCAGCGATCCATAAGAGCGGGGCCATGCCGGTGAACACGAAGTAGGGCTCAACGAAGTGCATCGGCACGAGCAGCACGAGCCCGACGGCGGTCACGCGTGCCGCGCCGCGCAAGGAGGGCTCGCGTTCGTCCCTCGCCCTTACCGCGGCGGCCAGGAGCGCCAGCGTGAGGGCGGCGTAGATCAGCAGCAGGGGAATCCCACCGCGCGCCACCAGCGTGACGTAGAGCGACTCCGTGTACGCGAAGGTCAGGTTGGGCGGATCGTCGGGCCCGTAGCCCGTCAGGTAGCGGCTGCCCGACACGACCGGGACATACTGGTCGCGCCACAGGCGGTAGCGGTACTCCATCGTGCGCGGCATCCATGCCGGACGCTGCGTTCCCTGATCGTCGAACTGCTCGTCTAATCGACGCTCGAAAGCGCCTCCGAAGGCCAGCACGGCCACCGCGCCGCCGATTACCAGCGCGGGGGCCACGACGTCGATCCGGCCGTACCAAACCCCCAGGGCGATCGCGCCGGCAACCGCGGCCAGGATGACGGTCAGCGTGACGGTGGTGAACAGGGCACCGACCGCCAGGCCCAGTACGGCCGCGACCGCCCAGGGCCGCATGAGCGAGCGTCGCTCGAGCAGAACCGCCACGCCGAGCAGCACGATCCAGAACTCGTAGGCGCCAAGCACCTGCCAGTGGGGGAAGGTGCCCGTCGCCCGCGCTCCCTCCTGCCAGGGAAAGTCCTTGTCGATGTCGGTCCCCGTGACCGTCGGAATCAGGCCACGCACGCCGAGCAGATCGAAGTACTGGAGGAGCGCGGCGAGGGAGACTGGCACGCTGCCGAGGAGGAGGAGCCGCAGCGCGAGCCGGAACTGGGCCGCTTCGGGGAGCGCGATCATCACAGCCCTGTACAGCAGCAAGTACTGAAACGGCGAGACCAGCGTGCCCATCACGTCGGGCACGAGCTGCTCGTCGCGAACCAGGAGCTGACTGAGGCCGAGCCCGAGATTGGCTCCGGCGTAGGCCAACGCCAGCCAGTCGAAGATGCGCCACTGGCGCGAGCGCTCACGGTCCGCGGTCAGCAGGATCAGCACGGCGACGCCGGCGATCAGCAATTCCGATAGGCGCAGGGCGGGCACGGGAAGGCCCCGCCTGAACCCGGACGTGACCGGAACGAGCGCGATGAGCAGGTAGGCGCCGAGATCCGGTCGCCGCAAGACGAGCAAGGCGACCGGTACGGCAGCGAGGGCGAGCAGCCCGGGGACCACGCCAAGCGAGGCGGCCACCCCGATCAGGAGGGCCGAGACGAGCCCCACGGCTCCGATCACGAGCAGCGGTTGCCGGTAGGTCGGGGAGCGCGAGAGCACGGCTGCGCCCGACACGGCCGCGCTCAGGAGGCGGTACCCGCGGACGCCCGCTCGGCCTCGGCCTCCGGTGCAGTGTCGGGCGGGAGCTCGCCCGTCTCGATCCGCTTGCGGAGGCGTCTCCTGGAGCCGACGAAGAGGATCCAGTCGGGGCGATGGCCGTACTGAGCGAATGTTTCGACCGCGCGCGCGAGGTCCCGGGAGCGCGTGCCGCGGCCGATGAGTAGCACCACAACGTCGCTGTGCAGAGCCTCGGCCTCCCCCGCGGACTCCGAGCCGGGCAGCCCCCCGGGCACGAGTTCCACGCGGTCGGCCTTGTCGCCATGTGAGATGACGGGGGTCGCCTCGGGGGGCCCGAGGCGTGAGCGGCGGAAGATGGTGGGCCGGGGCGTCGCGGGCACGCGCGGCGCGGCCGACGCTGTCGGCCCGTCGGGGGCTGGCCTTCTGCCGTCGCCGTTCGTTAACACCCGCTCCCCAGCGCGGCGGTGGGTCTCGACGAGCCAGCGCGCCACCCCGGGCGCGAGCGCGGCCTCCCGGCGAGTGACCGGCAAAATGGCGATGCGCGCGGAGCTCCGTTTGAAGAATCCGAGCCAGCGCTCCAGCATGGCGACGGCCGCCGGTGGGTGGAGGTCATCGAGAGCGGTCGCGGGAACCCCTGTCAGCGCCATACAGTCGGTCTCGTCGTCGACGCGTGGGTCCGCGCGTTCAAGTGCGAGCGCCAGGATCAGCCCGAGCCCTAAACCGAGCGCCGCCGCGAACACGGTGATGATGGCGGTGGAGTCACCCGAGTCGTCCGGTAGGCGGGCGAGCTGAAGCAGCTCGAGCGATCCCGGAGTGACCGCCCTGGTGGCCGGGTTTGGGCCCACCACGGAGAGCGCGGCCCTGCGCGAGGCACGAACCGCGACGCCGCGGTCCTCGTCCCGGTAGCGCAGGCGCACCACGGCCGTGTCGGATGGGTTTACCGCGGTCAGCCGATCCTCGACCTCGTCGATCGGACGGTCGATCGCGGCGGCCACGCGACCCAGAACGCGATCGTCATCGGGCAGCGCGGTTGCGAGCGTGAGGGCCAGGCGGCCCGCATCCCAGGCGCGGCCGGGGCCCTCCCCCTTGGGCTCCGACAGGACGATCACATTCGAGGTGGCGGTGAACGTTCGCTCCTGGAGGCTGGCTGCTCCGTACCCCACCGCCGCGGTGGCGAGGATCGCCAGCGGGATGATCCACCAGCGCCGAATGATCGCGCGAGGACCCATGCGCTTGGGGGGGTATGAAGAACCGTTGTCCATGACCGATGCCTCGAGCGGGCCCAGGGTGGGACTGCACGCTAGCGGCCGCAAGCACTCGAGGCGCCGTTACCCCGTCGGGTGGCGGGTCCCCCTTCCAAGGGGCCGACGAACCAAGAGAACCGCGACGAACGACAGCGCTATCCCGATCGAGCCGGCTACTGCGATGGCCGCGGACTCCGACCTAGCGGTGTCGACCACGAGCAGCCAAGCGACTTCGAGCCCGGCTGCAAGGAGGATGCCCGCCGTGTAGACGCCCGGCCGGCCGAGGCCGATCGCTGCGCTCGTAAGCGCCGCGAAGCCCGCGTAGGCCGTCATCCCAACGGCGAGCCATGTGAACGGCGTGGCCGCTGGCCTATAGCTGGCGCCGTAGAGCGCCTCGAGCAGCGGCGCGGCGAGCAACGAGGTCACCAGTGCGAGCAGCGCCGTGGCGGCCAGGAGACCGGCGGTGGTGGCCGCGACCATGTGCTGGGCGCGACGCATGGCGCCCCGGGCCTGCAACTCGGCCAACCGCGGGATCAGCACACCGGCCACGCCCGACGGCAGCACAAGGAACAACTGGGCGAGGTTCTTCGCTGCCGCGTAGAGCCCGAGCTCGCGCCCGCCCAGCTGCGCCTCGACCCAAACCTGATCGGCCGAGAACCAGACGAGGAAGCCCACCTGGGCGGCCACGAGCGGCCCGCCGATCGCCACGATGGCGTGGAGCGCGGCGCGGTCGGCGCTCAGTCCGGCGCGGAACAGCAGCGGCCGGGCGAGCTCCTGCACCAGCACCGGCACAACACTGCTGAGACTGTAAACGGCCACCGCCGCCTCCGGGCTAGGGTCGGTTATCACCACCAGCAGCGCGAACCCGGCCACCTGGGCGGCCGAAGCGCCGATATAGGTTCCGGCCGCTCGGCCCATCTCACCGACGCCTCGGGCGACGCCGTAGTAGACCTGGAACACGGCCGACCCGGACAACACGGCCACCAGCCCGGCGGCCGTGGCGCTGCCAGTGAGCCCGGCTACGGCCGCCGCCACGCACGCCAGGGCGGACGCCGCCCACAGGGAACCCGCAACCGCCAAGCCGGTGCCGAGCACCGCTGCCCCCGCCCGCGGGTCGCCACGGGCGGCGCCGAGCTCCCGGGTGAGCGTCCAGGTGAGCACCTGTAGGAGCCCGAACGCCACGGTTGCAAGCAGGATGGTGTAGCGGAGCGTGCCGAAGCCGGCGGGTGCGAGCTCGCGTGCGGCAAGCAGGTAGTAGCCGAAGCTCAGGACGCGCGCCAGGGCCTCCGCGGCGGAGAGGCCCATCATCGGGCGCAGCTCGGGCAGCGCGCCGCGGAGTCGGCGGGCGCGGATCACCGGCACGAGTCTGACGTCTCCTCGCGCCGGGCGGCGAGCTTCAGACGGCCGTTAGAGGCTCCGCGCCGTGCTCGCGTAAGTGGACAGGAGCGGCGTCGGGGTGGAGGCGAAGCCTCCGCAGGGGGTTTGCACCAGCCCCACGTACTGGAAACTGGGCTGGGTCCCCCCGCACGAGACGGGCGAGTACGGCGTGCTCCAGCTATACCAGTAGACCCGCTTGACTCCGAGCTTTCGATCTCGGGCAAAGCGGCGGTAGGCGGACGTCAGGAGTTTGCGCTGGCGTGCGGCGCTCACCTCGAAGCCGAGCAGCCTGTTGCGGGGGATCTGACCCTTTGAGGCCGGCCAGGACAGCTCGGTCAGGTAGATCGGCTTGTGCCTGTCGCCGCTTTGCCTCATCACGTTGCGGTTGAGACGGATCGTCCTCACAACGCGTTCGAGGCTGCGCGAGAACGGATGAATCGCCAACACATCGAAGTAGCGGCTCACCCCGTTCCGGTAGAGGGCCCGCAGGTCTTCCCAGCTCGTCGTCTTCCTGCCCGTGCGCTGAAGGAAGCTGGCCAGTCCCGCCATGACGACCTGGGCCCCAGGATCTGCTCGGTGAACGGCGCGGTAGGCGACCTTCAGCAACCGTGGATAGCTGCGCCGGTAATTCGGGGTCGCCCAAAAGTACCGGGCCGACGGCTCGTTCCAGATCTGCCATCGCCGGATCGGAAGCTTGGGCAGGGCGGGGTTCTCGGCCCAGAAGCTGCCACTCGGCCCGTACCGGCCGATCAGCGCCTGGAGGAATCTTCCGTACGTCTCCGGGTCGCGCGGGGCATGGAATGCGAAGTCGACCCGCCCCGGGCCCGACGATGCCCAGCGAGGCGAGGCGATCACGACCGGCAGGAGATCGATTCCCTGGGCCGCGGCCGCGCCCACGACGGGATCGAGCACCTCCCAGTGGAGCTGGCCGGGCTGCGGCTCGACGGCGACCCAGGGGAAGTCGACCCGCGCGGACTCCACTCCGGAGCTGGCCATCAGCTGTGTGTCGGCGGCGACGCCGGCGTACGGCAGGCTGCTGCCGGGCGGACCGTAGACCACTCCGAAGATCCCGGAGGGAGCCTTTGCATTCGCCGCCCCGCTGGCGATCGCGACGGCAACGAGCGCGCCCAGAATCGCCGCCAGGAGGGATGGCGTGTGGGGTCGGCGCCTCACTCTCTCAGTACGCCCCATCGGCCCTGGAAATGGCGCCGACGGTACGCAGCAGGATCCTCAGGTCCTTCTTCAGGCTGTAGTTCTCCACGTACTCTCGCTCCACGGCCATGCGCTCCTGAAAGGTGAGTTGACCGCGTCCATGCACCTGCATCGGGCCGGTGATGCCCGGGCGCATCTCGAGCCGGAAACGCTCGGTCTCGCCGTAACGCTCCACGAGCCAGAGCTCCTCGGGGCGCGGGCCTACAAGGCTCATGTCGCCGCACAGCACGTTGAAGAGCTGGGGGAGCTCGTCGAGGCTTGTGCGGCGCAAGAAGCGCCCCACGCGGGTCACCCGCGGGTCCCGGCGAAGCTTGTACATCGGCTCCTCGAGCGCATCCACCGAGACCACCTCCGAGATACGTTCCTCGGCGTCCTGGCACATCGTGCGGAACTTGATGAACCTGAACGGCTGGCCATGGCGACCGGCGCGGAGCTGCTTGAAGAGAGCGGGGCCGCGTGAGTCGAGCCTGACCAGGATCGCGATGATCACCATCAGCGGGCTCGTCACCACCAGACCGACGGCAGACCCCAGGATGTCGGTGCCGCGCTTGAGAGCCATCGTGGACCAAGTGGTGTGCCAGATCCCGTATTCGATAACGGGCATCTCCGCGATGTGGCTCAGCTGGACTGCGGTGCCCAGCATGGCCCGCATGGGCGGCAGCACGCTGAGCTTGACCCCGACCGCACGACAAACGGACACGACCCGCGCAAGCGTCGCCTCGTCTAGCTCGGGCACGGCCAGGATCACACGGTCGATCTCGACGCCGGAGACGAGATATGCGAGGTTCTCCTTACTGAGCGCCTCGAGCATGCTCGGCTCCGCCCCGTGTCCGTTACCGGAGCCCCCGAGCGCCGAAAACTCGCCCAGCACGAGGTGATGACCCGGCTCTAGCGCCAACTTGCGGCGCACTTGATCGGCCAGCTGGCCGCTCCCAAGGACGAGCGCTCGCTCAGGAGGCACCAGCCCGCGCCAGAGGGCGCGCGCCCCGGCGCGCAGCAGGAACGCTCCGGCCAACGCCGTGAAGTACATGGCCCCAGCAGCCTCGACCGTCAGCGTCTCGTCGGGCAGCGCCCGGATGAAGAACAGTGTCCCCGCCACCGAGAGCGTGACCCAGTGGAAGATCGCCGCCGCCTCGTCGGTAGTTCGGTGCCAGATTCGCGGATGGTCTGCGTCGTACAGCCCCTCGACCTTCGCTAACACGGTCCAGAAGGGAAGGGTGAGGAGCGCCCAGAGGGGGTCGGTGGTTCCCTCGACGAGGGTCATGACGCTGATCGCGGTCAGCACGCACACCAGGTCGGCTACGAACAGGAGACGCCGTCTGAGGGCGTCGTTCTGCGGACCCCTGCGCCCACGAAGCCGTGGCTCCTCCTGGGAGGGCGCCGAGGACGCTCGTCCGAGGCGGGTCCCTGCGGGCTGCACGTCGCGCGGCACCTTAGCCAAAGGGCCTTGCGCATGCGCCGGTTTGATTCGAAGGCTCACCCGTTCTCCGCGAGCACCCCGGCGATGATCGCGTCGGTTGTCGCAGTCGCACGATCCCAGCTGAAACGGGACGCTCGCTCGAGGCCGGCCGCCGCGAGTCTTTTCCGAAGCGCCTCGTCGGTCGCCACCTTCACGAGCGCGTCCGCCAGCGCGGCTTCGTCATCGGGCTCCACGAGCAGCGCCGCGTCGCCGCACGTCTCGGGCAACGCGGCGCGGTTGGCCGCTACGACCGGAACGCCGCTCGCCATGGCCTCCAACACGGGGAGGCCGAACCCCTCGTAGAGCGACGGCATCGCGAGCGCCACCGCACCCGCGTAGAGGCCGGGCAGATGGT
>Ga0126312_10002936_pt1 | contig 11466 bp, 10 predicted proteins | sample Plot104A_FD_92537 | JGI IMG/M metagenome (GOLD analysis project Ga0126312, IMG submission 92537) | Serpentine soil microbial communities from UC McLaughlin Reserve, CA, USA - Plot104A | ecosystem: Environmental > Terrestrial > Soil > Grasslands | place: USA: UC McLaughlin Reserve, Lake County... | reverse complement strand
GGCTCCGGCGTTGCTCAACGCCGGCAGCCAGGAACCGCCAGCTGGGCACCCGAGCCCAGACCTCTGGTGAGGGCGGGAGCCGCATTCCGTAGGCCGCCGATGCCGGATCACTCGCCGGGCCCGGCGCCGGCTCGCCGAACTCCCGGACCAGCAGCCGCCAGGCTCGATACGCCTCGACTCCGGTCACCACCTGCTCCAAGCAGGCCGGTGCCAGCGCCTCGAACACTGCCTCGGTTTGCCCCACCCGGTAATTGCCATACCGGCGGTGGGCCTCGACCAGCGGCTCGTGGTGGGCCAGCGGCCGGAACGCTGACGGATCGTCATCCGCGCCGGTCAGCCTGGGCAGCTGGTCGAGCGCCCATTCGGCGCCTTCGCCCCAGGCTCGTGCACTCAACTGCCGACCGGAAACCATCGCCTTGATAAGGGTTGGTCCGGCTGGTGTCCGGGTGGCCCGAAACATCACTTCTCCGACCCGCCGGTGGGTCGGGTCGCCAGGTCCGCGACACAGCAGACCAAATGTGGGCCAGAACTGCACCGGGTGGTCGAACTCCAACCGCCTCGTTCGCTCAGCCATTGCCGTCAATTCGCGGGATATGGCCAGGGATTGGCTCGGCAGCCGTCCAGGCCCTTGGTCTGCTGCATCATGATTCCGGCGATCTTGCCGTTCCCTACGCATTCGGTGTGCTGGTAGCCGAGCGCATGCCCGAACTCGTGGTTGACCAGGTAGCGACGGTAATTTGCGAGATCACCTCGGTAGCTGTCCGCACCGAAGACCCACCGCTTGGCGTTCAGTACTATCCGGTTGCCGTTCTGGCAGGACAGCTCACCTCGGGTTAGCAGCGGCGCGCACAACCGGTCAGTCGTCGCGGGGGTCGCAATATAAACGTGCACGTCGGCCCGCCTGGTAGAGCGGACCAGCTGGAACTCCCATTCCCCGCCGCCTCGCCAGCTCCGCTTGTCGTTGAGAACCGACTGGATCGTTCGTGCTGCCCCGTTGACGTTGACCGGTAGATTCCTTTCTCGTCGGACGTCGAAGTTCACGACAGTTCCCGAGCCGGCGGGCGAGCCAGTGATCTTGGCCGACACAAACCTGCCAGGTCCGAAACTGGGCACGGTAGGCCTGGCAGCCGCCGGTTGAACCTGCTGCCTCAGTTTGGCGCGACGCCTGGGTTCCATGGTGGGCTCTGGTTGGGGCCGAGGCTGGGCAGCATAGGACGGAACTGCGGTAGGCAGACTCGAGGCCGAGACCGGTGCAGCGGCCAGCGGGATATCCAGACGACCGCTATCGGCGAGCACAGGAGCCGCGCGGGCACCCGCGCCCACCACGCTCAACACCATCGCGGCAGCGCTCAAAATAGCGACCCCGACCGCTGACGACCGCCACACGGTAGATTGTGAGCCGCGAGAATCGCCATCCCGCGATGCCCGGCGCGGCCGTGAGCCGTTGATCCGGGTGTCCCCCGGTACCCGCCGCGGAAAATGGCTCACAGGGACTAACACTAGGCGGACAACGTGGCCCACACCCACTCAATGGATGGCGCGCCGGCCCCGAACGAGCTGGCTCGCCACCGCCGCGCCCTGCGGATCTTGATAGTCATGCTGATCCCCCTGGGAATCTGGACACTGGCTGGTCTGATCGTCCTCTGGCCGGGCGACATATCGGAGCACGTCAACAAGGACGTGGCCGGCTACAGCGTCGCCGGGGTGACCTATCCGAAGGCGCGGATCACCGAAGCCAAGCAAACCTCGTGTGAAGGGCTGGCCGGTTCGACTCCCGGCGTCACCGACACCCGTTGCGCTAGCGTCACCGCCGAGCTCTTGGAAGGTGACGACAAGGGCAAGTTGGTCACCGTGCCATTGACCGCCGCCGTGTACGCCTCCGGCGTCAAGGTCGGTCAGGATATTCAACTGATCCGGGTGCCACCCACCGAGGGCCAGCCAGCCCAGTACAACTTCTCCGACTTCGTCCGCGGCACTCCGTTGGTCGCCATCGCACTAATCTTTGCCGCCGTGGTCATCGCTGTGGCCCGGTGGCGTGGCTTTGCTGCGGTGATGGGTCTGTGCTTTGCCGGCTTCATTCTCATCAAGTTCATGTTTCCGGCACTGGTGGCGGGATCGGATCCGATCTTCGTCGGGTTGATCGGATCATCGACCATCATGTTCGTCGCCTTGTACGCCGCGCACGGCTTCAGTGCCCGCACTACCACAGCGTTGGTGGGGACGCTTTTCGGACTGATTGTGAGCGCGTTGCTCGGCCTTGTCACCACGCGCTGGGCGCATCTGACCGGCGTCGCGGCCGAGGACGACTACGTGTTGGCCGCTGCCGCGCCGGATCTGCGGCTCACCTCGGTGGTCATCTGCGGGATCATCATCGCCGGGCTTGGCGTGCTCAACGACGTGACGATCACCCAGGCCTCAGCCGTCTGGGAACTCGCCGACAGCGGCGGAAGTCAGAGACATCTGTTCTCCCGAGCCATGCGAATCGGCCGCGACCACATCGCCTCGACCGTCTACACAATCGCCTTCGCCATGGCGGGGGCCTCGCTCTCAGTGCTGCTGCTGATCGTGATCTACGACCGGCCGATGCTGTCTGTGCTGCAGACCGAGCAGTTCGCCGGCGAGGTGTTGGGCACCCTTGTGGGATCGATCGGGCTGGTACTTGCCGTGCCGCTGACCACTGCGATCGGCGTGGCCGTGGTCCGGGCCAGTGCCCACCGCATCGGGGCTCCAGCTGGCAAACCGCAGCACGTACGGGTCCCAGCATCGGCCGCCGCCGGAAATGGCGAGCAGACGCACGCCGACCAGCCGGCGCCAGTTTTACGGGCACGGCGAAATCGCCGTACCGAGGACGATGACTTCGGCGACTTCAGTCACCTGCGGGATCCGTCGGAGTCGCAGCAGGGACAATAGACCGCATGACCCGAGCCCTGGATGAGGCGGTCCAAGCCGTTGCCGGCTTCCTGGTAGCCGATGCGCCGCTTGGCCAGACCCTAGACCGGGTCGCTGCCATCGCAGCAGATGCAATCGAGCCCGCCTCAGCCGCCGCCCTCACCCTGCTGGATGACCGCAACCGTCCTCGGACGTTCGTGTCCACAGATGACCTTGCGCCACGCATCGACCAGGCCCAGTACGACCAGGACACCGGCCCGTGCCTAGAGGCCTATCGCCAAAACCGAACCATTCGAGTGGACGACTGCTCGTCTGTTGTCGACACCTGGCCCGCGTTCAGCCAGGTGGCCGGTGAGGAGGGTGTCAAGAGCACGTTGTCCTTGCCGCTGGTGGCCGGAGCAAAGGCACTGGGTGCCTTCAACCTGTATGCCCGGGACTCGCACGCCTTCTCAAGCCAGGACGAGTCCGAGGCGCAATTGTTCAGCACCCAGGCCGCGGTGGTGATCGCCAATGCCGGGGCCTATTGGGGCGCACTTGATCTCGCTGATGGACTACGCACGGCGATGGAGTCGCGGGCGACCATCGAGCAGGCCAAAGGGATTTTGATGGCCAGCCGTCACTGCAGCCCAGATGCAGCCTTTCGAATGCTGCTCAATGCCTCCCAACGCAGCAACGTCAAGGTGCGCGACATCGCACGCCGGATCGTCAGCAGCAACGGAGAGGCGCAGACTTGATCTGAATTAGTGCTCCGGCTTCAACAGCGGGAACAAGATCGTCTCCCGGATTCCGGCATCGGTGAACAACATCACCAACCGGTCGATACCAAGACCGAGCCCGCCCATCGGGGGCGCGCCGAATTCCAGCGCAGCGAGGAAGTCATCGTCCAGTTGCATCGCCTCCTCCTCGCCTGCGGCCGCGGCCAGCGATTGGGCGGCCAGCCGCTGTCGCTGAATCACCGGGTCGATCAATTCGGAGAATCCAGTGCCGCGTTCCAACCCACCGATGATCAGATCCCAGGCCTCGATGAGGTTCGGGTCGCTGCGGTGCGGCCGAGCCAGCGGCTGCGCCAGTGGCGGGTAGTCGCAGACGAAAGTGGGAGCCATCAAGGTCGGTTCGACCAGATCACGGAACAGATGCAAGATCAACTTCTCGGCGCTCGAGGAGCGGTCGGCGGCCACCCCGTGCCGCTCGGCGATCTTTCGCAGGTGTTCTGCCGTCGTTTCGGGTGTGATCTCCTCGCCCAGCTGGGCCGACAGGCCGGGATAGACGCCTAGCCAGCGCCACTCCCCCTCGAGGTCGATCACTCCGGATGGCCTCTGAAGCTGGCGGGAGCCCAGCAGGTCGGCCGCATCGAGGATGATCTGCTGGATGAGGCCTGCGATGGAGCGCTGATCACCCCAGGCCTGGTAGACCTCGAGCATGGTGAACTCCGCGCTATGGGTCGAGTCGATGCCCTCGTTGCGAAAGATCCGACCGAGCTCGTAGACCCGCCCGACCCCACCGACCACCGCCCGTTTCAAGAACAGCTCCAGGGCGATGCGCAAGGTCATGTCGATGTCGAACGCATTCAGGTGGGTACGAAATGGGCGGGCGTTGGCACCCCCGTGTACCAGCTGCAGTACCGGCGTCTCGATCTCGACGTAGCCCTCCCGGTGGAGGGTCTCCCGCACGCTCCGGGTGATCGCCGCACGGGTACGGACCATGTCCCGGGCGGCCTCCCGCAGCGTCAGGTCGGCATACCTCTGCCGGACCCGGGTCTCATCAGACAGCTCCTTGTGCAGCGTCGGCATCGGCCGTAGCGCCTTTGAGGCGAGCTGCCAACGCCTGGCCAGCACCGACAACTCCCCCCGTTTGGAGGAGATCACCCGGCCCTCGACGAACACGTAATCGCCAAGATCAACATCGGCCTTCCAGGCCTCGAGCTCAGCCTCACCCACCTCCGCCAGGGAGATCATCACCTGCAGCCGGACGCCGGAATGCTGCAGCGACAGCCCCTCCTGCAGTGTCGCGAAGCACAGTTTTCCGGTGTTGCGCAAGTAGACGACCCGACCCGCCACACCAACGATGTCCGAAGTCTCCTGACCCTGCTGGAGATCGCCCCAGCGTTCCCGGACCTCGGCCAGGGAATGAGTTCTGGGCACCATAACCGGGTAGGGCTCGCGGCCCTCGGCAAGTAGTCGTGCCCGCTTCTCCAGCCGGACCTCCATCTGCTCGGGGAGGTCGATCTCATCCCGGTCATTCGGCACCCGGTCAGCTTAGCGATCGGGTGCCGCCGAACCCTCGCTCCCGAGCTCGGGGCGGCAGCAGGTATTACGCGCAGGCAACGGGCAGTTCAGTACGCTCGCGCTATGGAGAACGTGCTCGCTAGCTACATGGTGGGTGAGGCGTTCGACGAAATGATGGACACGGAGGGCAGCGTCCGGCCCTCCTACAAGGCGATCTACAACACGCTGCGCAAGACGACTCCGGCAGAGCTGCACAACATTGCCGAATCGCTGGCCAAGAGCTATACGCACGCCGGGGTGACGTTTGACGTCGGCGGAGTTGAACGACCGTTCCCGCTGGATCTGGTGCCCCGGGTCATCGCGGCACCCGAATGGGAGACCATCGAGGCCGGCGTGGCGCAAAGGGTACGTGCGCTGGAGGCCTTCCTTGGCGACGTTTACTCGGCAAAACGGGTGATTTCCGACGGGGTGATCCCCAGCCAGCTGCTGACCTCCTCCACCCACTTCCACCGGGCAGTCTGGGGAATCGAGCCGCCGAACAGCGTTCGGATTCACGTGGCGGGCGTCGATCTCATCCGTACGCCGGATGGTGAAGTCCGGGTGCTGGAGGACAACGTCCGGGTTCCCAGCGGCGTCTCGTACGTGATGACTAACCGTACGGCCATGATCACCGCACTGCCGGATGCCTTCAGCAACCAGCGAATCCGGCCGGTCGCCGGCTATCCGCAGCGTCTGCTCGCCGCGCTTCGCAAGGCCGCCCCGCCGGGAGCGGACGATCCCACCGTCGTGGTCTTGACACCCGGTGTGTACAACTCGGCCTACTTCGAGCACACCTTGCTGGCCCGGACCATGGGCGTCGAGCTGGTCGAGGGCCGAGACCTGGAGTGCCGACGCGGCAGGGTCTATATGCGCACGACGGCAGGTCTGCAACGAGTTGATGTGATCTATCGCCGAGTCGACGACGACTTCCTCGACCCGGTGCACTTCCGCAGCGACTCGATGCTGGGGGTTCCCGGCCTGGTCAACGCGGTCCGTACCGGTGGGGTCACTCTGGCGAACGCCATAGGCAACGGGGTCGCCGACGACAAGTTGATCTACACCTACGTGCCGGACCTGATCCGCTACTACCTAGGCGAGGAGCCGATTCTCGGCAATGTGGACACCTGGCGGCTGGAGGAAGACGAGGCCAGAGCTGAGGTCTTCGATCGGCTGCCTGAGCTCGTCGTCAAGCCGGTCGACGCATCCGGCGGCAAGGGCATCGTGATCGGTCCTCGGGCAAGCCGCGAGGAACTTGATTCGCTGCGCCAGACGATTTCGCTGGATCCCAGAGGTTGGATCGCGCAGCCAGTCGTCCAGCTGTCCACCGTCCCCACCTTGATCAATGATCAACTTCGCCCGCGGCACGTCGATCTTCGCCCGTTCGCGGTGAACAGTGGTGACAGCGTCTGGGTGCTGCCGGGCGGTCTGACCCGAGTTGCGCTCCCGGAAGGCGAGCTGGTCGTGAACAGCAGCCAGGGTGGCGGAAGTAAGGACACCTGGGTGCTCAGCCCGCCGCCCCACTACTCAGCCACGGAGTCCAGGCACAAGCCGGCGGAGAAGGCGGAGCCCGTCATCGAGCCGCCGGTCGCGGCGCCGGAGGAGGCTCCAGCCGAGGCATTGCCAGCACGGCCGAATTCGCCTGTCCCGGTTGCGGTCACCGCTATGCCTGTCGCCGTGCTAACGCCCAACGCGGACCAGCACTCCCAACAAGAGCAGCAACAGCAGGGTCGGCAGGGATTCTCAGCACAGGATCGGACATGCTGAGCCGGATAGCGGAGTCGCTGTTCTGGATCGGGCGCTATGTCGAGCGAGCTGAAGACACGGCACGCCTGGTGCAAACCCATCTGCGGGTGCTGGCTGAGGACACCTCGGCCGCCGAAGTGGATGCCTGCCGCAACCTGCTGGCCTTGATGAGCGTTGACTCCATAGCCGAGCCGACCACCAACGATCTGCTGCGGGTGCTCGGCTACGACGGCTCGGAGCCGACGTCGATCTTTGCGTCCTGGGCCTCGGCCCGGGACAACGCTCGCCGGGCACGGGAGGTCATCCCGCTGGAGCTGTGGGAGTGCATCAACACAACCTGGCACCAGCTGCCGGCCGACGGGTTCGGCAGTTCCGGGGCACACACGTTCCTGGGCTGGGCCCGGGAGCGCAGCGCCCTGTTCACTGGGATCGCCCGGGGCACCATGGTCCGCGACGAGGGCTGGCAGTTCCTGCTGCTGGGACGAAGCCTGGAACAGATGGACATGACCTCGCGGATCGTCGCCTCTGCGTCGCTGACCACAGGCAGCAGTCAGTGGCGCTCGGTGTTACGCGGCTGCGGCGGCCACGACGCCTTCCTGCGCACCTATGGCGGCTTGAACACGGATCCGGACGCGGCCACGTTCTTGATCATCGACGCCAGGTTCCCGCGGTCGATCATGCACGGCCTGGTGGCGGCCAGCGACTGCCTGACCAATGTCTCGCACGCCAATCCATCTGCTGCGATCCCGTCTGCCAAAGCACTTCGCCGGCTCGGCCAATTGCGGGCTCGCCTCGAATACGCCGACATGACCTCGCTGCTGGAGCATCTGGACGACGAGATGTCCTGCGTTCAAGATGTCGCCGCGGCGGTCACGAAGACGGTCTCCACCAGCTTCTTCGCCGCTGCCGATCCGACCCCGTGGATCACCGAAGCGACTCGTTGAGATGCGGCTCAGCATCGAGCACAAGACCGGCTTTCGATATTCCACGAAGGTCAAGTCGTCCTACAACGAAGCCAGGATGACTCCAACGGTCAGCTCCAGCCAATCCGTCTGGGGGAGCGGGGTCACCATCGCACCGGAGGCCTGGAGCTTTACCTACTCAGACTACTGGGGAACCTGGGTGACGGCGTTCGAGGTGCACCAGCCGCATGATCAACTGACTGTGCAAGCGGAGGCGGTGGTCGAAACTCGCGGTGACGACCTGACCTGGGACAGCGACCGGCGAGTCGCCGGTAACGACCTTGGTTGGCCGGCGTTGCGCGACCGCGGGGTAGTCGACTCGATGACGGAGTACCTGACCGTCAATGATCGAACCGCACCCTCCGACGAGTTGCGAGAGCTGGCACAGCAGGTCGCCGATCAGCCACCACGGCTGGCCGCGCTGGACATCTGCCGCCAGATCGCGGAGCGGCTCAGCTATGCCCGCGGCAGCACATCGGTCAACGCCAAAGCCGTCGATGTGTGGACCGGCGGCAAAGGGGTCTGCCAGGACTTTTCCCACCTCGCTCTGGGCGCCCTGCGCTCGGTGGGACTGCCAGCGCGGTACGTCTCCGGATATCTGCATCCGGGCGGGGACGGCAAGGCCAACACCGTGGTGGAGGGCGAAAGCCATTCCTGGATCGAATGGTGGTGCGGCACCTGGGTCGCCTACGACCCGACGCTGCTCTCCCGCATCTCCGAGAACCATGTCCGCGTCGGCCACGGTCGCGACTACGGCGACGTCGCTCCGCTGCGCGGCACGTACTCCGGAGGTCCGTCGCAGATGTTCGTGACCGTACAGATGACCCAGCTGGGCTGATCAGATTTCTTGCTGAAGTCCCGGGACGGCAGATCGAGGAGGTGCTCGGCGAGGCCGTCGGCGTGATAGCTCAGTCGGGAACTGCGGCCGGACCTGCGGGGCGGAAACCCGATCGATGGCTATGTCACCATGCTGACCGAGTCACGTCAGGAGGCGGTTGCCAGGATGGTGGAGATGGCCGAGGCAGCCGGTGCCAACGCGATTGTTGGGCTGAAAAGTTCGACTGCAATGAAATCACTCAGACCCTAAGCGAGGTAGCAGCCTAGGGGACAGCCGTTCGGCTGGCGATCGAGCCGGAGCCGCAGCGTCCCGTCTGGACCGACCACGACGTGTCAGACCCGGGTCTGACCTGATCGAAAGCGCAAAGGCCCGGCCATCCAGCTGCAGCAGCAGCAGTAAGAATGAGGCATGAGCGCTAAGGGAAAGCCTGAGCATGCCGAGCCGACGCCGGAAGATGAGACCCGGCGCAAGTTCCGTGAGGCACTCGCCGCCAAGCAAGGCCGCAAAGGCGAGGATCACATTGACAATGAGCCGGCGAATGTTCATGCCCACGGACCCATGGAGACCAAGCGCATGTACCGCCGCAAGACCGGCTAAATTACGGTCGCCTGGACGCTTACTAGCGCGCGGCACCTTCGCTGGCGGTCGCCTCGGCAGCACCCTGGGTGGCTGAAGCGAGGTACGCCGGCCTGACCCGGATTCCAGCCGGGGTGACCTCGAAGCGTACATCGGACAGATCCTTGACCACCGCATCGGCAACCAGGTCCTCCGGCTGAGTCGTGGTGGTGACTGCCAGGGTGGCGCAACCGGCAGCCCGCGCAGACTCCAGACCTGCCGGTGCATCCTCCACCACCAGGCATTGGATGGGATCGGCGCCCAGTCTGCGAGCGGCCTCGAGATAGGGATCCGGCGCGGGCTTGCCCCGCACGATGTCGTCCGCGGTCACCAGCACCGAAGGCGGGACGAGCTGAGAAGCCCGGATTCGTGCCCAGGCGAGCGGCACCGTACAGGAGGTCGCGATCGCCGTCTTGGCAGTGCTCAGCGCATCCAATGCCTCCGTGGCGCCCGGCAATACGACGATGCCGTCGACATCAGCAATCTCAATCTGGTGAATGCGCGCGATGCCAACCTCCTGACGGTCGGTCGGTAGCAGACCTCGTACCACGCTCGCCGACGGCACCCCATGCCATCCGGCCAGTTCGATCGGGGGAATGTCATGCTCAGCTGCCCACCGGTCCCAGGACCGGATGACCGCCGAAGTGGAGTCGATCAAGGTCCCATCCATGTCGAACAGGACCGCCTCGAACACCCGATTCGCTAGCTGATCAAGCACTGCGTAACCATACCCGACCATGCTGGCTTGCTGAGTGAGTGCTCACTCATTACACTCGACGAGTGCCTCGTGCCACACCGTTACCACCGGGTGAGCGTCGTGCTGCGCTCGTCGCGGTAACGGAGCCGCTGCTGGAGGAGTTCGGCCGCGATGTCAGCACCAGGCAGATCGCCGAGGCGGCCGGGGTCGCCGAAGGAACCATCTTCCGGGTCTTCAGCACCAAGGATGAACTCATCGACGCGGTCCTCGACGAAGTGTTCGACATCGCCGCGGTCTGTGAACAACTCCAAGCAATCGATCCCGACCTCTCGCTCGAAGCCCGGCTGGAATACGCAGTCAGCATTCTGCAGGCCCGGCTCCGGCGGATCTTCAAGCTTTTCCATACGCTCCGGCTCAGCCGCCGGGCGCCAGAGAATCCCGAGCACTTCCGGCGACGGCAGGAGGCGGACAATGAGCGCCTCAACCAGGCCCTCGTCACGGTACTCAAGCCGGACGAGAACCGGCTCCGGCTCGATCCGGAGACCGCGGCGAGCGCCCTGCGCACCATCACCTTCTCGCTGACCCACCCGATCCTGAACGAACCGAAACTCGCCGAACCACAGCGCATCGTCGATCTGGTGCTGCACGGAATCGTTCATCAACAACCGGCAAAGAAACGGGCATCATGCTGATCCGGATCCTCCGCAGCTTCCTGGCTCCCTACCGGGGGCCGCTGCTAGCTGTCCTGATCTTGACACTTTTCAGCACGATGGCGGCGCTCTACTTGCCCAGCCTCAATGCCGCGATCATCGACGAGGGCGTGGCTAAGGGCGACACCGGCTTCATCTGGCGTACCGGCGGCATCATGCTTGCCGTCAGCCTCATCCAGATCGGCTGCTCCATCGCCGCTGTGTATCTCGGCGCCAAAGTGGCCATGAGCTTCGGGCGTGATGTACGCGGCGCCATCTTCCAGCGGGTGCTGGCCTTCTCCTCTCGGGAGCTCAACAAGTTCGGCGCCCCATCGCTGATCACTCGCAACACCAACGACGTGCAGCAGGTTCAGATGCTCGTGCTGCTCTCGGCCACCATGTTCGTCGCCGCGCCGATGACGATGATCGGCGGGGTGATCATGGCCCTTCGCACCGATATCGGACTGTCCTGGCTGGTTGCGGTAGCCGTGCCGCTGCTGGCTCTGTCGATCGGCCTGATCGTCCTCCAGATGCGCCCGCTCTTCCGGCTGATGCAAACTCGCATTGACGTGATCAATCGCGTGCTACGCGAGCAGATCACCGGCATCCGCGTGGTACGAGCCTTCGTCCGCGAGCCGTACGAGACGGCCCGATTCGCTCGGGCAAATAGCGAGGTCACCGAGACAGCCACCGCGGTGGGCCGGTATATGGCTTCCATCTTCCCGATCTTGATGTTCATCCTGAACGTCTCCAGCGTCGCCGTGCTGTG
>Ga0126312_10002935_pt1 | contig 11466 bp, 12 predicted proteins | sample Plot104A_FD_92537 | JGI IMG/M metagenome (GOLD analysis project Ga0126312, IMG submission 92537) | Serpentine soil microbial communities from UC McLaughlin Reserve, CA, USA - Plot104A | ecosystem: Environmental > Terrestrial > Soil > Grasslands | place: USA: UC McLaughlin Reserve, Lake County... | reverse complement strand
GGGGTTACCTCCTCAGCGTCGAACGAAGCCAGTTCGACCTCGCCCGCTTCGAGGAGCGCGCGTCGGCGGGAGCGCGGATGCTCGCGGCAGATGAGCCTGCCGCCGCGCGCGAGGCGCTCGCTGACTCGCTCCTGCTCTGGCGCGGCCCGCCGCTCGCGGAGCTCGCGCGAGAGCCGTTCGGGCGGGGCGAGATCGAGCGGCTCGAGGAGCTCCATCTCGTCGCGCTCGAGAACCGGATCGACGCCGACCTCATGCTCGGCGGTCACTCTGCGGTCGTGGGCGAGCTGGAGGCGCTCGTCCGGCGGGAGCCGCTCCGCGAGCGGCTACGCGCGCAACTGATGCTCGCGCTCTACCGGTGCGGCCGGCAGGCGCAGGCGCTCGACGCGTACCGCAGCGCGCGGAGGGCGCTCGTCGAGGAGCTGGGGATCGAGCCGGGGAAGCGGCTGCAGGAGCTCGAGCAGGCAATCCTGCGCCAGGATGCGTCGCTCGACCTTCCCGAGCGCGTCATCGAGGAGCCTGAGCCCCCGCGACCGGGGCGCCGTGCCGCTGGAATCTTCGTGGGCCGGAAGCGCGAGCTCGCCGAACTGACAGCGGGGCTCGACGACGCGCTCGCGGGCCGTGGCCGGCTGTTCCTCGTCGCCGGCGCGAGCGGCATCGGGAAGACGCGGCTCGCCGACGAGCTCGCCAGCCGTGCGAAGGATCTCGGCGTCCACGTGCTCTGGGGACGCTCGTGGAAGGACGGCGACGCGCCGCGGCACTGGGTATGGCAGCAGGCTTTGCGGAGCCTCGGCGCGCTGCCGGATTCGGACGACCGGTTCAGTCGATTCGACGCGGTCGTACGTCTTCTGCGGAGCGCGGGCGAGCCGGCGCTGCTCGTCCTCGACGACGTCCATGCGGCAGACGCGGCCTCGATCGATCTCCTCGGCGACGTCGCCGGCGACCTCGCGGAGCTGTCCGTGCTCGTCGTCGCGACGTACGCCGACGACGCGCCCCCGCCGCGGGAGCTCGACCGGCTCGCGAACCACGCCGCGCATCATCGCTTGCGGCTGCCGGCGCTCACGGTCGACGAGGTGGCCGAGTTCCTGCGCCGTGCCGGCGCGACCGGCGATCCCGCCGCAATTCACGCAGAGACAGGCGGCAACCCCCGCCTCGTCTGGCAGCTCGTCCGCTGACCGCGGGCCGAACTAGTTGTCCGTCGACGTCGTCGGCCCGTCGGCCTCCGCGTCGTAGGCCTCCGGCGCGAACGGGCTGATCCCTTCCTCGGCGCCGCTCGTGCCCTCCCCGTCGGCGGGGCCGTCCGCGGGTGGGCCGGCGTCATGCAGGTCCGGATCGGTCTGAGGTTCCGGCGGCGGCTTGGGGCTGCCCGCCTCTCCGGCGTCGTCGGCCGCGCCGCCGACGTCCCGGTGCTCGTCGCCTTCGTCGAACTCCGTCACTGCGTGTTCGCCTCCTGCACCTGCTTCTCGAGCGCCGTGAGCACGGCGTTCACCTGCTGGTTCACGATCGGCTGCAGCACGCGCTGCCCCATCGAGCCGACGGGCCCGGCGATCTTGACGTCGGCCTCCCACTTCATCTCCGTACCGCCGCCGTCCTCCGTGAGGTGGAACGCCGTCACCATGTTCATGATCGCGCCCACACCGTTGCCCTTCGCGGCGAGCCGAGCGAACTCCGGCCGGCGCTCCTCCGTCTTCTCGAAGTCGATCGACATCGACAGCCCGCCGAGGCCGAGCGGGATCTTGACGTTTGCGCGCCAGTGGGTGTCGTCGCTGACGTCGAACGACTCGACGCCGGGCATCGTCTTCGCCATCCGCGCAGGGTCGTTCAACACCTCCCAGACCGTTTCGCGCGGCGCCGCGAACGACCGCGTCCCCTCGACCTTCACCGACCGGTGACCTCGACCCCGCGCGCTGGGCTCTGGAGGTACTGCCAGACCTGGTGGTAGGGGTTGCACGAGCGCCAGACCGTCGTGTTGCCGCGCGACCTCAGCGCGTCCTGGAGCGCTGCGCAGACGGCGTGGATGCCTGCGCCGCCGCCCTCCCCCATTCCCTTCGCGCCAAGCGGCGTGAACGGCGACGCGGACTCGAGGTAGCCGTTCTGCATCGGCGGCATGTCGAGCGCGTGGGGCACGTGGTAGTCGTAGAAGTTCGGCGTCAGCAGGTTGCCTTCGTCGTCGTACGCGAAGATCTCGTGCGTCGCCGCGCCGAGCGCCTGGGCCGTCGCGCCGTGCACCTGCCCCTCGACGATCTGCGGGTGGATGCGCTTGCCGCAGTCGTCGACGGCGGCGTAGTCGACGATGTCGTACACGCCCGTCTCGGGATCGATCTCGATGAGGCAGACGTGCACCTGTGACGCGTACGTCAACGTCAGGTTGCCGAACTTGCGCTCGAAGTCGGGCAGCTCGAACGGGGGCACGTAGACGTAGCGGCAGTTCAGCGTCACATCCCGCACCTCCATCGGCAGGATCGCGTTGTTCGCATTGACGATCGCGCCGATGCCCATGAACGGGATCGCCGCCTCGGGGTTCGCCTTCAGCCGCGCCTGGCCCTCGGCGAGCTCGAGGTCGTCCTCGCTCGCGCCGAGGACGCCCGCGGCGACACGCTTGATCTGCGACGCGAGCATGTCGGTCGCGCCCTTCACCGCGCCCAGACCGGTGACGGCGAACTGCGAGGCGTACGTGCCGGAGAAGCCGGCGTGCGAGTTCCAGTACGAGTCGTGCCCGGGACGCACGGTGACGTCGTCGGGCGAGCAGCCGAGAATGTCCGCGACGACCTGCGCAGCCGTCGTCTCGTGTCCCTGGCCCTGCGGCACGGTGCCGAGCGTGACGACGATCTCACCGAAGATGTCGAGCTTCACCGTCGCCACCTCGTTGTTCCCGGAGAACTGGAGCTCCGGGTTGAGCAGCGTCGACTGGCCGAAGTTGTTCGTGCCGGAGTCGAGCGTCGAGCCGATCCCGAAGCCGAGCAGCTTGCCGCGCTCCTCGGCGTCCCGCCGCTTCTCCTCGAGGCGGTCGTAGCCGATCAGCTCCAACGCGAGGTCGAGGCCGCGCGCGTAGTCGCCCGAGTCGTAGACGCAGCCGTTCGGGGTCTCGTACGGCATCTCCTCGGCGCGGACATAGTTGCGCTTGCGGATCTCGACCGGGTCGAGCTCGAGCTCGTGCGCCACGATGTCCACGATCCGCTCCGTGAGCCAGAGGTGCTGCATCCGCGAGTAGCCGCGGTTGGGCGACACCGGGGACTTGTTCGTGCAGACCTGCGTGAAGTCGACGCGGATGTTGCGCCAGCGGTAGCAGCCCGGCGTGACCTGCGCCCAGATGATGCAGCCGAGGGGCTCGTAGCGCGGGAACGCGCCGCAGTCGTCGATCGCGCGGCAGTTGAAGCCGAGCAGCGTCCCGTCCGCCTTCACGGCGACCTCGACGTCGAGGAACGTCCGCTCGTTGCCGTGCGCGTTCGCCGTGTGCTGGTCGGTGCGCCACTCCGTCCACTGCACCGGGCGGTTGAGCTTTCGCGCCAGGAGGCAGAGCGCGACGAACTGCGGGTGCAGGCAGATCTTGTTGCCGAAGGCGCCGCCGATGTCCTGCGTGACGAAGCGCAGCTTGTCGACGCCCGTGCGCAGCGCCGGCGCCATCCAGATCGCGCCGATCCCGGGCATCTGGTGGTTGCAGTGCATCGTCCACTGCCCGGTGCCGCGGTTGTACTCGACGAGCGCTCCCGCGCACTCGAGCGGCGTGGACGAAAACCGGTCGAAGTGCAGCCGCTCGATCTTCACGACATGGTCGGCCTCGGCTTTGGCCCCTTCCCAGTCGCCCCAGTCGAACACGCCGCTCCAGACGACGTTCGATCCGGCGTCCTCGTGCAGGATCGTCTCGTCCCGGAGCGCCTCCTCTCCCGTCGTCAGGACCGGCAGCGGCTCGTACTCGACCTCGACCAGATCGGCGGCGTCACGCGCCAGTTCTCGGGACGACGCGACGACGGCGGCGACCGGCTCGCCGACGTGGCGGACGCGGCCGACTGCCAGCGCGTAGTCCTTGATGTCCGCACCCGGCTTGACGGAGAGCTCGAAGAAGGGGTCCGTGAGGATCGCGACCTCGTCGCCGGTCAGCGTTCCGTAGACGCCGCCGAGCTCGAGCGCCTTCGTCAGGTCGATCGACTTGACCTTCGCGTGCGCGTACGGCGACCGGACGAAGTGGACGTACCCCATCCCGTGGCGCTTCACGTCGTCGAAGAAGACGCCCTCGCCCTGGACGAGCCGCTTGTCCTCCTTACGGGGAACGTTCTGTCCGACGAAGCCGGGCTTCGTCTCCTCGCGCTCGACGACGAGCGGCTGCGGCTGCGTTTGCGTTTCAGTCAACGTGCTACACCTGTACCAGGTACGTGCCAGGTATGCACCCGGTACCGCGTCATCGCTCCACCGCCTGTCCGGACGCGGCCTGAATGGCCCTGACGATGTTCACGTAGCCGGTGCAGCGACAGATGTTGCCCTGAATCGCCTTGCGGATCTGCTGCTCCGTCGGCCGCTCGTCGGCGCGCAGCAGCGCCGTCGCGCTCATCAGCATGCCCGGCGTGCAGTAGCCGCACTGGAGCGCATGATGATCGCTGAACGCTTGCTGCAGCGGCGTCAGCTCTCCGTCGGACGAGAGGCTTTCGACGGTCTCGATGGTTGCGCCCTCCGCCTGGATCGCGAGCAGCATGCAGCTCTTCACGAGCCGACCGTTGTACAGCACCGAGCACGCGCCGCAGTTGCCGGTGTCGCAGCCGACATGCGTGCCGGTCAGGTCGAGGTCGTCGCGCAGGAAGTGGACGAGAAGCCGCCGCGCCTCGAGGTCGTACTCGATCCGCTCGCCGTTCACGGTGACGGCGATGCGCTTGCTCGAGACCGTCTCCACCTATCTCCTCTCCCGCGCTCGGAGGACGGCGCGCACGGCGAGCACCTCCGCAAGGTGACGCCGGTAGTCGGTCGACGCGTGAACGTCCGAGGGCGGATCGAGCGTCGCGCCCAGCCCCTGCGCCGCAGCGCGCACGGTGTCGACGGAGTAGTCCTCGCCGATCCGCTGCTCCATCTGCGTTGCGCGCACCGGCGTCGCGTCGACACAGCCGAGAGCGATTCGCGCGCCGCCGTTGAGGCTCGCGGCAGCGCTGACGATCGCAGTCCCGTCCATGCCGATGGTCACAGCGGCAAACCCGTCCTGACCTCCCGGCGGGAGCGTGATCCGCGTCAGGAGCTCGCCGGGCCCGGCCGCGGTCATATACACGCCGAGGAAGAACTCGTTCGCCGGCAGAGTGCGCTCGCCGTCGACGCCGCGAATCGTGAACTGCGCGTTCATCGCGACCAGCAGCGGCGGAAAATGGTTCGTTGGATCGCTCGAGCAGACGTTGCCGCCGATCGTCCCTCGGTTTCGCACCTGAACATCGGCGATCGCGGCCGCAACCTCGCCGAGGATCGAGCGCGCGCCGGCCGCCTCGTCGGCGAGCAAATCGGCGTAGGTCGTCATTGCTCCCAGCTCGAGACCGCCGTTTCCGGTGTCGCGAATTCCGCGGAGCTCTTCCACGTCCTGCAGGTCGACCAGGACGTCCGGCGACGCTGCGCGCGCCTTCATCACGTTGATCAGCGTCTGCCCGCCGGCGAGCGCCCGCGCGCCGTCGTTCTCCGCAAGGGCTCGGACCGCCTCTTCCACGGTCTGCGGACGCGCGTACTCGACCTCGCGGAGGAGCATGGGCGGACGATTCTTTCGCATCGCGCGAACCCGTGTCGAGCACCGCCTAAACTCGAGGGATGGCAACGATCGCAGTCCTCGGCTGCGGGAAGATCGGCGAGTCGCTGCTCTCGGGGCTCCTTTCCTCCGGCTGGCGCGCGCCCGAGGACGTCGTCGTCACGGGCCGGCGAGAGGAGCGCCTCGCTGAGCTCGCCGAACGTTACGGAGTGCGCACCACGCTCTCGAACTCTGAGGCGGTTCGCGGCGCGGAGCTCGTGGTCGTGGCCGTCAAGCCCCAGGACCTCGATGCCCTGCTCGGGGAGATCGGCGGGATCGTCGATGAAGCGCAAACGATTCTGTCCATTGCCGCCGCGATCCCGACCGCGGCGATCGAGCGCCGCCTCGCCGCGCCGGTCCCTGTCGTCCGCGCGATGCCGAACGCTCCCGCGACGGTTCACGAAGGCATCGCGGGAACCTGCGCGGGCTCGCACGCGGCGGACGAGCACCTGGCGCTCGCAGAGGACGCACTCGCGCATCTCGGCGCCGTGGTTCGTGTCCCCGAGCGCTACATGGATGCCGTCACGGCCGTCTCGGGCTCCGGCCCCGCGTACTTCGCGCTGCTGGCAGAGGCGATGATCGACGGGGGAATCCTGCTCGGGCTCGGCCGCGAGGCATCCACGCAGCTCGTCGTCCAGACGATGCTCGGGACGGCAAAGCTGCTCCGGGACGAGCACGTGCACCCGGTCGAGCTCCGCGAGGCGGTCACGTCGCCGGGCGGGACGACGATCCAGGCGATCCGGGAGCTCGAGCAGGCCGGCGTCCGCGCCGCGTTCCTGAACGCGATTCAGGCGGCGATGGAGCGCTCGCGCGAGCTCGCAGCCGAGGCGCTCTGACCTCGGCGACCCGCCGCTGCGGACGCCGGGAGATCACACTCCACCACGTGGACCAGCGGTGGTGGCCGGAAGAGGGACTCGCGAAGCGCGACGCGATCGCCTACTACGAACGCATTGCACAGGTGCTGCTGCCGCACCTGCGCGGCCGGCCGTTCACGTTCAAGCGCTACCCGAACGGCCCGCGTGGGCCGTGCTTCTGGCTCAAGGACCTTCCGCCCGAGGCGCCTCCATGGTTCCGGACCGCGCCGCAGCCTGCGAAGAGCCGAGGCGGCGCGTCGGTGCGGTACGCGCTGATCGAAGACGAGCCTTCGCTGCTCTGGGCGGCCGACTTCGGCGCCATCGACCTCCACGTGTGGTCGGCACGCGCGGACCGGCCGGCCCGCCCGGATTGGGCGATCTTCGATCTCGACCCGAAGGGCGGCGACGCGATCGAGGCCGCGCACGTTCTGCGCGAGGCGCTCGAGGCGCTGGGGCTCGACTCGTACCCGCGGACGAGCGGCCACGCCGGGCTGCACGTCCTCGTGCCGCTGGCACGGGTGCACGATTCCGACCAGGTCAGGCGCTTCGTCGCGGCCGTGGCGCGCGCTGTGCACCGCGCACGACCGCGCCTCGGTGTCGCGATCGACGTCAAGATGAACGGTCACGGCCAGCAGTTCGTGAGCGTGTACTCGCTGCGACCGAAGACGGCGCGCATCTGCGCGCCGCTCGCATGGGACGAGGTGACGCCGAGTCTCGATCCGGCGGGGTTCGGGATTGCGGAGGTCGTGCGCCGAGTCGACGAGCTCGGCGACCTCCACGCCGGCGTCCTCCGGGGCCGCCAGCGGCTCGGGCCGGCGCTGCGGCGGTTTGGCGGCTGACGCGACGGTGACAAGCGGTACATGGCTTCTTCAAAGACGACAACCGATCACGACGAGATCCGGCGCTGGGTCGAGTCCCGCGGCGGCAAGCCCGCCGCCGTCGCGGAAACCGGGTCGGGGAACGACCCCGGGATCCTCCGGATCAACTTCGACGAGCCGGGCGGCGACGACGACGATCGCCTGGAGGAGATCTCCTGGGAGGAGTGGTTCACGGCGTTCGACGAGAACGACCTCGCGTTCCTCTACTCCGACGAAGGGGACAGCCGCTTCAACAAGCTCGTCTCGCGCTCGACCGCCGAAGCGCGTTCCTAGCTCCCGTCCCACCGGCGGCGCGGCAACGTGCCGCGCCGCCGCCCTCTTCGGGAGCCCGGCTACAATCCCCGCGGCCCAGGGCCGCCGATCCCCGGTAGCTCAATTGGCAGAGCATCCGGCTGTTAACCGGAGGGTTGTTGGTTCGAGTCCAACCCGGGGAGCTGCGAACCTCCTGCAGATCGGCACGAAAGGAAGGGCGCCCCGATGGGAGCGCCCTTCTAGTCTCGAGAGTCCGTCATTCGTCCGAGCCGAACCCGCGGAACCCCATACCGAAACGGGCATGCGTGCTTCGGCCTTCGTCCGAGGTGTGGTCACGTCGCCGAGGAAGCGGTGCGCGATCTCCTGCATCGACACATCCCGGAGGAGCTCGTCGACCACGGCTTCCGGGCGATTTTCGTCGTAGAGCCGGTGGAGTTGAGTCGAGGACGACGTATCCGCGCGTTGCGCGGTATCCGCATCTAGGCAGTCGTCATCTTCCGTGCAACACTCGTTGCCTGCGGAGTCGGCGGCGGGCGGCCGGTACCCCCATTCCGGCCTGACCGCGCGTCGCGCCTGTGGCCTCGGCGGGTTCGCTAGCGCGGCTGCCGACTCCGCTTATACGGGGTTCGGGACGGCAGTGACGAACGTACCGCCGCGGGCCGTCGTCTTTCGCCGCGCCACTGACCTATCAATTCGGCTGTTAGTCGGTGGGTTGTTGGTTGGAGTCCAACCCGGGGAGCAAATGTCGGCGGAAGCGCGTCGCACTTCCGGCGGAAACCGTGCGTTACCACGTTCGCGATTCGCGCCGAGGCCTTAATCCCGCGCGAACATCTGGCTTCCTGAAGCGCTCGTACCTTTGAAAGAAGGCATGAACGTCAACAGGAAGCCTCGGAAGGGTGGTCGACGTGTCCACGTACCATGATCAGGGAACCCGGACAGGAAGCCGCACGCGTTGGGTCGTGCTGGGCGGACTCGCAGTAGCGATCGTGGCAGCCGTGATCCTCGTCCTCGTCTACACCGGCGGCGGCGGAAGCGGCGGCGGCGGCTACTAGTCGCACGCGTCGCGGCTCGTTCGGCCGGAACGGCATCCGAGTTGCGGGCCGGCTTCGCCGGGGGGATGCCGCGGAAGCATCCCTCGAAGCCGGCCTGCCACGGCGTCGGTCGGGCGAGATGAGCGACGTCCTGACGAAGGCGGCAGTTGAAGCAGTGGAAGCCCTGCCTTTAGCGCCGCCCTTTGACGGTTTGGGTAGACACATGCATTGTTTTGTTGCATGATCCGTGCCAAGCGCGCCCAGGCGAATGCCGAGTTTCGGGGGGCGTGAAATCGAACTGCGGAGGAAACAATGCAGAAGTTCCTGGTACTGGCCGCGGCCGTCGCCGCGGTGGGATTGGTCGTCGCTGCCGCCGCGGTCGCCGCCACGGATCGTGGGATCGAGCCGGTGCTCATGGAAGGCAATCCCGATTGCGGCGACCTGCAAGGCTTGACGTACACCAACCAGATCGTGCTCAAGAAGGCGATCAACGGCTCGAACACAAACGGCATCTTCGTCCTCTACCTCAGCGACACGAACATCCAGTGGTACGTGAACAACGAGAGCCCACACGTCACCGCCGTGATCGTCAAGGGCGGGACGCAGGCGAACGCCTATCGCTACCCGGGAACGGTGGATTTCTCGGACGGACACCTGGAGACGCCTGTCCTTGGGAACGGGAAGAACGCCCGTCTCGGCGCAGTCACCGTCTGCTACACGCCCTGATCCGGAAGGGCATTTCGAAGTGACCTGGCGTGGGCCGGCCGAGCCGGCCCGCGCCGCGTTCCGAGGCTCGTCCCCGCGTCACGAGCTCGCAACGCCCGGCCTACGCGAACTCCCGGATCCGCTCGCGCACGCGCGCGAGCGCCTGCTGCAGGTCGGGCAGGCGGGCGCCCTCGGCGCCTGACAGCTCCTGCTGGAGCCGCCGCTCGCGCAGGCGGAGCAGGAGCTGCTCCGCCGTCTGCTCGTCGATCGCCTCGGCCTCCGCGACCGCATCGAGCTCGGCTAGCAGCGGCGTCAGCTCGGGATCGTCTTCACCGGACGCGAGTGCCGTCGCGGCGCGCCGATACAGATCGTCGTCGAAATGTTCGGGGCCAAGCTCAGCGAGAACCCGCGCCAAGCCGGGATGCGCGCGCACGCCGGCGAGGGCGCTCCGCTCCAGTCGTTCGCCGGCGCCGACCAGCTTCGGCGAGAGCTCACCGCCCCCGAACGTCGTCGCGCTGACGGCCGCCTGGAGCTGGACGGTCAGCCCGAGCCGGTCGTTCGCCAGCCGCCACGCGTCTTGCCGCTCCGGGGAATCCGGCAGCTCGTTGAGCACGTCCTGCACCCGCAGGTACCCGTGCTGCCGGTCCCGGGCGCGCCCGAGCTCGAGCCGTACGCGATGCACCGCGTACGCCTCGGCCTCTGCCAGCCGTGCCTCGAACCGCGCCGGATCGTCTGCCGGATCCGTCCCGGCCGGCAACGCGACGACGCGAACGTCGAAGCCCTGCTTGAGCGCGAGCTCCATCCCTCGCAGCGTCGCATCCTCCCCCGCGGCGTCGGCGTCGAAGCACAGGAACACGCGCTGCGTCAGCCGTGCAAGCTCTCTGAGCTGCCGCTCCGTCAGCGCCGTCCCCATCGACGCGACGACAGGCTCGAGGCCGGCCTGCCGTAGCGCGATTACATCCGTGTTCCCCTCGACGACGATCGCGCGGTCCTCCTTCGCGATCGCGGCGCGCGCGAGGTGCAGGCCGTAAAGCAACTCGGATTTGTGGAACAGGTCGCTCTCGCGCGAGTTGACGTACTTCCCGCGCAATGGGTCGTCCTCGCGGAGCTTCCGCGCCTGGAAGCCGAGCACGCGCCCGCGCGCGTCCGGGAGCGGGAACATCAACCGGCCTTGGAACGTGTCGTTGCCGCGCGGCGTGATCAGCCCCGCGGCTGCGAGGTCCTCGGCCGAGAAGCCCTTCGCGCGCGCCTTCGCCGAGAGGCTGCCTCGCCTCGGCGACAGGCCGAGGCGAAACTCGCGGCAGACGTGCTCGCCGAGCCCGCGTGACGCGAGGTATTCGCGTACTCCTGTGCCTTCCGACGACTCCCAGAGCACGCGCTCGTAGAACGACGCCGCTTGCTCGAGGAGCGCGTGGAGACGCTCACGCCGACGCCTCCGCGCATCCGCGTGCGGCGACGTCTCCTCGTATTCCAGCGGAATGTGGAAGCGGTCCGCGAGCCACTCGATCGCACCGACGAAGTCGACGCCCTCCGTCTCCTGGACGAATGTGATCGCGTCGCCGCCGGCGCCGCACCCGAAGCAGTGGTACGTGCCGCGCGCGCGCGTGACCGACAGCGACGGCGTCTTCTCCTGGTGGAACGGACAGAGCCCCGTATAGCGCCCGCCGACCTTGCGCAGCCGCGTCCGCGCCTCGACGAGGGCGACGATGTCCGCCGCCGCCTTGACCGCCTCGACGCTCGTGTCTTTGATCCGCGCCACCGAGCGGCTACAGGATCGTCTCGGCGTAGTGAAGCGCGAACCGGTCGGTCATGCCCGCAATGAAGGAGACGACCGTATCCGGGTCGTCGCCGCGCTCGACGAGGAAATCGAAAATGCGGCGGATAACCCGTCGCGCGCGCTCGTGCTCGGCGCGGGCATGGCCCCCGAGGTAGACATGCTCGAACATGAACGAGCGAAGCGCCGACATCGCCTCGCAGACCTCGCTTGACTGCGCGATTCGGCG
>Ga0126312_10002934_pt1 | contig 11479 bp, 15 predicted proteins | sample Plot104A_FD_92537 | JGI IMG/M metagenome (GOLD analysis project Ga0126312, IMG submission 92537) | Serpentine soil microbial communities from UC McLaughlin Reserve, CA, USA - Plot104A | ecosystem: Environmental > Terrestrial > Soil > Grasslands | place: USA: UC McLaughlin Reserve, Lake County... | reverse complement strand
TGACCGACTCGGCGTCGAAGACGCTCCCGACGGCCGCCAGGTAGCCGCGCGCACACGCGGCGGCAGCATCGGCGCGTGCCCCGGCTCCATCGGCTTGTGCGCGGGCCTTGTCGAGCTCGTCGCCGGCGCCGTCGAGCCGCTCTTTTGCGTCGGCTGCCGCGGTCTGGGCGCGGGCGAGGGCGTCCTGAGTCTCCTGCTGCGTGGCGTTGGCGGTGCCTTGGATCTCGTCGAGCTGATCGCCCAGCTCGTTCATGGCGCGCTGCGCATCCTCGGCGAGGCCGCCCGCCGCTTCGCGCAGGTCGCCGGCGGCGCCCTGCTGCTGATCGAGCTGCTTCTGCTGTGCGGCGAGCTGATCGTCCTTCTCCTGCGAGTCCGAACGCAGCGTCAGCGCCCAGGCGGCAAGACCGATCGCAACGATGGCCAGGCCCACCGTCGCGACGACCCAGCGTCGCGTGTGGTGCCGCGAAGGCGGGGGTGCCGGGTCGGTCGGTTCCGGTCGCGGCGGCGGCACCGCCGTCGGGTCTTCATCTTGGGTGTGCGTGTCCGGATCGGTCATCTCGGCTCTCCGTCGTGGACAAGCGGTGCAGGCCAGACTCGACGCGATCGGCCTGCGCGGCAATGGCGTGGGCTGGCGTGCGGCAGGGGTGTGCGCCTCACTCGCGTAGGAGCCACGTGATGTAGGTCGGCTTGCCGATCGGGCGCCCAGGCCGCGGTCACGGCGGAGGGCCCGCCGGCGGGGACCGGCGCACGCCGGGGGTGCGGCCACGAGCGCGCATACCGTACGTGCGCCCCTGGGAAGACAGGCGTGCCATGTCGCCGTGCGCCCGACAGCCGGGATGCTGGCGTTGTGACGGATGAACGGCCAGAACGTCGTGGCGAGGCCGGCCGCGACCGCATCGGGGCCATGACGGTGCGCCGCGGGTTCGCCATCGGACTGGTGACGCTCGCTTCCCTGGTCGCGTTCGTCGCGGTCCTGGCGATCTGGACGGACCGGCAGGCGCTCAACACCCAGAACTGGACGAGCATGAGCAGCGAGATGCTCCAGCACCGGGTGATCCGCGACCGGGTCGCGGACTACCTCGTCGAGGAGCTCTACGCGAACGTCGACGTCGCGGCGGAGATCCGGGCGGCACTCCCCGAGCGCGCGCAGCCCCTCGCGGCGCCCGCGGCCGCCGCGCTGCGCGACCTCGTCGAGCGCTCCGCCAAGCGGGCGCTCGCGCGGCCGCGGGCACAGCAGGCGTGGATGAACGCCAATCGCACAGCGCACGAGACGCTGCTGCACCTGCTTCGCGGCGGCGGCCCGGTCGTGTCGACCGGACGCGAGGGCGTCGTCGACCTCGACCTCAAGGAGCTGCTGCGACAGCTCGACCAGCGCACCGGCGTGGGGGGCCGGCTCGCGGAGCGGCTCCCGCCGACCGCGGCGCAGATCACCGTCCTGCGCTCCGATCAGCTCGAGTCTGCGCAGACCACGCTGCGCGTGCTCGACGCGCTGCCGATCATCTCGGTGGTCGGATCGCTCCTGCTGTTCGGCACCGCGCTGCTCGTCGCGCCAGGATGGCGCCGGCAGGCGGTGCGCGCCTACGGCCTCGGCCTGGTGGTCGCCGGCGCGGCCGCCCTCCTCGCGGTGAGCCTCGGGCGCGAGGCCGTCGTGGACGCGCTCGTCCCGACCGAGGCGGGGAAGCCGGCCGCGCGCGAGGCGTGGACGATCGGGACCGAGGTGCTCGAGCAGGTCGCCTACGCGACGCTCGGCTACGGCGCGCTCTTGGTCATCGGCGCCTGGCTCGCCGGACCGTCGCGGCCCGCCACCTGGGTCCGCCGGGTCGCCGCTCCGTACCTGCACGAGCCCGCGATCTCCTACGCCGCGTTCGCGGTCGCGGCGGCGGTGGCCGTCTTCTGGTGGGCCCCGACGCCGGCCATGCGCAACCCGATCACCGCGATCGCCATCGTCCTGCTCGCCGGGTGCGGCTTCGAAGGGCTGCGCAGGCGCACCGTGCGCGAGTTCCCGGACGCCGACCGCCAGGCCTTCGAGCAGCAGGTCCGCGTACGCGTCACGCAGGCCTACCACTCGGCGCGCGCCGGCGCCGTGTCCGGCGGGGCCGCGCTCAGCCAGAGAGCGGCCGCCGCCCGCCGCGATCCGGCGCACCGCGCAGATCCGGCCCCGGACGCCGCCGCCTCGCGCGTGGACGAGCTCGAGCGGCTCGGCGCGCTGCGCCGCTCGGGCGTCCTCGACGAGCAGGAGTTCCGCCGGGAGAAGGCGCGCATCCTCGGAACGCCGACGACCCCCGCGTCGGTATGAACCGCCGCCGATCGCGACGCGGATGCACCACCCGCGCCTGGATGCGCGCACCCTTTCGCTCGTCGGAGCCGGAGTGGAAGCTGACGTCAACGGGATCGCCCAAACGAAGGAGGCACCGGCATGAGCCGTGAGCGGATCGAAGAGATGGGCCCGGTCGACTACGTCGTCCTCGCGTGGCCGGATCGACAGCCCAAGGGCGACGTCGCCCCGATGATCCTCGACCTCGTCGATCGCGGGATCATCCGGATTCTCGACATCGCGTTCATCACCAAGGACGCCGACGGCGAGGTCGCCGGCGTCGAGGTCGACGCGCTCGAGGATGACGCCGGCAAGTTCCGCGAGTTCCACGGCGCGTCGAGCGGCCTGCTGGGCGACGACGACCTGCAGGACGCGGCCGCCGCGCTCGAGCCGGGCACCTCGGCAGCGGTGCTCGTGTGGGAGAACCGCTGGGCGGCGCCCATCGCCGTCGCGCTGCGCCGCTCGGGCGGCGAGCTCGTGGCGACCGGCCGCGTGCCGATCCAGGCCATCGTGGCGTCACTCGACGCCACCGAGTCCGTCGTCTGATCGCTAGGAGACACCATGCCAGGACTACTTCGAGGAATGGCGCGCACGGCGGTCGTCGCGGGCACCGCCACGGCCGTGAGCAACCGCGTCTCGCGCCGCCAGGCATCGCGCTGGCAGCAACAGGGCGACGCGGACGAGGGCTACGCGGAGGAGCCGGCCCCCGTCGCCGCGGACCCGATCGCCCAGCTGAAGGATCTAGCCGCGCTCAAGGAGCAGGGCATGCTGACGGACGAAGAGTTCGCCGTCCAGAAGGCCAGGCTGCTCCGCATGTGACCGGAACGACACCCGGCGGCACCACTCGCGAGTCAATCGAAGGAGCTGTCCCATGACCCCGTTTGCCACATCGACGTTCCTGGAGGTCCTCTTCGCCTCGTTCATCGTGATCCCGGTCATGCTGCTCTGCGGCGCGGCCGTGTTCGACGTGGTGCGCCGGGGCGAGGGCGGGGTCAAGGTGGCGGGGATCCTCGTCCTGATCCTCATCGTCCCGATCCTCGGACCGATCCTCTACTTCGCGTTCCGTCCGCCGCCGCGCGTGTCGGCCGAAGACGCGTATCTGGCGCAGGCCGATCAGCGCCGCCAGGCCGCCGCGCGACCGATGAGTCCGGGCGTGTGATGACGGCGCTGGACGATCCCGCGGTCACTGACGCGCAGGTCGAGCGGTTCCGCACCGTACGCGACCGGCTCGAGCGGACCGTGCTCCAGGTCGCCCAATCGCTGGACGGCCGGCGCTTCACATGGCAGGCGTCGCTCGACGGGGACCGGGCCGGCGTCGGCGGCTACGTCGTGCTCGACGTCGACGGCAGGCCGGCGCTCGGTCAGATCCTGGACGTCGAGCTCGCCGAAGTCGGCGTCGCCGAGCTCGGCGAGGGGTCGGGGCTGCGCTCGAACGTCGCGATCAGGCTTGTCCGCGGGACCGGGCGGCTGCTGGAGGGCGGCACCGGGCCGTTCCACGACGCGCCGGTCCGGCCCGCGCGGCCCGACGAGGTGCTGGCATGGCGGGCACGCGCCGAGCGGCACACGCCGTCGCTGCCGATCGGCGAACTGGACGCGGCACCGGGCGTGCCGGCCGCATTGGAGGCGAAGGGCTTCGGCCGGCACACGTTCCTTTGCGGCCAGTCGGGTTCAGGGAAGACGTACGCGCTGGGCGTCATGCTCGACCGTCTGCTCGCCGGCACGCGGCTGCGCCTGATCGTGCTCGACCCCAACTCCGACTTCGTCGGGTTGGGCGAGGTGCGAGACGGCGTCGACGAGGAGCTGGCCGCGGGCCACCGGGCGGTCGCGCCCGGCATCATCGTGCGCCGGGCACGCGACGCCGGCCCGACGCGGCTGCACGTGCCGTTCGGCCGGCTCGCCGACGAAGCGCGCGCCGCGCTCCTGCGGCTCGACCCGATCGCCGACCGGGAGGAGTACACCGCGCTGCTGGAGCTCCTGCGGGAGCGCCGGCCCGAGGCGTTGGCCGATCTGGGTGCAACAGGGACGGAGTCGGCGCGGCGGCTCGCGCAGCGCGCCGCCAACCTCGGCATCGATCGGCTGGGCGTCTGGAGCCGCGGCGACGCCGGGTCGCTGCTGGACGACTTGGCGCGGCCGGACGTCCGGTGCCTCGTGGTCGACCTCGGCTCGCTCCCCACGCGCCTGGAGCAGGTGCTCGTCGCTGAGGCGGTGCTCTCCGCCCTGTGGCGGTCGCGGCACCAGAAGGACCCGGTGCTCATCGTGATCGACGAGGCCCACAACGTGTGTCCTGCCGAGCCGCAGGACGAGCTGGAGCGACTCGCCGCCGAGCACGTCGTGCGGATAGCTGCGGAAGGCCGCAAGTTCGGGCTGCACCTGCTGCTCTGCACGCAGCGACCCCAGAAGGTGCCGCAGATGGCGCTCTCGCAGTGCGACAACCTTGTACTGATGCGGCTGAACTCGCGCGCGGATGCGGCGTTCGCACAGGAGGCGTTCTCGTTCGTGCCGGCCGGCCTGCTGGCCCTGGCGCCGGAGTTCGGGCTCGGCCACGCACTGGTCGCCGGACCGGTCGCACCGGCGCCGCTGGTCGTTCGCTTCGGAGGACGGGTGAGCCGCGAGGGTGGTGGGGACGTCAGCCTCGACTGGGCTGCTTCCTAGTGGTTGCCGTCGGGGCGCAGCTGAACGTCCGCAAGCAGCATCAGCGCGGCCTTCACCCGCTTGCTGACATCCTCCGAGTCCGCGAGATCCAGCTTCAAGAAGATCGCGTTGATGTGCTTCTCCACCGCGCGCTTCGTGACGAACAGGGAGTCTGCGATCGCGCTGTTGCTCTTGCCCTGCGCGACCTCGCTCAGTACCTCGCGCTCCCGCTCGGTGAGCTCGTTGAGCGGCGACTCCTGGACTTGTGCGCGCCTCTCCACCAGCCCCTCCACGACCTTCGGGTCGATCATCGAGCCGCCCGCCGCCACTGCGTGGATGGCGGCGGTGAGCTCCGCGCGGTTGTGCACGCGTTCCTTGAGCAGAAACGCCCGGCGGTCCGAGCCGCGCTGCAGCAAGGCGAGCGCATAGTGTGGATCCGAGTACTGGCTGAGGACCACGACGCCCATCTTCGGGTGGGTGTCACGCAGTTCCATCGCCAGCCGGATCCCCTCATCGGTGTTCGTGGGCGGCATGCGGATGTCGGTGACGACGACGTCCGGAGCTTCGGCGTCGCATGCCATGCGGAGCGAGTCGTAATCCCCGACGATGGCCGTCAGATCGAGACGTGGGTCGCGGCTCAGCAGCTGACGCAGCCCTTCGCGGACGATGAGGTTGTCTTCTCCCAGGATGAGGCGAACCATCGGCATGCCGACCGTACCCAGCGCGGTGGCCGTCGTAGGCATATCCCATGCACTGGGAGGCGGGCCCCATCGACGGCGGGGCGCTGCACCGTCATGCTGGGAGGGCACCCATGACCTCGCCAGCGCATCGGAAGCCTGAAACCCCGGTCCGGGTCCTCGCGGTCGACGACGTGGCAGCGTTCCGCAAGGCGGCTGCGGACATGGTCGCCCACACGGCGGGGTTTGAGGTCGCCGGTGAATCCACTGACGGCGAGTCTGCCGTCCGGCTCGCGAGCGAGCTCGACCCGGACCTGATTCTGCTCGATGTCCGCATGGACGGCATCGACGGCATCGAGACAACCCGCCGTCTCACCGCCGCGTCGCCGACCCGGCTCGTCGTCCTCATCTCGAGCGGCGACGTGCAGCGGCTGTCCGAGCCTGCCGGCCGCGCGGGCGCCGCCGCGATCATGCGCAAGCACTGGCTGTCGCCGCGGGTGCTGCATGGGCTGTGGATGGCGCTCCGCCGGCGGTGATGTCGCTGGACAAGCCCGTGCGCGGGCGGTTGACTTATGGGAAGCCCCCCGGCTTCGCCCCCCATGTTCCTATCGACGGCCCATGCCGTCGCGGATCGCAATGCCGCCCCGCTGCTCCTGCGACGGGAGACGGTCATCGGCGTGCCCTCTGCGGTCCTCTGCGCGCTCGCCGCGATCCTGGTGGCCTCGCGGGCGCCGCCCGAGGAGCGGCTCTTCCGCGCGATGCTCGAGGTCCTCATCATCGGCGTGCCGGTGTTCACGGGCATGTTCGCGCTGCGCACCTCGCACAACCGCCGCTTCGGCGTAGTCCTGATCGTCGCCGGATACCCGTGGTCGCTGACCGCGCTCGGCGAATCCTCGGCAAGCATCCCCTACAGCGTTGGGCGGGTGGTCGCGTGGACCATCCCGCCGATCCTCATCTACCTGATGCTCACATTCCCCGATGGTCGCCTCAGAACGCCGATCGGGCGCGGGCTCTTCGGCGTCTGCATCGGCATCGTCACCTCGCTGTACCTCGGCTCGGCGCTGTTCATCGACGCGTATCCCGCGCAGACGCCCTGGGCGTCGTGCGTCGAGAACTGCCCGGAGAACGCGTTCCAGCTCGTGGTCCCCGAGCCCGGCGCCATGGAGGCGATCGTGCAGCCGGTGCGGGAGGGGCTGACGGCGGTGCTGCTGCTGGGCGTCATCGTGCGGCTCATCCACGTCACCGGGACCGCATCGCCGTTCCTCCGTCGCGCGATGCTGCCGGTGGTCGCAATGAGCATCGCGTGCGCAGGGACGCTCGTCGCCTTCCAGGCGGCGCGCCGCTCGGACGCGGGCGGTGAGCTCGCCGACGACCTCGGCGTCATCTGGAGCCTCACCGTGCCCGGCGTGGCCGGCGCGTTCCTCGTCGGCATGATTCGGCAACGCGTCATGCTGGGGGAGACGCTTTCGGCCCTCAGCAGGGACCTGAACGGGAAGGTGGACCTGTCGGACACGCGGCGCACGCTGGCGCGCGTCCTGGGCGACGACAGTGTCGAGGTGCTCGTGCCGGATGTGGCGGCCCGCGGCTGGCGGGACACCGGGGAGCGTTCACGTCGATCGCGACGCTCGAAGCGAGCGGCCGGCGCCTGACGATCGTCCGCGACGACGACCGTGCGCCGGTCGCGGCGATCGCGCACGATCCCGGGTTACACCAGGACGACGAGCTCACCGACAGCGTCGGCGGGTACATCCGCGCCTCCACGCAGCACGCGCATGTCACGCGGCAGCTCGCGCGGTCGCTCGTCGACCTCGACCAGTCGCGCGCCCGGATCGCTCGTGCCACAGACGCGGAGCGGTCGCGGATCGAGCGGGATCTCCACGACGGTGCGCAGCAGCGGTTGATCGCCTTGCGCATCCATCTCTCGATGGCGGAGGAGCTCGACGCGGCCGATCCCCGGCAGTGGGCGGAGACGTTGAAGCGGCTCGGCATCGAGCTCGACGAGACGCTGGACGAGCTGCGCGCGCTGGCCCACGGCGTATACCGCCCAGTGGCTCACCGGGCGTGCACGCCGTGGATGGAGGGGTGGCTGCACGGTGTCGGGGCGGGGCATCGTCAGAGAGGCTCCGTTTCGATGCGGCGACGGGCGCTGCAGCTGCCGGCGAGGCGCTCGACCGCCCGCCGGGACGGCGTGACGGCGTGAGGATCAGCCGGATCGGCGGGATTCCTCGCCGAGTGCGGAGATCAGCCGCCGCTCTTGCTCGCGCGCGATCGCCCAGCGCATGACCTGCGGCTCGCGGTCGGCGAGTGCGGCGACGAGCCGGTCCGCTCCCGCCGCGTCGCTCAGGACGAACAGCGCCGAGGTCCCCGGCGTCACCACCTCGCGCAGCCGGACCACGAAATCGTCGTCGACGCCGAAGTCGGCGAGCGTCCCCGCGAAGGCGCCGGCGGCCGCGCCGAAGGCGGGGCCGGCGATGGGGACCAGGAAGATCAGCCCGAGCAGGACGCCCCACGATCCGCCCCAGAGCTCGCCGGGACCGGTCAGCGTGCCGAGCGTCTCGGTCGAGGGCTTGCGGGCCGTCCGGGGCCAGGAGACGAGCGCCGCATCGCCGATGACGAGCTCCCCGTCCTGGGCGAGCGCGCGCAGGGGCGGCAGCACGCGCTCAGCGTCGACAGGATCTCCGAACCGGCACACCACCAGGGTGTTCAACGTCTGCCTCCGAGCTTGGCCGCGGCAAGCAGGGACGCTCACAGGCCGCGGTGCCGGCGGCAATGGTGCGAGCACCACCCTGGAAGCGGTCGGCACATCAGTGCGGCACCGCGACGTCCGGCCGACGGGTTCAACATGACGCGCGCGACCGTGCTCTTCGCCTGGGAGGGTGAGCGGGCACGACTCGCGCACACCTGTGCGCGCCATTGCCGGGCGGACCCGCCGGTACGAGGCTGGCTGCATGTCGCGCACCGAGGCATCGCGGCGTGCGCGCGCCGATTCGTCGGCCGGGTGCTCCGCGATAACCAGGGCCGTCGAGGCCCATCTGGGCTCACGCGACGTCGCGCGCGTCATCTACGGCGCAATCATCGGGCTTGCGATCGTCGTGGCCTTGCAGGAGCACCCGCCCGCGGCGGGCCAGGTCGCGGCGGCGCTCGTCGGCAGCGCGGTGGCCGTCGGCCTCGCCGCACGCCTCGCCGGGTCGCGACCGGGCGTGGCGCTCCTGCACGCCGCGGCCGTCGGCGCCATCGGCGGCAGGCTGATCGCGCTGAAGGCGGTGCTGCATTGACCGGCGCCGGCCCGGCAACCGCCCCCCGGCAGGCGCCGCATGCGTGGGCGCCGTTCGGCGACACGTCCCGTCGCCGGCGGCTGTCGAAGGTCGCGGCCTGGCTGGCGGGCGCCGCGGCGGTCGTCGCCGGGCTCGAGCTGATCGGCGTCGACGTCACCGGATGGTTCGCCGACGCCTGGGACGCCCTTACCGAGATCGGCGCCGGCTACCTCGTCGCGGGATGGACGCTGCAGACACTGCAGACGACGCTGACCGCACTGGGCTGGTACGCGATCCTGCACGCCGCCTATCCGGCCGCGCCCGTGCCGTACCGCCAGGTCCTCGCGGCCTACGCCACCGGAGTCGCGCTCAACGGCTTCCTCCCGGCCAACATCGGCACATTCGTGATGTTGTTGATGTTCGTGGCGCTCATCCCGGGCGCCACGTTCGCGGGCGCCGTCGGCGGCATGGTGGTGCAGAAGGTGTTCTTCTCGCTCGCGGGTGCGTTCGTCTACGTCTACCTGTTCGCCTCGGTGTCGGGAAGCTTCGAGCTCCAGCTGCGACTCCTGCACGATCATCCGGGGCTCGCGATTGCCGCGGCGGTGGGCGGACTGGTGCTGCTGGTCCTCCTCGCGCGCATGTTCCGGCGTCGCTTGGAGTCCGTCATGGAGCACGCGAAGCAGGGCGGCGCCATCCTCGCGCGCCCGCGCGACTACCTGCTGCGCGTCGCGCTCCCGTCGCTCGGCGCCTGGCTCGCCAAGCTGGGCGTGATCGCCGTGTTCCTCTCCGGATACGGAATCGCCGTGACGTTCCACACGGTGATGTCGGTGGCGGGCGGCAACTCGATTGCCAACACGGTTTCGCTGACCCCCGGCGGCGTCGGCGTCAACCAGGCCACGAACGTCGCCGCGCTCGGCGACGTGACCGACGCCGCGACCGCGACGGCGTATTCCCTCGGCCAGCAGCTCGCCGTCACGGCGTGGAACATCGCGTTCGCGGTCGTGCTCGTCGTCTGGGCGTTCGGATGGTCCGGCGGGAAGCTGCTGGTCGAGCAGTCCTACTCCGGCGCCAAGGACAAGGTCGACGAGCGCAGGGCACAGAGATCGGCGGGCGCACGAGCCGGGCGCGGCCGGTGAGCACGCCGGCATGCTCTTCGCGTTCGAGATCGTGCGTACACGAAGCCCGACCGGATGCGCACCCCGTTCGCACGGCGGCCGCGCATCGGGACGCGGAGGTCTCGACAGAGGAGCGGATCATGGCCGAGCAGTGAGATGTGCTACTCGGGCTTGCGGTCGGCGGCGCGCAGGCGGGCCTGGCCGCGGGTCGGCTCGCCGTGCTGCCGCTTCGTGCGCTGTCCCGCGCGCCGGGGGTCCGAGCGCCGCTCGGGAGGATCGCGGGCGACCTCGCCCACATCGCGACGAGTCCGCAGGTGGTCGCGGCGGTGGGCGCCCTCACGCAGACACTCACGGACGACATGGTCGCGTCCGTGCGCGAGCGGGCTCATGTGACCGACGACATCGCGGAGCGCACGGTCCGCGGCTGGCTACGGCGGCCACGGCTGGAACCCTCATGACCGCACGCCCCACGCCCTACGCGGGCGTCGCGACGCGCGCGCTGGCGCTCGACGTCGCGATCGCGCACGTGATCGTGTTCGCGGGCGGCGCGGTGCTCGCGCTCGTGGCCTCGCTGGTCGGCGACTTACGGCTCGACACCCTCGGGCGGGTCCTCGCCGCCGGCGGCTGGGTCACGGTCGTCGTGTCTACTTCGTGCTGTTCTGGACAGGCGCCGGCCAGACGCCCGGCATGCGGATCATGGGCGTGCGCCTGATCACGTTCGACGGGCGCCTCCCGAGCGTGGCGCGTTCGCTCGTCCGGCTGGTCGGACTTGGTCTCGCAATCATCCCGCTGTTCCTCGGCTTCGTCCCGGCGCTGGTCGACGGTCGCCGGCGCGCGCTGCCCGACTTCCTCGCCGGAACCGTGGTCCTGTACGGGGAGGCCGACGCCCCGCCGCTCGCCGAGCCCGCCGCGGTGCGGCTGGCCGCGGACGTCCAGCCCTCGGGGTGAGCAGGTCGCCCGCCCGGTTCGACGGCTGGCAGCGGCGCCACGCGGCCGCGGCGGTCGCGGTCGCCGTCGCGCGGAAGTTCTTGGACGACCGCGCGTCCAACCTCGCGGCACTGGTCGCGTACTACGCGTTCTTCTCCCTGTTCCCGCTGTTGCTGGTCCTCGTCTCTCTGCTCGGCTTCGTACTGGAAGACAACCCGTCGCTGCGCGAGGATGTTTTCGACTCGGCGCTCGCGCGGATATCGGTCATCGGCGCGCAGCTGGGCGACCAGATCGACCCGCTCACCGGCAGCGCGGCCGCGCTCGCGGTGGGGCTCGCGGGGTCGCTGTGGGCCGGCCTCGGGGCGACGGTGGCGATGGGCCGCGCGTTCGAGCAGATATGGGACGTGCCCCGGCTCGAGCAGCGCGACGGCATTGCTGCGCGAGTGCGCGGCGTCGCGGTCCTCGCGGCGATGGCCACCGCGCTCCTGGGCGCCACGGCGGCTGCCGGACTCACCGTGGGCGGCGGGCTCGGGGAAGGGGCGCAGCGGGTCGCCGCGCTCG
>Ga0126312_10002933_pt1 | contig 11481 bp, 11 predicted proteins | sample Plot104A_FD_92537 | JGI IMG/M metagenome (GOLD analysis project Ga0126312, IMG submission 92537) | Serpentine soil microbial communities from UC McLaughlin Reserve, CA, USA - Plot104A | ecosystem: Environmental > Terrestrial > Soil > Grasslands | place: USA: UC McLaughlin Reserve, Lake County... | reverse complement strand
GTCGAGGACGTATCCGCGATCCGACATCGCGAGTGCCCGGCGCGCGTTCTGCTCGACCATCACGATCGTCACCCCGGCCCCGTTCACTTCCCGGACCTTCTCGAAGATGGCATCGACGAAGGCCGGGGCGAGCCCGGCGCTGGGCTCGTCGAGCAGCAGGACGCGCGGATCGGGCATCAGCGCGCGCGCCATCGCCACCATCTGGCGCTCGCCGCCGCTCATCGTCCCGGCCGCCTGCGTGCGCCGCTCGCCGAGGCGGGGGAAGAGCTCGTACATGCGCTCGATCTGGCTCTTCGTCCTGGATCTGTCGAGCGAGCCCATCTCCAGGTTCTCCTCGACGGTCAACGTCGGGAAGACGTTGTCGAGCTGGGGGACGTAGCTGAGCCCGCGGTGGGTGCACTCGTGGGGCTTGAGGTGGCTGATCTCCTCGCCTTCGAACGCGATCGTGCCGCTCCGTGGATGAATCAGGCCGAAGATCGTCTTGATCAGCGTCGACTTGCCCGCGCCGTTCGGACCGATCACGGTGACGACCTCGCCCTTGCGGACGCGGATCGAGACACCGTTCAGGATGTCCACCTCGGGCACGTAGCCCGCGACGAGGTCGTTGGTGGCGAGCAGTTCCCCGTTCGCAGAGCCGTTTGCGGTCATCGCGGTTCCTCAGCCGAGTCGCTGCTGTCCGGTTCGGCGGATCCTCCGAGGTACGCGTCGATGACCGCCTGGTCGCGGCGCACCTCGTGGGGCTCGCCGTCGGCGATCACGTGGCCCTCCGCCATCACGATGACGCGATCGGAGTGGTTCATGACCACCTCCATGTCGTGCTCGATGAACAGGAAGGTCACGCCCTCCTCGGCCCGCAGCCGCTGCATGTGGTCGAGCAGGCGCCGCCCGAGCGTCGGGTTGATGCCCGCCATCGGTTCGTCGAGGAGCAGGAAACGCGGTCTCGCCATCAGTGCCCTCGCAAGCTCGAGCAGCTTGCGCTGGCCGCCGGAGAGCGTGCCCGCGTAGTGGTCGGCGAGCCGGGCGAGATTGAAGACCTCGAGCAGCTCCATCGCCTGCGCGCGAACCTCCTGCTCGCGGCGCCGCCAGGGGCCGGGCCTGAACAGGACGTTCACGAGCCGCTCGCCCGGTTGGTCGGTCGCTCCGAGCATCATGTTGTCGATCACGGGCATCCGGGCGAGCGCCTTGGTGATCTGGAACGTCCGCACCATCCCGTGGCGCGCGATGGCGTAGGACGGTTTGCCGAGCACCTGACGTCCTGCGAACGTCGCCGACCCTCCGTCCGCTTTGTAAAAGCCCGTGATGACGTTGAAGAAGGTCGTCTTGCCCGCGCCGTTCGGGCCGATCAGCGCCGTGATCGATCCCTCCCGGATCGAAAGGCTGGCCCGGTTCACCGCGCGGATCCCGCCGAAGCGCTTGATCACGCCCTCGGCCTCGAAGATCCGGCCGTCTGCGGGCGCGCCCCGCGGTTCATTCACCGAGCACCATCTCCTCGCGCCTGCCGAAGAGCCCCTGCGGGCGGAAGGCCATCAACCCGATGAGGATGAGGCCGACGATGATGAAGCGCAGCGAAGCGATTCGCGTCTCCGAGAGCGGCAACTCGACGAAGCGCAGTCCCTCGAGCACGAACCAGAGGATCACGGCGCCGAGCGCCACACCCCAATAGTTCGCGAGGCCGCCGAGAATCAGCACGGCGTAGCCGCTGAAGGTGACGATCGGAAGGAACTCGTCGGGAACGACGAATCGCAGGTTGAGGGCGAGGAAGAATCCCGCGATCGCCCCCAGCGTGGCCGCGATGGCGAGCGACTGGAGCTTGTAGGAGAACGCGTTCTTCCCGAGAGCCCGAGCGGCATCCTCGTCCTCGCGCACCGCCCGCAGGACGCGGCCCCAGGGCGTGTGCTGGACGCGGTTCAGCGCGAAGGTGAGCGCCATCGCCACGACCCAGACGACGATGAAGAGCGGAAACAGGGTCGGGACATCCGTCCAGCCGAGGTCCGAGAGCCAGCCCTCGATCGTCTCCGCGACCGAATCCCAGTCGTCGCCGAAGCCGAACAGGCCCTGCGCGCCGCCGGTGAGATCGCGCGCGTTCAAGGCGAACAGCCTGATCGCCTCCGCCGCGGCGATCGTCGCGATCGCGAAGTAGTCGGCGCGCAATCGCAGCGACGGAAGGCCCACGACGAGGCCGAACGCGATCGTGATCAGGATCGAGACCGGGAGCGAGAGCCAGAACGACATCCCCGCGTCGTTGACGAGGATGGCCATCGAGTAGGCGCCGAGCGCCATGAACGCCGCCTGGCCGAAGTTCTGGATTCCGGTGAAGCCGACGTTCAGCTGCAGGCCGAGCGCAAGGATCGTGTAGATGCCGGCGATGATGCCGACGCCGGTCCAGAAATCGATGTCCGTGAACGACTCGAGGGTGACGCCAAGCGGAAGGTGTGGCAGCAGCTCGAGCATCTACACCGTCTTCGCGCGGCCGAAGATTCCCTGCGGCCGGATGATCAGGACCAGGATCAGGACGACGAAGCCGATCGCGGTCTTCCAGCGCGCATCGATGAACAGCGTGGACCACTCGACCACGAGACCCAGGACGAGCCCGCCGGCGAGCGCCCCGTAAGCGTTGCCGATGCCGCCCATGACGACGGCGGCGAAGATCGGCAGCAGCAGCTCGAATCCAAGCTCCGGCTGGACCTGCGTGATCGCGCCCGCCAGCACGCCGGCCAGACCGGCGAATCCAGCCGCGAAGATCCAGGTCCAGAGGATCACGCGGGAGGTGTCGATGCCCGACGTCTCGGCAAGGTCGAGATCGTCCGAGAGTGCTCGCATCCGCTTGCCGAGGAGGGTGTAGCGAAGCATCACACCGGTGCCGAGCAGAACGAGGAAGCCCGTGATGATCACGATCAGGTTGGTGCGTCCGATGGTGAGCCCGAGGAAGTCGACGGTCGCGGTCCGATTGACGTCGAGCTGCCTCAGCTCGGTGCTCCAGATGAACTGGATCGAATACCGGATCACGAGGGCGAGGCCGATCGCCATCAGCAACAGCTGCAACATCCCCGCCCCGCGCGCCCGCATCGGTCCCCACATGACCTTCTCGAGCACGATCCCGAGGACCGCCGTCATCAGGATCGCCCAGAAGACGGCGACGACGATCGGCAGGTCCCAGGTGACATTGACGAGGTACGCCATGTACGCGCCGAACGTGAGGAAGTCGCCGTGGGCGAAGTTGACCAGCTTGAGGATCCCGTAGACGAGGGTCAAGCCGACGGCGCCGAGCGCGTATATCGACCCGGAGGAGAGCCCGTTCAAGCCCAGCTGCGCGACGTCGTGCAGGCCCTTGGCGATGATCAGGACGAGCACGACCGCGGCGAGGATGAGCAGCGCGGTGACGGCGGGGCGCCTGCCCGCGAGCGTCTTCAGCCGCTCGATGCCAGAGGCGCTTTCTCCTGCGGCAAGAGCTCCTGCCTCCATACCCTCCGGCATCCTATCCGCGCAGAGCGGGCCTGAAACGGCGGCTATACAAACGTTTCAGGCCTTGAGGTCTTGGCGCACGCGCTCGATCACCGCGTCCGTGAACTCGGTGGTCCCGGCGTGGCCACCCAGGTCCGGCGTCCGCGTGCCCGCCGCGACCGTCTCCAGCACCGATTCGTGGATCGCGCGCGATGGCCGCTCCGCGCCGGCGTAGTGCAGGAGCGCGCCGGCGGCGAGGATCATCGCCATCGGATTGGCGACGTCCTTGCCCTCGAGCGCCGGCGCCGTCCCGTGCGGGGCCTCCGTCATCGCGACCCGCGGCGCGAGCTGCTCGTCGAGCGCCAGCAGCGCCGACTCGGCCCCTGCGATCGATCCGAAGAGCGGCAGCACGAGATCCGAGAGCAGGTCCCCGTCGCGGTTGAGGCAGGGGATCACCATGGCGCCGTCGGCGGCGCCGCCGACGAGGCCCGCCAGCGTGGCGTCGATCAGTACCGGCTCGTAGGGCACTTCGGAGTGGCGCTCCGCGGCGGCGTCCATCTCCTCCTTCAGCATCCCCTCGTACACGGGGCTCACCGTCCACTTCGGCCCGCCGTACACGCGGCCGCCGATCCGCCCCGCCTCCCGGAACGCGTACTCGGCGACCGCGCGGCAGTCCGAGCGCCGGATCGTCTCGGTGCGGTGGGCGAACTCGTCGCCATCCGCGTCGGAGCGCCACTGCTCGGCGCCATATGCGTCGCCCACCGCCATCCGGCAGACCGCGATCGGGTCGTGGACGCCCGCCACCGGCGTGATCCCCGGGATCCTCCTGCCGGTGCGCAGGATCACCTTGCCGTCGATCGCCTCGCGCAGGATGCGGTTCGGGCTGCCGACGTCGTCGGCACCCTCGGGCGTGATCGTCGCGGCCTTCAGCCCGAGGCCCGTCTCGAGCATCGCCGCCGCCGCGTCCGCGCACACCTCGTTTCCGGTCGCGCGACGGTTCGAGAGCGAGAGGTCGTGGCGGACGATCTCGAGCTGGATCTGCAGGAGCTCCGGGTCGAGCACCCGAAGCGCCTGCTCGAGCAGCTCCTGGCCAGTCTGATCGCCCTCCAGCGCGACTATCCTCAGGCCGCCCATGCGATCGCGACGCTACCCGATCGGCTGATGGCCGAACGCTGCAGCTGGTGCGGCGCCGGGGTGCACGTCGACGACGGCTTCAGGCTCTATGAGGCGGTCGGCGAGCGGCGCGCGACCTTCTGCCGGCTGGAGCACGCAATCCCCTGGGCGATCCAGGGCGCGCACTGGGAGGCGGGAGAGATGACCGAGCCCCCCGAGATCGACGCCGGCCCGCGTCGCTGCTCGCAATGCGAGGCGGAGCTCGGCGACGTCCGCCTGCTCCTCGTCCGCCACCGCGGCGAGCACCGGATCCCCGACGACTTCTGCTCGGTGGAGCACCTGTCCGACTGGGCGAAGGCCGGCGGCCGATGGCGGTAGCTCAGCGGCGCCCGCGCCTCGCGCGCGGCGTCGGCGCCAGCGCCGCCGCCGCGCCGGCCGCGAAGTCCTCGACCAGAGCCGCCGTCTCGCGCGGCTTCTCGACGTTCGGGGAGTGGCCCGCGCCGTCGATCGTCTCGGTGCGCGCTCCGGGAACATCCGAGTACGCGGCCAGCGTCTCCTCCGCATCGTAGATCTGCTCCTCCGCACCGAAGATCACCATCAGCGGCACGGCCGCGGCGCGCATCCGCTCGTCGAGCGGCATCTCCTCGGCGAAGTCGTCCTCGAGCCCGGGCATGGTGTCGAACGACGTGTAAGTCATCGCCTCGTTGTCATTGGCGACCTGGTCGGGGTCGGGGAAGCCGCTCGAGATGTCGAAGCCCGGGGCGAACGCCGGCTCGTACCCCTTCTCGATCAGCGCATCGACCTTGACGCGCCACAGCGCCTCGCCGATCACAGGCGTCATGGCGAGCCGGTCGAGCAGGTTGAGGTCACCGTAACCCGAGTCCGGCGCCTGGTCGATGATCACGACGCGGTCGACCAGCTCGCTGGCGCTCTCGGCAACGCCGACGGCGACAGTGCCACCGAGCGAGTGCCCGACAACGACGGCGCCCTGGACGCCGAGCCTGTCGAGCACGGCGGCGACGAGGTCCGCCTGGTGTGGGATCTCGTATCCCGCCTTGGGCTTCGCCGAGCCGCCGTGGCCGAGCAGGTCGACTCGGATGACCCTGTGCTCGCGCTCGAGCAGAGGCAGCATCCGATCCCACCAATGAAGCGAGCACCCGAAGCAGTGAAGGAGGACGATCGGGGCCCCGGCCCGCGCGGATTGCGGCGGCCCGGAATCGGTCACCTGGATGTCGCCGCCGGGGAGGCTGAGGATCCGGCCGCCGTCGGCAGTCACCTCCGCGTCCTTGGTCTGTCCGTCGACGACGAGCGTGTTGATCGCCAGGAACGCCGCGAGCGCCACCACGGCGACTATCAGGATCTTGAGCCCCCGGCTCACCCTCCGGGATCCCGCGGACCGAGCCCGAGCTCGTCCGCGCGTGCCGTCATCGCCCCGATCACGAAGCTCACGTGCTCATCGAAGTCGACGCCCAGCTCCTCGGCGCCCTGCTGCACCTCCTCGCGGTTGACGCCGGCCGCGAACGAGGGTTGCTTGAGCTTCTTCTTCACCGACTTCGGCTTCATCCCCTCGATGCCGGTGGGGCGGACGAGAGCGCAGGCGGCGATGAATCCGGAGAGCTCGTCGACCGCGAACAGCGCCTTCGCCATGTCGGTCTCCCGGGGTACGCCGAGGAACGTCGCGTGGCCGGCGACCGCCTCGATCAGCTCCGGCGGCCAATCGAGCTCCTCGAACAGGCGAAGCGCGGTCCGCGGGTGTCCGTTCTCGGTGTCGTCAAGATCCGGAAAGCGCTCGTAGTCGAGGTCGTGGACGAGCCCGGTGACAGCCCAGAGCTCCTCGTCGCCGCCGAGCTTGCCCGCGTAGGCCACCATCGCGGCCTCGACACCGAGCAGGTGCTTGCGCAGCGAGTCGGATTCGACCCACTCGCAGACGAGGTCCCAGGCCTCTCGACGCGTCGGTTGCGGCACGACCCCATTTAACTGCTCCCGGCGGCGTATTCTCGCCCGCCAAACGCGGCGTTGGCCACCGCCGCGAGCAGTTACCCTCCGCGCCGATGGAGAAGTTCGTGATCAGGGGCGGACAGCCGCTCTCCGGCGAGATCATCGCCGCGGGCAACAAGAACGCCGCCCTGCCGATCCTCGCCGCCTGCCTGCTCACGGATGAGGAGGTCGTGCTGACGAACCTCCCGCGGATCCGCGACACGGAGACGCAGGTGGCGGTGCTCGAGCGGCTGGGCGTGAAGGCGAGCTGGTCGGAGGACGAGCTGCGCCTGCGCGCCGACGCGGTCGTCGACACCGCCCCTGACGAGGAGCTCGCGGCCCGGATCCGGGCCTCGTTCCTGCTCGCCGGGCCGCTCCTGGCGCGCTTCGGCGAGGCGCGAATGCCGCCGCCCGGCGGCGACTTCATCGGGCGCCGGCGGCTCGATCCGCACCTCGACGCCTTGAAGGACATGGGCGCCCGCATCGAGGGGCGCCGCGAGATCCTGATCTCGCGCCCAGCGGAGGGCCTCAAGCCGTGCGGGATCTTCATGGACGAGCCGTCGGTGATGGCGACCGAGAACGCGCTCATGGCCGCGGCGCTCACGCCCGGGCCGACGACGATCTCGAATGCCGCGTGCGAGCCGCATGTCCAGGATCTCGCCCGGCTGCTCGCCAAGATGGGCGCGCAGATCGACGGCATCGGATCGAACGTGATGACCGTCCACGGCCGCGACAGGCTCGGCGGCGCCGAGCATCGGATCTCAGCGGATCACATCGAGGTCGCGAGCTTCATGGCGCTTGCCGCCGCGACGCGCGGCGAGCTGCGCATTCGCGATGCCGAGCCGGACGACCTGATCACGATTCGCCGCCACTTCCGCCGTCTCGGCCTCCAGTCGATGATCGAGGGCAACGACGTGCTCGTCCCGCCCGACCAGGCGCTCGAGGTCCGCGACGATCTCGGTGACGCGATCCCGAAGATCGACGACGGCCCGTGGCCGGCGTTCCCGGCCGATCTCACCTCGATCGCCCTCGCGCTCGCCACACAGGCCCGGGGTACGATCCTGATCTTCGAGAAGATGTTCGAGAACCGGCTTTTCTTCGTCGACAAGCTCGTGGCCATGGGCGCTCGGATCACGCTTTGCGATCCCCATAGGGCGATCGTCAGCGGTCCGAGCCGTCTTCACGGAGAGCGCGTCGAGAGCCCCGACATCCGCGCCGGGATGGCCATGCTCATCGCGGCGCTGTGCGCCGAGGGCACGTCCGAGATCGGCAACGTGGTGCAGATCGACCGCGGCTACGAAAAGATCGACGACCGGCTGCGCGGCCTCGGCGCCCACATCGAGCGGGTGGCGGTTGAGCCGGTGCCGGTCTAGACGCCCGCGCCGAGCCCCGCGAGGGGAGAAGACATGACCCATCCCATCCCCCCCGGGACGCGCGACATCCTGCCCGACGAGATGCGCGAGCTGCGCCGGCTCTCGCTGGCGCTGATCGACGCATTCGAGCGCTTCGGTTACGGCGAGGTCGCGACGCCGACGATCGAGTACGAGGCGGTGCTCGCTCGCGGCGACGAGCGTGGGGCGCCGGTCGCCTACCGGTTCTTCGACGAGTCCGGCGAGCTGCTCGCGATGCGCTCCGACATGACGATCCCGATCGCGCGGCTCGTGGCCAACCGCTTCGCCGCCGAAGAGCCGCCCTTCCGCCTCTGCTACCTGGCCCGTGCCTACCGCGCCGTCCGGCCGCAGCGCGGCCAGATGCGTGAGTTCACGCACGCGGGCGTCGAGCTCGTCGGCGCCCCGGCGCCCGCCGGCACCGTCGAGGTGATCGACGTGCTCGCGGCCGCGCTCGACGCGGCGGGTCTCGGGCGCGCCGTGATCGGCCTCGGCGACTCGGAGCTCTACAAGCAGCTCCTCGACGAGGTCGGGGTGGAGCCCGGCGCCCGCGCACGGGTGCTCGACGAGCTCGCGACTCACGATCACGTCGGCCTCGAGGCCGAGCTCGAGCGGGCCGAGCTCTCCGCGGCCGAGCGCGAGGTCCTGGTCCGGCTCCCGATGCTCCGCGGCGGCCCCGAGGTCCTCGACGAGGCCCGCGAACTCGGCGGCGAGGCGACCGAGCGCGCCACCCGCCGCCTCGCCGCGACGTTCGACGGCCTTCGCGAGAAGGGGATCGCTGACCGCGTGCGGCTCGACCTGGGGTTGCTGCGCGACCTCGGCTATTACACCGGCGCGATCCTCGAGGTGTACGACCCGGCGCTGGGCCACGTACTCGGCGGCGGCGGGCGCTACGACGAGCTGATGGGGCGCTTCGGGCGGCCGCTGCCCGCGGTCGGTTTCGCCCTCTACCTCGAGCGGCTGCACGTCGCCCAGGCGGAGGAGGGCGTGGCGTGAGGGGCGTCGGTGGCGTCGCTGCGGCGACGCGGCGAGAGTCCGGGGACGGGCCGCTCAAGCTGGCGCTCCCGCGCGGGACGTTGTTCGCCGGCACGCTCGAGCTGCTCGACCGGGTCGGCGTCGAGACGAGGGAGCTGCGCGGCGACTCGCGCGCGCTCGTGTTCGACGTCCGCGGCCTGCAGCTGATCACGATGCGGCCCTCCGACGTCCCGACGTATGTCGAGGCCGGGGCGGCGGACCTCGGGATCACCGGCAAGGACGTGCTGGTCGAGCAGCGGGACCGCGCCGTCTACGAGCTCCTTGACCTCCGCTACGGGGGCTGCCGCATGGTGCTCGCGGGTCGCGCCGGAGACGAGAGCCTCGGCGAGTCCGAGCGGCGGCTCGGGATGATGCGGATCGCGACGAAGTACCCGCGCACGGCAGAGCGCTACTTCGAGCGCACCGGGCGCCAGGCGGAGGTGATCGATGTCAAGGGGTCGGTGGAGCTGGCGCCGCTGGTCGGTCTCGCCGACGGGATCATCGACCTCGTCGACACCGGCCGCACGCTCGCCGAGAATCAGCTCGAGGTGCGTGAGGAGATCGCCACGTACAGCGCCCGGCTGATCGCGAACCGGGTCTCGCACAAGCTGCGCGCGCCCGAGCTCGACGAGCTCGTGGAGCGGATCCGAAGGTCGACTCGATGAGGGTCGAGCGGATCGATTGGAACGGGTCGGGTCGCGAGGAGCTCGCGCGGCGGCTGCGGAGGCTCATCCCGGCGGCGGACGATGTCACAGCCGACGTCGCGGAAATCCTCGCGCGGGTCCGCGGCGAGGGCGACGCGGCAATCCGCGAGTACACGACCCGCTACGGCGAGCTCGCCCCGGAGAGCCTGCGCGTCGATCCCGGGACGATCACGGCCGCATCCGCCAGCATCGATCCCGCCGTCCACGAGGCGCTGCGCGTCGCCGGGCGCAACATCGCGATCGTGGCGAGGGCGGAGCTCGAGTCGCTGACCCGACCGGCGAGCGCCACGGGGGCGCAGGGGCAGGGGATCGAGGTCCGGGCGGACCCGGTCGGCTCGGCCGGGATCTACGTGCCCGGCGGCAGCGCGCCCCTGGCGTCCTCGGTACTCATGTGCGCTGTCCCGGCGCGGATCGCCGGCGTCGGCAGGATTGCCGTCGCCACCCCGCCAGGACCGGAGGGACGCCCGGCGCCGGCGGTGCTCACGGCCTGCGCGCTGCTCGGGATCGAGGAGGTCTACGCGATCGGCGGCGCCCAGGCGATCGCCGCTCTCGCCTATGGCACCGAGTCGGTACGCGCGGTCGACGTCGTCTCCGGCCCCGGGAACCGCTACGTCACCGAGGCGAAGCGCCTCGTGTACGGCCACGTCGGCGTCGACGGCGTCATCGCAGGGCCAAGCGAGCTCATGGTGGTGGGAGACGGGACGACCAATCCCGAGCAGGTGGCGCTCGACCTCTGCGCGCAGGCCGAACACGGGCCGGAAACGCTGCTCGTCGCCGCCGCTCCGGACGCCGCCCTCCTCGACGCCGTTGCCGAGCGGGTCGAGGGGATCGCCTCGCACCGCCCGAGCGTCGCCGACGCGCCGCTGGCGCTCGTGACGACGCCGGGGCTGGAGCTGGCGCTCGACCTCGCCGACGCCGTCGCGCCCGAGCACCTCGAGCTGAGCTTCGCATCGGCCGACGAGCTCGCGGCCCGGGCGCGGACGGCCGGTTGCGTATTCGTCGGCTCGGGCGGCGCGACCGCGTTCGGCGACTACGCGGCCGGCTCGAACCACGTGCTGCCGACCGGCGGCGCAGCGCGCTTTGCGGGGCCGCTCGGCCCCGGGGCCTTCATGCGAAGGACGTCCGTAGTCTCCATCCCGAACGCGGCCGCGAGCGCGCTCGCACCACATGTCGCGGCGCTCGCGGACGCCGAGGGGCTACCGGTGCACGGCGAATCCGCCGAGGCCAGGATCAGGCGATGACCGAGACCACCAGAGAGGCGCGGATCGAGCGCGAGACGGGGGAGACCCGCGTCTCGGTCGCGGTCGCGCTCGACGGGGGCGAGATCCGGATCGCGACCGGCGTCGGCTTCTTCGACCACATGCTCGAGCTCCTCGGGCGCCACGGCCGCCTCGGGCTCGTGATCGAGGCGAGCGGCGACCTGGAGACCGGCGCCCACCACACGGTCGAGGACGTCGGAATCGCCCTCGGGCAGGCGCTCGACCGCGCGCTCGCCGACCGCGCCGGCATCCGCCGCTACGGCGACACCGCGGTGCCGATGGACGAGGCCCGCGCGGCCTGCGCGCTCGACCTCTCCGGACGGCCGTACTGCGCCATCTCCGGCCTCATCATCCCGGCCGGCATCACCGGCGGGTTCGAGCACGAGCTCACCGAGGAGTTCCTCCGGGCGGTCGCCTCGGCCGCGAAGCTCACCGTGCACGTCGACGCGCACCACACGGTCGAGGACGTCGGCATCGTCCTCGGCCAGGCGCTCAAGCAGGCGCTCGGCGACAAGTCGGGCATTCGCCGTTACGGCGACTGCACCCTGCCGATGGACGAGACGCTCGTGACGGCGGCGGTGGATC
>Ga0126312_10002932_pt1 | contig 11482 bp, 10 predicted proteins | sample Plot104A_FD_92537 | JGI IMG/M metagenome (GOLD analysis project Ga0126312, IMG submission 92537) | Serpentine soil microbial communities from UC McLaughlin Reserve, CA, USA - Plot104A | ecosystem: Environmental > Terrestrial > Soil > Grasslands | place: USA: UC McLaughlin Reserve, Lake County... | reverse complement strand
GCTGATGACGTCGTACTCGGTGAACGACAGGACCAGGCTGGCGATCATCGGGCCGCCGGTGAAGACCAGGAACCCGATCACCCAGGGGGCCAGGAACAGCCAGGCCCACCGTGTCTCCTGCCGGCTCATGCCGCTGGCCCGGCGGCCGGTGCGGGCGGCCATGGCCGGCTACCCGCTCGCGGCCTTGTCAAGGGCGGCCTGGGCCTCGCGCTGGGCCCGCTCCATCGCCCGGGCCGGCTCCATCTGGCCCGTCAGCACCCGGTTGACCCCGTCCTGCCAGGCCTTCTGAAACTCGGCCCCGGCCGGCGAGGGCGGGGTGGCGAAGGCCACGTCCTGGACCCCGAGCACGGTCTGGACGGCGTCGTCGAACTTGGGGTTGTCGGCCGGCTTGTAGATCTCGCCGAAGATCTGCTCGTCGGCCACCTTGTTGCCGCTGTACAGGCCGGTGAAGGGAAGCTGCTTCTTGGCCCTGGCCGCGACCTGGGCCTTGGCTGCGGCCACCCAGGTGCTGGCCTCGGTCATGGTCTTGGCGAACTGGCAGGCCGCGGCCGGGTTCTTGGCCCCCTTGGGGATCGCCCAGGCGCTGCCGGTGACGAAGCTGATCGGGTTGCCCTGGCGGTCCTTGAACGGCGCCACCGTGAGGTCGACGTTCGGTGAGGCCTCGGCGAGCACGTTCAGGTACCAGTCCTCCATGGGGAAGGCGCCCAGCTGGTCCTTGACGAACTCGTTCTTGGCCCCGAAGAAGTCGAAGCTGTCGCGCAGGCTCTTGAGCCGGTTCCAGCCGCCGCTGGCCTGGACGATCCCGGCCGTGGTGGCCAGGGCCTCGACCACCTTGGGGTCGTTCAGGTGGGCGGTCTTGCCGTCGTCGCTGAGCATGGCGCCGCCGTTGGCCTTGACCCACATGGGCAGGAACTCGGGGATCTTGGGGTCGAAGCCGATCCGCTGGAGCTTGTCGCCCTTGGTGACGGTCAGCTTCTGGGCCATGGGGGCCAGCTTGGACCAGTCGTTGGTGGTGACGTCGGCCGGGGTCATCCCGGCCTCCTTGACCGCCTGGTTGTTGATCATCATGACCCGGACCGAGTAGAACTCCGGGATCCCGTAGACCTTGCCGTCCACGGTGACCTGCTGGACGGCCGCCGGCCGGTACTGGCTCATGTCGATCTTGGCCGAGGAGACGCAGTCGTCCAGGGGCTGGATGGCGCCGCGGGCGGCGTAGGTGCCGATGATCTCCCGGTCGAGGTAGACCAGGTCGGGTGGGTTGCCGCTGGCCACCGCGGACAGGAACTGCTGCTCGTCGAAGCCGCCCTCGGTGATCTTGACCTGCACCTTCGGGTAGGCCTTCTTGAAGGTGTCGACCCGGGTGGTGGCGATCTCGTCGGGCAGGCTGAACCGAAGGTGCTCAGCGTCCCCGAGATCTCGCCGCCACTTTCCCCGGCCTTGGGCTGCTCGTCGCCGCCGCGCGCCTCCTCTGCAGAGCCGGGCGCCGGCCCGGCCACCGGATGCGCTGTTCCTCCCACCCAAGTGTGGTTCCTAACCAGATGGGCGGCCTTGCCGCCGCGCCCTACCCGGCCGGTATGATCCGCCCATGTCGAATGCGGCCAACGCGAACATCCCCCAGTCGGCCCGGGTGTACGACTACTGGCTGGGCGGCACCGACAACTTCCCCGCCGACCGGGCCATGGGCGACGCCATCGCCGAGCAGGTGCCCACCATCCGCACCATGGTCCGGGGCCAACGGGCCTTCCTCGGCCGGGCGGTACGCTGGCTGGCCGCCGAGGCCGGGATCCGCCAGTTCCTGGATATCGGCACCGGCATCCCCGGCACCGGCAACGTCCACGAGGTGGCCCAGGCGGTCGCCCCCGGGACGCGGGTGCTGTACGTGGACAACGACCCGATCGTGCTCACCCACGCCCGCGCCCTGGTCCCCGGCGCCCATGCCGGGACGGTCCAGTTCATCCTGGCCGACCTGCGCGAGCCCGAGGCCGTCCTGGCCGACCCGGCCGTGGCCAGGACCCTCGACCTCGGCCAGCCGGTCGGGCTGGTGCTGGTCGGGATCATGCACCACCTGCGGGACGCCGACGACCCCCGCCGGATCCTGGCCACCCTCCTCGACCCGCTGGCCTCGGGCAGCTACCTGGTGCTGTCCCAGTCCTCTCCGGACTTCGACCCGGAGGCCATGGCCGGCCTGGCCGCGGTGTCGGAGCGGGGCGGGATCCCCAACGTGCCCCGCACCCTGGCCGAGACCGAGCCGTTCTTCGCCGGGCTGGAGCTGGTCGAGCCGGGCCTGGTGCCGCTGGCCGCCTGGCGGCCCGACCCCGGGACCGACCAGGACCCCAACAGCGTCTACGCCTACGGCGGGGTGGCCCGCAAGCCCTGAGCGGCCGCGTCCCGGGTTGGACCGTGGTCACCGCACAAACGATCCCGGGGATCAGGGGAGGAAGCCGAGCTCCTTGGCCGTCCCCTTGTTCATGGCCAGGCCCCGGGAGCGGGCGCGGCGCACCGCGGACAGGAACAGCTCGACCACGTGCGGGTTCTCGCTCAGCTCGGACAGGTCCACCCGGAGCGTACGCCCGTCGCGGTCCTCCATCGCCAGGTAGCGACCCCCGGTCACGCGGACCTCCAGGGAGAGCTTGGCCAGCTGGTCGGTCCGGACCCAGTCGTCGGCGCGGGTGGAGCGGACCCGCAGCCAGTCGCGGCCCACGCTGATCGAGCGGGGCGGGAAGCCGTAGAGCAGCAGCAGCCAGGTGGGCCCGATGATGCAGGCAACGATGACCCACGACGCCCGCTCCCGGTACCAGCCGACGAGCGGCGCCGCCAACCCCACCATGATGACCAGCCCGGCGATCGCCTCTCGCCAGCGTGCGTACCTGGTCATGCCCCAGGAGGCCAGCCGCTCCCCCTGCCCGGGGGGCGGCGGAGGGGGCGGGATGCTGGGCGGTCGGAGTCGCCGGCCGTCCGGCGCGGTGCTACCGGGCATTGCCGGCAGCTTACCCGAAGACCGCGTTCCAGGCCTTGGACGCGCCGTCCCCGATCGCCTCGCCGACGTCGCCGACCGTGTCGGCGACCGCCTCGCCGGCGTTCCCGACGGCCTCGGCGACGTCGCGGCCGACCTCGGTGTGGAAGAAGGCGTGGACGGCCTCGCCGACCCCCCAGGCCACCAGCCCGCCCACGACCACGCCGACCACGATCGGCGCCGCCCCGGCCATGCCGAGGGCGATCGCGCCGCCGATGGCCAGGTCGGCGGCGATCGAGCCGGCCACCAGGGAGGTCGCGTTGGCGGTGACGGTCTCGGTCGGGTCGGCCCCGTTGCCGATCTCATAGGTGGACTGGACGGCGGTCAACCCGGCGCCGACCACCGGGACGCTGCGCAGCACCGAGGAGCCGAGCACGCGGCTGCCGGGCGCCAGGTCGCCGGCGTTGAGGGAGAGGAGCCTGGACCCGGGCAGCCGGTTGGCCAGGCGCTCGGCGGTCTGCATGGCGTCTTCGGTGTTGGCCAGGGTGGTGCCGTGGGAGCGGTCGAACCGCTCCAGCAGCTTCAACCAGTGGCGCGCCTTCTTGGGGCTGCTGGCCCCCTCCAGCTTGGCCTGGAGCCGGTTGCGCTCCTGCTGCAGCGGGTTGTAGCGGAGCCTGGCGCTGCTATAGGCGCTGGCCGCGCCCGTGTAGGCGGCGTGGGCGGCGTTGCCGACCCCCCAGGGGGTGGCCCATGGTGGGGCCAGGTGGTAGCGGTCGAACAGCGACAGGCGTGCCTGGTCGAGCCGCTGCTTGGCGCTGTGGGCGACGCGCTCGGCCTCGCCGAGGAGCTGGCTGGCCCGCTGCTGGAACGACCACTCCGGCGACGGCGTCCCGGCCGGGGCCAGCTGGGGCGGGCCGTGGTACCGGGCGTTGCCGAGGTCGTCGATCGACACCTGGGCGGCGGCCGCGTCCTGGTCGAGCTGGCGCACCTGCGACTGGAGCCGGCTGAGCTCGCCCGCGTACCAGCTCAGGACTCCCTGGGCCGCGTGGCTGGCGCCGGCCAGCCGGTCGATCTCGTCGTCCAGCTTGACCACCGCCCCGGCGAAGGCCGCCGCCGCCTGCGCCTCCCAGCGGCCGGGGGCGGTCAGCGAGTGTGCCGTGCGGTCGATGCTCGTCTGGTCCGACTGCAGCGCACCGACGACGCCGCCGAGCTCGCCGGCGGCCGCCGCCACTGCCCCGGGGTCGCCCGGCAGCCTCATCGTGGCCCTCCCAGCGGGGTCGAGCCGACCCGCTGCGCCCCGGCGGCGTCGCCCTGCTCGTAGGCGCTGGCCGCGCCGCGCAGCTTGCCGGTCTGGTCACCGAGGTGGCCGGCGAGCTTCCGGGCGAGCTGCGAGAAGTCGCTGGACGCGGCCGACATGGCGCCGGCCAGGCCGGGCTCGCCGGCCCCGCCGGCGGCGCTGTCGAACAGCGAGTCCAGCCGGCCCGCCTGGGCGCCGACGTCGCTGCCAGCGGTCTCGAAGGTGCGGGCACCGTCGCGGAGCTCGTCGGGGGTGACCCGCAGCACCCCCCCGCCGCCGGGGTCAGGGACCGACATCGCCTGGGACCTCCCTTCCGGTCGCCTCCCCAGCGCCGGCGAGCCGCTGGGGGGCGGGCAGGGGCGTGCGCGTGCCGTCGCGGTCGATCGCGTACCCCTCGGGGCTGCCGGCGTCGACCAGCAGCCGGCCCACGTCCTGGTCGTCGAGCAGGTCGGCCAGCCCCTGACGCCGGACCGCCACCCACGGCTGGAGGTTGCCGCGAGCCGTGGCCAGCCGCTGGGGGCTGGTGTAGGCCTCCGCGACCACGGTCCCGTCCGGGGTCCGAGCCAGCTGGACCTGCACCCCGCCGACCGGCGTGTCGTGCTCGTCCAGGGCCGGGGGCAGGATCGGGAGCAGCAACACGTCGGAGGGCAGCGTGGCCTGCGCCGAATCCATCGGAGCCGCCCTAGAAGGTGCCCGCGATACCGCGATCGGTGGTCGCGGCGATGGTCTGGGCCTCACCGACGTTGCCGCCGAACGCCTGCATGACCTGGGAGAAGTGCAGGGTGAGCTGGTCGTAGGAGGCCTGCAGCTCGACCCAGGCCGCCTGGGCGGCACCGGTCCAGGCCTCGCCGCTGCGGACGGCGGCGGTGTCGCGCTCGAGCCCGGCCTTGTTCTGGGCGATCTCGCCGGAGACCTTGGCCAGCACGCCGACCAGCGCCTGGAGCTGCCCGTAGTCCCACAGCTGGGTTCCGGATGCGGACATGAGATGGTCCTCCTCAGAGCTGGAGCAGGCCGCTGACCTTGTTGACGAGCTGGCTGCTCTGGACGTCGGCGGCGTCGTGCTTCACGCTGGCCTGGGCGACCTTGTCGGCGACCACCCGCATGTTGGTGATGTGCTTGTTGAGCGAGGTCTCGACGTCGAGGGCGACCCGCTGGGCCGCCTGGGCGGTGGCGCCGAGCCAGGTGGTGGTCTGCACCTGGGTGACCGCCTGGCGCTTGTGCGCGTCGAGTTGGTCGGCGTAGTCCCTGATCTTGCTCGCGGCCTGCTCGAGCGCCCCGGCTTCCTTTGCCAGGTCTCGTGCCATCGCCAGCCTCCTTGGGGGGAAAGGGTCGTGCTGGGTCGGGCCGGACCATAGCCCAATGACCCGACAAGGCCCAAATCCCCAGGAACGTGACGGGTGGACCAACTCCGGACAGCGACGGGCGCGTCAGCCGGCCAGCCGCTGGGCCAGCCGCTCGACCGCTCCGTAGAGGCCCACCACACCGAGGGCGAGGGGGATCAGGAGCAGGTTCACCAGCGTGTCGAGCAGGTCGAGGCGGCGCCGCATGGCCGGCGAGCGGCCCCGGCGGCGGAACCCGACGCCGGCCAGGGCCAGCAGCGCCGCGCTGGCGGCGAGCAGGCCGGCCCCGGTCGCCTGGCGGGTGGGGCCGGCCGGGAGGCCGGCGGCGACCGCCCCCTGGAGCGCGACCGCTCCGCCGAGGGCCACCAGGGCCAGCGGCAGGACCTGCCCGGCCTGGCGGAAGGCGCGGGCCCGCAGGCTGATCGCCACGGCCACCGCGCCGGCCAGCCATCGCCCCAGGGTGCCGCCGCCGGCGACCAGCACGGCCAGCGCCGCCGCCAGGGTGACGGCGGCGCCGGCCAGCTGCCAGCCGAGCAGCGCGTGGCCGGCCGCCACCTTGGCCCGCTCGGCCTCCACGGCCACCTCGGCCTCCTCGTCGCCGCTGGAGATCCCGGCCAGGGCGATCGCCAGCCGGGGCAGGGCGGTCACCGCCGGCACCAGGCAGACGGCCAGCACGGCCGCCGCCTGGACCGGGGTGGCCTCGAGGAGCACGACCGCGGCCCCGCACAGGGCCGCCGACGCCGCCGGCAGCGCCACCGCCAGGCCGGGGCCGGTCGCCGCCGGGGCCGCGGCCGCGGCGGCCGCGGCCCCGACCAGCAGCCCGATCGCGGCCGCGGTGACCGGCACCACCGGCTCCACCCCGGGTCGACCGGCGAAGGCCGCCCCGGCGAGTGCCCACCAGGGCAGGGCGGCCAGGGCGAGCGCCGTGGCCGCGACCGGCTCGCGGAGCCGCCGCTGGAGTCCGAGGGCGCCGAGGCACAGGACCACCGCCAGGGCGGCGGCCGGCGCGGCCAGCGCGACCGTCCGGGGGCCGCCCGCGCCCGCGAAGGCGGCCCCGGCCGCGAGCAGCACGCCGGCCGTCACCATCGCGAAGCGGTACCAGGTAGTGCCGCTCCAGTGGCCGCCGCGGGTGTCGACCGCCTCTGCGATCGTCTCGACCAAGTCGTCGACCACCACCGGGTCGGCCCACCGCTGGTCGGCACGGAGGTACAGCAGGTCGCCGTCGAACACGCCGCTCTGGGCCAGGGTCCGCTCGGGCCGGAGCGGGGGCTCGCCCAGCCGGCCGAGCACCCAGGGCAGCGGCGCTGGCCCGCGGTCGGCCTCGCCGCTCAGCCGGACCACCTCGGGCACCAGCTCGGCGCAGGCGAGGCCGGTGGGCATGGTGAGGTCCACCTTGCGGCGGGGGGTCACGACGGTGACCCTGCAGAAGCCTTCGGTCATACTCTGCTCTGTCACGACCCGCCTCCAGCTGATACCGCTTGCGGGTGTCGGGCACTATAGGTCGCCGCCGCCCGCGTCATCCAGTCGCCCCCCGTCGGCTCCCCCCATGAGCTACCTCGTCATCCACCGCCCGGCCAGGACCGCGCCGCCGCCCGTCCCCCAGGGCGAGGTCGCGCTGGCCCCCCCGCCGACGCCGACCGCGCCGGCGCCGGGCGCCGCGTCCTGGCTGCAGTACGCCTTCCCGGTCATGGGCGGCGGCGGCGCCCTGCTGTTCGCGCTGATGAACCCCAAGCCGCTGTTCGTCCTGTCGAGCGGGCTGTTCGCGCTCGGCTCGGTGGGCATGGGGGTGGGCATGTGGTTCCAGCAGCGCTCGGGCGCGCGCCGCCAGACGGCCGACGAGCGGCGCCGCTACCTGGAGTACCTGGCCCGGGTCCGGGAGCGGCTGCGCGCGACCGCGCGCGCCCAGCGGGTGGCGGCCGCCTGGCGGCACCCCGCCCCGCGCGACCTCTGGACGATCGCCGCCTCCCAGGAGCGGGTCTGGGAGCGGCGCCCCGGCGACGGCGACTTCCTCGAGGTCCGGATCGGGCTCGGCCCCCGGCCGCTGGCCACCCCACCGACCCTCCAGCTCGACGAGGGGCCCATGAGCGCCTACGAGCCGGTGACGGTGGCGGCGGCCAGCCGGCTGGTCCGGCGCCACGGGATGGTCGCCGAGCAGCCGATCACGGTCCCGCTCACCGAGGTGGGAGTGCTCAGCCTGACCGGCGAGCGTGGTGCCGCCCGCGCCCTGGCTCGGGCGCTGCTGTGCCAGGCCACCAGCTTCCACGCCCCCGAGGACCTCCGGGTCGCGCTCTGCCACCCGGCCGAGGCGGCCGGGGAGTGGGAGTGGGCCAAGTGGCTGCCCCACGCCCGCCACCCCAGGGCCGGGGAGGGGCCGGACCCGGCCCGGATGGTCGCGTCCGGGCCGGACGAGCTCGCCGACCTACTGGCCCCCGAGCTCGAGGCGCGGCGCCTGAGCCGCCGTGGCGGCGCCGGGTCGGCCCCGGCGGCCGGGCCGCACCTGCTGGTGGTGGTCGACCTGCCGGCGGTCCTGACCCAGGAGCAGGTCCTGAGCCTGCGGGCCCTGACCACCGGGCCGGCCCCCCTCGGCATCACCGTGGTCGTGCTCGCCGGCAGCCAGCGGGAGGAGCCGCCCAGCGTCGACCTGCGCGCCCGGGTCACCGCGGCCCGCCTGCGGTTGGAGCCGGCGGACGCCGACGCCACCCCGGCCACCGGGCGCCCCGACCTGGCCGGGCCGTCGCTCGCCGAGGCCCTGGCCCGCCGGCTCGCCCCGCTGCGGCTGTCGCCCGAGGACAGCCCCGACCAGGTGCTGACAGGGGATCTCGGCCTGCCCGAGCTGCTCGGCGTCGCCGACATGGCCGAGCTCGACCCGCACGCCGGCTGGCGTCCTCGGCCGCCCCACCAGTTCCTGCGGGTCCCCGTCGGCGTCAACTCGGTGGGCAAGCCGCTGGTGCTCGACCTGAAGGAGGCGGCGCTCGGCGGGATGGGACCGCACGGGCTCGTGGTGGGCGCCACCGGCTCCGGCAAGAGCGAGCTGCTGCGCACCCTGGTCACCGCCCTGGCCATCACCCACCCGCCCGAGCAGCTCGCCTTCGTGCTGGTCGACTTCAAGGGGGGCGCGACCTTCGCCGGCATGTCCGACCTACCCCATGTGGCCGGCACCATCACCAACCTCCAGGACGACCTGGCCATGGTCGACCGGATGCACGCGGCCCTCTTCGGCGAGCAGCGCCGCCGCCAAGAGCTGCTGCGCGCCGCCGGCAACCTCGCCTCCATCCACGAGTACCGCCAGCGCGCCGCCGCCGGCGACGACCTCCAGCCGCTGCCGTTCCTGCTGGTCATCGTGGACGAGTTCAGCGAGCTACTGACCACCCGGCCAGAGTTCATCGACCTGTTCGTGGCCATCGGCCGGCTCGGGCGCAGCCTCGGCGTCCACCTGCTGTTCGCCTCCCAGCGGCTCGACGAGGGACGCCTGCGCGGCCTGGAGAGCCACCTCTCCTACCGGATCGGGCTGCGGACCTTCAGCGCGGCCGAGAGCCGCGCGGTGCTGGGCGTGCCCGACGCCCACGCGCTGCCGGCGATCCCGGGCTCGGCGTACCTCAAGGTCGACCCGGCCATCTTCGAACGCTTCAGGGCGGCGATGGTGTCCGACCCATACCGGCGCCTGGAGGCGGGCTCGCGCCGGGCGCCGTTGGTGCCGGTGGCCAGGTTCCAGGCCCGCCCACTCCCAGCCGCCGAGGGCGGCGAGGGTACGGCCGTCACCGAGCACGGCGACGCCGAGCGCCTGTCGCCGAGCGTCATGGACGTGGCCGTCGGGCGGCTGGCCCAGGCCGCCCCCCGGGTCCACCAGGTGTGGCTGCCACCGCTGGAGCCGGCCATCCCCCTCGACCGGCTGCTGCCGGTCGTCGACCCCGGCGGCGCCGGCGGCCTGCTCGCCGCCGGCTGGTCGCGGCACGGCCGCCTGGCGGTGCCGTTGGGCGTCCTGGACCGGCCAGAGGACCAGGCCCAGGTGCCGCTGGTCGCCGACTTCGCCGGCGCCACCGGCCACCTCGCCGTCGTGGGCAGCCCCCAGTCGGGCAAGAGCACCCTGCTGCGGACGCTGCTGGCGTCCTTCATCCTGACCCACCGCCCCGAGGAGGCGCAGTTCTACTGCGTCGACCTCGGCGGCGGCACGCTGCAGGCGGTCGCCGGGGCGCCACAGGTCAGCACCGTGACCGGTCGCCACGACCCGGAGCGGGTGCGCCGGGTCGTGGGCACCGTGCAGGCGCTGTTGGACGACCGCGAGCAGCTGTTCCTGGCCAAGGGGATCGACTCGGTCCAGACCTTCCGGGCGCTGCGCGACCGGGGCCAGCTCCAGGGCGACGACCTCGGCGACGTCTTCCTGGTGCTCGACAACTGGGCGGCCATCCGGCAGGACTTCGACGACCTGGAGCCGGCGGTGGTCAACCTGGCCGCCCGCGGGCTCGGCTACGGCATCCACCTGGTGGTGGCCGCCAACCGCTGGCTGGACATCCGGCCCAACCTGCGCGACTCCATCGGCAGCCGGGTCGAGCTGCGGCTCGCCGACCCGCTGGACTCCGAGATCGGCCGCAAGGAGGCGGCCAACGTCCCGGTCGGCGTGCCCGGCCGCGGTCTCACCCTCGACCGGCTGCACTTCCAGGCCGCCCTGCCGCGGATCGACGGCCAGGCGAGCGCCGTCGGCCTCCAGGACGCCCTGGAGGACCTGGTCGGCCGGGTCAAGGCGGCCTGGCGGGGGGCGTCGGTGCGGCCGGTGCACGTGCTGCCGTCACGCCTGGGCCCCGCCGAGCTGCCGTCGCCCGGCGACGACACCAAGCCCGGGGTGCCGATCGGCGTGGCCGAGACCGACCTTGCCCCGGTCTACCTCGACCTGGGCGGCCCCGACCCCCACCTGCTCATCTTCGGGGACGGCGAGTCGGGCAAGACCACCCTGCTGCGCTCGTTCATCCGCGGCCTCACCGCCAGGCAGCCACCGTCGAAGGCCAAGCTCGTGGTGGTCGACTACCGCCGCACCCTGCTCGACGCCGTCGACCCCCTCCATCTGGCCGCCTACGCCGGGGCCGCGCCGGCGGCCACCGACGTCCTGTCGGAGCTCCACGAGGTGCTCGGGCAGCGGCTGCCAGGGGCCGACCTGACCGTCCGGCAGCTGCGCGAGCGCAGTTGGTGGACGGGTCCGGAGGTGTACGTGGTGGTGGACGACTACGACCTGGTCGCGGCGCCGAGCGGTAACCCCGTGGCGGCCCTGCTCGACTTCCTGGCCCAGGGCCGCGACGTCGGCGTCCACCTGATCCTGGCCCGCCGCGTTGGCGGCGCCGCCCGGGCCCTGTACGAGCCGGTGCTGCAGCGCGTCAAGGAGCTCGGCAACCCGGGGATCATCCTGTCCGGCGACCCGGAGGAGGGGCCGCTCCTCGGCCCGTACCGGGCCATGCCCAGGGTCGCGGGCCGCGGCCTGCTGGTCCGCCGCCAGCACCGCTCGGTGCTGCTGCAGACGCGCTGGCTGCCCCCGGACCCCTGAGGAGCGGCCCAGGACCTCAGCCGCCGAGGCCGCCGGGGGACCTGAGCGTGCGCAGCGGCGGGCCCGTGGGCAGGGTGCCCAGCCAGGGGCGCGGCAGCGGCTGGACCTGCTGGCGGCGATTGCGCGACTGGCAGGAGGCCGGCGTATGGACACGCTTGCATGAACGACTCTTGAACTGGCTGGGCGGTCAGGCTGTGATCGACTGGAGCCGGGCAAGCGTGGATAGTGTGAGCGTCCGGGCCAAAAAGGGGACGAGTGCACCGGTCCCAGCCCGGTCGACCGCGGCAAAGCTGGCTCCAAATATCACCTCGTCGTGGACCGGAACGGCATTCCCCTCGCCATCCGACTCTCTACGGCCAACG
>Ga0126312_10002931_pt1 | contig 11485 bp, 10 predicted proteins | sample Plot104A_FD_92537 | JGI IMG/M metagenome (GOLD analysis project Ga0126312, IMG submission 92537) | Serpentine soil microbial communities from UC McLaughlin Reserve, CA, USA - Plot104A | ecosystem: Environmental > Terrestrial > Soil > Grasslands | place: USA: UC McLaughlin Reserve, Lake County... | reverse complement strand
GTCGTGCGCCGCTCGGCCGACCTGGCTCAGCGGCACGGGAGGAGCCGGGATCGATGCCATGCCGTACACACTTGCCGCGACCGGTCGGCTGAAAACCCTTACTTCGGCGCGCAATGGGCGGCCGCCGCCGCGGCGGCCGCCCGGCCCGGCCGGTCGCCGCGGATACGCTGCCGCTGTGATCGCGTGATCGCTCACGCCGCCGTCACGGGCGCTGCCAGCGGAATCGGCGCCGCGACGGCACGGCTGCTCGCTGCGCGCGGGATGCGCGTGGCCCTATTCGACGTCCGCGCCGACGCGGCGCACGCGGTCGCGCGCGAGATCGGCCGGCGATCGGCGCGCCGGCCGGCGAGCGGCACGGGGAACGGGCGCGCGGCTTGCCGGTCGGGCGGCCGAGCACGCCCGACGAGGTGGCGGCCGCCATCGCCTACCTCAGCGGCCCGGACGCGGCCTCGATCACCGGCACGGATCTCGACGTGGACGGCGCCTGTCGCTCAGTTGAGCCTGGCGAGCGGCCAGCGCCGCGCAGCCGCCAGCGAGGCCACGAGCACGCCGCCGGCCGCGATGAGCGCTGCCTCCAGCCCCGCAGCCTCCGCGATCACGCCCCACGCGGCGCTGCCCGCGGCCATCCCGGCCGCGAAGACGAGCTGGTTGATCGACAGCGCGCGACCACGCACCCAAGCCGGCGCGGCGAGCTGTGCGGCCGTATTGAGCGACGAGAGCACGGCGATCCACGCCGCACCGGCGATGACCAGCGACGCGACTGCGATCGCCGTGCTCTCGACGACCGACAGCAGCACGAGGTTCGCCGCCCCGTAGGCCGTGCCGAGGCTCACCAGCCGGTCGAGCCCCAGCCGCGCGCGCAGCGCGGGCAGCAGCTGCGCGCCGAGGACAGCGCCGGCGCCCAGCGCGGCGAGGACACCACCGAACGCCGCCGGCTCCAGGTCGAGTCGATGCACCGCGACGGCGGGCAGGACCGCCCAGAGCGCGCTGGCCGGCACGACGAACGCGAAGCCGCGAGCGAGCACGGCGCGCAGGTCGGTCGACGACGTCGCGAACCGGACGCCCGTGCGCATGGCCGCGGTCCAGCCCTCGCCGGACTGGTCCGGCGGCGTCCCCGCGGCGCGCGGCGTTGTGAGCAGCAGCAGCGCCATCGCGCCCAGCGCGCCGGCGATCGACCCGAAGAGCGCCGCTGCGGTCGTGAGCGCGAGGACGATGCCCGCGAGGGCAGGGCCCAGCGCGCGAGCGAGGTTTATCGAGATGCCGTTGAGCGTGACCGCGGCGGCGAGGTCGTCGCGCGGCACGAGATCCGGGATGAGCGACGCGAACGCGGGTATCGCGACCGCGATCGCGCAGCCCATGGCGAACGTCAGCGCCAGCACGACGGCGGGCGTGGCGGTGTCCGTGGCGACGGCGGCGGCCAGCAGCAGCATCGAGGCGCACATCGAAGCGACGAGCGCGACGAGGAGCCTGCGCCGATCGACGAGGTCGGCGGCGGCGCCGGCCGGGAGGGCGACGGCAACCGCCGGCAGCGTCGACGCGGTCTGGACCAGCGCGAGCAGCGCCGGGGATCCGGACTGTTCCGAGATCACGGCGACCGCGCCGACCGTCTCGCTCCAGTTCGCCAGCTGCACGCCGAGGAACGTCAGCCAGACGACCCGGAACCGCGGGTGGCGAAGCGGCGACCACGCCGCGGCCCGCCCTGCCGGGGCGCTGATCACCCCACGGCGACCGCGCTGTGCGTGCCGGCCAGGTACTCCTCGATTCCCTCGCGCGGCGTCATGCGACGCCCGCTCCGAGGCGCGACCGGACCGCCTCGACGATCGCCCCGGCGTCGGGGAGGAACGCGTCCTCGAGCGACGGGCTGTACGGCACCGGCGTCTCGCCTGTCGCGACGATCCAGGCGTCGTCGAGATCGTGCAAGGCCTCCTCGGCGACGGCGCCGAGGACCCCGGCAGCCCAGCCGCCGGTCCGCGGCCCCTCCTCCACCGCGAGGAGCCTGTTGGTCTTCGCGACCGAGTCCAGCACCGTCGCGAGATCGAGCGGCCGCAGCGTGCGCAGATCGACGACCTCGGCTTCGAGGCCCTCGGCCGCGAGCTGCTCGGCGGCCGTGAGCGCGTCCGGCACGCCTTTCCCGACGGTCACGATCGTGAGATCGCCGCCCGTGCGCGCGACGCGGGCCCGCCCCAGCGGGATCACCTCCCCGTCCGGCGGCGCCTCGCCCTTGACCGAGTACAGCCGCTTGTGCTCGAGGAAGATGACGGGATTGGGGTCGCGGATCGCGCCCTTGAGCAGGCCCTTCGCCTCGGCCGGGCTCGACGGAAACGCGATCTTGAGGCCCGGGATCCCCTGGAACCAGGTGCCGTGGTTCTGCGAGTGGATGGCGCCGAAGCGACCGCCCGGCCCGACGGCGGAGCGGACGACGAGCGGCACGCTTCCCTGCTCGTTGGAGATGTACCAGTACTTCGCCGCCTGGTTGACGAGCGAGTCCATCGCCAGCGCCATGAAGTCGCCGAACATGATCTCGAAGACCGGCCGCAGGCCCGTGACGGCCGCTCCGTACGCGGCGCCGGACAGCGCCAGCTCCGAGATCGGCGTGTCGAACACGCGTGCCTCGCCGAAGCGCTCGTATAGGCCCGGAGTCGCCATGAAGACGCCGCCGGGCACCGCGACGTCCTCGCCGAAGAACACCACCGACTCGTCGCGCTCCATCTCCTCCGCGATCGCGTCGCGGATCGCGACGCGAAACTCGAGCGGGCTCACGGCGCGAACTCCGTCGCCTCGACGCGCGGATCGGGGTAGGGAGCCGCCAGCGCCGCCTCGACCGCCTCATCGAGCTGACGGCGGGTGGCCTCCTCGACCGCGGCGATCGCGTCCTCCTCGATGCCCTCGTCGAGCAGCCGCCCGCGCGCGATCGGCAGCGGGTCGCGCGCCTTCCAGCGCTCGACCTCCTCGGGCGGCCGGTACTTGGCCGGATCGGACTTCGAGTGGCCGTAGTGCCGGTAGGTCTGGCACTCCAGCAGCGTGGGTCCGCCGCCGGACCGCGCCCGCTCGACTGCCTCGCGCGCCGCCCCGACGACCGCGAAGAGATCGTTGCCGTCGACGACGCGCGAGGGAATGCCGAACGGCTGCGCGCGCGCGGCGATGTCGGCGCCGGCCGTCACCTTGCGCATCGGCGTGAACTCGCCGTACCAGTTGTTCTCGCAGACGAACACGACCGGGAGGTCGAGCACCTTCGCGAAGTTGAGGCACTCGAAGAAGTAGGCCTGGTTGGTCGCGCCGTCGCCGAAGAAGGCGACCGCAACGCGGCCCTGGCGCTTCGCCGACATCGCGGCGCCCGTGGCCGCCGCGATCGAGCCGCCGACGATGCCGTAGCACCCGACCAGCCCGCGCTCGCGGTCGATCACGTTCATCGAGCCGGAGCGGCCGCCGCACGTCCCCGTTGCGCGGCCGAGCATCTCGGCGACCATTCCCTCCGGGTCCGTGCCCTTTGCGAGCGCATGCCCGTGACCGCGGTAGGTGCCGGCGACGTAGTCGTCGGGACGGAGCGCCTGGCAGACGCCGACCGGGATCGCCTCCTGGCCGGCGGCCAGGTGCGTCGTGCCGTGCACCTCCCCCTTGAGGAACAGCCGGTGCATCTCCTGCTCGAACAGGCGGATCAGCAGCATCCGACCGTACGACTCGAGGAAGGGCCGGACAGCCTCGGGCGCGAGCGTGAGCTCATGCATGGGCGGCCGCCGTGTCGCGCTCTCCGCCGAGCCCGTCGGACACCGGGACGTTCTCGGGCTCGAGCTCGTGACCGGACGCCCGTGCCTCGAGTGCCAGCAGCGCGGCGAAGTCGATGTCGTCGTAGCCCTGGCCGAGCATGCCCTGGACGATCTGCTGCGTCACCGCCGCGACCGGCATCGGCACCTCGAGCTCACGCGCCATCTCGAAGCCGAGGTCGAAGTCCTTCAGCAGCAGCGCCGGCGTGAAGGTCGGCGTGAAGTCGAGGTTGACGAACGCGGGCGTCTTGTAGCGCGTGAACGTGGACCCCATCACGCTGTCGTTGAGGAACGCCAGGAAGTCGGCCCGCGACACGCCGCCCTTCTCCGCCAGGACGGTCACCTCCGCCATGCATTGCGAGACGACGCCGAGCATGAGGTTGTGGCAGATCTTGACCAGCCGCGCGCGCTCGCCGTCGCCGACGTAGGTGACGGCGTGCGCGAGCAACTCCAGATACGAGCGGGCATCGTCCCAGGCGTCGCGGGGCCCCGAGACGCAGATCGTCAGGCGGCCTGCCTTGACGACCTTCGGGTTGCCCGAGACCGGCGCGGCAAGCAGTGCGACGCCGAGCTCGTCCGCCGCCGCGCGGACCTCCTCGCCGGTGGCGGGCGAGACGGTGGTGCTGTCGACGATCAGCTTGGGCCGGCGGTCGACCGAGAGGACGCCCTGCGGGCCGAGCACGACCTCCTTGAAGTCCTTCGGGCCGGCGACCATCGTGAAGACGATGTCGCGCTCGGCGAGCTCTGCGGGCGTGTCGACGATCTCCGCGCCCAGCTCGGCGAGGGGCTCGGCCTTCGCCCGGGTGCGGTTGTAGACCGCCACGTCGTGGCCGGCGCGCAGCAGGCGGCTGACGAGCGCGTAACCCATCCGCCCGGTCCCCGCCCAGCCCAACCGCGCAGCGGGCACGTTCGTCGATGCCATGTTCACTAGCTCCCGGTGATTCTTCTGCAAACGATTGCAGAAAGGGTAGCCAGGAGCCCTGGGCAGCGCAAGGTGCATCGTTCGAGCGCGGCGCGCCTCGCGTGGTAGCCTGCAAACGATTGCAGGAGCGGCTGAGCGGAGGTAGTGATGGGAATCCACAGCTACGGCGCGATGGGGGTCGACTGGGAGGAGCGCGTCCGCTTCGACCGTCTCCGTGACGAGCGGCTCGCGCGCATAAAGGCGCTGCTCGCCGACTCCTCGCTCGGAGCGCTGCTGTGCTTCGACATGGGCAACATCCGCTACATCACGGCGACTCACATCGGGACCTGGGCGGCGGACAAGCTCAACCGCTTCTGCCTGCTGCCCCAGGGCGACGATCCGATCATGTGGGACTTCGGCTCGGCGGCGCGCCATCACAAGCTCTACAACCCGTGGCTCGGCGAGGAGCGGTCGCGTGCGGGGATCTCGACGCTGCGCGGCGCGATGTCGCCCGAATCCGGTCGCGCCGAGAACGTGGCCGAGAAGATCCGCGCCGAGCTCGACCAGCGCGGCCTGCTCGGTGAGCCGGTCGGCGTCGACGCGGTCGAGCCGGAGGTGCTGTTCGCGCTGCAGCGCGCCGGCGTCGACGTTGTCGACGGCCAGCAGCTCATGCAGAGCGCGCGGGTGATCAAGACGCGCGACGAGATCGTGCTGCTCAACACGGCATGCGCCATGGTCGACGCCGCATACGACAGGCTCTACGAGCAGCTCCGGCCGGGCTTCCGCGAGAACGACTGCGTCGCGCTCGTCAACAAGGTGCTCTACGAGATGGGCTCGGAGTTCGTCGAGGGCGTGAACGCGATCTCCGGCGAGCGCTGCAGCCCGCATCCGCACGTGTTCACGGACCGGGCGCTGCGTCCGGGCGACCCGGCTTACTTCGACATCCTGCACAGCTTCATGGGCTACCGCACGTGCTACTACCGCACGTTCGCCGTGGGCAGCGCATCGCCCGCGCTCGTCGACGCCTACAAGCGCTGCCGCTACTACCTCGACGCCGCCATTGCGCTGATCAGGCCCGGGGCGACGACGGCGGACGTGGTCTCCGTGTGGCCCGAGGCCCAGGAGTTCGGCTTCCCCGACGAGGAGGCGGCATTCGCCCTGCAGTTCGGCCACGGCGTCGGGCTGGCGATCTGGGAGAAGCCGATCTTCAGCCGCTTGGTGTCGCTCGACCATCCGGAGGAGATCCGCGAGGGCATGGTCTTCGCTCTGGAGACGTTCTGGCCCGCGAGCGACGGGTGGTCGGCCGCCCGCATCGAGGAGCAGCTCGTGGTGACGGCGACCGGCTGCGAGGTGATCACCCGCTTCCCGGCCGAGGACCTGATCGTCGCCGGCAGGCGGCTCTACACCCCTGGCGGCGACCTGCCGCTCGAGCGCGAGGTGAGCTCGGAGCGGAACACCCTGCTCGACGACGAGTCGCACCTCGCGACGCCGCGCGACGGCAGCGGCAACGGCCGCCCGGTGGCCGACCAGGGAGCCGTTCCCGTCCGCTAGCCGACGGGCAGCAGCCCGCGTTCGGCGCGGTGGAGCCGCTCGACGCCGTCCTCGGTGACCAGCAGCAGCTCGCCGACCTGGACGCCGGCCGTCTCGTCGGGCGTGACGACGTTGGGCTGCACCACGACCGTCATGCCAGGCGCGAACGTGAACTCCGGCACTTCGTCGAGCATCCGGCTGCGGCTGCCGAGCACCGGCGGCAGGTAGCCGCCGACGAAGCCGTGGACGAGGTCGTCGCGGATCGTGAAGCCGGCGTCCTCGATCACGCCGGCGGCGTCGACGAGCTCGGCCGCCGTCGCACCGGCGCGCAACCGCGCCGCGATCGCGTCGAAGGCGGCCTCGGCGACATCGTGCAGCTCGCGGTAGAGCGCCGCCGGCTCCGCTCCCACGGTGAACGTACGCAGCACCTGGCCCGGATAGTCCCACCAGGACGCGCTGATCTCGCACACGAGCGCGTCGCCCACGGCGAGCGCACGGCTCGACGGCCATTGGGCCGGGGCCGCCACGCCGGGCCGATCCATCGGCGTAGTCGCGAAGTAGTGGATGTGCGTCGTCCCGCCGCTGCCGAGATAGGCGCACTCGACGAGCGCTCCGAGCTCACGCTCGTCCAAGCCGGGCCGTGCCCCGGCGCGCAACGCCGCGACGGCGCGGTCGGTGAGCTCGCAGCCGGTTCGCAGCCAGGCGAGCTCCTCCGCGGACTTCACGAGCCGGAGCCGCGCGAACTCTCCGTCGAGGCTCACGAGCTCCGCGCCGAGTTCCTCCCGTAGGCGAGCCCCCTGGCGCCATGGCAACGGCCCGATCACGCCGATCCGGCGCCCGCCGGCGCCGCGCCGGCGCAGCTCGGCGAGCGGGAGCTCGACGCCGCGGGCCTCGGCCGGGCGAACGTCGGCCTCGGTGGCGATCAGGCGCGCGTTCGGGACGTGGTTGTAGAAGTCGACGAAGAGGACGTCGGGCTCCCCTGCGGCGACCAGGACGAACGCCTCGCGCGTCACCGGCCATCGGGTCAGCCAGCCGACGCCGAGACCGAAGCGGTTCGCGCCGTACACCAGCATGTGCTCCACGTCCCGCTCCGCCATCACCGCGGCCACCGCCGCGTGCCGGCGCTCCATCTCGGCGTCGCTGAAGCGCGGGTAGAGCGCCCTCATCGCGGCTCGCGCGCGGCCTGGCGCACCGCCTCGACGATTCCCTCGTAACCGGTACAGCGGCAGAGGTTGCCGGCGAGCGCCTCACGGATCTCCTCGTCGCTCGCGTCCGGCCGGTCGCGCACGAACGGCTCCAGCGACATCAGGAAACCCGGCGTGCAGAAGCCGCACTGGAGGGCGTGGTGCTCGTTGAAGGCCCGCTGGAGAGGGTGCAGCGCGCCGTCGTCCGCGAGCGCCTCGACGGTGCGCACATCCCGCCCGTCGGCCTGAACCGCGAACATCAGGCAGGAGCGCACCGGCTCGCCGTCGACCTGGACGGTGCAGGCGCCGCAGACGCCGTGCTCGCAGCCGACGTGCGTCCCCGTCAGCCCGAGGTCGTGGCGCAGGAAGTCGGACAGCAGCGTGCGCGGCTCGACGGCGGCCTCGGTACGGCGCCCGTTGACGTCGAGGCGGATCCTCACGCGCCGGCCTCCGCGAGCGCGCGCCGCACGAGCGCGGTCGTGAGCGCCGTGCGCCATTCGCCGTCCGCCAGCGCGCCGGCGAGCCGCGCCGCCTCGGCCGCGTCCCCGCCCGCCGCCAGGACGGCCTCGGCCTCGCTCGCCCGCAACGGCGTCGGCGCCGCGCCGAGCAGCGCGATCGCCGCGTGCCCGGGCGCGACCACGACGGCCGCGCCGGCGATCGCCCAGTCACCGTGCGTGCGCGCATGCTCCGCGAACGCGGTCCGCGCAGCGGCCGGCAGCGGCGGGACCTCGATCTCGACCAGCAGCTCGTCGTCGCGCAGGGCCGTCGTCAGATGCGAGACGAAGAACTCGGCGGCTCCCAGCGAGCGCTCGCCGGCGCGCGAGCGCAGGTGGAAGCGCGCGTCGAGCGCCGCGAGCGCGACGGGCAGCTCCGCCGTCGGGTCGCCGTGCGCGCACGAGCCGCCGACCGTGCCGCGCGTGCGGATCTGGTGATGCGCGACGTGGCGCACGGCTTGGCGCAGCAGCGGCCACCCCCGCGCGACCATCTCAGAGCGCTCGAGCGTGGCGTGGCGCGCCATTGCGCCGATGTGCAGGACGCCGTCGCGCTTGCGCAGGTATGCGAGCTCGTCGACGCGGTTGACGTCGACCAGCGTCGCGGGCCGCGCCAGTCGGAAGTTCATGATCGGCACGAGGCTCTGGCCGCCGGCGAGGATCTTCGCGTCGGCGCCGAGCAGGGCCAGCGCGGCCGCGACCGTCCGCGGCGCCTCGTAATGGAACGGCGCCGGCTTCACCGCCGCCACACCAGCCGGCCGAGGGCGAGCCCAGCGAGCACTCCGACGCCGACGAGGGCGGCCCGCTCGATCAGCGGACCGCGCACCGCCGCGCCGACGTCGAGCGCCCCGCCGCCCGCATCCGCGGGCGCCGCCACGCCTCGCAGCTCCTGCTCCAGCCGGGCGGCGAAGTCGTCCAGGATCGCCCCGGCGAGCTGCTCCATGAGGCCCCTGCCGAGCTGCGCCTGGCGACCGGTCACCTGCATGTCCGTCTCGACCACCACGCGGGTCGCGCCGTCCGCGCCGGCCAGCCGCGTCGTGATCGTCGCCGCGGCGCTGCCCTGCCCGCGAAGCTCCCGGCCCTCGACCCGGTAGCTGGCGACGCGGTCGTCCTCGTCGGCGTCCTGGATCCGGGCGGTGCCCGCGTACTCCGTCGTCACCGGTCCGAGCCTGACCTTCATGGTCCCTCGCCACGCGCCCCCCTCGCCCTCGGGCTCGATCGTGGCGCCCGGCAGCGCGCGCGCGACGCGCGGGACGTCGAGCAGCGTCTCCCAGGTGCGCTCGATCGGGACCGCGACCTCGAACTCGTTGGTCAGCTTCATCTCTCGGCCGCCTCCCTCGACGCCAGCCACAGCTTCTCCGCGCTGTATGGCGGGTCGACGTGCCGCCCGCCGAGCGCGTCGGCGACCGCGTTGGCGAGCGCGGGCAGCGAGCCGATCGCCCCGCCCTCCCCCAGCCCCTTGGCGCCGAGCGGGTTGTACGGCGACGGCGTCTGGACGTCCCCGATCGCCAGCGCCGGCATCTCCGCCGCCGTGAGCAGGCTGTAGTCCGCGAACGACGCCGTCCGCAGCTGACCCGCCTCGTCGTGGACGGCCTCCTCGACGAGGCACTCGCCGAGGCCCTGGGCGATCCCGCCGAGCACCTGGCCGTGCGCCAGCAGCGGGTTCACGATCGTGCCGCCGTCATCGACGCCGGCGACGTGCAGGACGCGCAGGATGCCCGTGTCCGGGTCGATCTCGACCGTGGCGGCGTATGCGCCCGACGAGAAGATGAGCGGCGAGCGGAAGCGGGCCGACGCGTGCAGCCCGACGTCCGTGCCCGCGGGCAGCCGCTCGGGCTGGTAAGCGGCCGCCGCCACGTCGCCCAGCGACAGCGTCCCTCCCCCGCGCGCCGTGAAGTGCCCGTCCTCCCAGACGACGGTGTCCACGTCGGCGCCGAGGAGGTGTGCGGCGAGCGCGCGTGCGCGCGCGATGACACGGTCGAGCGCGAGCACGATCGCCGAGCCGCCCATCGCGGTCGACCGGCTCGCGAACGTGCCGACTCCGCGCGGGACGACGTCGGAGTCGCCGAAGCGCAGGACGACGTCGCCGATCGGAACGCCGAGCCGGTCGGCGGCGATCTGGGCGAACGTGGTCTCGTGCCCCTGCCCGTGCGGCGAGGACGAGCTGCGGATCACGACGCGGCCGCTCGGCTCGACGGTCGCCTCGGCGCTCTCCCACATGCCGCCGGCACGCTCGACGTACATGCCGACGCCGGTCCCCCTCAGGCCGCTGCCGGAGGGCGGCGGCGCGCCCGCGGACAGCTCCAGGGCGACGTCGAGGCAGCGCTCGTAGTCGCCGGAGTCGTACGTCCAGCCGAGCGGCGTGTCGTGCGGGAAGCTCCGCACCAGGTTGACCCGCCGCAGCGCGACCGGATCGGCGCCGAGCGCGCGCGCCGCGTCGTCCACGGCCCGCTCGAGGAAGTATGCCGCCTCGGGGCGGCCCGCACCGCGGTAGGGCCCCGTGGGCACCTTGTTCGTGCGTGCGCCGACGAGCTCGACCTCGGCCGCGGCGATGTCGTACACGCCGCACATCAGCATGGCGGCGGTGTGCGGGGGGATCGCCGTGGTGCTGTACAGGTACGCGCCCAGGTCCGCCAGCAGCCGCGCCCGCACCGCCAGGATGCGCCCCTCGCGGTCAAGCGCGAGCTCGACGTCGCCGTCCATGCCGCGGCCCTGGTAGGCCGCCTGGAAGTTCTCCAGCCGGTCCTCCGCCCACTTCACGGGCCGGCCCAGGTCGATCGCGGCGACGGCGATCGCCGGGACCTCCGCTCCGACGACGCCCTTGCTGCCGAACGCGCCGCCCACCTCGGGCACGACGACGCGGATCGTGTCGTCGGCGCGACCGAGGATGTGCGAGAGCTGCGCGAGCGGCCGGTGCGGATCCTGGGCGGAGCACCACACGGTCAGCCGATCCGTCCCGGGGTCGTGCGCGGCGATCGCGCCGCGGGTCTCGATCGGCGCCGCCACCAGCCGCGGCAGCGCGTAGCGGCCGCGGACCACGCGCGCCGACCGTGCGAAGGCCCCCTCCACGTCGCCGCTCGAGCGCGACCACTCGAGCAGACGCTCGCCGGCCCTGCGCGGGTCGACCACGGGGTCCAGCGGCTCGTAGTCGACCTCGACGAGCTCGGCAGCGTCCTCGGCCAGCGCGCGCGACTCCGCGAGCACGAGCGCGATCGGCTGGCCGGCGTAGCGGACCTCCTCGCCCGCCAGGACGGGGTGCCCGGCATCGGCGACGGTCGCGCCGTCGGGCGCCTGCACCGGGAACGGCCGCACCCTCTCGCCGAGCTCGTCCGCCGTGAACACAGCCACGAGCCCCTCGGCGGTCTCCGGCGCACGGACCGCGGTCAGCCGTGCGTGCGCGTGCACGCTTCGCACGAACGCGGCATGCGCCTGGCGCGGCAGCTCGATGTCGTCGAGGTAGCGGGCGCGGCCGCGCAGGATCCGCTCGTCCTCGCGCCGGACCACGGGCGCACCGACGAGCTTTGCGGCTCTCACACCCGCGCCGGCGCCCATGTGTCCACGGCGTCGAGGATCGCCCGCAGCGCTCGAATGCCCTCCTCCGCGCCCGTCTCCGGGGCG
>Ga0126312_10002930_pt1 | contig 11488 bp, 12 predicted proteins | sample Plot104A_FD_92537 | JGI IMG/M metagenome (GOLD analysis project Ga0126312, IMG submission 92537) | Serpentine soil microbial communities from UC McLaughlin Reserve, CA, USA - Plot104A | ecosystem: Environmental > Terrestrial > Soil > Grasslands | place: USA: UC McLaughlin Reserve, Lake County... | reverse complement strand
GGATCGCACAGGTCGTGGCCGCGTCCGGCCGGCGCGTCTCGCTGCACGATCCGTACCCCGATGCGGTCGAGCGGGGCGTCGGCGCCATGCGAAAGAGCCTCGCCAAGCTGGCCGAGAAGGGCGGGCCCGATCCCGACGACGTGCTCGGGCGCATCGAGATCGTCGACGACCTCGTCCCGGCCGACCTGATGATCGAAGCGGTGGTCGAGGACACGTCCGTCAAGGAGCAGATCTTCTTCCGAGCGGACCAGATCCTGCCGCCCGACGCGATCCTGGCCTCGAACACCTCGTCGATTCCGATCACGTCGCTGGCGGCCGACACGATCCGGCCCGACCGGGTGATCGGCATGCACTTCTTCAACCCGGTGCCGGTGCTGAAGCTCGTCGAGGTCGTGCGGGGGCGGGACACCTCAAACGGGACGGTCGAGACGATCGTCGCGTTCGCCGAGGAGCTGGGGAAGGTGCCGGCGCTGGCCAACGACTCACCCGGCTTCGTCTCCAACCGGATCTTGATGCCGTTCATCAACGAGGCGGTCTGGGCGCTCCACGACGGGGTCGCGGAGGCTGAGGCGATCGACACGATCGCGAAGCTCGGCTTCGCGCACCCGATGGGCCCGCTGGCGCTAGCCGACCTGATCGGGCTCGACACCTGCGTCGCGATCATGGAAGTGCTGGAGCAAGGGCTGGGCGACGACAAGTACGCGCCGTGCCCGCTGCTGCGCGAGCACGTCGAGGCCGGGCGGCTCGGCCGGAAGTCCGGCGAAGGCTTCTACCACTACGACTGACCGCGTTCGCGACGAAGCTCGAGTGTTTGCCGGAGGGCCGGGAGCTGGGCCCGGTCCTTGGGGCGACCGGCCGCTTCCTTCATGCGGATGATGTCCGGCAGCGAGGCAACGAGTACCTCGTGAGCCCACAGTTCGACCGAGACGGCCGAGCGCTTCAGATCCTCGTATCCCGCGGTGCCTGATGGAGCGAACAGCAAATCAATGTCCCCGCTTGGGGTGTTCATGGTCCAACCGTCGACGCTGCCGAGAAGGCGTGGTTCGATCGGGAACTCGATGCCGGACGGATCGTTCGGGATCTGCAGTCGCGCGTCGAGCTCCCTCAGGGCGGTGGCGAGGCGTTCGAGGTTGACGGGTTCGCGCGCAGGGGTAATGTCGAGATCCTGAGTGATCAGGGGGCCGCCTTGGACGATCGCCGCGATTGCTCCGATGACGACGAACTGGACATCCCATTTCGCGAGTGTCGACAGGATGTGCTTCGGGTCCAGCCGACTAGGCCGCGCCACGAATCTCTCCGAAGACCGCTTCGCGTTCGAGCGCGTCCTCGACGCGCGCCTGCGGCGAGAGCTCGAGGAGTCGTTCGATGTACGGCACGTAGGAGTCGTCGTAGTTCGCGAGCCCGTACGTCAGCTCGAGTCCGCAAGCATGGATCAGCTTGCGCAGCGTCTCGAGGCTCGGTTCGACCCGACCGCTTTCCCAGCGAGCGATCTGCGACTGGGGGCGGCCGGCGCGCTCACCAAGCTCTTTCTGAGTGAGGCCTGCTCGAAGCCGCGCCTCGCGGAGGAGATCAGCGCTAATCATTTCTGTTATGAGGAGAATATCATATATGTTCTCTAACTCCGATCGTATACTCGCGCGAGTTCGATGGATTTCGCACTCAGCGACGACCAGCGGGAAATCCAGGCCCTCGCGCGCGACTTCGCGCAGGCGGAGATCGAGCCTCACGCGGGGGACTGGGACCGCGGGCACGCCTTTCCCCGTGAGCTGATCGGCAAGCTCGCCGAGCTCGGGTTCATGGGCGTCTGCGTCCCGGAGGCGTACGGCGGCGGCGGCGCGGACTTCCTCTCCTACATCCTCGTCCTCGAAGAGCTCTCGCGCGCCGACGCTGGAGTGGGGGTGACCGTGGCCGTCCACACGAGCGCGGCCACGCTGCCGATCCTGACCTTTGGTACCGACGAGCAGCGCTCGCGTTTCGTCCCGCCGCTCGCGCGCGGCGAGGCGGTCGGCGCATTCGCTCTGACCGAGCCGGAGTCGGGCTCGGACGCCGGGGCGCTTCGGACCGCCGCGACTCCGAATGGCGACGGCTGGACGATCTCCGGCTCGAAACAGTGGATCACGAACGGCGCCTTCGGCGGCACCGTGCTCCTGTTCGCGCGCACCGACCCCGATACGCCGGGCCCGAAGGGCGTCTCGGCGTTCATCCTCGACGGGGACCACGTCGAGGTCACGCGCGAGGAGGAGAAGCTCGGGCTCAACTCCTCGTCGACCGTCGACCTGGTGATCGACGGCGCGGAGGTCGGTCGCGACCGGCTCCTGCACGAGGAGGGCAAGGGTTTCACCGTCGCGATGGCCACGCTCGACGGCGGCCGGATCGGGATCGCGGCGCAGGCTCTCGGCATCGCCCAGGCCGCGTACGACGTCGCCCGCGACTACGCGCTCGAACGGCGCCAGTTCGGCAAGCGAGTCGCGGATTTCCAGGCCATCCAGTGGAAGCTTGCGGACATGGCCACAGAGATCGACGCCGCGCGGCTGCTCGTCTACCGCGCCGCCTGGCTGAAGCAGGAGGGGAAGCCGCACACCGAGGAGGGCGCAAAGGCGAAGCTCTTTGCTTCCGAGATGGCCCGACGCCAGACCGCGGAGGCGATCCAGATCCTCGGCGGCTACGGCTACACGAAGGAGTTCCCGGTCGAGCGCTACTACCGCGACGCGAAGATCACGGAGATCTACGAAGGGACGAGCGAGATCCAGCGGCTCGTGATTGCCCGTTCGATCCTCGGGCTGAAGCAGAAGGAGCTGGCCGCCGGATAGTGGCCCAGACCGACCGATCGCTCGAGACCTTCCTCACGCTGGTGCTCGCCGACCAGAACCCGGCACTTGCCGCGGCCCACGACGAGCTCTACCCGGAGCGCGTGCCCGAGGGAATCCCGCTCTCGCTGACGCTGCTCTACCCGTTCGCCGCGCCGGCCGAGGTCGACCAGTACCGGGAGGCACTTCGCTCGTTCTTCGCTTCGCACCCGCCGTTCGACTTCGAGCTCGCCGGCCTCGCCCAGTGGGAGGAGAGCGGCGCGGTCTACGCGGTCCCGGAACCGGAGCAGCCGCTGCGGGACCTGATGCGCGCGCTCTGGCGTCTCTTTCCGCAGTTCCCGCCGTACGGCGACGTCGGAGGCGACCCGCCGCCGCACGCATCGCTCACGTACACGGGCGGCGACGACCGCGCGGCGACGCGCGCCTGGGTCGAGCGCCGGCTCGAGGGACTGCTGCCGGCACGGTTCCACATCGTCGAGGTGACGCTCATGGAGGAGGTCGAGCCCGACCGCATGCGCCCGCGCGAGACGTTCCGCCTCGGCGCCTAAAACGGCCACGACGGCAAAGCCGGCATGGCCTCTACTGGTCGGCGCCGCCGAGTCGGCGCCTAAGCTTTTCTTCATGCCTCGTAAGACCGACGAACCGGTTCGCCTTACCCGCATCTACACGCGGGGCGGCGATCGAGGCGAGACAAGCCTCGGGGATGGCAGCCGCGTTTCGAAGCTCGATGGCCGGATCGCGGCCTTCGGGACAGTCGATGAGCTCAACTCGCTCCTCGGAGTCGTGCTCGCAGGAGACGTGCCCGGCGAGATCCGTGAGGTCCTCGAGCGCCTCCAGAACGAGCTCTTCGATGTAGGCGCGGATCTGAGCGTCCCCTTTGGGATCGCCGATCGTCTCCGCGTTGCGCAGAGCCAGATCGATGCGCTCGAGGCCGACTGCGACCGCTTCAACGCCGAGCTACCGGAGCTGAGGAGCTTCGTGCTTCCCGGCGGAAGCGAGACCGCGGCGCGCCTGCACGTCGCGCGGGCCGTCTGCCGGCGAGCCGAACGTGTCGCCCTCGACGCCGCCGAGCAGGTCGAGCTCAACCCGCTCGTTCCGGTCTACCTGAACCGCCTCTCCGACCTCCTCTTCATCCTCGCCCGGATGGCCAACTCAGGCGCAGACGAGCCGCTCTGGAAGCCTGGGACCTCGCGCTAGCATTCGCCGCGAGCTTCGCGGCGGGCTATCTCGGATCGGCAGTCGGGCTCGTCCTCGGGACGCTCCGGCTTCCCGCCATCCTCCTGCTCTCCGGCGACGCGGCAGCGGGCGCCGGGACGAACATCGCGATCAGCGCGGCCTCGGCGGCGACCGGGGGCTACCGGCATGCACGGGAAGGTCGCGTTGACTGGCGCGTCGTCGCCTGGATGACTCCGCCGTCGGTCGCGGGAGCGGTGGTTGGAGCGCTGCTGACGGATGAGCTTCCCACCCGACTCCTTCTCGCGCTGATCGCGGCCGTACTGGCCTGGAACGGCTTCGACCTGCTGCTGCGCCCGTTCCGGGGACGGCCGTCCGCGCAGCCGCGCCTCGCGCCGGGCGTCGTCTTCGGAGCTCTGATCGGGCTTCTCGGCGGGGCCGTCGGGGTGATCCTCGGCACGCTGCGGATGCCGGCGTTGCTTCGCGGCGTCGGCCTGACCGCTCATCGCGCCGTCGGCACGAACCTCGTGATCGGCTTCGCCCTCGGGCTCTTCGCCTTCGCCACCCATGCCCTCCTCGGCCAGGTCGAGTGGGATGTCCTCGCCGCCGGGGTCGCCGGGGCGCTGCCCGGTGGCTGGCTGGGCGCGAAAATGACGGGCCGCTTGTCCGAGGAGACGCTCCGTCGCGCGATCGGGGTAGCGCTGATCGCGATCGCCGTCGCGTTCGTCGTCGAGGTCATCGTCGGCTAGCTCCATAGAATTCGCTTGATGGCGACGACGGAGGACCGCTCGGACACTCTCGACGGCATCGCCGAGTGGCGTCGCGCGCTCTACGAGGCGGCGGCCGAGCGCCAGGGAGAGCTGTTCTCGACCATCTCAGGTCTCGACGTCGACCCCCTCTATACCGCTGACTCCGTCCAGATCGACGAGGAGCGCGACCTCGGCTACCCGGGCGTCTTTCCGTTCACGCGTGGGGTCTACCCGTCGATGTACCGCGGGAAGCTCTGGACAATGCGGCAGTTCGCCGGCTTCGGCACCGCCGAGGAGACGAACGAGCGCTTCCGCTACCTGCTCGATAACGGGCAGACGGGGCTCTCGACCGCCTTCGACATGCCCTCGCTGATGGGCTACGACTCGGACCACCCGCGGTCGCTCGGCGAGGTGGGGCGCGAAGGGGTCGCGATCGACTCGCTCGAGGACATGGAGACGCTTTTCGCGGGCATCCCCCTCGCTGAGGTCTCGACGTCGATGACGATCAACTGCACGGCCCCGATCGCGCTCGCGTTCTACGTTTGCGTCGCCGAGAACGAGGGCGTTCCCCGCTCGGAGCTGCGCGGGACGATCCAGACCGACATCCTCAAGGAGTACATCGCCCAGAAGGAATGGATCTTCCCGCCCGAGCCCTCGATGCGGCTCGTGACGGACATGATCGAGTTCTGTGCCGCCGAGATGCCGAAGTGGCACCCGATCTCGATCTCCGGGTACCACATTCGCGAGGCGGGCTCGAACGCAGTCCAGGAGCTCGCGTTCACGCTGATGAACGGATTCACCTACGTCGAGGCGGCGATCGCGCGCGGCCTCGACGTCGACGACTTCGCGTCGCGGCTCTCGTTCTTCTTCAACGCCCACATCGACTTCTTCGAGGAGATCGCCAAGTACCGGGCGGCGCGGCGGATCTGGGCGCGGGAGCTGCGGGAGCGCTACGGCGCCAAGAATCCGCGCTCGTGGCTGATGCGCTTCCACACCCAGACGGCCGGGGTCTCGCTCACGGCTCAGCAGCCAGAGGTGAACATCGTCCGCACCGCGCTCGAGGCCCTTTCGGCAGTGCTCGGCGGGACGCAGTCGCTGCACACGAACTCATTCGACGAGGCCCTCGCTCTGCCGACCGAGAACGCTGTGCGGCTGGCGCTCCGGACGCAGCAGGTAATCGCTCACGAGACGGGCGTCGTCAACACGATCGATCCGCTCGGGGGCTCCTACTTCGTCGAAGACCTGACGAACCGGCTCGAGGCGCAGGCGTACGAGTACTTCGACCGGATCCGAGCGCTCGGGGGCGTCGTGGCGGCGATCAAGGAAAACTTCTTCCAGCGCGAGATCGCTGACGCCTCGTTCCGCTACCAGTCCGAGCTCGAGGCCAAGCAACGGGTGATCGTCGGCGTCAACCGCTACCAACAGGCCGACGAGCCGGAGCTGGAGATCCTCCGCATCGATCCCGCGCTCGAGGAGAAGCAGATCGGCAGAGTGCGCTCGCTGCGAGAGCGGCGCGATTCGAGCGAGGCGGAAGCGGCGCTGGCGCGGCTACGGGAGGGCGCCGCCGGCGAGGCCAACCTGATGCCGCTGATCATCGACTGCGCGAGAGCGTCGGTGACGATGGGGGAGATGTGCGACGCGCTCAGGGAGCAATGGGGCGTGTGGCGCGAAACACCCGTTTTCTGACCGCCAAGCCTCAACGCACCTCGACTGGGTCTGACCCCTCGAGGGTGGTTGAGGATTCGTAACGAAAGAGAGCCGATGCGCGGCGTGGCCGACTGGCATCAAGGATGCCGACCTAGGTTGGCTCGATGCCACGACCGCCGCGCATTGAGGTACCAAACGGCGTCTATCACGTTACGGCTAACGCCACTCACGGCAGTCAGATCTTTCGCGACGACACTGACCGCAGCAGCTGGCTGAGACTTCTTGCGACGGTCGTCGACGCATTCCTCTGGGAGTGCTTCGCGTACTGCCTCCTCAGCACGCATTACCACCTCGTAGTCCGGATCGAAGAGCCCACACTCGCGAGCGGAATGCAGTACCTAAACGCTCGGCACGCCGAATCGTTCAACCGCCGACACGGAAGGCGGGGACACGCTTTTGGTGGGCGCTATTACTCGATCCTGGTCGAAACGGAGACCCATGCCATGGAGGTGTGTCGCTACGTTGCGTTGAATCCAGTGCGCGCCGGGCTCTGCGTTCTAGCTGAGGGATGGCCCTGGAGCAGCTTCGCAGCGACGGTCGGGCTCGCGCCGGCGCCAGTCTGGCTGAGGACGGAGTGGGTACTGGGACTCTTTGCGGACGATCCGGAAGTGGCTAGTCGCCGTTTTCGCACGTTCATAGAGCAACGCCGAACCCTCGAGCCACCTCAAGCGGGTCTGACCCCGCCGACCGACCCTAGACCTCGACCTCTTGCCCGTCGTGGACCTGCTCGTACTGCGCGTCGAGCGGGCGCTCCTGGGGACGATGGGTAAGGAGGAGCCGCTTCGCCCCTGACGCCTCGAAAGCAGCTTTCGCCTCGTCGGCAGCCAGATGGCCCCTCGTGCCGCCCTCCGGGTATGGCTCGAGCAGCGTGGCCTCGCAGAGGAAGAGATCAGCGTCGCGGGCGAGCTCGGCCAGCTGGTCGCTGGGCCCGGAGTCGCCCGAGTACGCCAGCGTCTTGCCGTTGCTCGAGACGCGGAAGCCGAAGGCGAGCAGGTCGTAGTGGAGCATTCGGCGGGGCGTGATCTGGAAGCCCGCGGCCTCGAACTGCTTGCCTCCCTCGTACTCCCGGACGCTGAATGCCTTCTCGAACATCTCCGGCGTGCCGAGATGCTCGCCGACCTCGCACATCAGCTTCTCGCCGCCCGGCGGCACCCAGAGCTCGGGTCGCGGTTGCTCGCTCGCCGGCCCGAACCACAGCGCCCAGACCCACGGGACGATGTCGCCCCAGTGGTCGAGGTGGAAATGGGTGAGGCAGATCGCGTCGACCCGCGGCCAGTCCTCGCGCTGTCGTAGTTTCGCGAGCACCCCGGCGCCGCAGTCCAGGAGGACTCGACCGTCGTCTTCGACCAGGTAACCGGACTGTGCCCCGCCGGGATTCGGCCAAGCCGGCGAGCAGCCGATCACGTTCAGCTTCATCGTCATAGTCTGGCCTATACCGGGACGGTGTGGCCGCACGAGTTCTTCCCGCTCCAACCCATTCTTATACTCATGGGGTGGCGGGGAAGATCAGGGTGGTGATCGCGAAGCCCGGCCTGGATGGGCATGACCGCGGCGCGAAGATCATCGCCCGGGCGCTCCGCGACGCCGGTATGGAGGTCATCTACACGGGCCTGCACCAGACGCCCGAGCAGATCGTCGAGACGGCGATCCAGGAGGACGCCGACGCGGTCGGGATCTCGATTCTCTCGGGCGCCCACATGACTCTCGTGCCGAAGATCCTCGAGGGCCTGGAGGAGAACGGAGCAGAGGACGTGATCGTCGTGGTGGGTGGCACGATCCCGCGCGAGGACTCGGACGAGCTCAAACGGCTCGGTGTCGCCGAAGTCTTCACGCCGGGTGCGCCGATGAGCGAGATCGTCGAGTTTCTGCGCGAGAAGGTTCCCGTCAGCTGATCGAAGTCAGGCATGAGGGACCGGTCGCGGTTGTCACGGTCGACCGGCCGGACGCGCTCAACGCGCTCGACCTGGAGACGCTCGAAGCACTTCGCGACCGCGTGCGCGAGCTAGCCGGGGACGTCGAGACTCGCGTCGTCGTGCTGACCGGCGCCGGCGACCGCGCGTTCATCGCGGGCGCGGACATCAAGTACATGAGCGGACTTGACGTCGAGCAGGCCAAGGCCTGGGGGGAGCTGGGCCACGAGGTCGGCCGGCTGCTCGAGACGATGCCTCAGCCGACGATCGCAGCGATCAACGGCTTCGCGCTCGGGGGCGGCTGCGAGCTCGCGCTCGCGTGCGATCTGCGCTACGCCTCCTCGAACGCGAGGCTCGGTCAGCCCGAGATCAACCTCGGGATCATCCCCGGCTGGGGCGGCACGCAGCGGCTTGCGCGTGCGACCACGCTCGGCTTCGCGAAGGAGCTGATCCTGACGGGGAGGACGGTCGGTGCCGACGAGGCCCTGGAGCGCGGGCTCGTCAACGCCGTGACGGAGCCCGACGAGCTCTTGCGCAGGGTGATGGAGACGGCGTTGCAGCTCGCCGCCAAGAGCCCACTCGCGCTGGAGGCGGCGAAACAGGCGGTCAACCGGGCCCTCAGCGGCGACCACGCCGACAACCTGGCGCGGGAAGCCGACCGGTTCGGCGAGCTGTTCGCGAGCGAGGACACCAAAGAGGGCCTGACCGCATTCGCCGAGAAGCGCGAACCGCGCTTCGTCGGCCGTTAGCTCAGCGCTCGTCCTCTCGCTCTTTCAGCCCCGCGACGCTGACGAGGTTGGCCGGCACGTGCTCGACCTGGAGCGTCGAATGCGTGATGCCGAACTCAACGCCGAGCAGTTGCTCGAGCTGGCGACGGCGGTCATGGCAGTCCTCGCCTCGACTGACCAGGACATGCGCTGAGAGGGCCGGAAACCCGGACGTGATCGTCCAGATGTGCAGGTCGTGAACATCTCGCACGCCGTCTACCGCCAGCATCCGCCGAGCCACTTCGCGCGCATCGACGCCCGCCGGCGTCGACTCCAGCAGGATGTCGACCGACTCCCGCAGGATCGTCCAGGAGCTTCCCAGCACAAGAGCGCCGATCAGGACGCTGATCAGCGGATCGGCATAGAGCCAGCCGGTCGCGAGGATGATCAGTGCGGCGGCGATGACCCCGACCGAGCCGAGCAAATCGGCGAGGACGTGCCGGAGCGCGGCCCTCATGTTCAAGCTGTCGGACTGCCGACCCCAGAGGATGACGGCCGCGAGCACGTTGACGAGTAGCCCGACGGCCGCGACGGCGAGCATCCAACCGCCGAGCACATCGGGTGGATCGCTGAAGCGCTGATAGGCCGCGACGAAGATCCAGATCCCGATCGCGACGAGCGCAGCTCCGTTGATGAGCGCGACCAGGATCTCGGCTCGCTGGTACCCGAAGCTGCGCGCGAACGTCGGCGGCCTCTGCGCAAGCCAGATCGCGAGCAGCGCCAGGCTGATCGACATGACGTCGGAGAGCATGTGACCGGCGTCGGCGATAAGCGCGAGGCTCCCGGTCAGCAGACCGCCGATCGCCTCGACGACGGTGTAACCGGCGAGCAGTACGAGCACAAGCACGAGCGCCCGCCGGCTCGCAGCCCGACGGTCTTCGTGCGCGTGTGATGAGAGCGGCATCCGCTTTCTACGCTAGCGCTGCTATTGGGACGAGACGCTAGCGCGAAAGAAGCACGCGCTCAGCCACGAGCGCGCCGGGCCTGCCGAGCTGCGCGGCGAGCGTAACGGGTGCGATCTCCGTCCACACCGTCGCGCGTGCGCTGCCCGCGAGCCTGCCCACGGCGGTCTCGATCACCGTATACGGCTCGACGCCGAGCGAGACCGGCCGGCTGATTCCGTTGACCTTCAGGCCCGTTGTGCGCACGCCCAAGCTGTTCACCCGCACATTGAATGCCTCGGGTTGCTGGTCGAGCAAGCTTCCCTTCAGCCAGAGCGAGGTCTCGCCCTTGCGCGGCGCGGCGAAGAGCAGTCGCCAGGCTCGGTTCAGCTGGGTGAAGGGGCTGACCGCGGCTCCATCGTTGGGGTGCATCTCGAAGTGGAGGTGGGGCTCGATCCCCTCCGCGTCGCCCGAGTCGCCGACGAAACCGATCGGCTGGCCGGCCACGACCCGCGCTCCGCTCTTGAGACCGGGCGCGAACGCGGTCCCAGGCACGCAGCGCCCACGGTTGTCGTTTGTCTTGCCGAGGTCGTTGTTCAGATGGACGTAGAGGTACGTCGTGCCGCTGTCCCCGTAGAGGTAGAGCATGCAGCCCGCCCGCCAGGAGCTGATGTGGAACTTGACCTTCCCGGCCTCGGCGGCGACGGCGAGGGCCTTCCGCGGCGCCATGATGTCTATTCCTTGGTGAACGCCTTGTCCGCGCGGGTCGCCGAAGTCGTTCGTGTAGCGGAATTTCCCGAGCACGGGGAAGATGATTCGCTTCCCGGGTGCGTTGCCGATCGTCTTGTCGCTCGCCTCGGCGCTCGACGAAGGCGCCCGCTTCGGGAGCTGTCCGGGGTCGAGGCGAGCGGCGGCCGGTGCGGCCGTCAGGCCGACAACGGCGATGAGAAGGATGCCTCGGGCTGTCGTCCGGTGGCGTCTCATGGCTGGGCCTCGCGCTCCGGTTCGCGCTCGAAGGTCGAGACCCTACCACGGTTTTCGGCGCGTTCGGCTCCGCATTGGCTGCGGCTCGCCCGACTAGAGTTCTCGCTCCGTGAAGATCGCGGTCTGCGTCAAGCACGTTCCCGAAGGGACGACCCACGCTCGCATCAATCCCCAGACGAAGCGGCTCGACCGCTCGGGGGAGGGTGCGATCAACCCGTTCGACACCCACGCCGTCGAGGAGGCGCTTCGGATCAAGGAAGCCCAGGGCGGCGAGGTGCTGGTTGTCTCGATGGGCCCGCAGAGCGCCCAAGACTCCGTCCGAAAGGCGCTGGCGATGGGCGCCGACGGCGCGCTGCTCGTCACGGACGACGCGGCCGCCGGCTCTGATCTCGTCGCGACCGCCGCAGCGCTCGCCGCAGCGCTCGAGCCGGAAAGCACCGATCTGATCCTCTTCGGCCAGCAGGCGAGCGACTCCGACGGCGCGGTGCTGTGGGCGGCCGTCGCCGATCG
>Ga0126312_10002929_pt1 | contig 11489 bp, 13 predicted proteins | sample Plot104A_FD_92537 | JGI IMG/M metagenome (GOLD analysis project Ga0126312, IMG submission 92537) | Serpentine soil microbial communities from UC McLaughlin Reserve, CA, USA - Plot104A | ecosystem: Environmental > Terrestrial > Soil > Grasslands | place: USA: UC McLaughlin Reserve, Lake County... | reverse complement strand
TGGATGATCGTTTGCCAGCGCATGGATAGCGCTTTGACGTCGGCCCTGTTGTCGTCGGTGATCATGACAGGCTGGTCGAATTGCCAGATCGGATACAGCCCGCCTCCCGAATGCACGATCAGGGATGGCGTCGGCAGGTCAGCAATGATTTTGAGTGCATCCTCCGCGGTTGGCGGAAGCGGCAGGGAGCCGTTAGCCGGCCGGTGGCCCACGGCGCCGAAGTCCAGGTCGGCCCAGAGGAACGGCAGCGCCAGCGAGTCGCTTTCCGCGCCACGTCTTCCGGTCATCGCCTCTGAAGCGACCAAGGTGGTGCAGCGAAGATAGATCCCTTCGGGGTGATACAGACGGTCCCATTTCGCGGCCTGGGCAGCGGCTTGGTCCGCCGAGCCGAAGTGCCCGTAGGCCATCCCGCCTTTTGCGGTGGTGTAGCTAAGGCTGATCCGGCCGGGCGCCGACGCGAAGATCTGGTCTAGATACTCAACAGCGTGCGAACTGTCGAGGAACCACTCGCGGGCCGGCGGGTTTATGCTGGGGGTGCTGTCTTCTGATGCGGGCTCGGATGCCAACCCGGGCCCGTTTCGGTTTCCGGGCATGGTTCACCCGGCTTTTGCGCTCGGCACCGGCTGGCAGAGCGCCTCGTCAACCTCATTGAGATCCACCCGTAGCGTCTTCCGGCCAAGACGGTAGCCGGTCAGAGTGCCGTCGCTTATCCAGCGGCGCAGTGTGCGATCAGTGACGCCGATGTATTCGGCAGCGTCAGGTAACGGCGCAAGCCGTCTGGCCACTGTGGGCCACCTCCCGAGCGACGGACGCGCTAAACGCGTCTAACCTCTTCCGCGCCGCTCGACGCAGCCCCATACGGGACTCGCTCAGGGGTCAATTCCCCCGCGGGACCTTCCTCGAAGATCACCACAAGTATACCGCCTGTCCGGTTAATTCACCGACTTTTTGATCAGTAGATGATCACTGCGCCGGTCCAGTGATCATTTCGGACAGCAGCCGAGCAATCTCAGAGTCGCGATCTTGAGCCACGTGCTGGTATCTGATCGCCATCGCCGGCGTCGAGTGGCCTAGTCGGCCCATCAGTTCGGCGAGCGTGGCGCCGGTCTGAGCGGCCAACACAGCACCGGTGTGCCGGAGATCATGAAAACGCAAATCCGGCCTTCCGGCAACCGTCCTCGCCTTCTCCCAGTGGGGGAAAAACGTGCCGCGATTAAGGTGGCCGCCGTCGGCACTCGGAAACGCTAGACCGTCCTTACCCCATTCGGCGAAAGTGGCCAGGTGCTCGCGCAGAGCAGGCATCAAATGGGGCGGTAACGCCACGTCACGCGAACCGGCCGAACTCTTCGGAGTGCCGACAACGGTCTCACCGTTCACGACCACAGCAGCCCGCCGAATCATGATCTTTCCGGCCTTCAAATCGATGTCGGACCGGCGCAACTCGACCAATTCACCGAAACGCAGCGCACACCAGGACGCCAAAAGCACTAGTAGCCGAAATTGAGCCGGCAGGTTCAGAGTGATCGTCTCCAGCTCGGCGAGGGTTGCGGGTTTGATCTGATGGACCCGTTTACTGCTTCCGGCGCCGCGAATGTGGCACGGGTTGACCGGGATCAGATCATCGGTCACCGCTGAAGTCAGGATGGTGCGTAGCAGGCTGTAGGCGTGCGCTCGGCGCGTCGGCAGCTTCGAATCCAGCCCGGCATACCACTGGCGGATTGTCAGGGGTGTGATGGCTGTGAGCGGCAGGTCTCCAAGCGCCGGGAGAATCTTCTGATCGAGTAGCCGCCCATAGAGGTCTCGGGTGCTCGGCTTCAGTGGCCGATCTGCAAGCCAAGCCTTCGCGAACGCGCCAAGGGTGGCCGCTTGCTGCACCCGGTTGCGGTGCTCCGGCGACGTCCAGGTGCCGGCGTCGATCCCGCGCCGTTCCGCAGCCAGCCACGCGCGAGCATCCATCAGCGTGTGGAAGGTTGCCACGGCTTTATGCAATACAAGGTCTGGGCCGATGTAGGCGGCCTGGTAACGGCCCGATGGTAGCTGGCGGATGCGGCCGAACGGCTCCCGCTGCTTCCGCTTCCGCGACTTGGCCGCCACGCAGACCCCCTTGCCGTGCAATAACGTGCAACACGAAACCTAACGTGGTTCCGCTAGTGTCCGCGTGTTTCCGACAGCCGGTTTGGGTCCGTCGCCTAGTCAGACGCCATTTCGCCTAGCCGCAGGTCAAATCAGCTCCGCCTGCTCATTCGAGGTTGTATACCTCGTCGAAGACTGCTGGAGGATTGGCGTCACCGCCTGCTGACAGCCAAAGTGCGACTGCGGCCATCTTCCAGCGGTTGAGTTCGGGCGGCGGACCGATCACAGGCTTCAACGGCTCAAGGTGCAGGCGAGCGAATGCAACGTAGGCAACCTGCTGCGGTGTCAGGCTGACTTGGGCTGCGCCTGATGACGCCGGTGTCGTTCCGAGCATCGCCGGGAGGGTGGCGCGGACCGGCGGTGACCCAGGCTCAGTGCAGGACGAGGCCATGCCTGCGGAGCCCTGGTTCTGACCTAGGCAGGTCCGCCAGCGATCCAGCGCTGCTGTATACGCCGCAACTTGCCGTTTGAACTCAAGCTCGGCGCGAGCTGCGGCACGCTCATTTGCGAGACCTCCGTCAGGTGCTGAAGATGCGTTGCCAGACTCCTCCGGATTGCCAGCATTCAGCTGGAGTCCCCCGCTTGACGGCCGCGTCGTCCTACTCGACTCCGCCCGAGCGGTTGTGTCGTTGCCACTCTGTGTAATGCCGCTATCCGCGCTAGCTACGGGTGCATCAAGGCTGATTACGGCACAGGCTAATAGGAATACGCTCAGCCGCCGCCTTTCGATACCACCGTCTGATCTCCATCCCATACCTTCCAGCGACCGTTGACTGGGCGCACATAAAGCCGCAACTCCGATGTGCCACCATGTCCAACTTGTCTTCCCTGCGGATCCAGAACTTTGATCTTGCTGCCATCCTCACAGGTCTCAAGTATCAACTCCGTCGGCGAATAACCAGCGCGCCGAACATAAACAATTCGTATTGGCCGGTCCGCACGCCGATCACGTCTGGCACTGTCTTTGAGGAAGCCCGTCATTACCTTCAAGTAGGGACCAGCCGCATTTTCCGTAATTGCCCTCGTTAATCGTGGAGACGGAACTTGATATAGTCGGTCATATTCAGCGCGAAATGTCCGAAACGCCTTTTCGGCCGCCTCATAGGCGAGCCGCTCCTCGCGCTCCTGAGCAGTCTCGAATGGGGTGGTTGAAACTGCCGGCGAGCTCGGCGGCGGAGTTGCTGGCTCTCCGTCTGCCAACGTGCATCCAGTAAGCACCACACACACTGCGATGATGGCCCCGAGGTAGCGACAGGCCCGCGCTTTTGGCGTCACCTTTACTCCTCGTCGCACTGGAACGCGCAAGGCTTGCATACCGAATTGGCAGCTGACAAGCCCGATAGCGGTTCTCTGGGATGTCCTCTTTAGGACGTGGCACAAAGCGGACCGCTCCTGTCGGCGTGTCTTCGCGACACGCCGTTTTGACTTCGTATTCCAGCGGATGACAACTCCGGTCAGGCGGCCGCAAGCAGCTCTGCACGATGGCGCACCAGCTGCTTTACAGCCCGGCAACACCGAACGCGCACTGCACCAGGGCTCATTCCGTGGAGAACGGCAGCCGCTTGGCCAGTAATACCATCGGCATAAACGGTGTTCAGCAGCTCCTTCATCTGCATGTCAAGCAAACCCAGTTGAGCTGCTGAATCGAGGACTTGCTTCGCGGTTAGGCCCGAGATCTGACTCTGATGATCCAGTAAATTTTCCCGCATCGCGTCGTCGTAAATTTGATCCAGCTGTCCGTTAGGCGGCCACAGAATCACAGCCCGACGAGGAAGGTGCTGCCGTTCGCCGACAACTTGCTTCAGTGTGTCGAGCACAAGATTCGCCACGATCCGGTGGGGTCGGGCCTTTAACGGATACGTTCGGATCTGACACCACATAGCTGATACATAATCGTCGACCCCGGAATATCGGTCAACTGCAGCCATTCGAACCAGTTTGCCAAGAGTGGCTTGCAGGATGGCTCGAGCAGCGAGCTGATCATTCGATGTGACCTCGGTGAGAAGGGCGCTCAAAGTGGCATCAGGTTCATGACGAATTGCCTAGGACATCCCCCAAACCGCGGCATGGCTCCAGCACCTTGTGCTTAGCAGCCCACATCGCGACCTTTTCCGTACTGTTCGACGCCAGCACGTCCCACTCCTCGTTGAGAGCATCAACGATGTGGAACACCCGCCGTCGACTGCTTTCCGTCATGTGACCCACAGCTCCCTTCTCACCTCGGCCGGGACATGAGCTTGTCGAGCATGTGTTGTCACATGTGTTGTCCGCAGGAGTCGGGTGTTGTCCGATTCCTAATGGGTGTTGTCCGTCACTTGTGAGGCATATTCAAGGTCGGTGGCCACCGATAGAATCGTACCTATGTTCGATGACGGTTGGGATAGGCCGGTCTTGATCGCCGAGCCAGACCTGGCTGACCTTACGGCGGCCCAGCTTGCCGAGGTTGTGATCGACACACACCAGATCCAGCAGGTGGCAGGGTGTCGGATGGTGCAGCTGGCCGCCGCCTGGGCCGACGCCCATCCCAGACTTCACCCTGAACGCAATCGATCCGGCCGGCCTTGCCCCGGGGCTGATCGGGGCCGGGTCTTCGGCGCCGAGAGCAATCCGGAGGTGTCAGAGTTTTGCACCGTGGAGTTTGCTGCGCTGCAGGTCACCTCCACCGCCTCGGCGTCGTTGATGATCGCCGACGCGTTGGATCTGCGGCACCGGCTGCCGCTGATCTGGCAGCGGGTCTGCGCCGGGGAGGTGAACGCGGCCAGGGCCCGACGGGCGGCCCAGGCCACCCGAACCCTTACAGACACGGCCGCAGGACTAGTTGATCGTGGCATCGTTGATCATTTGGCAACTTTGCCGTGGAACCGGTTCCTGCTGGTGTTAACGGCGCTGGTGATGGAGGCCGACCCGAAGGCGGCCGCCGAAAGAGCCAAGGCGGCCGACGCGGCGCGCTTTGTACGAGCCGGGCAGGCCAACCCAGCCGGGCTGAAACTCTTGATCGCCCAAGCCAACGCCGGCGATGTCATCACATTTGTGGCGATGGTTAACCGGATCGCCGACATCCTCGCCGCCAACGGCGACTCAGATCCGGTCGACAGTCGTCGGTCCAAGGCGATAGGCATCCTTGCCCAACCTGCCTATGCCCTTCATTTGCTTATGACCCACAGACACCAGGAGCACAAAACAGTCGCACACGCCGCCGAACCATCCGAGGAGGACAGCGGGCCCGCCTGCATGGCGGATTCGGATGCCGAGGACGAGGATCTGACACGGCTGGAGCGTCGGTTCACATTGGCAGAGCTGACCGATTCTGCGGGCCCGGAATCTACGGTGTCCGCTGAGGATCTAGCCTGGGCAGGACGCACTCATCGAACCGGCGACGAGTACGTGTACGTGAATACCGCCAACGTTGCCGCCTACCATGACCCCGCTGTCCAGGCAGGTTCCGCTCCCCCCGGACTCGCCGATGAGCCGGTCGAGAAATCTTGGCTTCCAGTCGACCCCAGTCTGGTCGATGAGCATCGGACAGTGTGGCTGGACAACCCGTGCCGGATCGACTATCGACGGCTGCGGCCAACAGCGATGCTGTACGTCCACCTCACCGACCAGGCGCTGACCAGCACGGAGGGCGTAGCCAGGGTCGCCGGCGTGGGGCCCGTCACTGTCGAGCAGATCCGCCGCTTCCTCGCAGGAAGCACTGGCGTTTCCAATGGAGCAGGTGGTGCTGGTTTCCAGATCCGGGTGCTACCTGTGCTTGACCCGGCCGAAATTGCACCGGTCGACAGCTACGAAATCCCGCTCCGGATCCGGGAGGCAGTGCTGGCCCGTAACCCAGCAGACGTCTACCCATACGGGACGCTTACCAGCCGGCGAATGGAACTCGACCACACCATCCCCTACGTTCAGATGGATGCCGGTGGGCCCCCCGGGCAAACCAGTACAGACAATCTCGGCCCGTTGGACCGCACACACCATAGGGACAAGACGCACGGTCAGGGCAGTCTGCGGCAACCCGCACCCTGGGATCTACCTGTACCGATCTCCCGAAGGTTGGGTGTATCTGACCACCAACGCCGGCACCCTCAGCCTCGGCAACGCCCGATTTGCCCAACAGGTCTGGAAAGATGCCGATGCCTGGACTCTTATGGCATGAAGGGTGGACCGACGGCCTTCGGTGGGTCAGCGGGCAGTGCGTCCGTGGCAGACTATCCCTCGGCCCGGGCCAGATCACGACTAGGAGGCGGGCTTTGCGATGACGGCGCCTAGCCGTGGGCGGGATCAACAGTTCGAGCCCGTCTATCACTACTACGGTCCGCACCGGGTCGGCCTGCCTCCACTAGTCCCCTACTTCCGGGAGTTGTGGCACCGGCGAGGGTTCGCAGCCGAGATGAGCAAGGCGACCATGAGGGGCGCCAATACCACGACGTTCTTCGGCCAGGCCTGGCTGATTCTCAACCCGCTGCTACTCGCAGGCGTCTACTACCTGCTGGTGACGATCATCCGCGGCCGCCATGAGCCATCGTTGTTCCTCCACCTCACGCTGGGACTGTTCGCGTTCAACCTAGTCGGAACTTCAATCAACACCGGCGCCACCTCGGTGACCAATTCTGGCCGGCTCTTGATCAACATCGCTTTTCCGCGGCTGCTGATGCCATTGGCGGCGGTCCGTACCGCCTTTTACCGGTTCCTTCCGACCGTGCCGGTCTACTTCTTCTTTCACATCATCTTCGCGCCACGTGAGTGGCATCCTCGGATGATCTTGTCCCTCTATTTCCTCGGGACCCTGATCCTTTTCTCGATGGGCCTGGCGGCATTCTTCGCCACCTTGCAGGTGTACTTCCGCGACACCTCGAATTTCCTGCCCTACTTCGTGCGGATCTGGATGTATTTGTCGCCTGTGCTGTGGCTGCCTGAAATGATCCTTCATTTGCCGCAGTGGATCCACACGTTGATCAAGATCAATCCCTTGTATTCGATGCTCGGCGGCTATGCCGAGCTGCTGCAGGAAGGCAAGATTCCACCGCTGTACATGTGGATTACCTCGCTGGCCTGGGGCGTTGGCGTGGCCGCGATCGGGTTCCTGTTCTTCATCTCCAGGGAGCGTGAGTTCGCTGTCCGACTCAATTGAGACGGTGCCGGCCCTGGCAGTTCGGGTGGAGGACCTCTCCATCACCTACCGGACCACGTTCGAGCGGAAGCCGACCCTCCGACAGGCCATCGTACGGTTCGGCCGAGGTAAGCGCGCCATCAAAGAGGTAGAGGCGCTACGAAACGTCAGCTTCGAGGTCTATGCCGGCACCGCAATGGGCATCATCGGGGCAAACGGAGCCGGCAAGTCGACGCTGATGCGCGCCATCGCGGGCATCCTCCCCCCGACATCCGGCAGCGTCGAGGTCTGGGGAAAGGCCAGCACCCTGCTCGCTCTCGGCGTCGGCTTCAACAAAAACTTGTCGGGACGGGAGAACATCATCCTCGGTGGGCTTGCTTCCGGCCTGTCCCGGGCGGAGGTCGAGGAACGTGCCGCCGAGGTAGCTGAGTGGACCGAGCTGGGCGATTTCATCGATATGCCGATGCACACCTACTCCTCCGGGATGTCGGCTCGGCTCGGATTCTCCGTGGCCGTCAACATGAAGCCGGACATCTTGATGATCGACGAGGCCTTGTCCACTGGCGACGCCCATTTTCGGGAGAAGGCAAACGCGAAGATGGCTGAGCTGCGAGACAGCGCGCGGGCCATGTTCCTGGTCAGCCACGGCCTGAACAGCATCAAAGAAATGTGCACCGAGGCCATCTGGCTCGACCACGGAACCCTGATGATGCGGGGTGACCCCGAAGAGGTGGCGGACGCCTACATCAAGTTCGCCAAGGTCAAGAAAGAGGGCTCGGCCGTCGAGGACATGTGAGCCCTCGACCCTCAGCCCGCCTCGAGACGCCGGCGGAGGAAATCAGCAAGATCCCCTGACTCGCCGTCCCGGCCGCCCCTGCCGATCACCATCGGCGGTGGGCTCGGCTTGAGCTTGACGCCGGTGAGCCGCTCTCGGAGCCCGCCCGGCACCGTCAGGATGTAGTACGAGCCGTCCTCCCCGACTGCCAGGCTCTGGTTCTTCCGGATGTACCAGCCGGTCTTGTCGGTTTTGACGTTCTGCCCGGTATAGAGGGTGGCGCGCAACGGGTGCGGCTGGATCCTCCGAGCTTTCGCGTCGGCAACAAATCGATCGATAAGTGCCTGAGCCTGCTTGGACTCGGCGCGCTCGGCGCCCGCAGCCAGCTCGGCCCGGCGGGCTGCCTCTTCGGCTCGAGACATGAATTGAGCCTAGCGCCCGGGCCCGAAGCTAGACTGCTCCCCGACCCCATGACCGACCTGCCCCCGCCCCAGCGGTGAACTTCGCCCGGAGCCTTGGCCAGCTTTGGCGGCACCGCTACTTCCGCCGGCTGCTGGCGGTCCGGATTGCCACCCAGTCCTGTGACGGCGTACTGCAGATCGCGCTCGCCTCGTACGTTCTGTTCTCGCCCGAGCGGCAGCCCGACGCGGCCTCGGTTGCGGCGGTTCTGGCCATCACCCTGCTGCCGTTCTCGATTTTGGGACCGTTCGTGGGGGTCGTGCTTGACCGCTGGTCGCGGCGGCAGATCCTTGTGGTCGCCGACCTGCTGCGGGCGATCTTGGCGCTCGCTCTGGCCGCCCTGGTGGCAACTGGACTGCGCACGACCGGAATCGAGTACGCCTTCTACACCGTGGTGCTGGTCGCCATGAGTCTCAACCGATTTCTGCTCGCTGCCCTATCGGCGTCCTTACCGCACACCATCGACCCCGGCGAGTACATGGTGGCCAACTCAGTGGTGCCGACAGTCGGGCCGGCCGGAGTGATCGTCGGCGCTGGCGTCGCGACGGGGTTGCGTCTCGGGTTGGGCGCGATCATCTCGGACTACTACGCGAATGCGATTTTGTTCGTCGTTGCCGCTGCCGGTTTCGTGCTCAGCGCGGGGCTCGCGCTACGGATTCCGCGACGGGCACTTGGGCCCGACGATGTCCCTGCGACCCACGTCCAAGATGTCGTCGCTGGTCTCGTCGCAGCACTGCGCCACCTGGCGGAGCGTCGCGCGGCCGCACTGGGGCTGATCACCATCGGCGCCCATCGAGTGATCTACGGCATCGTCACGGTCGCCACGATCCTGGTCTATCGCAACTACTTCCACCGGATTGATCAAGTGGAGGCGGCGATCGCCGATCTCGGGCTGATCGTCGCGATCACCGGTGCCGGGTTCGTGCTCGCCGCCGCGCTGACACCGCCGATGACGGCTCGGGTCGGCGTGCGGGCCTGGATCATCGCCTGCCTCGCCGCCTCCGCAGTGCTCCAGATCGTGCCCGGGGCGATCTACGCCAAGGTGCCACTCGGGATCGCCGCGTTCCTGCTCGGGCTCACTGCGCAGAACATCAAGATCTGTGTGGATACCTTGGTCCAAGCCCATGTCGACGATCGCATGAAGGGGCGGGTTTTCGTGATCTACGACGTGATCTTCAACGTCGCTCTGGTGATCGCCGGCCTCATCGGCGTCCTGATCTTGCCGACTAATGGCAAGTCCGTCTTGATCTTGATGATCTTGGCCACCGGCTATCTGACGATCGCCGCAGCCTTCACCTGGGCCAGTCGGAGCTTGGAGATGAACAAGGGAACCGAATCGTTGGTTGCCGTCCGCTAGGACTGGGACGCCCACCAGGCGAGCAGCTCGGACCGGGCACGGTCTTCACCGAGCGGTCCTTCCTCCATCCGGCGGTCCAGGAGAAACTTGTACGCACGACCGACGTCCGGGCCAGGCGGGATGCCGAGGATCGCCATGATCTGATCGCCGTTGAGGTCGGGGCGGATCGCCTTCAGCTCCTCCTGCTCGGCGAGTTCGCCGATCCGTCGCTCCAGATGGTCGTATGCGGCCCGGAGCCGCCTGGCCTTGGCCGTATTGCGAGTTGTGCAATCGGCCCGAGTGAGAATGTGCAGCCGCTCCAGTTGATCACCGGCATCCCGGACGTAGCGCCGGACGGCCGCGTCGGTCCACGGAGCGTCACCCTCCAATCCGGCGCTGTAGCCGTGGAACCGCAGGTGCAAGAAGATCAGCTCGGCGACCGCCTCAACCTCGTCCTTGCTGAACCGCAGCTCGCTCAGCCGCTTGCGGGCCAGCTTGGCACCGACCACGTCATGATGGTGGAACGTCACCTTGCCGCCCGGCTCGAACCGGCGGGTCTCGGGTTTGCCGATGTCGTGCAGCAACGCGGCCAGCCGGAGGATCGGGTCCGGCCGGGACGGCAGCCGGGTTTCCATCTGCATCGCCTGCTCCAGCACGGTCAGGCTGTGCTGGTAAACGTCCTTGTGCCGGTGATGCTCGTCGCGTTCCAGCCGCAGCGTCGGCAACTCCGGCAGCACGCGGTCCGCCAGACCCGTGCCAACCAGCAGATCCAGCCCGATCCGCGGATCATCCGAGCACAACAGCCGCGTCAGCTCGTCCCGGACACGCTCGCTGGAGATGATCGACAGCCGATCCGCCATGGCCGACATTGCGGCCACCACGTCGGGCGCCGGCCGAAACCGCAGCTGCGCCGCAAATCGCGCCGCCCGCATCATTCGCAGCGGGTCGTCGCTGAACGAGACCTCAGGCCCGGACGGCGTCCGCAGCACGGCCGATGCAAGGTCGGCGAGGCCGCCGTACGGATCCACAAACTGCTTGTCCGGCAGGGACACCGCCATCGCATTCACCGTGAAGTCGCGCCGAGCCAGGTCCCCTTCCACGGTGTCCCCGAAGACCACCTCCGGCTTGCGGCTCTGATTGACATAGGCATCCGACCGAAAGGTGGTGACCTCGATCACCCAGGCTCCGCCCGCATCGGTCACCTTACAGCCGACGGTGCCGTACTCCTTGCCGATGGTCCACACCGCACGGGAGAACTTGCGCAGCAGCGCCTCGATGGCATCCGGCCGCGCGGACGTCGTGAAGTCGAGGTCGTGGCCGAGCCTTCCGAGCAAGGCGTCCCGAACGCTGCCGCCCACCAGATATAGCGAGTGTCCCGCCGCGGCGAACAGGGCAGCCAGCCGGTCGACGACCGGGGCGATTCTCATCAGCTGCTCTACCGCGTTGGCCTGCACCTGGCTTAAGGCAGGTGTTGACACGCTCGCCTACCCTACCGGCGTCTATAGGATGGCCCGGTGGAGGGTGGAGGCCGGACGCTACGTGTGCTCACGGCAACAATCCTCCTTACCGCAGGGTTGTTGCTGGCGGAGACCGTACGGCCGCAGTCGGCTGAGGCTGCTGAGCCCGAGGCCTTCGTCGCTATTGAGATGACCTCGATCAGTCCGGCGCTGCCTACCGCGAAG
>Ga0126312_10002928_pt1 | contig 11492 bp, 3 predicted proteins | sample Plot104A_FD_92537 | JGI IMG/M metagenome (GOLD analysis project Ga0126312, IMG submission 92537) | Serpentine soil microbial communities from UC McLaughlin Reserve, CA, USA - Plot104A | ecosystem: Environmental > Terrestrial > Soil > Grasslands | place: USA: UC McLaughlin Reserve, Lake County... | reverse complement strand
CCACTCCGCCGGCGGGGCGGGCGGGATCTGATACCGCGGTCCAGCAGGCCGTCCCGGTCCCGCCCGCCCCGCCGGCCCAGCCCGCGGCCGCCGCGCCGCCGGAGCCCGACACCGCCCGCATCACGCTGCGGCACCCCGACCGCGAGGCGGACAACGAGGGCACGCTCGGCCTCTCCGTCGAGCCCGGCCAGCGCGACCGCGTGATGGCGCTCGTGCGCAACCAGGGCTCGATCGTCGACAACTACCAGCTGCGCGTCGAGGGCATGCCCGACAGCTGGTACTCGATCTACCCGGACACGGTCTACCTCGTCCCGTTCGGCACCGGCGGCACCTACGAGCAGGAGGTGGAGATCCACATCCACCCGCCGCGCGCGCCCGAGGCGGTCGCGAAGCTCTGGGACCTCCAGGTCGTCGCGCACTCCAAGGCGCAGGGCCGTACGGCCGCCACCGCGCCGATGGGGCTGGTGATCGAGCCCTACACCGAGACCGCCACGACGCTGCGCCCGCAGCGCGGCAAGGGCCGCCGCAAGGCGCACTACGACGTCGCCGTCCAGAACAAGGCCAATGCGCCCGTGCTGGTCGCGCTCGAGGGCGAGGACCAGGACGACGAGCTGGACTTCGGCTTCAACCGCCCCCCGCACGAGATCCCGCCCGGCAAGACGGTCGAGAGCGGCATGCAGGTGCGCCCGCCCAAGCAGATCTGGCTCGGCCGCCCGACCGAGCACCGCTTCACGATCAAGACGCTGACCGGCGAGGAGGCCGAGGAGCGGCTGGCCGCCGAGCCGACGGCGGCCACCGAGCTCGAGGGCGCCCAGACGACGGGCATCACCAAGAAGGGCCTGTTCGGACGCCGCCGACCGAGCGGGGGCAACATCCCGGGCGTCTACGGCCCGCGCGTCTACAAGCCGCAGGTCTACAAGCCGGGCATGCAGATCGGCCCCAGCGGCATCAGCTTCCAGAAGCCCTCCTTCAGCGGCCCCCAGGTCAGCGGCCCGCAGATGAAGGGCATGAACCTCGACGCCGGCAAGCTCAAGATGCCCGGCAAGGGCGGCGCCACGTCGGCGCCGAGCGGGCCGCTGCTCCCGTCGCAAGGCGTCTTCAAGCAGAAGGCCTGGCTGCCGTGGTGGATGGTGCCGGTCGCGATCGCGCTCGCGGCGCTCGCCGTGCTGCTCTACATGCTGCTGCCCAAGAACGCCGCCGTGCCGGACCTGGTCGGCGCCAAGTCGACGTTCGAGGCCGAGAAGAAGCTCACCGAGGCGGGCTTCAAGCTCGCCGCCGCCCCGAAGGAGAAGGTCGACCCCAAGGCGCCGGCCGGCTCCGTGATCGGCCAGACGCCCGCCGCGGGCGACGAGGCCGAGGAGGGCGAGCAGGTGGCGGTGGAGATCGCCGTCGGCGACGGCAAGATCACCGTGCCCAAGGTCGTCGGCATGAACCTCTCCGACGCCGAGAAGGCACTGCGTGACAAGGGCCTGACGATCGGCAAGACGGCGCCCACGCCGCCCGATCCCGAGGGCACGATCGAAAGCCAGATCCCGGCCGAGAACGAGATCGTCAAGGAGGGCGCGCCGGTCGACATCTTCTTCGCCGACCCGAACGGCAAGGGCAAGGGCAAGGACCCGAAGGCCGCGGGCGGCGCGGCCGCCGGCGGCGCAGGCGGCGGTGGCGGCGGTGGTGGCGGTGGCGAGAAGGACATCGTCATCCCGGCGATCGCCGGCGCCAAGGTCGACGACTTCGCCGCCAAGCTCGCCGACGACGAGCTGGTCCCGGTCACCAAGCGGGTCTTCGACGCCTCGCCGACCGGCACCCTGTTCGCGACCGAGCCGCCCGGCGGCACCAAGGCCGCGGCCGGCGACAAGGTGACCCTGCTGATCTCCGCAGGCTTCCCGCAGCTCGCGTTCGACGACGACAAGAACATCCAGCTCGTCAACGGGGCCAACGGCAAGAAGCTCGACCCGATCGCCAAGAGCCCCGCGGTCGAGAAGGACCCGACGTACAGCCCCGACGCCACGCGCGTCGCCTACGTCGGCGGCGACCGCGTGATGCTCAAGGACCTGGAGAAGCCGGACGCGCCCGCGATCGCGCTGACCTCCGCCGACGACAAGTTCCGCGACCTCGCCTGGGCGCCGACGGCCGACGTGAACGTCCTCGCGATGGCGCGCGTGAAGAGCCCGACCGACAGCGACCTGTGCCTCGGCCAGATCACGGGCGACGGGATGACGCCGCGCTGCCTGGCCGAGCCGAAGTTCTCCATCGGCCGCTCGATCCACTGGGCGCCCGACGGCAAGACGATCCTCGCGTTCGGCGTCGTCAAGCCCGGCGAGTTCGGCATCTTCCGCTGGCGCTCGAAGAAGGCCTTCTCGCCCGACCCGAACGACTGGGGCAAGGGCCGGATGGTCTCGGACACCTCGAAGACCAACGAGGGCATGCTCGACGCGGCCTTCTCGCCCGACGGCAAGCAGATGGCCTTCGTCTCCAACCAGGGCGGCGGACCGTTCCAGCTCTACCTCGGCAAGGCCAACGACTTCCTGCTCACGAGCGCGAAGCCCACCACGGTCCGCGCGTGCAAGGTCGCGTGGCGCAGCGACGGCCAGGCGCTCGTGGTCGTCCAGGCCGACGAAGGCTGCGGCGAGGAGGTCGGCGCCCTGGTCCGGATGTCGGTCAAGAACCCGAAGGAAGACCAGAACGAGGTCGGCTTCAACGGCGACAACCCGGTCTTCCAGCCGCTCACGCTCGGGCAGTAGCGATGCTCTGCCCGGGCTGCCGGCGACAGCTCGACCGGGGAGGGGGCTTCTGCCTCAACTGCGGCATGCCCCGCCCGGGGCACGCCGCGCCGCTGGAGCTGGTGCTGGGCGACCGGACGCGGGTGCCGGTCGTCTCGGAGATGACGATCGGCCGGGGGCCGGGCTCCACCGTGGTGCTCGAGGACCCGACCGTCTCGCGCCTGCACGCGCGCATCTCGGGCAACGGGGGCGACACGGCGACGATCGAGGACGCCGGATCCAGCCACGGCACGTGGGTCGACGGCGCGCGGATCGACCGCCCGATGCAGCTGCGCGACGGGATCCGGCTGCGGCTCGGCGACCAGGAGATGCGGATCGAGCGTCGCAGGGACGACACGGAGGCGGGCCGCACCATCGTCGTGCGCCCGGGCGCGAGCCTGATCGTCCCGGCCATGGGGCAACCCGACGTTACGAGCCAGGCCACCCAGTTCGGCATGCGCCCGCGGATCCGCTCGGGCTACGCGCTCAAGCGACTGGAGGCTGACGAGGGCCGCAAGCGCTGGGTGCTGAAGGACCTCAACACCAACACCTACCTGCGGCTCTCCGACAACGACGCGAAGATCTTCGAGCAGCTCGACGGCTCGCGCTCGCTGGTGGACCTGATCGGGTTCGCCGAGCAGCGCTTCGGGCCGGCGGGGCCGGCGCGGCTCGCGCGGCTGCTCGCCGACCTCGGCGAGCGCGGCTTCCTGGCGGGCGTCGCGCGCGCCACCCCGGCGGGCGACGCGCCCGCGCCGGAGGGCTTCTGGCGCAAGCTGTTCCGCCCGCGCGTGAAGACGTTCGACGGCATCGGGCCGTTCTACGAGCGGCTCTACCGGCGCGCAGGCTGGCTGCTGTTCACCAAGCCGGCCCTGATCGCGCTGGCCGTCCTGGCGGTCGTCGGGCTCGGCATCTTCGGCTATCTGATCGGCGCCCGCTACGGCACGCCGTTCGTGGTCGCGTCGAAGATCGGGCTCGGCGGCCTCGTGTTCCTGGTTGGGCGCTTCATCGTCGTGGCGATCCACGAGACCGCGCACGCGCTCGCGATGGCGTCGTTCGGGCGCAAGGTCGATCGTGCGGGGTTCAAGCTGCTGTTCATCTTCCCGTACGCGTTCGTCGATACCTCCGAGGCATGGTTCGAGCCGCGCCGCCGCCGGATCGCGATCTCCGCCGCGGGCCCGGTGTCGGACTTCTCGATCGGGGCCGTGTTCTCCCTGTGCTGCCTGCTGCTGCCCGATGGCACCGTCCGCGACATCTTCTTCAACCTCGCCTTCGCGGCCTACGTCGGTGCGTTCTTCAACCTCAACCCGTTCATCGACCGCGACGGCTACCAGATCCTCGTCGACGTGCTCAAGGAGCCGGGCCTGCGGCGGCGCGCGAAGGCGCAGTTCGCGCGCAAGCTCTCCGGCAAGGGCGACGACGCCGGCGACTCCCCCGTGCTGTTCCGCTACTCGGTCTTCGGCCTCGGGTGGTCGCTGCTGGCGGGGCTCTTCGCGATCGGGATGACGCTGCGCTACAAGCCGATCATGGACGACTTCGCCCCCGACTACGTGGTCTGGTCCGTGCTGATCACGCTCTGGGTCGTGTGCTTCATCCCGGTGCTGATCGTGCTCGTCAAGCCGCTCTGGGAGCGGATGCGAGGAGACTGAGGTGGCGAGCTCCGAAGCCGACATCGCCGCCCAGCTGATCGAGCGCCTGCTCGGCGACCCGGCGTTCCGGACCGAGTTCCGGCGCGATCCGGCCGCCGCCTGCCGCAAGGCCGGGCTCGACGAGCTCGCCGACGAGATGGCGATCGGCGCCGGCAAGGCGATGATGACGCTCGACCAGCGCGAGTCGAAGTCGAGCCTGGCCGGCGTGATGATGGCGGCCGCCATGGAGGGCGTCGGCATCTACCAGTTCGGCGAGCACATCCTGCCCCACCTCGACGACGTGCCGAGCGCCGTCGGCGACGTGCTCAGCCGCGTGTCCCTTCCGGCGGTCGATCTCAAGGGCGCGCTCGCGGGCGGGGCGGACGCGCCCGCCGCCGCGCCGCCCGCCGAGGCGGCCGGCGCCGGGTCCAACGGCGCGGCCGAGGCCGGCGCGCCCGGCGGAGGCGGCGGTGGCGCAGCGGCCGCGGCCGAGCCGCCGCCTGAGGCCGCCCCGCCCGAGGAGGCCGCCGCGGCGGGCAAGGAGGCGGCGGCGGCCAAGGAGGCCACGCTGCCGCCCGAGCAGGCCGCGGCCGGCAAGGCGGCGGCCAAGATCGCGGCGGCCGAGTCGCCCGAGGCAAAGCGCGAGGCGGAGATCGACGACGCGGTCGAGAAGATCAAGGAGGAGGCCGAGGACCTCCCCTCGGCCAACGACCTGCCCGACTCGGGGGTCGCGCCGAAGCCGATCGAGGAGGTCGGCGACACCGGGCACGACCACGCCGGCCACGACCACGGGGACGAGGCCGCGCCTGCGGCGGCCGCGCAGCCGGCGGCGGCCGCGCCGGTCGCGCCGCCCGAGGCGGCGGCCGCGCAACCCGCGGCGGCGGTGGATGCGGCGTCCGGCTCCGGCGGCGGCGGGGCCGCGGCGGAGGCGCTGCTGCAGAACAAGAACCTCGTGCTCGACGCCGACGCGCAGAAGGACATCCGCGACGGCGCCGTCGACCCGCGCATGATCGCGCTGCTCGGCAAGCTCACCGAGAAGCACAAGATCGAGCTCTCGGTGATCAAGACCGGCCACGGCCAGTTCACGTCGGGCGGCTCGGTCTCGAACCACTTCGTCGGGCGCGGCATGGACATCGCGCGCGTCGACGGCGAGATCGTCAGCCCGGGCAGCCCCGCCGCGCGCGAGCTCGCGACCGAGATCGCCGAGATGACCGGCGACCTGCGCCCGACCGAGGTCGGCACGCCATGGGCGATCGGCGCGTCGGGCTTCTTCACCGACGGCGGCCACCAGGACCACCTGCACGTCGCCTTCGACGGCGAGCCGCCGGCGGACTTCAAGGCCCCCGCCCCGTCCGCGCCGGGCGCCCCGGCCGCCGCCGCGGGCGCGCCGGTCGCCTCCGCCGCGGCCGTTCCGGGCCAGCCGGCCGGCGCAGCCGCCGCGCTCGCCGAGCCGAAGGCCAAGAAGAGCGACTCGATGTCGTTCCGCGCGATCACCGCCGAGGACGCCGCCGCGAAGCCGAAGAAGAGCGACTCGATCGCCTTCATGGAGGCCGTCAAGCCGCAGCCGCCGGCCCAGCCCGTCGCCGCGGCCGCCGCCGTGGACCCGACGGCCGCCGCCGGGACCGGCGTCCCCGCCGACCTCTCCGGCGTCCCCGACGCCTACCCCGGCGACGACGCGTCGCAGCCCGAGATCGCCGCCTGGATGGCCAAGCAGGCGCAGGACCGGGGCCTGCCGCCCGAGCTGCCGCTGATGGCCTCGCTCGTCGAGTCCGGGATGAAGAACCTCAACTTCGGCGACGCGGACTCCGTCGGCTTCTTCCAGATGCGCGTGGGGATCTGGAACCAGGGTGACTACGCGGGCTTCCCGGAGGATCCCAAGCTGCAGGTCAAGTGGTTCCTCGACAACGCCGAGACGGTCAAGAAGGCGAGGATCGCCGCCGGCAAGCCGATCGACGACCCGAATTCGTTCGGCGAGTGGATCGCCGACGTCGAGCGCCCGGCCGAGCAGTACCGCGGCCGCTACCAGCTCAAGCTCGAGGAGGCCCAGGGCCTGCTCGAGAAGGCGCCGCAGGGCAACGCGGCGACGCCGGCCGCGGCCGTGGCGCCCGCCGCCGTGGAGCCCTCCGGCAACGGCGCGGCGCCGGTCGACCAAGCCCAGGGCGGCCGCTCGCAGAAGGTCGACGCCTCGCAGTTCGGCGGCGAGGGCTCGGGCGGCACGCCGTCGCCGGAGACGCTCGCGCTGCTCAAGAACAAGAACATCACCTTCGACGACGTCGGGGTGAAGGACCTCGAGGCGGGCAAGATCGACCCGCGCGTCGTGGCCGTGCTGACGAAGCTCAGCGAGGACCACAAGCTCACGATCTCCTGCATGTGCTCCGACCACTCGAAGTTCACCTCGGGCGGGTCGGTCTCCAACCACTTCCACGGCCGCGGGGTGGACATCGCCTCCGTCGACGGCGAGATCGTCAACCCCGGCTCGGTCGCCGCGCGCGAGCTGGCGACCGAGATGCAGGAGATCGCCAAGGACTACCGGCCGGACGAGATCGGCTCGCCGTGGGCGATCTCCGGGCCCGGCTACTTCACCGACGCGGGCCACCAGGACCACGTCCACCTCGGCTTCAAGACCGAGATCGACCCGAGCTGGAAGCCGCCCGCCGACGTCGCGGCCTCCGGCGCGACGCCCGCGGCCGCGGCGCCCGCCGGCGCGCCGGCCGCGGTCCCCGCCGTGGCGGGCGCGCCGGCCGCAGCTGCCGCCGCCGTGCCGGGGCAGCCCGCCACGCCGGGTGAGGTCATCGGCGCGCCCAAGCCGAAGGCGAGCGACTCGATCAGCTTCAAGGCGGTCACCGCCAAGGACGCGGCCGACGCCGCGCCGAAGAAGACCGACTCGCTGCAGTTCATGGCGGTCCAGCCGCCGGCGGGGCCGGCCAACTTCGTCGCCGCCCCGGGGGCCGTGCCGGCCGCCGTCGCCGACGCGGCGGCGGCGACCGCAGCCGGCGGCGGCGGGTCCGGCCTCGGCGCGTCGGCCCTGGAGCTCGCCAAGAAGGAGCTCGCCGCGGGCGTCAAGGAGGAGGGCACCAACACCGGCGCCAAGGTCGACGAGTACCTCGCCTCGGCAGGCGTCGGGCCGGGCAACCCATGGTGCGCGAGCTTCGTCACGTGGGCGATGGAGAAGTCCGGCCACAAGATGCCGGGCAGCGGCTGGGCCGCCGTCCAGACCTGGGTGCGCAGCGCCGAGGCGGGCCAGAACAACCTCGAGGTCGTCAGCGCCGCGGACGCCCGCCCCGGCGACATCGTCGCCTACGACTGGGGCGGCCAGGAGGACTTCGCCTCCGACGGCCACATCGGCTTCCTCGCGAGCAACGTCCAGGACAGCAAGTTCACCGCCGTCGAGGGCAACTACCGCGACGCCGTCCTCAGCGTCCCGCGCCAGACGACGGGCGCCAACGTGAAGTTCATCCGCATCAAGGGCGAGGCCGGCGCGGCCGCCGCGTCGCCGCCGCTCCCGCCCGCTGCCGCGCCCGCCTCCGGCGCGGCCGTGATGGGCGCGCTCGACGACGGCAGCGCGCAGGCGAAGGCCGAGGCGGCCGCCGGGACCGCGCCCCCGGCCGCGGCTCCGCCCGCCGCCGCTCCGCCCGCCGCGGCCCCGCCCGCGGTCGCCCCGCCCGAGATCGCCGCCGCCGCCGCGGCCGCTCCCGCCGACCCGGCCGCCGCGGAGAAGGCGCAGGCCGCCGCCGAGGGCGCCGCGTCGAAGTCGAAGAAGCACGGCACGCTGGAGTTCATGGCGGTCGACGCCAAGGAGGCCGCCGCCCGCGAGAAGCACATGACCGTGCAGTTCATGAAGGCGGTCGAGGCCAAGCCGGCCGGCGAGGGGCCGGTCGCCGCCGCGGCCGCGGCGGGCTCGGTCGCCCCGCCGGAGGTCGCCGCCGCGGCGGGCGGCCCGGACGCACCGAGCGCCGCCGAGGACGCCGCGGCCAACCAGGCCGTCGGCGCGCCGGTGCCCGAGGGCGAGCTCGCGCTGCAGAACGTCGGGGCGATCGGGACCTACCCCGGCGACGACGCCACGCAGGCCCAGCTCGCGCAGTGGCTGGCCTCGGAGGCCCACAAAGCCGGCCTGCCCCCCGAGCTGCCGGTGATGGCCTCGCTCGTCGAGTCGGGCGTCAAGAACCTCAAGGGCGGCGACGCCGACTCCGCCGGCTTCTTCCAGATGCGCGTCGGCATCTGGGACAACGGCCCCTACAAGGGCTTCCGCATGAACCCGCAGCTGCAGGCGAAGTGGTTCATCGACAACGCGCTCGCCGTCAAGAAGGCGCGCCTGGCCGCCGGCAAGTCGGTCACGGACCCCGGCTCATTCGGCGAGTGGATCGCCGACATCGAGCGCCCGGCGGCGCAGTACCGCTACAAGTACCAGCTGCGCCTCACCGAGGCGCGCAAGCTGATCGGCGGCCGCTGAGCCCACGCCGCGGCGCCGGCACCCGGCGCCGCGGGTCCGCGACGGCGGGCAGATGCCCGCCGTCGCGCGGTGATCGCCTAGCCCTCGCCGGAGCCGCCGACGCCGCCGCCGCCGCCACCACCGCCGCCGCCGCTCGGAGGCGCCGCCGTGGCCGCGGGCGGGGCGGCCGTCGCGACGGGCGCCGGGTTCGTGTTCGTGCTCGGAGCCGTGGTCGCCGACGGGGCCGGATTCGCGGACGGCGTCGTGCTGCCGCCGCTGGTGCTGCCGCCGGACGAGGCGGGCTCCTTCTTCTGCGTCTTCTTCTTCTTGGGCTCGGACTTGAGCGCCGGCAGCGCCGCCGACCCGGTCAGGCCGGTGCTGACGGACACGGAGGCGAGCTCGACCGGCTTGGTGCCCTCGGCGCTGCTCGCCTTCGCGGTCCCGCCCCCGTCCGAGCCGCCGCCGCCGGCGCCGGCGACGACGAACGCGACGGCGAACGCGGCGACCGCCGCGGCGACGATGATCCCGATCTGACGTGGCTGCATGATGCGCTGTCTCTCTGTTCTGTGTGCTGTGGCTAGGACGGCACGTCGTATCCGGCGGCCTTCAGCCCGTCGAGCGCGTTCGCCACGGCCTTGCGGCCGTCCGCGATCTCGCCCCTGGCCTTGCTGAACGCCGACTTGCTCTTCTTGGACGCCGCCGACGCGGCGTCGTCGTAGCCGCCGCCGGTCTGCCGCAGCGCCTTGACCAGCAGCCCGTTGACGCCGCGGTCGGCCGGGCTCACGTCCGTGCGGGCGAGCGTCCGGCCGGCGCCGTGGTAGGCCTTGGCCAGGGACTTCGCCGCCGCGGCCTGCGCGGCCGGGGTCTTCGCCGACTTGAGCTTCGCCTGACCCGCCTTGTCGGCCTTGTTCAGCGCCCCGAGCGCCTTGCTGACCGCGCCGGCGTAGGCCTTGCTCGGGCCGACGGGCAGCGGCTCGCCCGAGCTCAGCTCGAGCGTGTTGGCGATCTGGTCGCACGTGGAGGCGAACGAGTCGGCGTCGGCCGCCGGCGCCAGGCACGCGACCGTCGCCACGCCCGCCGAGGTCGGCGCCGTGTAGACCGTGACCGCCCGGTCGAACCCGTTGAGCTTCAGCGCGTCGTAGCGGTAGGCCTGCACGTCGCCGCCGCCGATCTGGACCGCGCCGTTGGGCTTCGGCACGTCGCCGACGGCCTGCAGGAACGGCTGCGCGAGCAACGTCGAGTTGTCGGCGGCCTTCTTCACGTTGCCGACGACGACCGCCAGGCCGCCGTCCTTGCCGTTGGGCGCCGCGGCCTTCGGGTCCGAGATCGAGAGGCCGGGCACGTCGGGCGCCGTGCCGAGCTCGCTCCAGCCCGACGGCACCTTCACGGAGGCGTCCGCGGAGGCGGCCGTGCCCGTCAGCGCGCCGGTGTCGGCGGCCTGCTCCTTCTCGCTGCCGCCACCGCCGGACCCGCCGACGAGGAAGCCGAGCAGGATCGCGATCGCGGCGCCGGCGGCGAGCGCGATCGGGAACGCCTTGCTCTTGCGCTGCTCGCCGTCGCGGACGGGCGCCGGATCGGGCTTGGCCTCCCGCGGCTTGCGCTCCTTCTTCGGCTTGGCCTCCTTCTTGGGCTTCGCCTCCGGCTTCTGCCGCAGCGACTCCGGCATGACCGTCGCGTTCGGGTCGTACTCGTACGCGGGCTCCGGCTCGGGCGCCGGCGCCGTCGGCGGCTCGGGCGCGGGCGGGGCCTGCGACGCCGCGACCGGCTCCGGGGTGGGCGGCGGCGGGGGCGGCGCGACGGGCTCAGCGTCAGGCGCGGACACGGGCGCCGGCGGCTCGGGGGCCTGCGGCACGCCCTGCAGCGCGTCGGTGCCCGGGTCCTCCGCTGGCGGGCGCGGCGGCGGCGGGGCGATGTAGGTCTCGAAGCCGGCGTCGGGCGCGGCCTCCTCGGCCTGCGGCGCGGGCTCGGGGGCGACGTCGGGGGCGACGAGCTCGGGCTCGGGCGCGGCCTCCGGGGCGGCGGGCGCCGCCGGCGGCGCCTCGGCGGGCGGCGGCACGAGCGCGTCGGTCGGCGGGGCGGGCGCCGGCGCGCCGAACGTCAGGAAGCCGGTCTCCTCGCGGGGCGCCTCGGGCTCGGGGGCCGGCGCCTCGGCGGGCGCGGCGGAGGCCTCGGCGGGGGCGGGCGGCGCCTCGGGCGCGGGCTGCTCCTGCATCGGCCCCGCCGGGAGGTCCTGCGGCGGCGGCGTGTACGGCGCCGGCGCGGCGGAGCCGTCGGTGTCGGCCGCCGGCTGGCCCCAGGCGAAGCTCTGGAACTCGTCGGAGGCGGCGGCGCCGGCGGTCGTGCCCTGGAACGGCGCCGGCGTCAGCGGGTTCGGGCCCTCGGCGGCGCCCGTCTCCCCGCCGAGGCGGGCGGAGCGGCGCCAGCGTGGGCCGAGCAGCCCGATGATGATCTCCTCGAACTCGTCCCAGGCGTCAGAAGCGGACTGCGTGCGCTTGGCCGGGTCCTTGACGAGCATCTTCTCGATCCAGTCCGAGATGCCCTGGTCGATGTTCGGGTCGATCGACTTGACGGCGGGGATCGGCTCGTTGACGTGCCGCAGCAGGATCGCCATCGGCGCGTCGGAGTCGTGGAACGGGACCTTGCCCGTGAACATCTCGAACGCCATGCAGCCGACGGAGT
>Ga0126312_10002927_pt1 | contig 11494 bp, 11 predicted proteins | sample Plot104A_FD_92537 | JGI IMG/M metagenome (GOLD analysis project Ga0126312, IMG submission 92537) | Serpentine soil microbial communities from UC McLaughlin Reserve, CA, USA - Plot104A | ecosystem: Environmental > Terrestrial > Soil > Grasslands | place: USA: UC McLaughlin Reserve, Lake County... | reverse complement strand
GGCATCTTCAAGTCCGCCGATCCGCCCGCCGTCGCCAAGGCGATCGTCGAGGCGACGACGCACTACAACGACGCGAAGATCCTGGCGCAGGTCTCGCGCGGCCTCGGCGATGCGATGTCAGGCCTCTCGACGGCCACGCTGGCGCCGGAAGAGCTGCTCGAGACCCGCGGCTGGTAGTCCCGTGACGATCGGAATCCTCGCCGTCCAAGGCGACTTCCGCGAGCACGCGGCGATGCTGCGACGCCTCGGTGCGGAACCGATCGAGGTGCGCAAGCCGGAGCAGCTCGGCGAGCTCGACGGTCTGGTCATCCCCGGCGGCGAATCGACCGCGATCATGCGGTTGATCCGGATTTACGGGCTCGAGGAAGCTCTCAGGCGCTTCGAGCGGCCGGTGTTCGGAACCTGCGCGGGCATGATTCTGCTCGACCGCGACCACCTCGGGCTCGTCGACGTCCTCGTCCGGCGCAACGCCTACGGACGGCAGGTCGCCAGCTTCGAGACCGATCTCGACCTGGCTGAGGACGGAGGGAAGGTTCGAGGAGTCTTCATCCGCGCGCCGCGGGTGGCAGAAATCGGTCCGGACGTCGAAGTTCTGGCGGAGCTGGACCGGGAGCCGGTGCTCCTTCGCGACGGCCGTTTCCTCGTGGCTTCGTTCCACCCCGAGCTCACGGACGACACGCGCGTCCACGAGCTCTTCCTGCAGCTCGTTCGAGAGGAGCAGCGTGTCGGGGCACAGTAAGTGGAGTTCGATCAAGCACAAGAAGGGCGCCGCGGACGCGCGCCGCGGCAAGCTCTTCTCCAAGCTGTCCCGCGCGCTGATCGTGGCGGCGCGGGAGGGCGGGCCCGATCCGGCCGCCAACCTGGCGCTGCAGAACGCGATCGAGAAGGCGCGCTCGTACTCGATGCCCAAGGACAACATCGAGCGCGCGATTGCGCGTGGGTCCGGCGCCGACACCGACGCGCAGGCGTTCGAGACCGTGGTCTACGAGGGCTACGCCCCGGGCGGCGTCGCGATCCTCGTCGAAGCGCTGACCGACAACCGCAACCGGACCGCCGCCGACGTGCGTCACACCTTTGCCAGGAGCGACGGAAACCTGGGCGAGGCCGGAGCCGTGGCGTGGCTCTTCGAGCGCCGCGGCATCGTGCTCGTGGATGCGGCGGTCGACGAGGACGAGCTGACGCTCGCGGCCGCCGAGGGCGGGGCGGACGACGTCTCGCTCGACGGATCCAGTTACCAGGTCGTTGCGCCGCCGGAGACGCTGATCTCGGTCCGCGAGGCGATCGAGGCGGCGGGGATCGAGGTGCAGTCGGCGGAGCTGACGATGATCCCGAAGACGACGATCGAGCTCGAGGACGAGGGTGCCGCCAAGAAGGTGCTCCGGCTGATCGATGCGCTCGACGAGAACGACGACGTCCAGGACGTGTACGCGAACTTCGACATCCCCGAGCGCGTACTCGAGGCCGTTGCAAGCTAGCGACGAACGCGGAGCGCGCGGCTCGTGGCCGAGAATCGTCCGTCGAGGCTGGCTCGGACCCGGTAGCTGCCGGGCGTCACCTTGAACGCATAGCCGCCGAGCCGACTCGTCTTCACCGAAGAGACCCGGCGCCAGCCCACTCCGGCGCGTCGTTCAAGCACCGCGGGGATGCCGACGACGGCATGGCGGTGGAAGTCGACGACGAAGCCGCCGATCACGCCCTTGCGCCGGGCGCGCACGGTCACGAGCGAAGGCGGCAGGTTGCCTTCGAGGCGGACCCGCGACAGCGCGAGCAGCGCCTGGCCGCGATTCCAGCTCGAGGCGAGGATCGAACCCTTTACGTAGAAGGAGTCGTTCTCCGGACGTTCGACCAAGAATCGGATCCAGGCGTGCAGCTGCGGCGCGATCGGGAACGCGACGACGAGCTCGGACGGTGCGGAACGGCGCTCGACCTGGAGGACGAAGAAGCCCGGGATTGTCCCGACGACACGCCGCCCGACGACGTGATCGACCGAGATACCCGCCCGCTGGTCTTCAACCCAGTCCCGGGAGAGGTTTGCGAGTGCGATCCGCTCGGTGTTGAGCGGGCGGTCGTCGAAGCCGACCTCCCAGTTCATCGCAGCGTTGTTTCGCAACGCCGGGTTGTCCGGCGGCCAGTAGGGAGGTCCGATCCAGCTTCGCTCGGCGACGCGGGAGTACTCGTCAGGTGAGCCCAGGACGAGATAGAGCCCATCGGGCAGAGCCGGCGACGTGCGCTCCACGCGTACGCGCTCGATCGCCTGCCCAGGCGCAAATTGCGCAACCGAGAGCGCTGTAACGAACCCGGCCGCGAGGGTGAGGAGCGCGGCCCACCGCACGGCGACACACGCTAGCCGATGCGGATGCCGCGCTTGAAGCGCTGCGTGCCGACGCGAAGCTCGGCAGTCCAGCGTCCGCGTGGAAGCGGTCGGCGCAGCGTCGTGCGGATCGTGTTCGGTCCCGCGCGCCAAAGCTTTCGCGCCGACGCGCGGATTCGGCGCCCGCGCAGGAGCGCGAGGCGCGCGAGCGCAGGTTGGTTGATCCGGGCGCGCGCGACGACGGTCCAGACGGCGCCGCGTCGTACGACCCAGATCTTGACGCGCGCGACTTCCAGCGGATGCACGTGCGGCGGAGACGGGGGAGGAGGCGGTGGCGGAGGAGGAGCAGGTGGTGGTGGAGGAGGAGGAGAAGGCGGCGGCCCGGGTGGCGGTGGCGTTCCGGGCGGCGGCGGTGGCGGCGGGACCGAGCCGCTAACCACGATTTGACCGTTCATGACGTGCCCGGGCGCGGTGCATCTGTATGGGAAGGTCCCAGCCGCCGTGAACGTGTGCCTGTAGGACTGGTTCTGGTCAAGGTTGCCGGAGTCGAACTCAGGCGTCGTCGAGGTGGCGGTATGGACGTACGAATCCTTATTCGTCCAGCAGACGGTGGCTCCGACGGTGACCGTGGCCGATGCCGGATCGAAAGCGAAGCTCTCGATGTTGATCAGCGTGTCGCCGGCCTGACAAGGACCTACTTGGGCTTCCGCCTGGGGACCGACGGAGATCGCTGCGCAACCCAGGCACAGCGCCGACAAGACCATCAGAGTTTTCATCGATCGGGACTACGCGGGTCCTGGGTTTCCAGTTTGCGAGGCGAGGGAGGAACGTCCGATCGGGCGCCTAACCTCGGGTCGTGACGGTCCTCGGCATCGACCCAGGCACGGCTGCATGCGGATACGGCGTCATCTCGCAAAAAGGCGGCCGCCTCAAGGCGGTCGACTTCGGCTCGTGGCGCACACGCGCGTCCATGCGCCCGGAGCTGCGGCTGAAGACGATTCACGACACCGTGATCGACCTCATCGATCGCTACGGGCCGGACGCAGTCGCCGTCGAGGAGTCGTTTGTCGGCGCCGACGCCCGCACCGCGCTATCGGTCGGGCAGGCACGCGGCGCGGTGCTCGTGGCGGCCGCGCGCGCCGGAGTCGGGTGCGTCGAGTACGCACCGGCGCACGTCAAGCAGGCCGTCTGCGGGTACGGCCGCGCTGAGAAGGCGCAGATGCAGCGCATGGTGCAGGCCATTCTCAGGCTGGACATTCCGCCGGCCTCCAGCCACGAGGCCGATGCGCTCGCGGTGGCGATCTGCCATGCGATGGCGCCGCCGTTGCTCCAGGCAGTGGGATGATCGCTTCGGTTCGGGGCCGGGTCGTTGCGCGTCGGCCGGACAGCGTCGTGCTCGACGTGAACGGCGTCGGCTATCTGGTCCAGACGACGCAGCGCGCGCAGCGGAAGGCTCAGGGTGGGGAGGAGGTCAGCCTCGACACCTACCTCCACGTCCGCGAAGACGCCTTGCAGCTCTACGGCTTCGCGGAACCCGCGGAGCGCGAACTGTTCGAGCTCTTCCTTTCCGTGTCCGGGGTCGGCCCGAAGGTCGCGATCGCGATCCTCTCGGGATCGACGCCCACTGATCTGCGTCGTGCGATCGCCCTTGCCGACGAGACGCGGTTCGTCGCGATCCCGGGGATCGGCAAGAAGACGGCGCAGCGAATCGTGCTCGAGCTGAAAGAGAAGCTGGGACCGGTCGACCTGGGGGGTGAGTCTCCCGCGCAGGAGCTCGTCGCGCGCGACGCGCTCGTCGAGCTGGGCTACTCCGTCCCGGAGGCCGAGCGTGCATTGGCTGCGGTCGACCCCGAATTGCCGCCCGAGGAGCGGGTCCGACAGGCATTAAAGGCTGCATGAGCGAGCAGTTCCTCGCACCCGTGCTCCAGCCCCAGGACGACGAGGTCGAGCGCTCACTTCGTCCGCGTCGTTTCGACGAGTTCGTGGGCCAGGCGCGAGTGAAGGAACAGCTTGCGATCGCGCTCGAGGCGGCCCGTACGCGCGGTGAGGCGCTCGACCACGTGCTGCTTGTCGGCCCGCCCGGTCTCGGCAAGACCAGCCTCGCCTACATCCTCCGCGAGGAGCTCGGCGTCGGAATCCGAACGGTAGCCGGGCCGGCGCTGGAACGGAAGGGCGACTTGGCGGCGATCCTGACCGCGCTCGAGGCGCGCGACGTCCTGTTCGTAGACGAGATCCATCGCCTGAGCGCGGCCGTCGAGGAGGTGCTGTACCCGGCGCTGGAAGACTTCCGGCTCGACATCATCGTCGGCCAGGGCGTCGCGGCCCGCACGCTGACGCTCGACCTGCCGCCGTTCACGCTCGTCGGAGCGACGACGCGGACCGGACTGCTGACAACGCCGCTCCGCGACCGCTTCGGCATGACGTTCCGGCTCGACTACTACGAGCACGACGAGCTGACGACGATCGTGCGGCGCTCGGCAGGGATCCTCGGCGTCGAGATGCGCGACGATGCGGGAGAAGAGATCGCAAGGCGCGCCCGCGGCACACCGCGGGTTGCGAACCGGATCCTGCGCCGGGTGCGGGACGTGGCGGAGGTGCGGCACGAAGGGATCGTCACTGCGCCTGTCGCCGCCGAGGCGCTCGAGCTGCTTGAGGTCGACGAATGCGGGCTGGAGCGAACCGACCGGGAGCTGCTGCGCGCGATCGTCGAGCGGTTCGACGGCGGCCCAGTCGGACTCTCGACCCTGGCGGTGGCGCTGGGCGAAGCGCCGGACACGGTCGAGGACGTCTACGAGCCCTATTTGCTCCAGCTCGGCTTCATCCAGCGCACGCCGCGAGGCCGCATCGTCACCGAGCGCGGCCGAACGCACATCGGCACGGTCGTCGAGCCTGCCAACGCCGCGAGCCTGTTTTAGACCCAGCGCGCGGGCGGGTGAACGAACCGTGCCCTGTCTTGCCTCGTCCTTAGCGACGGAACTGGAGCTCGTGCCAACTCGGAACCGGCGCTAGCTCGAGCAGCGCGCGATCCCCTCGAGGATCGCGATACCCGAACTCGGCTGCGTCCTCGTCCCAGTCGACGTCCAGGAGGCCGAGCTTCACGCGCTGGTCGAGCCAGGCGCCCCGGAAGACGAGCTTCCGGAGCCAGTAGACGAGCGACTCGCCCTCCACCGCCGCGAGCGCTTCCCAGTGGCGGACGAGATAGCGCCCGAGGCTGCTCTGCGCCTCCTCGATCCGCTGGTCGGCCGTCAGCTCGACGAGATCAGCGGCCTCGTCTTCGTCGAGGTCGTTGCCCTCGACCAGGCCGAGCTTCACGGCGGCCGCGATCACGCGCTCTTCGAAGTCCTCGGCGTTGAACGCGAAGCGGTAGCCGAGGAACTCGACGACGTAGTCGTCTCCGGACTCGTAGTTCACCTCGCTCATCACTCCTCTGAGGATACGCCCGGGGTCTGCCGTCCGCGCCCCTCCGTACCGTCATCACCCCATGTCCGGCAGCTGGCAGATCAGTCCGTGCTCGCAGCGAGAGGCGGTCGCGCTCGCGCGGGAGCTTGGAATCAGCGAGACGACCGCGCGGGTTCTCGTGCGTCGCGGCTACGGCGATCCCGAGGCCGCCGGCCGCTTCCTCGCCGGTGGCGATCCGGGCCACGATCCGTTCGGGCTCGGCGACATGGCGGCCGCGTGCGAACGGATTCATGCCGCCATTGCCAAGAAAGAGCGAATTTGTGTCCACGGGGACTACGACGCCGACGGGATCTGCGCGACCGTGCTCGCAGTGCTCGTTCTGCGCGAGCTCGGAGCCCAGGTCGACTGGCACTTGCCAAGTCGCTTCGAAGAAGGGTACGGCGTCTCGGGCGACACGCTCACGCGGCTCGCCGGCGAGGGCTGTGGTCTAGTGCTCACGGTCGACTGCGGCATTACCGCTGTCGAAGAGGTCGCGGGCGCGAGGGAGCTCGGGCTCGACGTCATCGTCACCGATCACCATCGTCCCGGCGAAGAGCTGCCGGACTGCCCGATCGTCGCGACGCGTCCGTCTCGCTATCCGTTTCCGGAGCTATGCGGCACGGGCGTCGTCTGGAAGCTGGCGCAGGCGCTCGCCGCTGCCGATTCGGACTCGCTGCGCCGCCACCTCGACCTCGTCGCCGTTGCGACGATCTCGGACGTCGTTCCGCTCGTGGACGAGAACCGCTTCCTCGCCCTGGCGGGGCTGAAGGCGCTCGCCCACACGCAGAAGGCCGGGCTTCGAGCCCTGATGCGCTCTGCCGGCGTCGATCCAGCCGCAGTCGACGAGGGCGCGGTCGGCTTTCGGCTCGCTCCGCGCATCAACGCAGCGGGGCGTCTATCCCACCCGGAGGCCGCGCTCGAGCTGCTCCTCACCGATGACGACAAGGTCGCCGCCGAGCTCGCCGGCCGGTTGGAGGAGCTGAACCGCGAGCGCCAGGCGGTCGAGGAGCGAATCTTGCGCCAGGCGGTCGCACAGGTCGACGAGTGGCCGGAGGCCCGGCGTGCGCGCCGTGGTTACGTCCTTGCGGACGAGTCCTGGCACGAAGGTGTGATCGGGATCGTCGCCTCGCGGCTCGTGGAGCGCTTCCACCGCCCGGTCGTGCTCATCGCCGGCACCGACCGTGAGTGGAAGGGATCGGGCCGATCGCTGCCCGCCTTCGACCTTCACGGCGCGCTCGCCGCCTGTAGTGCTCACCTGGCGCGCTTCGGCGGGCACCGGGCCGCCGCGGGCCTCTCGATCGACCGGGCGGAAGTCGAGGCCTTCGCCGAGGCATTTGCGGCACAGGCGGATGCAACTCTCGCCGAGTCCGAGCTCGGCCCCTCGACGACGGTCGACGCGGTCGTCGCCGGCGACGAGTTGACGCTCGAGCTCTGTGTCGAGCTGGCCCGCCTGGCTCCCTTCGGCCTCGGCAACCCCGGCGTGACGTTGCTCTTGCCCTCGAGTGAGCTCGCGGAGGTTGCAACGACGGCCGACGGAAAGCACTTGCGCTTTCGCGTGCGCCATCGCGACCGTCTCGCGGGCAGCGCAATCGGATTCGGTCTCGGCCGGCACGTCGACCGAGCGCGCCGCGAGGTCCGTTACGACGTCCTCTTCCGGCTCCAGGAGAACCGGTGGAACGGGACCGTGGCGCCGCAGCTCGTCGTGCGTGACCTCGTCGAGACGCCTGAGCGCTACGAGAGTCTGCGTGCATGGCTCGCGGATGAGTTCCGCAAGCACGAGGGACGTGCGCCCGAGGCGCAGGCGATCTTCGCCGAGCTGGGGCTCGAGGCCGGCGGCCCGCACCGGCAGCTGCTCGAATCCCCGGCGTTCAGGGCGCTACTCGAAGACGTACCGCTGGCGGACGCGGCCTAGCGAATCGAGCCCTGCAAGGAGGCGGGTGATCGCGAGCAGCTTGCGCTTGTGACGACGGCGGAAATGCATGGACCAGCCGTTTTCGGGCTCAGGAGGTCACCTCCTTCCACCGAAGTACACTGATTGATATGGCGCTTCTCAAGGCTCCGGAACGACATCAAGACCTGATCGACGAGCTGATCGCCGAGGTTGCCGAGTACAACCCCGACGTCGACCGAGAGCTGCTCGCCCGCGCGTTCCGGTTCGCGGCGAAGGCGCATGAAGGCCAGCAGCGGCGTTCCGGCGAAGAGTTCATCCACCATCCGTACTCGGTCGCGCGGATCTGCACCGAGCTCCAGCTGGACGACGCGACGATCGCGGCGGCCCTCCTCCACGACGTCGTCGAGGACACGGAAGTGACTCTCGACGAGATCACCGCCGAGTTCGGGGAGGAGGTTGCGCAGCTCGTCGACGGCGTCACGAAGCTGACCCGAGTCCATTTCCAGAGCCGCGAGCAAGCCGAGGCCGAGAACTACCGGAAGATGATCCTGGCGATGGCCCGGGACCCGGGCGTGATCCTGATCAAGCTCGCCGACCGCCTCCACAACCTCCGGACGATCGAGTACCTCGGCAAGCAGAAGCAGGTGCAGAAGGCGCGCGAGGCGCTCGAGGTGTACGCGCCGCTGGCGCACCGCCTCGGTATCCACACGATTAAGTGGCAGCTCGAGGATCTCGCCTTCGAGGCGCTCCACCCCCGGAAGTACACCGAGATCAAGGCGATGGTCAACGAGCGCCGCGCTGACCGCGAAGAACTCGTGGGCGAAGCCGCCTTCGTGCTCCAGCGCGAGCTCGACAAGGTGGATATCCCGGCCGAGATCTCGGGCCGGGCGAAGCACTTCTACTCCATCTACGACAAGATGGCCAAGAAAGGCAAGGAGTTCAACGAGATTTACGATCTCACGGCGATGCGCGTGATCGCCGAGCGCACCGGTGACGAGGGAACCCGGGACTGCTACGGCGCGCTCGGCCTGATCCACTCGCTGTGGAAGCCGATGCCGGGCCGCTTCAAGGACTACGTCGCGATGCCGAAGCTGAACGGCTATCGCGCGCTGCACACGACGGTGATCGGTCCGCAGGGCCGGCCGCTCGAGATCCAGGTCCGCACGAGCGATATGCACGAGACCGCGGAGCTCGGCGTTGCCGCCCACTGGCTCTACAAGCGCGGTGGCAAGGGGCGGGCGCCGGACGAGCAATGGATCGCCCGCGTCCGGCAGATGATGGAGTGGCAGGACGAGGCAGACCCGCGCGAGTTCAAGCGGCAGATGCTCGGCGATCTCTTCACCGACGAGGTCTACGTCTTCACGCCCAAGGGTGAGGTGAAGACGCTGCCGGCGGGGTCGACGCCGATCGACTTCGCGTACGCAGTCCACACGGACGTCGGCCACCGCACGGTCGGCGCCCGGGCCAACGGGCGGATCGTGCCGCTGCACTACAAGCTGCAGAGCGGCGACTTCGTCGAGATCCAGACGTCGAAGTCAGGCGGTCGCGGCCCGTCGCGCGACTGGCTCGCGCTCGCGAAGTCCTCGCGTGCGCGAAACAAGATCCGGCAATGGTTCTCGCGGGAGACCCGTGAGGACACCGAGCAGAAGGGCCGCGAGGCGCTCGAGCAGGCTTTGAAGGCTCAGAAGCTCCCGTACCGCAAGATCGCGGGCTCGGCCGTGCTGGCAGGGGTGATCCGCGAGGCGGGTTACAAGAAGGCCGAGGACTTTTACCTCGCGCTCGGCTCCGGGAAGCTGACGCCCTCTCAGATCGTCAACAAGGTGATCCAGCGGCTGAAGACGACCGAGGTCGCCCAGGAAGAGATCGTTCCCCTCAAGCCCAAGACGACGACGCAGAGTGGCGCCGTCGGCATCACCGTCGAGGGCGTCGAGGACGTGCTCGTCCGGGTCGCCAAGTGCTGTACGCCCGTCCCCAGCGACGAGATCGTCGGCTACATCTCACTTGGCAAGGGGATCACCATCCACCGCGAGGACTGCCCCAACGTGAAGTCGCTCCGGCGGAACCCCGAGCGGTTCACGCCGGTCAGCTGGGACGGCGGCACGACGCAGAGCTTCCGCGTCCAGATCGCCGTCGACGCGTGGGACCGCCCCCGTCTGCTCGAGGACGTGGCTCGGACCTTCGCCGAGCACGGCGCGAACATCGTCTCCTACGGAGGGACGGTCGAAGATCAGCTGGCGAAGAACTGGTACACGGCCGAGATCGGCGACGTGAAGTCGCTGCGGGCGCTGCTCAACGCGTTGCGCAAGGTCGAAGCGGTCTTCGACGCCTACAGAGTCACTCCGTCCTAGCCCCTGGTCGGCAACGGCTCCCGCCAGGCGAGCCCGGCTCCCTCCTACGGAGCCTACGATCAACCGCCCAAGATTGCCTCTGACATTGCCCGTGCTGGCGCACTGTGCCCTCCGGCCTCGCACCACCAGCGCCGCCCCAGAGGCTAGGCCGGCAAGCCGTGTCGTAGTCCCTCGTCCGAGGGATCCTCGGCCGAGAATCTACCGAAAAGTCCCCGCAAAATCGCCCAGAACACTCCTTCGAGGGATCGCCCCTCGAACGAGAGAGGTACCTGGAACGAGGGATAGACGCCCGGCTCTGGGCGACTACAACGTGTCAGGGGGAGAGGGCAAGCCTGCGGCGGCCATCCGAGAGGGTGGCCGCGCGGCTATCAGAGCTCAGACCTCGACGTCCTCGCCTTCGAAGGCACAGATCCGCTCCTTGAAGGAGTCCGGGATCGCGCAGGCTCTGCGTTCCTCGAGGTCGACGAGCACGAGCGTTTGCTGCGCCGTGACCATTAGGACGTCGTCGTCGACGCGGTACGCCGCGCACTCGTAGGTGGCGCTCGTTCGCCCGATCCGCGAGACGCGGATGAAGACCTCGAGCAGGTCGTCGAAGCGGGCGGGCGCGTGGTATTCGATCGTGCTTGCGCGCATCACGAACGCGTGCTCCTCGGGACCGGTGGCAAGCATCTCGAGGTGGCGGGCGTATTCGACTCGAGCCTGGTCGAAGTACGGCAGGTAGCGGCCGTAGTAGACGATCCCCTGAGCATCGGTGTCGGAGAAGCCGACGCGCGTGAGCGACGAGTACTTGAACGGCGGCTTCGCGTCGGAGACCTTGCCCAGTTCGAGGACTCCGCTAGGCACGGATTACTTCGAGCACCTCGTCGCGCTTCTCTTCCATCCGGTCCTTCGAGCGCGCCTCGAGGTTTAGCCGCAGGAGCGGCTCGGTGTTCGAGGGCCGGACGTTGAAGTGCCAGTCCTCGGCCTCGATCGAGATCCCGTCGAGGTGCGACACCTCCCCCTCGGGAGCGAAGCGCTGCTGGAGCTCCTGCAACTTCAGGTCGACGTCCGGCACCGGTGTATTGAGTTCGCCGGTGATGAAGTAGCGCTCCGAGAACGGGCGCAGGATCTCGGACAGCTTCTGGCCCTTGCGTGAGACGAGCTCGAGCATCAGTAGAAACGGAATGACGCCCGAGTCGGCCTGGTAGAAGTCGCGGAAGTAGTAGTGGCCCGAGACTTCGCCGCCGAAGACGGCGCCCTCCTCGCGCATGCGGTGCTTGATGTAGGCGTGGCCGACGCGGTTGATCAGCGGGACGCCGCCGGCCCGCTCGATCGTGTCCGGCACGGCCCAGCTCGCGCGGACGTCGTAGATGATCTTCCCGCCGGCCTCCTTCGCGAGGATCGACTCCGCAAGCAGCGCCGTCACGAAGTCGCCCGGTACGAACTGGCCGCTGTCGTCTACGAAGAAGCAACGGTCGGCGTCCCCGTCGAAGGCGACGCCGAAATCGGCGGCCTCGGCGGTTGTCT
>Ga0126312_10002926_pt1 | contig 11497 bp, 13 predicted proteins | sample Plot104A_FD_92537 | JGI IMG/M metagenome (GOLD analysis project Ga0126312, IMG submission 92537) | Serpentine soil microbial communities from UC McLaughlin Reserve, CA, USA - Plot104A | ecosystem: Environmental > Terrestrial > Soil > Grasslands | place: USA: UC McLaughlin Reserve, Lake County... | reverse complement strand
GGTCGACGCCTGCTCGCGCCTCGGAGCGCTGGCGACCGTGGTCGACGGTGGCGATCCGATTGAGATGCGCACGATCAGCGAGGACCTCGCCGCCCGCGGCGTGAAGCGGCTGATGGTCGAGGGCGGCGGCCAGGTGCACACCCAGTTCCTGACCGAGGACCTCGCCGACGAGCTGCAGTTGGTCGTTGCTCCGCTCTTCATCGGCGACTCCCGGGCTCCCCGTTTCGTGAGCGACGGCCGCTTCCCCTGGAACCCGGACCGGCGCGCGACGCTCGCCGAGGTTCGGCAGATCGGCGACGTGGTGCTGTTGCGCTACGCGCTCTCGTCGAGGTTCCGGACCGACTGATCCATCTTCGAGGCAGAGCCAGCAGGTCGGCGTGTTCGACGGTGATCGCAAGGCGCCCGGCTTTTGCCTCCACCAGACGCCGTCGCATGTACGTCTCCGTCTCGGCGGCCAGCTCGACCTGCTGCTCGCACGCGGCACCCGCCCATCCGGTGAGCCATTCCGCCGCCAGGTCCGCCTGTGTGGTGCCGAGTCGCCAGGGGCTGGGCCGGACGAGGACCTCCGCCCCCAGCCGGCGGAATTCCTCGCGGGCCACCGCAACGGCGTCAGGGCCGAGCAGACGGCCTCGCGCCGTCGTGCGACGTTGGTGGGCATCAAATGCCGCGGCCACGCGGCGGTCCAGTGGATCCGCCGGGGTCAGGTCGACGCGACCGACGACGGTCAGGGTCAGTAGCGCGGGACAGCCTGCGCCGACACAGACGCTGACCAGCCCGGTCAACTCGTCCTCGGTCAGCAGGTCCAGCAGCCCCGAGGCGGTGATAAGGGTTGCGTCGGCGAGCTCACCCGGGTGCAGCCGGGTGATGTCGGTCTGCTTTGCCTCGAAGCTGACCGCCGCCCCGTCGGCGGCCGGGCCGGCGAGGTCCACGGCGGCGACCTCCAGCAGGTCTGCGTCGAGATCGTGCAGGACCCAATGCTGCGGCCCGGGAAGCAATGGCGCGAGCCATCGGCACATCCCCCCGGTGCCGCACCCGAGGTCGTGGATCATCCAGCGGCCGGTTGCCGGCTGGTGTCGCCGGAGTTTCTCGACGAAATCCCGCGCCCGGGCAGCGGCGTCAGCGGGCTCGCGGAGGGCGAGCCATCTCGGGCTGACGCGGACTCCCTTGACGGTCATCGCGACGCCCCCGCCAGGACAGCCGCGATCGTCGATGCCGTGTTCGACCACCTGGGCAGCCGCTCGCGCCGTTCGCGGGCAGCTCGACCCAAACTCTCTCTCAGGTCGGCGCCGTCGAGCCAGGCCCGGAGCGTGGCCCCGAGCGCCCCAGGATCATCCTGTGGGACCAGGAGCCCCGGGCGGGTCGCAGCGGTGTCGCGACCGAGAGCCTCCTTCACCCCGCCAACGTCCGTTGCGACGACGGGCAGGCCTCGCGCCAGCGCCTCGATGACGACCAGGCCGTAGGTCTCGGCTCGTGATGGCACCACCACCAGGTCGGCGGCTGCGTAGGCGCGGTCCAGATCGCGCCCCGTCCGCGGCCCCGGAAAACGCACGCGGTTGTGCAGCCCGGCCTCGCGCGACCGGCGAAGTAGGCCCTCCGCGAACGCCGGGTCGCGCTCCAGGCTTCCGACGCAGACGCAGCGCCAGGACCGGTCCGTCATGGTGGCGAGCGCGTCGAGGAGCACGTCGTGGCCCTTGTCGAAGGTCACCGCGGCGACGCAGAGCAGCGCCTCGCCGCTCGCAGCCCCGGTCGCGAGATCCGCAGGGTCGACACCGGGCTCGGCGACGTGCACCCGCTCGGGCGGCAACTGGTACAGCTCAACCAGCCGGCGCCGGGTCCAGGCGCTCGTCGTGATGACGGCGGTTGCGATCGCGAGGACCGTCCGTTCGCGCATCCGGACATCGCCGGCGCGCTCGTCCGGTGGGCGGTGACCCAGCGGCATGTGGACGAGCACGACCAGGCGAAGGCGGTCCGCCTGTGGCACCAGCACGTCGGGGACCGCCGAGGCGATCAGTCCGTCGAGCAGCACGACGGCGCCGTTCGGAATCCCCTGAACTGCGGCATCGAGGGCGGCCAATGACGCCGGATCGGATTGCGGCCAGCCGCCGGGAATGGCGTGCTCGTGTACCGACCAGCCGCTCGAGGTGAGCTCGCGACAGACGTGGCGGTCATAGGTATTGCCCCCACTGGGCCGGGATGGATCGTCGATGGCGTCGGGTACTACGACGTGCACCGCCGTCACAGTGGCCGTTCGTAGCTCGCCCGGGCAATGTGCGATTCGTGCAGCGTGACGACGAGCCCGTCGAGCTCCCGCGCCGTGTCACCGAGCGCGCCGGCGTGCACCCTTGCTGCGAGTCGGTCTGCGACCACCTGGGCGAGCATCTCGGTGGAGGTGTTGATGTCCGCAAGCTCCGCTTCCTCGTCGAGGTTGCGATAGGTGAGCTCGGCCAAGACGGCGTGCAGCTGCTCCGCCGCTCGACCGATGTCAACCACGATGCCGTCGGCGTCCAGGGCCGCGCGCCGGAAGGTGGCGTCCACGACGTACGTCGCGCCGTGCAGGCGCTGCGCCGGGCCGAAGACCTCGCCACGGAGGCTGTGAGCGATCATCATGTGGTCGCGGACCGTGACGCTGAACACGATCTACATCTCGTCGTAGGTGATCGTGTGACAGAGGGCCGGAAGGTCTCCGGTTGCCAGCCGGGCCATCACATTCGGCAGCTCGTCGAATCGAGACTCACCGGTCAAAAGCGCCTCGAAGGCGGGGTCGCGCAGCAGGTCGAGCGCAAGTGCCAGCCGCTCCGCTGTCGTACGGGACCCGCTGCGCGCGGGGGAGAGGGTGCCCACCTGGCTGGCGCGGATGCCGAGTCGACGCGAATGGAAGGCGCCCCCAAGAGAAAGCTGGACCTCGCTGTCGCCGTACCAGCTGAGGTCGATGACCGTTCCCTCGGGTGCGAGCAGGTCGAGCGACCGTTGCAGCCCCGCGGCAGTCGCGCTGGCATGCACGACCATGTCGCGACCGTCGGCGGCATCGTCCGGCAGCGCGAAGCCGACGCCCAGTGCGGCCGCGACATCGGCACGCGCGGCATCGACGTCCACGAGCGCGACCTCGACCGCCGGGAACCGGCTCAGCAGGCGTGCGACGCAGCAGCCAACCATCCCGGCGCCGACTACGGTCACCCGGTCACCCAGGAGCGGTCTCGCGTCCCAAAGGGCGTTCACCGCGGTCTCGACGGTGCCCGCGAGCACCGCACGAGCGGGCGGTACCTCCTCCGGAACGAGTGCCACGGCGCCGGCGGGCACCACGTAGGCGGTCTGGTGCGGGTACAGGCAGAAGACGGTGCGGCCGCTCAGCGCCGGCGGTCCCTGCTCGATGGTGCCGACGTTGAGGTAGCCGTACTTGACCGGAGCCGGGAAATCGCCCTCCTGGAATGGCGCCCGCATGACCGCGTACTGGTCCGGAGGTACAGCGCCGCGGAACACCAACATCTCGGTGCCGCGGCTGACGCCCGATCGCAGCGCGCGCACCAATACGTCGTTCGGTCCCGGTTCGGGAAGCGTGAGCGGGCGGATCTCCCCGTGGCCCGGGCTGCGTAGCCAGAACGCGCGCGCATCGACCTGCACGGGCCTCACCTTTCCAGACCTCGACTTGCCATGCGCCTGCCTCGGATTACCGTTCAACGGGCCGGCACGTTCAGCAGGTCGACAACCCCAACTGCGAGCGAGTCATGGTCGTGCTGCGAGGTTCGCCCGAACCAGCACAACGTCATGGTCCGTGTGCACGGCGGCGATCACCTCGGCCGAGGGCGCGCGCAGCGTGCGCGTTCCAGAGACGTGCTGAAGCCCGGGGTCCTGCTCGGCGGACCTGTCGCTGCGGGTCCAGAAGCCCTCAGGGGCGCATGGGGAGCGGCGATTCAGGTCGCCCCCGAAGATGACGGTGCTGGTGGCGGCGCGACGTGCGAGGAGCGCCCGGAGCTCGGCGCACTGGGGCCCGTTTGCAGCCACCTCGTCGTTCCGGCGGGTGGCGAGGTGAGCGGTGCACACCTCTAAGTCGACTCTGGTGGTCACGCAGAGCCACCCACGCCGCTCGATGCCCGCCTGTGCTTGGAATGGCCGGCTGTCGGCGTTCTCGACAGCTGCCTTGGTGAGCACCGCGTCCCCGAAGAGCCCGCGGCCGCCCGGGTTGATGCAGTCCAGCGGCTTGTCGCGGTAGATCACCCTCGAGAAGCGCACGTGATACCCGGTCCGCCGGGCGATTCGCGCGACGTCGCCCCTGCAGCCCTCGTTGACGGTGATCGCGTCCGGGCGCGCTTCGCGGATCCGTGCCATTGCCTCATTCACCACCGCCGGGTAGGCCACCTCCGAGTAGCACCCGCCTAGGCCGGATAGGCACAGATTCATCTGCATCAACGCGTAGCTCGACTGCGTGGGGGGCGGCACGACCGACCGCGTGTTCGGGGCGTGGCCACAGGACGCCAGGGCCAGTACGAGGACACAACCCATCGCAGCGAGGAGCCTCCGGATCACGGGGCCATGGCGTCTGGCTGAAGTAGCGCTGCTCCGAGGAGTCACGCTGACAGAGATAATGCGCCTGAGAGGAGTCGAACCTCCACGAGCCTGTTCAGCTCACAAGGCCCTCAACCTTGCGCGTCTACCAGTTCCGCCACAGGCGCCTGAGGCCCACGATTCTAGAGGGCTTGCTTCCGTCCGCGGCAGGGGTTACTCTACGAACATGTGTTCCCGTGAACGAGGCCATCCCGCGATGGACCGCCACATGAGGAGTTGACCGTGGATCTGACCAGGCGCCAGAAGGAGATCTTCGACTTCATCCGCAGCTACGCGTCCAAGACCGGCTATCCGCCGACCGTTCGCGAGATCGGCAAGGCGGTCGGGCTCCATTCGTCGTCGACGGTGCACGCGCATCTCGCGAACCTGGAGAAGGTCGGTCTGCTGCGCCGCGATCCCACGAAGCCTCGTGCCATCGAGCTCCTCGTCGGGCGCGCCAAGCGCGCCGTCAAGGCGTCGAGCATTCCGGTCGTCGGCGAGGTCGCCGCGGGGGAGCCGGTCCTGGCTGAGGAGAACATCGAGGAGTATCTCGAGCTTCCATCGGCGATCGGCGGCGATGACGGCGACTTCGTCCTTCAGGTGAAGGGCGATTCGATGAAGGACGCCGGCATCATCGACCGCGACTACGTGGTCGTCCAGCAGGCCAACTCCGCCCGAAACGGCGAGATCGTCGTTGCCCTGATCGAGGATGAGGCGACAGTGAAGCGCTTCTTCCGCGAGAAGGACCGGGTGCGGCTGCAGCCGGCGAACAAGGACTTCAAGCCGATCCGCACGCGCGACGCCAACGTGCTCGGGCGGGTCGTGGGGGTCTTCAGGAGAGTCTGATGGGTGCAGTCGCCACACGCGAGCCCGGAGTCAGAGCCCCGGGCAGCGGCTCCGCGGAGCCGCCGGCACAGCGGCTCTTCGAGCCCCAGGGTCCGACGCTTGAGGACGCGATCCTCGCGACCTGGGAGCAGCTAGCGAGCGGTGATGATGCAAGCTGTCCCGTTTGCTCCGGCGAGTTGACCCGCACGCGAGGATGCAAGGACTGCGGCGCGGCGCTCAACTGAGCGGATTTTCGGCCTACACTTGACTGTGCAGGTCATGCAGTCGCGGGGAGGTGAACCCTCGAGGAAAGTCCGGACACCACAGGGCAAGGACGGTCGGTAACCCCGACCCGGCGAAAGCCGCGGGAAAGTGCCGCAGAAACGACACGGCCGATGGCGCGACCACACGTGAGTCGCGAACAGGCAAAGGTGAAATGGTGCGGTAAGAGCGCACCGGCGTCAGCGGTGACGCGACGCGTCAGGGCAAACCCCGTCCGGTGCAAGGCCAAGCAGGATCGACGACCCGGCCCGGCGAGATCCAGGTAGGCCGCAGGATCCCGGCGAACGGGACCCACGGGGACCTAGGCTCCGTGAGACAGATGGCTGCACACGACGGAATCCGGCTTACAGGCCTGCTACGGGAAAGCCCCGCTCCGGCGGGGTTTTCCTATACGGGCGTGAGGGCCGATCTCACGTTTCGGCGCCGGCCGCCGTTCTATCTGCGACCGTCCGCGACTGAGAGGACGATTGGCAAATGAGCTTGAGCAAGGCGCAAATCCACTGGTCGATCTACGAGAGCCCGATCGGGCCCTTCACCCTGGTCGCGGGACCGGGCGGGCTCACCAACCTGAACTTCCCGGGGCGGCTCCGCCCGCCCCCCGAGGCTGCGAAGGGTCCGATGCCAGGGGTCGTCGATCAGCTCGAGGCCTACTTCGCCGGGCGAGCGCCAGACCTTCGACCTGGCGCTCGACCTGCACGGCACATCCCTGCAGAAGGCCGTATGGCAGGAGCTGCTCAATATTCCCTACGGGACGACCACGAGCTACGGCGAGCTCGCCGGCAGAATCGAGGAGTCCCACTATCGCTCCGATGTCGAGCCCTATCGGCGAGCCAGAGTCGTCGGCGCCGCCAACGGCCGCAACCCGGTACCGATCATCGTCCCCTGCCACCGCGTGATCGGCGCCGACGGGTCCCTCACAGGCTATGGCGGGGGCCTGCAGCGCAAGCAGGCGCTCCTCGACCTGGAGCGCAGAAGCATCGCCGGCGAGGCTCCCGATCCGGCCTGGTCCAATCGCCAGCTGGCGATGCTGTGACGGCGCCGTGAGCAGCCTTGGCCTAAGGCGCGTCGCCCGCCTCGATTCGCTTCTTCCAGCTGCGCTGGCGGCGGCGGGCGTCGGCCATGAACAACGGGATCATCCGGAGGAACAGGCCCGGGAACGCATCGAGCAGCCGGACCAGGGCACCACGCCAGCGCGGGATGGCCAGGACTGGCCGCGGCCGATCGAGCAGCGCCGCGACCTGCGGGGCGACGGCCTCCGGGCGCATGAGCTGACCCGAGAACGAGGGCGCCGCGTCCGGATCGTCGAGCTTGTCCGCGATCATCGGCGTCCAGATGCCGTCCGGACATACGGCGGACAGATGGACGTCGTTCAGCCCCTCTCGGCGCAGGTCGCCCAGGGTGCCGAGGGTGAAGGCGATCGCGGCGTGCTTGGTGGCCCCGTAGAGGGCCTCGCCCGGAGGCGCCCCGAGCCCCGCCAGCGAGACCACGTTGATCACGTGGCCTCGGCACGCCTGCCGCATCGGCCCGAGCGCAGCGAGAGTCCCGTTGATCGTACCCATGGTGTTGACGTCGAAGAGCAGGCGACAGGTGTCGGGGTCGTGATCCCACACGTGCCCGGTGACCAGGACGCCGGCGTTGTTGACCCACACGTCGAGCGAACCGGCACCCTCGACGGTCATGACGGCAGCCGCTTCGCACGCCTCCCGATCACGGACGTCCAGCTTCGAGAAGAAGGCGGGGGAGCCGATCTTCTCGGCCGCGGCGGCAGCCGCGTCCTCGTCGACGTCCGTGACGTGGACGGTCAGCCCACGCGCGGCAAGGGCCCGGGCGATCTCGAGGCCGAGCCCCCGGCCGGCGCCGGTTACGAGAGCCGCGGGCACGCCGGGAGCATAGTCCGGCAGGAGCGGCGGTCAGCGCCCAGAAACCTCTTACCAGTAACCCACGAGTCCGGATTAGCGGATGCTCATCTAACGCACAGTTCCGTTTGAGGCTTTGTTAGGATGCCGCGACCTTCCGGCTGAATCCTCGCCACATATAGCGGGGATCGGGGGACCCAGTCACTGGGGCGAATCGCAGCTCCTTTGTTGCGTAGCGCCTTCTCTTTCGGCGCGAGCCCGTCAGCTAACCCCGTAAGCGACGAAAGAGCACATGTACGAAGGCTTGCCCCGGGACCGGGCCGAAACCGAATACCGCCGTCGTCACGAGTCGCGGATCATCCGCCGGCCGGATCGCATCGCGTTGTGGGCGGTGGGCATGGCAATCGTCGCGATGATCGCCGCGGCCGCCAGCGCACACGCAGGGTCGGGCGGCACCGGCTCGACCGGCGGGAAGTCATGTGCCGAAGAGACCTTCGGATCGCGATCGCTGCGCCTTGGCGACTGCGGCGAGGACGTAAAGACGCTGCACTGGATCATGAAGGCCGATTCCTACGGAGTCTCGCTGGATAACCAGTTCGACGATCCCACCCAGAGCGCGGTCCAGGACTTTCAGCGGCACAACGACCTGAAGCAGAGCGGGGTCGTCGGCAAGAACACTCGAAAGCAGCTCGTCAAGACGATGCCCAAGAGCGGGGCGACCTGGTACGGCCTGCTGCACCATCAGACGGCGTGTGGTGTCACCTTGCACCGCCGCACGATCGGCGTGGCGCATCGCAACCTGCCCTGTGGCACCAAGGTCACGCTGAAGTACGGCCACCGCTATGTCAGAGCTCGTGTGGTCGACCGCGGCCCATACACCAAGGGCGTGCGCTGGGACCTCACCCAGGGTGCGGCCACGGAGCTTCACTTCACCGGATCCGACGACGTCCGCGCCGCCCCGATCAAGAAGTAGGCGATACCCCTCTCGCCGGGGCGGCGGGGGATACAGGAACAGCGGTTCGCGCGGCGACTTTCCCCCATCGCCGCGTGACCCGCTGATCTTCTGACCTACGCGGCCGTCGGAAGGACCGACGGGTCGGTCTGGTCCTGCGGCAATGCCGCGGCGTTGGACATCAGGCTCTGAAACTCGTTGAGGGCCACGTGGGCTACGGCCTCGAGCAGCTGCTCATCGCTCCAATCCACCTCGCGCGCCTCCTCGAGGAGGTGGTGGGCGGGACGTCCCTCGGTGTCGAAGAGCGCTTTCAGGAACGCAAGCAGGGCGGCCTCGCGGGGATCGCTCGAGTTCCAGCCTCGCGCAGCGGAGATCTCGTCGAGCCCCAGCCCGGTGGCGCGCGCGGTGCGCGCATGCTGGGCGACGGAGTACGTGTCGCCGCGCTGCTCCGCGACCGCAAGCGCGATGCGCTCGCGGGTGGGGCGGGGGAGGGTGCCCTCGCGGAGCTCGTGGCGCATCCGCGCGAACGCCCTCATCGCCGCGGGGGAGCCCGCCAGCACCCCGACGAACTTCGAGACGGACCCTCCGGCATCCGACATCCCACGAAGGAGCCGGGCGGTCTCATCGGGCGCCGTCAACTCATCGTGGATATCGAAACGGCTGATGTCGGTCTTGACGGTCACGCTTGGCTCGCTGTCTATCGGGGCTTGGATGGCGCCTGGTTTACCTGTGGTTAACGTTGCCTTTACTTTACTTTTAGCGGGTAACTTACCTGACGTAAGTTATACCGCAGCGGGGGTGGATTGGCAACACCTCCATGGGTGAATACGTGGTTCGCGGGCGTCCCGGTTCACCCCCGCCCGCCGCCGATATGGTGTCGGCCTCTTCCCGGGCACGCCCGCCCGGCATTGCCGACGCGACACCGACCGGAGGATCAGATGGCCGAGAGCCCGAGCGCCGTGCGAACCGAGAATCCCGACGACGTCATGAAGGTCGTGAAGGACCGGGACGTGCGCTTCATCCGACTTTGGTTCACCGACGTCCTGGGCCAGCTGAAGAGCTTCTCGATCAACGCCGCCGAGCTCGACGACGCCTTCGAGGGCGGCATGGGCTTCGACGGATCCTCGATCACTGGGTTCAATCCCATCGAGGAGTCGGACATGATCGCCATGCCCGATCCGTCCACGTTCGCGATTCTGCCGTGGCGCCCAGCCGAGAAGGCCACCGGGAGGATGTTCTGCGACATCCAGGTGCCGGGTGGCGACCCGTACGAGGGCGACCCGCGCTGGATCCTGCGGCGCGCCCTGAAGCGGGCGTCCGACATGGGCTTCGACACCTACAACATCGGCCCGGAGCTCGAGTACTTTTACTTCCGCTCGGCGAAGCCCGGCGACGGCCCTCCGGAGATCCTCGACGAGGGCGGCTACTTCGACCTTACGACGCTCGATGCCGGCTCCGACGTGCGGCGCGAGACGATCCTGGCGCTCGAGCAGCTCGGCATCCATGTCGAGTACGCCCACCACGAGGTGGGGCCATCCCAGCACGAGGTCGACATGCGCTACAAGGACGCGCTCTCGATGTCGGACGACTGCATGACCTACCGGATCGTCGTCAAGGAGTACGCGATGAAGTACGGGTGGCACGCGACCTTCATGCCGAAGCCGCTCTACGGCGAGAACGGCTCCGGCATGCACGTTCACCAGTCACTCATGCGGGACCGGCGGAACGCGTTCTTCGATGCCGACGATCAGTACTACCTGTCACCGACCGCGAAGGCGTTCATCGCCGGGCAGCTCAAGCATGCCCGCGAGATCGCTCCGCTCTTCGCTCAGTGGGTGAACTCCTACAAGCGGCTCGTCCCCGGCTTCGAGGCGCCGACCTACCTGGCGTGGTCGCGGCGCAACCGCTCGGCCCTCATCCGCGTACCGCTCTATCACCCGGGCAAGGAGCAGGCCACGCGAGCCGAGCTGCGATGTCCCGACCCGGCCTGCAATCCGTACCTCTGCTTCGCCGGGATGCTCCACGCCGGGCTCGAGGGGGTCGAGAAGGGATACGAGCTCCCCGAGCCCATGGAGCAGAACCTCTATCACCTGGCCCCGGAGGAGCGCGAGAAGCGCGGGATCGAGGAGCTGCCCGAAACGCTGGGCGAGGCGATCGACATCGCCGCACACTCCGAGCTCGTCCTGCGCATCCTCGGCGAGCACACATTCAACCGCTTCATCGAGATCAAGCGCTCCGAGTGGGCGGACTACAGGGTCCAGGTGACTCCCTGGGAGGTCGACAGGTTCCTTCCGGTGCTCTGATGCCTCGAGGGCCCGCGTATGGACAGCTTCGGTCCCCGGGCCTCATTCGCACGGGGCTCGTACTGCTGGCCATACCGTCCGCGGTGATCGCCGCGTGGTCGCTCACCTCGCCGCACGGGTTCTATCGCGACTTCCCGGGTCTGGGCCGGCATTGGGTATCGGCGCTTCCGCCGTACAACGAGCACCTCCTCCGCGACTTCGGGGCGGCGAACGTGACGATCGCACTGGTGCTGCTCGGCGCCGCGCTGTTCTGCGAGCGCCGGCTCGTGCAGGTGGCGGTGGTTGCCTTCTTCCTCGGCTCGCTCCCTCACTTCATCTATCACCTGACGACCACCGACCATTACTCCACCAGCGACAACATCTGGAGCCTCGGAGCCTTCGTCGTCGAGCTTGTAATCGCGATTGCAGTCTGGGTCCTGACGGTCCGCGCGCCACGACGGCATGAGCCGCGCTCGGCGCCGCTGTTTCAGCGCTGACGCCGGTGCCGTGCCCCGACTCGCCGGGGCTACCGCGGATCATTCGGTAGCGCGGCACCGGTGCGATCAGCCGAGCCTCGTCAGCGCGCTCGGCCTGCGCGCGGTCTCCTTCCCTGTCTTCTCGCTTCGGAGCAGGTAGCCGGGGTCGTCCTTCGACGCGGCGACGATCTGGCCGCCAACCTCCGTCCGTGAGGTAAGCCGTTTGCGCACCCTGCCGACGACCGTCCTCCCGCGGAAGTTCCACTCCACGCGATCGCCGCGCTT
>Ga0126312_10002925_pt1 | contig 11498 bp, 9 predicted proteins | sample Plot104A_FD_92537 | JGI IMG/M metagenome (GOLD analysis project Ga0126312, IMG submission 92537) | Serpentine soil microbial communities from UC McLaughlin Reserve, CA, USA - Plot104A | ecosystem: Environmental > Terrestrial > Soil > Grasslands | place: USA: UC McLaughlin Reserve, Lake County... | reverse complement strand
TGATGTTCGGCGCCTGGGGCAACACCGACCACGACGAGTCGATCCGGATCATCCACCGCGCGCTCGACGCCGGGATCAACTTCGTCGACACCGCCGACGTCTACGCGCGCGGCGAGTCGGAGGAGATCGTCGGGAAGGCGCTCGCCGGTCGGCGCGATCGCGTCGTGCTCGCGACGAAGGTGCACGGGAGGATGGGCGACGACCCGAACCAGCAGGGGAACTCGCGCCGCTGGATCGTGCAGGAGGTCGAGAGCTCGCTGCGCCGCCTGCGGACGGACTGGATCGACCTCTACCAGATCCATCGCCCCGAGGCGGACACCGACATCGACGAGACGCTCGGTGCGCTGACAGACCTGCGGCGCGCCGGAAAGATCCGCGCGTTCGGGTCGTCGACGTTCCCGGCGCACGAGATCGTCGAGGCGCAATGGGTCGCCGACCGCCGCGGCCGCGAGCGATTCGTCTGCGAGCAGCCGCCCTACTCGATCCTCGTCCGCGGGATCGAGCGCGACGTGCTCCCGGTGTGCGCGCGCTACGGCATGGGTGTCCTCTCGTGGAGCCCGCTCGCCGGCGGCTGGCTCTCCGGGCGGTATCGCAAGGGCGAGGAGCCGCCGCGGTCGTCGCGCGCTGGGCGGATCCCGAAGCGGTTCGACCTCTCGCTGCCCGAGAACCAGCGCAAGCTCGAAGTCGCCGACCGGTTGGCGCAGCTCGCGGAGGAGGCGGGCCTGTCGCTGATCCACCTCGCGATCGCGTTCGTCCTGCGCCATCCGGCGATCAGCGCGGCGATCATCGGCCCGCGGACGATGGAGCAGCTCGAGAGCCAGCTCGGCGCCGCCGACGTCGACCTCTCGGACGAGCTGCTGGACGCGATCGACGAGCTCGTCGCGCCGGGAACGACGATCAACCCCGCAGACGCGGGATACACGCCTCCGTCGCTCGAGCCCGGGGCGCGCCGCCCGTAGCCGCTGAGGCCGCGCCCGTCCGAAGCGGCCATGCCTCCGTGCCAGGCATGGCGAAGGAAGTGTCGCGAGCGTGTGGCAGAAGTGTGACCTCGGCCCGGCGCGTGCGATCGCTGCGCCAAAAACCGGTGGCCGAAACGGCCACGTCCGGTGCCAGGCACCGTGACGGAAGTGTCAACGCGAGGGCCGGCGTCGCCGCGCGGGACGCCGCGAGCGCGCGATCACCGCGACTCCAGGATTCGCTTCAGGCGGTCGACGTCGCGCTGCGTCGCTCGGCGCACCGCCCGCGAAAGCAACGGCCACAGGAGGCCGAGCGCGCGGGACGGGCCGCCCTCGTTGCGAAGCCGCACGAGCGTTCCCGCGCCGGCGTCGTCGACCTCGTACGTGACCCGCATCGGGAACGGGCCCTTGACCGAGCGCATCGCGAGCCGGCGGCCGGGGTCGAGGTCGACGACCTCGTTGACGTACTCGATCCGCTTGCCGAGGAACCTCGCCACGCGCGCGACCTGCGACCCGACGCCGAAGGCGCCGTCGCCGACGCGGCGCGCCTCCGAGATGCCGCCGATCCACTCCGTGTCGTTGCGCCAGTCGAAGAGGTACTCGGCGACCTCCTCGCGCGGCCGCGCCACCACCGTCTCAACCCGGACGTCGAGGGCCATCTCGCCGCGACGATAGATGTCGGCCTCGGCGCGCGCCGCGGCGATCTAAGATCGTCGTGTGGACCTGCGCGACACCCAGGACGAGGCGGCTTTCCGGCAGGAGGTGCGCGAGTTCATCGCGCAGAACCTTCCCGACGAGTCGAAGAGTCGCAGCGGGCGCCGTTTCGAGGACGCCGACCGCGAGTGGAGCCGCAAGCTCGGTCAGGCGGGGTATGCCGGCCTGACGTGGCCGAAGGAGTACGGCGGCTCCGGTGCGCCCTACAGCCACCAGGCGATCTTCCTCGAGGAGATGGCGCGCACCGAGGCGCCCGGCCACATCGGCGTGATCGGGATCGGCATGGCCGGGCCGACGATCATGGCGTGGGGCACCGACGCGCAGAAGGACCGCTACCTCTCGAAGATCCTCACGGCCGACGAGATCTGGTGCCAGGGCTTCTCCGAGCCCGATGCGGGGAGCGACCTGGCCAATGTGCGCACGCGGATCGAGGACCACGGCGACCATTTCCTGGTCAACGGTCAGAAGGTCTGGTCGTCGTTCGCGCACATCGCCGACCACTGCATCCTCGTCGGGCTCGGCGACCCGGCGGCGCCGCGCTACAAGGGGCTGACCTACGTGATCGCCGACATGAAGACGCCGGGAGTCGAGGTGCGGCCGCTCGTGCAGATCACGGGTCACCCCGAGTTCAACGAGATCTTCTTCAGCGACGTGCAGGTGCCGAAGGAGAACCTCCTCGGCGAGGTCGGCGCCGGCTGGCAGGTCGCGATGACGACGCTTCTGCACGAGCGCGGGACGCTCGGGTTCGCGCTCGCCGCGACTCTCGACGTCGCCGTGCGGAAGCTGATCGCGCTCGCGAAGGAGCGCAACGTCGACGATCCGATCCTGCGCGACCGGATCGCGCGCGAGTGGATCGAGCTCCAGGCGCTGCGCTACACCAACATGCGCTCGCTCTCGACGCTCGTGAAGACGGGCATCCCCGGCCCCGAGGGCTCCGCCTCGAAGCTCGTCTGGTCGGAGAACAACCAGCGCCTGACGAAGCTCGCCCTGGAGGTTCTCGGCTCGCACGCGCAGCTGACCGATGGCGGCGGCCACGGAGAGGGCTACTGGCAGTACCAGCAGCTCCGCTCCAGGGGTAACACGATCGAGGCCGGGACGAGCGAGATCCTCCGCAACATCATCGCCGAGCGCGTGCTCGGCCTTCCCCGCAGTCGATAGAGATGGAGCGCCGCTGATGGATTTCACCTTCACGCCCGAGCAGGAGGACCTCCGCCGCGAGGCGCGCTCCTTCCTCGAGGCGAATCCGTCGGCCTCGATGGACCAGCTGCGCGAGCTCGGCTGGGTCGGGATCCTCCAGTCGGACGAGTTCGACTTCGTCGACGCCGCGGTGCTGTTCGAGGAGCTTGGGCGCGCGCTCTACGACGGCCCGTACGTGCTGAACGAGGTCGCCGGGCAACCCGGCGACGAGACCTGGTCGATCGAGGTCGACGGTTTCGTGCCGCACCTCGAGCAGGTCGACCGCGTCCTGCGTCCCGACATGACGAGTCTCGAGGCGCAGGGGACGGCGGTAGCGACGGTGGACGAGACGCTGCGCCTCGGCGTCGTCTCGGACAACGGATCGCGGTCCGCCCAGGGCGAATGGGAGCAGGTGCGGCTGCGGCTGCTCGCGGCGCTCGCGCTCGACGCAGTCGGCATCGGTTCGAAGGCGGTCGAGCTCGCGATCGCGTACGTCGGGCAGCGCGAGCAGTTCGGGAAGAAGATCGGGACGTACCAGGCCGTCTCGCACTCGATCGTGGACGCCTACGTCGCGGTCGAGCTCGCGCGGTCGCTCGCCTACTGGGCCGCGTGGACCGTCGCCGAGGGCGACGAGCAGGCGCCGCTCGCTGTCGCGGCCGCGAAGTCGCAGGCGGCCGAGGCAGCCGTCTCCGCGTGCGAGCGGTCGATCCAGGTGCACGGCGGGATCGGGTTCACGTGGGAGCACGTGCTCCACCGGTACTACAAGCGCGCGCTCTGGATCGAGTCCGCGCTCGGCTACGGCCGCGAGCACCGCGCGGCGGTGGCGGAATCCCTTCTGCGCTAGTCACAGGCGCCTCCACCGGGATCGGCGCCGCGACGGCGCGCTGGCTCGCCGCCCGCGGCTGGGACGTCCACGCCTCGGTGCGGCGCGCGGGCGAGGCGCCGGAGGGAACGCGCGAGCTCGTCTTCGACGTCACCGACGGAGACGCGGTCGGCGCAGCGGCGGCCGCCCTCGACCGGCTCGACGCGCTCGTCAACAACGCGGGGATCGCGATCGCGGCGCCACTCGAGTTCCTGCCGCCGGACGAGCTGGCGCGCCAGCTCGACGTCAACGTCGTCGGCCAGGTGCGCGTCACGCAGGCGTTCCTGCCGGCGCTCCGCGCGGCGCGCGGCCGGATCGTCTTCGTCGGCTCGGTCGGCGGCCGCAGCGCGCTGCCGTTCCTCGGCGCGTACGCGGCGTCGAAGTTCGCGCTGGAGGCGATCACCGACTCGCTGCGCGTCGAGCTCGCGCCTTGGGGCATGCACGTGGCCATCGTCGAGCCGGGGACGATCGCGACGCCGATGTGGACGAAGCCGCAGCGCGCGGTGCAGGAGATGCCGCCGCAGGTGGCGGAGCTCTACGGCGCACGGATCGACAAGTTCCGCTCGCTCGCGCAGCGGCGCTCGTCGGGCAAGGGCGTTCCGCCCGAGGAGGTCGCGAGGGCGATCGAGCACGCGCTGACGGCGACGACCCCGAAAACGCGCTACCTCGTCGGGCCGGACGCGAAGCGGCGCGCGCGCCTCCAGCGCCTGCCCGACCGCGCCCGCGACCGGCTCCTACAGCGGTTCCTGTTCGGGCGCTCCGCCTAGGTCTCGTCACGGCTCGCCGAGCGCGAGCGCCGCGGCCTCCTCCAGCGTCAACGCCTGGCCCGTCGCCCACTCGCTTTCGAATCCGTTTCCCAGTGCGCGCCTGGCGTCGGCGTGCGTCCGCTCCCAGAGCGGCCCGTAGACGGCCTCGAGGACGCTTCCGGTTTCGTCGAAGACGCGCGCTGCTGCGCCGAGCAAGCGGGCGGCGCGAGCAGCGTCCTCGTACGCGAGCGCGACGGCTGCGATCCAGCCGAGGCACGTCGCGGCGATCTCGACGGCACCGATGTCGAGCGCCGTCTGCAGCGCTTCGCGCAACAGATCGCGCGCCTGGGGAAAGCGAGCGTCCGAAACGGCGACGAAGCCGAGGTCGCCGAGCGAGTTCGCCGTCTCGAAGGTGCGGCCGAGTCGGCGGTTCAACGCGAGGCTCTCCTCGAGCCGCGTGCGCGCCTCGGCGAGGTCGTCTCGTTCCGCGGCTGTCAGCCCGACCATGTGGAGAACCCATGCGAGCCCGCCGTCGTCACCGAGCTCGCGCGTCAGCGCCTCCGCCTCGACGAGGAGGGTCAATCGTCGACCGAGGTCCTTCTCGCCGAACGTCAGCACGCGGAGCGCCCACTCGATCCGTGCGGCGTCGTCGAGCGCGCGGGCGATCGCGAGGCTCTCGTCACCCGATCGGCGCCACTCGTCCAGGTCGCCTAGGAAGAACGACGCGAACGCGAGTGCCGCGAGGGCGTCGGCGCGTACGCCCGGATCGGCATCCTGTGCGACCGTCAGCGCCTCCGACAGGACCTGCCGCTGCTCGCGCAGGTGACCGCGCACCCAGCGGAACTGGCGCACCGCGAGAACGAGGCGGAGCTCACGCTCGACCTCGCCTGCTGCGTGCAGCCACGCGACCGCCGCGCGGATGTTGTCGTGATCGCGCCCGACTGCGTCGATGGACTCGGCCGTTCCTCGCTTCTGCGACACCCGCTCCGCGAAGGCGAGGAAGAAGTCGGCGTGACGATCACGGAGCGCGGCCTGCTCTTCCGACGCCTCCAGCTGCTCGAGCGCGTACTCGCGGATCGTCTCGAGCAGCACGAACCGCCCGTCGCCGGCCGGCTTGAGCAGCGAGAGCTCGACCAGCGCGGTCAGCGCGTCGAGGCCTCCGTCGCAGACCTCCTCGACGGCCTCGAACGAAAAGGTGCCGGCGAAGACGCCGATGCGCGCGAAGAGGCGCCTCGCGTCGGCGTCGACCAGGTCGTGGCTCCACGCGATCGTCGCGCGCAGCGTCCGCTGCCGCTCGGGCGCGTCGCGCCGCCCGCCGGTGAGGACCGGGAGCGCCCGCTCGAGGCGCCCGAGAAGCGTCCGCGGCTCGAGGACTCGCGTCCGCGCCGCGGCGAGCTCGAGCGCCAGCGGGAGATTGTCGAGCCGCCGGCAGATCGCCGCCACGGTCTCGTCCGGCTCGAGCCGGCGCCCCGCGGCGCGCGCGAGCTCGACGAACAGCGCGCTCGCGCCGGGCGGGTCGAGCGGCTCGAGCGGCACCTCGCGTTCCGCGGCGATCCGAAGCGGCGCCCGGCTGGTCACGAGTAGCCGGAGCTCGGGGCACTCGGTCACGAGCTCCGCGAGCGCAGGCGCCGCCGGGAGTAGATGCTCGAGGCTGTCGAGCAAGAGCAGCATGCGGCGGTCGCGCACGTGCGCGGCCAGGTCGTCTTGCGCTCCGACCGTCTCGGCGATCGTCGCGAGGACGAGGTCGGCGTCGCCGAGCGCCTGCAGCGGGATCCAGAACACGCCGTCGGGGAACTCGTCGGCGACCTCGGCCGCCGCCTGGAGCGCGAACCGTGTCTTGCCGGTGCCTCCGGCTCCCGTGACCGTCGCGACGCGCACGCCGTCCTTCAGCAGCGAGACCAGCTCGGCGAGCTCGGCGTCGCGGCCGATGAGCGGATTGGCGGCGACGGGGAGGTTGCTCGCGTCCAACGTCTTGAGCGGCGGGAACGCACGGCTCCCGAGCTGGTAGATCCGCTCGGGCGCCGTCAGGTCCTTGAGCCGGTGCGCGCCGAGGTCGCGCAACCCGTCGTCGCCGGCCAGCCGGGCCGTCTGCTCCGAGACGAGCACCTGGCCGCCGTGTCCGGCCGCCGCGACGCGCGCGCCCTTGTGCACGTCGATGCCGACGTAGCCCTCGTCGGTCAGGATCGGCTCGCCGGTGTGGATCGCCATTCGGACGCGGACCGGCGTCTCGGCGAGCGCCGCCTGCGCCTCCCGGGCCGCCGCGATCGCGTCCGTCGCGCGCGTGAAGGCGGCGAAGGAGCCGTCGCCTTGCGTGTCCACCTCGACGCCCTCGTGACGCCCGAACGCCTCACGCAGCAGCCGACGGTGCTCGGCGAGCAGCGCGGGGTAGGCGTCCCCGTGCTGCCGCAGCAGCCGCGTCGAGCCCTCGACGTCCGTGAAGAGGAAGGTGACAGTGCCCGTCGGAAGCTCGCGCGCCACAGGCTGATTATTCTTCGCGCCCTTGCGCCGCGCCGTCGTCGCCCTCCTCCTCGTCGCGATCTTGGTCGGCCTCGCCGCGTGCGGCGGCGGCGACGCCGAGCCGCAGACGTTCCGGAACCCGGTCTACCGCAAGAACTTTCGCGACCCGTTCGTGCTGCGCGTCGGCGATACGTACTACGCCTACGGCACGAAGGACGCGCAGAGCACGCGCTCGGGCATCACGCGCGCAGTCGTGCCGGGGAACGTCCAGACGCTGACGTCGTCCGACCTCGTGACGTGGAAGACCGGCAAGGACGCGCTGCCCGACGTCGGCAAGTGGGCCTACGACGCGAAGACGTGGGCGCCCGAGGTGGCCCAGGTCGACCAGGACCGCTTCGTCCTCTACTACACCGGTCTCTCGAAGTCGCTCGGCCTGCAATGCGTCGGACGCGCGGTCGCGGAGTCGCCCGAAGGGCCGTTCGTCGATCGCTGGGCCGCGCCGATCGTCTGCCAGCAGGACGGCGGCGGATCGATCGACCCGAACGCGTTCCGCGACGACGACGGCAAGCTCTACCTGCTCTGGAAGAACGACGGCAACTGCTGCGCCAAGGACACCGAGATCTGGGTGCAGCGGCTCTCCGCGGACGGGACGAGGCTCGTGGGCCGCAGGGTTTCGCTGATCAAGAACGACCAGGGGTGGGAGGCGGGCGTCGTCGAGGCGCCGACGATGTGGAGGCAGGACGGGCGCGTCTACCTCTTCTACTCCGCCGCCGACTTCGCGAGCGACCTGTATGCGATCGGCTACGCGCGGTGCCGGGGCGTGTTCGGCCCCTGCCGGAAGCCGCGCAAGACGCCGCTCGTCACGAGCCGGTGCGAGGCGTCCGGGCCGGGGCACCAGACGATCGTGCGCGACGGCGACGAGCGCACGTGGCTCGTCTACCACGCCTACTACGCGCATCCGAAGCCGAGGCAGATCGACGAGACCGTCGTCTGGATGGACCGCCTCGACTGGGTGAAGCGCAAGCCGGTCCTGCACGGACCGACGTGCCGGCGGCAGCGCGCGCCCTGAGCCGTTCGGGTGCCATGGAACCGCAGCGGCGGCGAGCGTAGAGTTGCGGCATGGCATACAAGGTCAGCTCGCTCGACGAGCTCGGCGACGGGTACGGCTTCCGGAAGATCCGCGCGGCCCTCGGCGTCACCGCGTTCGGCGTCAACGCACTTCTGTTCCCGCCCGGGTACGACGGGCCGGAGCACTACCACGACACGCAGGACGAGCTCTACTTCGTCCACCGAGGGACGGCCACGTTCACCGTCGACGGCGACGAGCACGTCGTCGGCGAGGGCGGCCTCGTCCACGTCGAGTCGACGACGCCGCGGCGGGTCGCGAACACCGGCGACGGCGACCTCGTCCTGTTCATCGTCGGCGGCAAGCAGGGCTACGTCGAGCGCGACGGCCACGTGACGAGCGATGCGGAGCTCGAGAAGCGGCAGCGCATCGGAAGGGGGGACGTGCGGTGAACGGCCTGATGATGGACTACCAGTTGACGATCCCGCCGCTGCTCCGGCGCGTCGAGCAGTTCTTCCCGGACAAGCAGATCGCGACGCGGCTGCCGGACAAGAGCTTCCACCACTACACCTACCGCGAGATGTCGCAGCGCGCGAAGCAGCTCGCGGCGGCGCTCTCGAAGCTCGGCCTTCAGCGAGGCGACCGCGTGGCGACGCTGTGCTGGAACCACTACCAGCACCTCGAGGCGTACTTCGGCATCCCGTGCGGCGGCTTCGTGCTGCACACGCTGAACCTGCGCCTGCACCCGAACGACCTCGCGTACATCGCGAACCACGCGGGCGACCGCGCCGTGATCGTCGACCGCAGCCTCCTGCCGCTGCTCGAGACGTTCCGCGACCAGACGCAGATCGAGCACGTCTTCGTCGTCGAGGACTCGTACGAGGAGCTGCTCGCGACCGCGAGCGTGGACGACTGGGTCGACCCGGAGCTGGACGAGAACGAGGCGGCGGCGATGTGCTACACGAGCGGGACGACGGGCCGTCCGAAGGGCGTCGTCTACTCGCACCGCTCGACGGTCCTGCACACGCTCGGCGTCGCGTCGCTGACGCCGCTCGGGACGCCGGTCAGCGAGCAGGACGCGATCCTGCCCGTCGTGCCGATGTTCCACGCGAATGCGTGGGGTTATCCGTACCTCGCGACCATGCTCGGCGCGCGGCTCGTCTTCCCGGGGCCGCACCTCGACCCGGAGAGCCTGCTCGACGCGTTCGTCGACGAGCAGGTGACGTGGACGGCCGGGGTGCCGACGATCTGGATGGGCATCCTGCAGCTCCTCGACGCGAATCCCGGTCGGTGGGACCTGCCGCTGAAGGGAATGCTCGTCGGCGGCTCGGCGGTGCCGCGCGCGATGATCCAGGCCTACAAGCAGCGCTACGGGCTGCAGATCGTGCAGGGCTGGGGGATGACCGAGACGTCTCCGGTCGCGTCGGTCACGGACTTCCCGGGCGACCTTCGCGCCGCCGAGGACGAGACGAAGTTCGACTACGCGGCGATGGCCGGCCTGCCGCTCCCGTTCGTCGAGATCCGCGCGCGCGCCGTCGACGACGAAATCGCGTGGGACGGGGAGACGATGGGCGAGCTCGAGGTGCGCGGCCCGTGGGTCGCCGCCGGGTACTACGACACGCCGGAGCAGGCCGAGCGGTGGACGGACGACGGCTGGTTCAAGACGGGCGACATCGTCTCGATGCACCCGAGGGGCTTCATCCAGATCAAGGACCGGTCGAAGGACGTGATCAAGTCCGGCGGCGAGTGGATCTCGTCGGTCGAGCTCGAGAACGCGCTGATGGCGCACCCTGCGGTCGCCGAGGCGGCGGTGATCGCGATCCCGGATGCGAAGTGGGACGAGCGGCCGCTCGCGGCGGTCGTGCTCCGCGAGGGGCAGACGGCGTCGGCGGACGAGCTGCGCGCGTTCCTCGCGCCGTCGTTCGCGAAGTGGTGGCTGCCCGAGCGGATCGAGTTCGTGGACGAGATCCCGAAGACGAGCGTCGGCAAGTTCCGCAAGGTCGACCTCCGCGAGCGCTTCGCGCGCGAGGCGCCGCCGATCGAAGCGCCCGCGGCCGCACCCGTGGAGGCCGGTGCGTAGGTGGGTCGCCAGCAACGCGGGCGGGAAACCCTCGGTTTCCACCCGGGCGTGAGAGCGTGACGAACGGCGCGCCGGTCAAGACGGTTTGGCTCGATAACCCGCCGGTGAACGCGGTCGACGCGGGGATCATCGAGACGCTCTGGCGGGAGCTCGACGACGAGCTCGGCGAGGCGACGCGCGTCGTCGTTCTCCGCGGCAAGGGCGAGCGCGCGTTCTCGGCCGGCGCCGACATCGCCGGCTTCCAACAGGCGGGCGCCGACAGCGAGCGCCCAGCGGGCATCCAGCCCGTCGCCGACCTGATCGAGCGGACGCCCGTGCCCGTCGTGGCGGCGATCCACGGCTACTGCCTCGGGGGCGGGCTCGAGATCGCGCTGGCGTGCGACGTGCGCGTCGCGACCGAGGACGCTCAGCTCGGCTTCCCGGAGGTGAACCTCGGACTGCTCCCCGGCGGCGGCGGGACGCAGCGCGCGCCCCGGTTCGTCGGCCCCGGCCGCGCGGCGTGGCTCGTCATGTCGGGCGAGCGGATCCCGGCGCGGCAGGCAGAGGCGTGGGGGCTCGTCGAGTTCGTCGTCGACGACCTCGAGCAGGGGATCGAGCAGGTGGTCGGCAAGCTCGCCGGCCAGAGCCCGCATGCGCTGCGTGCGATCAAGCAGCTGCTGCGGGAGACGCGCGACGAGCGCAGCGACGAGAAGGAGTTCGACGCGTTCGTCCGTTGTCTCGGCTCCGAGGACGGGCGCGAGGGGGTCGCCGCCTTCCTCGAGAAGCGTCAGGCGAGCTGGGTCGGCCGGTGAGGGCGGTCGTCCTGCGCGAGGTCGACGGCGACCTCGCGGTCGAGGACGTCCCGGACCCCGACGGCAAGAGCGTCCTCGACGTCCGCGCCGCCGGCGTCAACTTCGCCGACGTGCTGATCCGGCGGGGCCGGTACCCGCAGATGCCCGAACTGCCGTTCGTGCCCGGGAGCGAGGTCGCGGGCGATCTCGAGGGGAAGCGCGTCGCTGCGCTCCCCCGCCAGACGGGCGGCGGCTACGCCGAGCGCGTCACGATCGACCCGCAGTGGGTGTTCGAGCTGCCGCCGTCGGCGAGCTACGCGGAGGGAGCGTCGTTCCTGCTCACGTTCCTGACGGCGTATATCCCGCTCGAGCGTCAGGTGCGCCTGTCGCCGAGCTCGACGGTGCTCGTCCACGCGGGCTCGGGCGGCGTCGGCGTCGCGGCGATCCAGGTCGCGAAGCTCGCCGGCGCACGCGTGGTCGCGACCGCGAGCACCGAGGACAAGCGGGCGTTCGCCCGCGATCACGGCGCGGACGAGGCCGTCTCCTATGACGACGCGAGCGACCTCCCGGTCGACGTCGTCTTCGATCCCGTCGGAGGAGACGTCTTCGCCTCGTCTCTAAGGCTCCTGAACCCGCTCGGATCGCTGATCGCGATCGGCTTCGCGGGCGGC
>Ga0126312_10002924_pt1 | contig 11499 bp, 14 predicted proteins | sample Plot104A_FD_92537 | JGI IMG/M metagenome (GOLD analysis project Ga0126312, IMG submission 92537) | Serpentine soil microbial communities from UC McLaughlin Reserve, CA, USA - Plot104A | ecosystem: Environmental > Terrestrial > Soil > Grasslands | place: USA: UC McLaughlin Reserve, Lake County... | reverse complement strand
TGGGCCGCTACCGCGGCCGCCACCAGGTCTCGCGGGCCAAGTCGGACCGGGGGGACGCCAAGGTGCTGGCCGATCTGGTCCGCACCGACCGGCACAACCACCGCCAGGTCGCCGGCGACAGCCTGTTGGCTGAGGCGGTCAAGGTCCTGGCCCGGGCCCACCAGAGCCTCATCTGGGCCCGGCAGCGGCACGTCAACGCCCTGCGCAGCGCGTTGCGGGAGTTCTACCCGGGGCGCTGGCCGCCCTCGGCGCCCAGCTGGCTGAGCCCGAGGCCCTTGGCGTGTTGGAGCTGGCGCCGACCCCTGAGCAAGGTCGGCGGCTCACCCGAGCAGCGGTGCGGCGGGCGCTCGTTCAGGCCGGCCGACGGCGCAACCTCCAGGCGCGGGTGGTGGCCATTCATGATGCGCTGGCGGCGCCGCAGCTGGCCGCGCCCGAGCCCGTCGAGGCCGCCTACCGCGAGGTCGTGACCGCATTGGTGGCCATGCTTCGCTGCTGCAACCAGCTGATCGCCGGCCTGGAGGAGCAGCTCACCAGCCAGTTCAACGCCCATCCGGACGCGGCCATCGTGCGCAGCCAGCCCGGGCTGGGCGTGGTGCTGGGCGCCCGGCTGCTGGGCGAGTTCGGCGACGCCCTCACCGCTACCAGACGGCCAAGGGCCGCAAGGCGTTCGCTGGGACCGCCCCGGTCACCAGGTCCTCGGGGCTGCGCAGTGTGGTGGTCGCCCGGGCGGCCTGCAATCAGCGGCTGGTGGATGCCTGCTATCTGTGGGCGTTCGCGGCGCTCACGGCCTCACCGGGCGCGGCGCTGCTATGACGCCCACCGGGCCCGCGGCGCCACCCACCATCAGGCGCTCCGGGCGCTCGGGAACCGGCTGGTCGGGATCTTGCATGGCTGCCTGGCCCGGCGGGTCGCCTACCAGGAGCAGGTCGCCTGGCCGGCCGCCGAACCCGCAGCCTGACCTCAGGAGCCGGGGGTGTCGGGGGTGCAACCCCCGGCGATACTGGCCGCCGGGCTCGCCCGGGGAGCGGTGGTGCAGGTGCGGCACGCTGCCCCAGAGTCAAGCGCGATGGGACGGCCGGGCTCGTCGGCTGCTGGATCAGGATGGCCGCCGAAGGCGGCACCACCCAGCCGGCGAGGTCGGCCGCATGCCTCGATCGCGCTTGACCGGGACCCCGGCCACCCCGCCGGCTGCCGGCCACGGTCGGTGGCAGGGAGGGGACGCGCCTTCGGCGCGTGCTGCTTCGCTGGCAAGCTCCGCAGCCCTGCCCCGCCTACCGGGCGACGGGCCTCACCCGGCCCAGCTCCGAGGCGGCGACCCCTACGTCAATCCCTACGGCATTCCCTGCGCCAGCGGTGGCGTACCCCACCAGTCCCCGCGAACGCTCATCCCCCCGGGGGAGTGGAGCGGCCGCGCCGTAAGGTGCGCATCGCGCGATTGATTCAACGGCGCGGCCGCGATCTTGGGCGGACCTCCGGTCCGCGCCGCCCGCGGCGGCGATCTGAACCTGACTTGGTTGCCACCCACGGTGGTGCCGGGGGCCACCGGGCGCGACAGGCAGACGAGCTCTTCGCCAGGATCTCCAGGCACAGGTCCCGGCACTCGTCGCAGATCCGGGGCAAGTCGCCAATCTTGCCGGCAGGCACCAACAGCCCGCTGGCGACCAGGTGCCGCACCTTCCGGGCCTCCAGGTTGCAGAAGCTGCACTGGGCCTCGACCCCGACGCCTGCAGCCGCATCAGCCCCTCCACCTGGCCCTTGACGCCGCGCCGGGGGCCAGCCGTGGCGCAAACCACGCGATACGGATACAGTCCTAGCGTCTGATGAGCCTGATGTTGCCAACGGATCGGGGAGTGCGTGAGCGATCCCGATACAGCGGTGGCTCGTGGCGACCGCATGCGGTACTCGGCAGGCGGCTTCCGAGGAGGCCATCATGATCTCGACCATCGACCCGCAGCTGGTGACCGCGGCCGAAGCCGCTCGTCTGCTCGGTGTCAACCGCCGCCGCGTCCTGGAGTTGGCCACCTCCGCCCCTGACTTCCCGTCCGCCCAGCCGACAACTACCGGCGGTCACGTGTGGCCACGCCCGGCCGTCCACGCGTGGCCGCCGCCCACCCCGCCGCCGAGCCCGTGTACACCGGCCCGGAGATCCCGCCGATCGGCCAGGAGCCCCCGCAGGTCGAGCGGATTGTCAGCCTCGCCCGCGACGAGGCCTGGGCGCTGAATCACGACACGCTCGGCCCGAACCATCTGCTGCTTGGGATGCTGCATCCCAACTGTCCCGGCGCGGCCCCGGTGGTGTTGGCGTCGTTCGGGGTCCGCGCCGAGCCGCTGCGGCAGGCGTTCATCGACAGCATGGGCGACCCGTTCGAGACCCGGCTCCCCAACGTGAAGATCGCGGTACAGCCCTACTTGGAGCGGGCCAACCTGGAGGCGGTGCGGCTCGCCGACGCCGAGGTCGCAACCGAGCATGTCCTGTTGGCCCTGACCAGCCCGTGGGACCAGGGCAGATTCGTCATTGACTGGCTGACGCGCTGCGGGATCAGCCCGGAAGCGCTGCGTCAGCGGGTGGTAGACGCCACCGAGGGCGTGGCGCTGCCGGAGCCGCCGACGCGCCTGGAGCCTGCTCCGAGCCGGACCTGTTAGCCGGGCTGGAGCTGGCCCCTAACCCCGATGGCAGGCATCCGCTTCGGCGGCGGCCCTGGGCCACGCGGTGGATCCTCGACCGCGACGGCCGCAGGATCATGCGGGGCTGGTCTCCCCTGCGGTGCTTCATTGACCGCGACGGCCATCCGGTGCTGACCGCCGATGGACGGCCGGTGCACGTCGTGGTGGACGAGCAGGGTAGGGCCGTGCGGGGCGAGCACGGGCACTGGGTGCTCACCCCGGTCGAGGTCCCGCCGGGCGTCGAGGTTCCGATGCGGCACCGATCCTGACCGGGAGGCGAGCTGGCACGACTCGGCTCTGGGTAGGGAATGCCTCCAGCTGCTTCTGAGGGCCGCCTTGCGTGCTTTCCATCAGTTCGAGATATGAGGATTAGACCAGGATCTTAGGCTCTCAGCGGCCCGGCGGGCTACGCAGCGTTCCCGATCCCCTCTCGAACTTGTGTTCGGTAGTCTGGTTCGGTGGGGACTTGGCACGACCCGGAGCAGGGCCGGCCGATCGCGGCGCCGCTGGAGCGGTGCGCGGAGCTGCTCGGCGTCGACCTGGCCACCATCTGGGTGGCGGCGGCCAACGTCGAGCCCTACCTCCGTGCCGACGGCGCCAAGGTGTGGAGCCTGATGCAGCTGGAGCGCCAGCTCCGACCCCAGGCGTACGGCCGGCGTCGGGGCGGCTACCTCGACCGCCGCCGCACCCGGACCGCCGATGGATAGTCAATCCGGGCGCCGGTCGGCGTGGCCACCGCTCACCGATCGACCACGATCACCTCGTACTGGTCGGCGGTGGGTGGGAGGCCGGTGTCGAACTTGGCGTTGACCACCGCCAGGCGACTGCCGAACAGGGCCGCCGTCGTCGGGACCTGGAACAGCGGGCTGGTGATCACCTCCTCCGCCACCCCAGCGCTGAGGTCGGCGGCCAGCCGGATCCGGGTGACCTGGTTGGTGTTCTGCACCGCCCACAGCCGCCGGCCCTTCAGCACGATCCCGTCGACCTGGGGCACGCTGACCCCGGCGATGGTCGCGCTGGCCCCGGTCCTTGGATCCACCCGGTAGAGCTGGCCGGTGGCCGAGTGGGCCACGATCAGGGTCTTGCCGTTGGCCGTGGCCTGGATGCCGTTGAGGTTGAACTCCCCGCTGGTGTCGGCCGCCGGGCCACTCAGCGCCAGCGTCCTGAACGATGCCCCTGGGACCCCGGCTCGGTTGACCGGCACGAAGTACAGCTGGGCCCGTCGCGAATCGGTGAACCAGGCGCCGCGGCCGGTGACGGCCACGTCATTGATGACCGTGGTCGCTGGGGCGGGCGGCGGGGGGGATGGAGCGGCGAACTGGTAGGTGGCCACGGTCGCGCCGGTACGGGTGTTGTAGACGTAGCCCTGGCCGGTGAAACCACCGGCCACAAACAGCAGGTCATGGCGCAGGTCGGTGGCCATGCCCACGGCCATGCGGCCGTCCGGGGCGTCGATGAACAACTCGGCGGTGCCGCGCCGGATGCTGCCGCGGAAGATGTCGCCGGCGAACAGATCGCCGGCATAGAAGGTGGTCCCGCGGCCGGCGGCGATGCCCTCGGCCGAGCTGGCCCCCGGCAGGACGATGACCTCGGCGGGTCGGGCGATGGCGGCCGGCCCGGCCAACACGGCTAGGAGCAGCACCAGCAGCAGCAACGGCGCCGCGGCCCGGGAGAAGGGCAGGGAAGGCCACCTTGGAGAACGCACCATGATCCCCCCTTTCTGGCGCGATACCGTCGTTCGCGCATCGGGTCAATCTGCGCCGCTCCCCCAGGCGGGTCAAGAGCCTGTTGGCGCCGTCGACCTACGGCATGGCACGGGCCGGCTGCCCTGACCGTCGTATTGCTCATGGTTCATCTCGCTCCGGCAGTCGACTGCCCGCCATGCGACCACAGAGACGACCGGTGACCCCTTGCATGCCATATACGGTCCTGGGCTCCATCAGGGCCGATACGTCGGTCGAGCTGTGGGTTTGGTTGTCCGTTGCGCACCGTGATTGACCGTTGTTGACCGCTGTCTCGCGGCCCCAGCGGGGCCCAACCTGGAGGGTGGACCGCCTCGGCTTGAGGCCAGGCGTTGCTCAGAAGGACCGGCCCTCGGCCTGCTCGGGCGCCGGCAGCGAGAAATGGGTCTGCATGAGCAGCCAACGGTCGCCCCGCTGCTCCAGGACGGCGGTGAACCGACCGGTCAGGGTCAGCTTCTGGCCCTCGACCCGCACCTGGACAGACGCCCGAGCGGCCACCCAGGCCACCGGGCCGGCCTCTGACACCACCAGCGGCTCATAGTCAACCGACAGGGCCTCCGACTGGGCGAAGTCGCGCTCGAGCTGCGCCTTAAACTCCGCTGGCCCGACACGCCACTCGTCGGGACCGGTGCCGATGCCGAGTACATCGGCATCGGGGGCCATGACCGCCAGCGCACCGTCCATGTCCCGCCGGCTGTAGGCGTCCTTCCACTGCTGCAGCGTCGCCTGGACGGCCGCTTGGGTCGACGGACTGGCCCTCATGGGCGACCCTCCCCTGCCGCAGGTCGCCAGGCTCTATCTCTCTGGAACCGAGGCGTTGTCGTCGACCAGGTTGTAAAGGTACTGCCATCCGGAGGCATCGGCAGCGCCGCCGTTGAGCGCGGCAACGTCCTTGAAGCACACCACGCCGTTATCGTTGTGGTCCACGGAGTTGAAGATCGCGGTGTGGTCCGCCTCGGTGTAGGCCCCAGCCGCCAGCCCGGCTTGGATCCGGGGCAGAGTCAGTGTTTCGGGCAGGGTCAGGCCCCCGAGGTCGAACGCTGGCGGACAGCCGTACCCGGCTCGCCCCCCCGCCACGGCAGGGCTCCACAGCGCCCCGAACAGAAGCAGCAGGCAAGCGGCGGTGAGAATCACCGTCCTTCTCATATACATCCCCTTCTGGCGAAACCTGAAGGTCGCGCATCGGCCCAATCCCAGCCGCTCGATCAGGCTGGTCATTGGTTTAGCAGGCGCCATACCTGCCGCTCAGGTTGCGCCGAGCTTCTTAATCTGGATGGTGGCCAGTCCTTGACCTGCACTATGTATCGGTCGGGAGATTCCGGCTCGACGGCCTGCCTCTCAGGCGAGCTGGGAGCAGAGGTAGGGGTCGATGTCCTCGACACCGCCGTCGAAGTTGCCGTGGTACTCGGCCGAGAGCAGCTCCCCGGTCTCCCCGTCGAGGGTGAGCACCCACAGGCCGATGGCGTAGAACTGGCCCTTGTGGCGGAAGTGGATGCCGGTCCCGTGCACGGTGATCGTCCCGTCCTCGTTGAAGGTGATCTTGTCCAGGCCACGGTCGGGGCTGGTGACAGACCTGCCGGTGCGCGGGTTGGTGTAGGTAGTGACGAAGCTGGGGTTCTGCATGATCCGGCGCAGGCTGCCGTCCTCGTTGAGGAAGGTGGCCACGCGGAACTTGCCGCTTGAGGTGGCGACCACATCAAACTCGCAGAGGTCGCCGGCCGGGATCAGCTCGGTCTCGTTGTCGAACTTGAAGTGCTCGATGAGCGGCTTGTCGGCCGCTGCTGGGCCAGCAAGGACAAACACGAGTGCGCCGAGCAGCGCCGGCACGAGCAGTTTCCTCATCGACTCCCCCCAACTTTCTTGTGGCTACTCTGCGGAAACGGCGGCGCAGGTCGACGTCGGCAGGCCAGGTTCATGAGCTGATCAATGACGAGGACCCGAGCGACCATGCATCTGGGCTGGGCGAGCGAAACCAACGCATCAGCGGCCCAAGCGATCACCCCCCCGCCAACCACTTCCATGGCAGCTGCACAAGTATCGCCTAGAGACCGACTCGCCGGTCTCGGCAGTTCTGTCTAGCTTCTCAGCCTGCCTTCTCGCCGCTGGCCGCTGCGATTGATGATTCGGCGTCTGACTGGATTCTGGGTGCTGGGGCAGCTGCACGGTTCGTAACTCGATCTCGGGACGGTCTCGCTGTAGACCGTTACCGGCCTCGCAGAGCATGGTCCTAGGGACAACGAAGGAGGCGAGGCGACACCAGGCGGGTGGTGTTGGAGGACTACGGCCACTACGCCACCGGCCGCAAGCCCCGAGAGGGTGAGGACGCCCTGCTGGTCCTGGACGAGTTCAGCGCCCTGGCCTCGGGGGCGGACTCGGCCATCAACCTGGCCGAGCGGGTCCGCGACGTCGGCGTCCAGGTCGTGGTCGCCGCCCAATCTGTCGAGGGCCTCGGCGACCACCGCCGAGCCCCCGGCGGCTGGCGTTCTGCGCCGGGCGGGGTGGTCGTGCACCAGTGCCCCGATCCCGAGCGGCTCATTGCCCTGGCCGGCCAGGTACGGGTGCTGGCCAAGGCCCGCATGGGGGAGCGGCCAAGGATCGACCCCGAGGCCGTCCGCCAGGCCCAGCCGGTGAGGCCTGGGTCATCCAGGCCGGCCAGAGCATCCACCTGCGGGTGCTGCCACCGCCGGCAGTGGCCCCGGAGCCCGTCGAGGTGGCGGCCACGATCCCGCTGGCCGACGACACCGTCCCGCTGCCGGTCGAGGAGCCGGCCGCGGTCGGGATCGCCGCGTCCGTGGCCCTGACTAGCCGGACCGTCCGCCAGGTCGACCAGCGGGTCGGCCGCCGGCGGACCGGGCTGGGCGGCTGCCGTCGCCCGTCCGCCGGCCGTGGCTGGTCGGCGGCCCCTGCCGGGGGCGGGGCCGGCGATGAGGTCCCTGGCCGTGCCCCCTGGCTGTGCCGCTGTCCCTGCCGGCGCGCACCGGGGGTGGGCCTGCCTGGTCGCCCCATCCTGGGCCACCCCAGCCCGCCGCCAGGGCGCTGGGCGTCCCTTTTCGGGCCGCCTCCAGCGGGGCTTGCGGCCGCCCGGATCCCCGGCCTTCGAAGGGCTTGTGCGGCTGCGGGTCGCGGCACGTCGTATCGGCGGGAGGAGCTGCCGCGACGCGGTCCAGCCTCACGGCGACGCGAACTTGACCGTCACCTCGATCACGGCTGGCGGCCACGACTGCTTGGCGACCTTCGCGGTCCAGATGCCAAGCTCGCCCCCTGCGTCGACCACCCCAAACCGGACCACGCAGCGGACCTGGCCGCCGGCGGGCTGGCAGCTGGTCGGATCCTGCCTCGCGCCCACCACGGGCACCCGCGATTTGAACTCGGTCTCCAGCCACACCTGGGCCTGGGCGGCGTGCGGCATGGTCACCACCACCGTCAGCGGGTGGGTCGGCGGATCGGGCGCAACCACCAGGTATCTCGCGGTGGTCGGGCCGGCTCCCAGCCGCAGTCGGCGCACGACGGCGTTGGCCTGCACGTCGGTCCTGGTCCGAAACCACACCCCACTGTCGCGCGGGACCCGGTTGCCGGCGGCTGGCTCCTGCACCACCACCACCGCGCCAGGGGTCTGGGGATCTCGATCCTCGGCCGTGCCCCGGAGCCCGGCCGCGCGCATCACGGTCTTGGCCCGGGCGAGGGTCTGGCCAAAGGCGTCGGGGACCTCAACCGTGGCCACGGTTGAGGTGGGGACGTCTTGCAGCGGGAGAATCCGGACCGTCCCGGCGGGCACCCCTGCTGAGGTCGGGGTGGCGGGGCGCTGGACGCTCGGGGTGGTGGGCAGCAGCCGGCCGGCCACGGCCAGCGCGGCAACGCCGACCACGACCATCGCGATGGTCGCCACCCGGCTCGATGCCACCCGCATGCTGCCCCCGGTGCGTCTGGGACCCACCCAGCCAACCATACCGACCGACGCCGCTGGTGGCCGGAAGGTTCACCCGTGCCGCGCGATCCCCTGCACGGTTATCTGCTCGACGCCTCCCCGGTCACTGCTGCTCGTCGGCGGGTCCTGGCCACGACCAGCCGCCGGCAGCTCGACGTGCCCCACCGCGGTGGCCAGGGGCAGGGACCGGCCTCGCCTGCGGCGCCGCGCGCGGGAACCCTGCGCCCACGCGCGGACCGGCCGGTTGCCTGCCAGTCGGACTGCCATCTCGTCGCCTGCGCGGTCAAGGGTCGCTGCGCGCTCCTGAGTGCTCGCTCGGCCCTGCGGGCCGTCCCTTGACCGCTCCGGTGTCGAGGCGGCCCGGAGCGACCCGGTCGCCCGGGGCGGGCGAGGAGCCGCGCCCGACCAGCAGGCAGGCAACCCAGGGAGGTCAGGCCATGAGGTACGCGTGCCGCACCGGCTACCACGAGCGATGCCCAGGCCGCTGGTGCACCTGCAGCTGCCACCCCCAGCTGCGGGCGGCGGAATCGACCCGGCTGTCGGGGACGACCAGCGCCCCCTCAGCCGCCGAGGAAGCCGAGGCCCTGGAGCCGGGCCGACATGTGGCGATGCATCGCGGCTACCAGTCGGTCCTGTTCGATGACGCCTGACGAAAAGCAGGCACCCGACCACCGCTACCGACCAGCAACCACGAGCCCCGAGGAGGGCACCCGTCATGGCCGACAGCCACGTCACCCTCACCGGCAACCTCATCGACGACCCCGACCTGCGCTACACCCCCAACGGCAACCTGGTGGCCACCTTCCGCCTGGCCGTCACCGCACGGGCCCAGCGGCCAGGCGCTGAGGTGCTGACCAAGCGCCCGGGCCGAGCGCGTCTACGCCGACCTCAGCGCCGCCGGCGCGGCGGTGAGCAGCGCCCGGCTGGCGACCGCAGTCGGGCTCAGCCCGAGCTACGCCCGAGCGCTGGTCGCCGAGTTCCAAACCCGACCGCCGGCCGCCATCCAGCACAACGGCCACCCAGGGTCCGGATCGGCCAGGGCGGCGGACCCGGGCCGGTCACTCTGACCGTCCCCGGCCGGACCGACGGCCAGGGACGGGTGGGGTTAGGTTGCTAGGCCGGCAGTTCCAGGACCGGACGCACCTCGATTGTCCCGTAGCTGGCCCCAGGGATCTTGGCCGCCAACTCCAGCGCCTCGTCCAGGTCGCTGCACTCCACCAGGTAGTAGCCGCCGAGCTGCTCGGGGGTCTGGACCGCCGGGCCGTCACTGATCTGGGCGTCGCCATTGCGGACCCGAACGCTGGTGGCATCCGCGACCCGCAGCAGCGGCTCCCCACCGCGAAGCACGCCCCGCTCGGTGATCTCGGCGTGGAAGTCGTTGTACCCCTTGGCTTCGGCGTCCCCCTCAGGGGTGCCCCACTGGGGCCGGTCGGCCTCGTTGGTATAGATCAACAGCGTGTAGCGCATGGCGCGCTCCCTTCAGTTCGGCTGGCGCGTCTCGCCGTCCTCACTCCAACGACGATCAGGCAACGCCGGAATCGACAGGGCAGGCCATGCCGGCCGCCGGCGCGTACCTGGTGGTTGGTTGTTGGTTGGCCCGACCCACTGGCGCTCCAGCTCGGCGAGCACAGCAAGCTCGCGCCGCTACCTTGACAAGCCACTTCGCAGACGTCCAACCGTAGGCAGCAACGGCGCTGTCCTGCCCGGGCGCTGGTGAACCTGGCTGGTGCGGTAGCGCCCCTCGTCCGGCGGGTGCCGCGGCGCGGAGGCGGAACGCCCGACCCGTGTCACCGGGACCATCCGGCCCGACCCGGGGTCGAGGTGGAGCCGCCGAAGGCCGTCGGGCGCTGTCGGGCCGTCCCAGCTGGCCGGCGGGGACGGCCCTGGCCGGGGTCTGCTGTGGTCAGGGGATCAGGACGAGCTTTCCGCGGACGTGGCCGCCCTGGCTGATGCGGTGGGCCTCGGCGGCGCGGTCGAACGGGAAGGTCTGGACCTTGAGCACCAGCTTGTTCTGTGCCAGCAGGTCGGCGACCAGGGCCAGGGCCTCCATGGGATGACTGTCCGCGCCGCCACCGGTGACGCGGGCTCCGGCCTGAGCGGCTGCGTAGTTGGCGATGCTTACCACCTGGGACGGCTTGGGGCCAAGCTGATCAGCTCCTGGGCCGGGGTCTTGCCCGCAACATCAAAGACTGCGTCGACCGGCCCGCCGGCAGCGGCCCGGACCCGCTCGGCCACGCCCTGGCCGTACAGCACCGGCGTCGCCCCGATCTCCCGCAGGTAGTCGTGGTTGGCCTCGCTGGCCGAGGCGATCACCTTGGCGCCTCGGGCGAGGGCCATCTGCACGGTGGTCGCGCCGACGCCACCCGCGCCACCGTCGACGAAAAGGGTGTCGCCGGCGTTGACCTCCAGCAGCCGAAGCCCACGTTCGCTGGTCTCACCGGCCACGCCCGCCGCTGCCGCTACCGCCCAGTCGATGGACGGTGGCTTGGCCGCCCAGGAGTCCAGCAGGGCGTACTCGGCCTGGGTGTTGCGGCCGCGGCCGAACACCTCGTCCCCCACCGCGACGCCGGTGACCCCGTCGCCGACCTCGTCGACCACGCCGGCGGCGTCGGAGCCCAGGTACCCGGTGCCGGCCATGGGCTCGCCGCCGGACATCGCGCCGCTGAAGGCCTTCCAGTCGATCGGGTTCACGCTGGCCGCCCGCACCACGATCCGGATCTGCCCAGAGCCGGCGTGCGGGTCAGGAGCTTCGGCCCACTGCAGGACCTCTGGACCGCCGTACGCCTTGTACTGCAGTGCTCGCATGTATCAATCCTTCCGCATGGGCGGTCCAGCCGCCGCTTTCAGGTCGAGCAGCCCCAGCCGCACGGCTGTTGCTCCTCAGGACAAGTGCGTGCAGACGACGCGTATTCCGGGGGCGTTCGTACCGCGCCGGAGCAGAATGATCGTCACCCGCCGGTCAGTCGGCGCGGCAGCGCCCTCGCGCGGCGGGTGTCGCTGCGCGGAGGGCGGAACGCCCGACCCGTGTCACCGGGACCATCCGGCCCGACCCGGGTCAAGGTGGAGACACCCTCTGTCAACCCGGGTTGGTTGGTGGGGTTGCTGCTGGTAGGGCGGCTGGTCCTGCCCCGGAGGGGCGAACGATGTCCCCGGACCGGCCCGGGCCCG
>Ga0126312_10002923_pt1 | contig 11500 bp, 7 predicted proteins | sample Plot104A_FD_92537 | JGI IMG/M metagenome (GOLD analysis project Ga0126312, IMG submission 92537) | Serpentine soil microbial communities from UC McLaughlin Reserve, CA, USA - Plot104A | ecosystem: Environmental > Terrestrial > Soil > Grasslands | place: USA: UC McLaughlin Reserve, Lake County... | reverse complement strand
GCTCGACGGCCGTGGCAGGTCTTTAGTAGGGAGGTCTTACTCGAACAGGTGTGGGGCTATCGTCACGCAGCCGACACGCGGTTGGTCAACGTACATGTGCAACGGCTCCGTTCCAAGATCGAAAGGGATCCCGAGCACCCAGAGATCGTGGTGACAGTGAGGGGGATCGGCTACAAGGCCGGCGAGACCGTTCAGGCGCGATAGCCAGCCGGCCTGAGATACGGTCGTTCGGTAGACGTCGGCACAGGGCATTCAACCAATGGTCTCGATTCCGAGGACGCTGAACTCCCGCTGGTGGCGATTTCCGATCAACTGGTGGTGGCGGTCGCTACCGCTGCGGGTCGTGCTCACCGAATTCCTTGCCTCTGTGCTGGTGCTCGTGCTCGGCGGTTTTCTGCTCATGCAGCAGGCAACCATGGGGGTTATCGACGGCAAGAAAGAGGCCGCCAAGACCGAAGCACGGCAGGCCGTCAATACTGCGCAACAGCAGCTCAACGCAGCCGACCTCACTGGCAATGTCAATGTCGACAAGCTACTGCTCGACCTGGCTATAGGTTTCGCCAACCGGGCCGAGCAATACGAGGTGATCATTATCACCCCCGACCAGACGATCACTGCCGGCAACGCGGTCGCCAGTAGCATTCCTCCGGGCCTGCGCAAGCAGGTCGAACAGAGTTTTGACCTCCTGATGGCCCCAACCCAAATTGACTACCGCGACATGCGGCCGACGGTTCCTGGCCTTGCCGCTGGAGCGACCCTGACCCTGCCGCTCACTGGCCAATATCAGATCTATCTGCTGTTCCCCCTCACCCAGGAAGTCGACACCCTTGAGGTGCTCCGCTATGCCGTAGTGACGACAGGCGCGGTTTTGGTGATTTTGCTTACCTTCATTGCGGCGTTGGTGAGTCGTCAGGTCGTTACACCGGTACGCGCCGCCCGCCGGGCAGCCGAGAGCCTCGCGTCGGGTAACCTGACCGATCGAATGAAGGTGCGCGGGCAAGACGATCTCGCCCGACTGGCTACGTCGATGAATTACATGGCGTCGGAGTTGGAGAAGCAGATCAACACGCTCGAAGAACTGTCCGCAGTCCAGCAGCGATTTGTGTCCGATGTCTCACACGAGCTGCGTACGCCCTTGACAACGGTCCGGATGGCCGCCGAGGTGTTGTACGAGGCGCGTGATGAATTCGATCCGGTGGCGGCACGTTCGGCCGAGCTCCTGCAGAATGAGCTGGATCGCTTTGAGGCGCTGCTCAGCGACCTGCTGGAGATTTCCCGCTTTGATGCCGGTGTGGCGAAGCTCAACGTTGAGGACGTCGATCTGCGCGACGTCGTATATCGAGTAGTAGAAGCTAACGAACTTCTCGCGGAGACCAACAACACCGAGATCAACGTGCACGAGAGCGGCGAGGCGAAAGCCGAGGTCGACGTCCGACGAATCGAGCGAATCCTTCGTAACCTGCTGGTCAACGCGATTGAACATAGCGAAGGCCATCCCATCGACATGTTGATCGAGAGTGACGACGCCGCCGTGGCAATTGCAGTTCGCGACCATGGGGTGGGCTTCGAAGCAAGTCAAGCTAGGCAGGTGTTCCACCGATTCTGGCGCGGCGACGCCGCACGTGCAAGGACCGTCGGCGGGACAGGACTCGGCTTGGCAATCGCGATGGAGGATGCAAATCTGCATGGTGGCTGGCTGACTGCCTGGGGTCGGCCCGCCATGGGTGCCCAGTTCCGACTGACGCTTCCACGCAAGGTAGGGGCGATTTTGGAAACCTCACCACTACCGATGGTCCCCCGTGATCTGGTCGGGCCAAGCGGCACGAGGTTGAATGGTCTTGAAGCAACGGCCCCTCGCGCTCCGAGTGCACCAGCATCACCGGCTCCCCGACGAGCGGCCACCGCCGAGACGACAGTGGGTCCATCGTGAGGTGGGCGGAACGTCACCTCGCCGCACTCATCATGGTCCTAGCAACGGCCTTAACGGCAGCAGGTTGCGTCAGCGTTCCACGCTCGGGACCAATCGAAAAGGTCGAGGGACCGCAACCGGGGTGGCAGAACCCTGTGAGCGTCGACGTTAGACCTCCCGGTTCAGGCGACAAACCTAAGGAGATCGTCGAGGGCTACCTCCGCGCAACCTCGAACTATCAGCCGAATTACTCGGTGGCGAGGCAGTTCCTGACCGGCGCGGCTGCGGAAACGTGGAGGCCCGAAGCCGGTGTCTCGGTCTACCGCGAAGACTCTATTGCCGAGCGTGGTAACACTGTCACTCTTAATGGTCGGCTGGTAGGAACCCTCGGCGCCGACCGCGCTTATACCGCACGCGATACGTCCCTAGAGATCAACTTCAGCCTTATCGAAGAGCCAGGCGGGTGGCGGATTAACAACCCGCCGAAAAAACTCATGGTTGCCGAGTACTCCTTCAAGTCCTTCTACCGGTCTTATGATCGCTACTTCGTCGGGAACGGCACCTCACTGGTTCCGGATCCCATCTATCTCCCAGCACTCAGCAACCCCGCAAACGCCGCGTCCGCCTTGATGAAGGCTCTGCTGAACGGGCCCTCAGACTGGTTAAAGCCCGCCGTCACCAGCGCCATCCCGCCGAATACCAGTCTCAGTGTGGACTCGGTGACCATCACCAACAACGGGATTGCTGAGGTACCGCTCAGTGACCCCGTGCTGCAGCTGCCGGATCAGCAGCGCGGCTTGCTTGCGGCGCAGGTCGTCTATACATTACGGCAAGTCACCGGAGTCAAGGGTGTCTTGATCAAGGTCAACCAGCAGCCATATCGGGTGCCGTGGAGCGACCCGAACAGCCAGGTGATATCCGTCGATGCCATTCCTCAGGACATGGACCCGGTTCCATACGTGGCTGGCGAAGAGCTGTACGCGGTGCAGCACGGAAAGGTCAAGCGGGTGACCCCGACGCCTGATTCACCGAGTCTGGAAAATCTGGCCGGACCTCAGGCTGGGAAAAATCCGGTTGATGCGCTGGCAGTGTCTGTTAACAACACCGATTTCGCGGTCACGACCAACGGCCGGACAGTGCTTCGTCGTGGCCTGATCACGTCCGGGGAGTTGAGCACGTTGCCACTTAGCGGCGTCACTGAGCTCTTGCGGCCCCAGTTCAGCAGGTATGGCGAGATATGGGATATCGGACTTGCTGGCGACCGGCAGTGGATCTGGAGGTTCACCGACGACGGTAAGAAGATCACGGTGGACAAGATCGATTTGCCGGTGGTCCGGGACCAGAAAGTTACGGCGTTCAGGATTTCACCCGACGGCACTCGATTCGCACTGGTGCGGTCCGCTGGGAACGAATCGAAGCTCTGGCTGGGAACAATCATCCGCTCCGACAAGATCACGGTTGACGGCTGGCGGGTTCTCAACACCACACAAACCAACATGACGCAGATTCACAGGATTGCCGATATCGCATGGCTCGATGCCACGGAGCTGCTCGTGTTGGGAGCAGCGGACTCAACAATCGCGTTCGCGCCGTTCCGTGTGGTCGATGATGCATCTCGAATCACGGCCCAGGGGAACCGCGAGAACTGGGATCCAGCCGAGCTTGCTGTCTCTCCTTGGAGGCAAACCGCAGTCATCGTCGACGGTAGTGGCCACACGTGGAAATACGATGGCAGCCTCTGGTTGCCCTTCATAAAGGACCAGGTTCAGACGGTCAGCGACCCCAGCTGAGTACGAGTACTGTCCACAGATTGTCTAGCGCGGGCGCATTCCTGCCACGGGAGGCGGCAGACTCGGTCAGTGGACTATGAGCGTTGGCTAGCCGCAGCGGGCGACCTGCTGCTTGGCGCTAGCTGCCACGGCTGCGGAAGGCCATGGTGGGGTCTCTGCCCCGTGTGCCGCGAGGAGCTATCCACCAGAAGGCCGTTTGTCACGACTCCGCTGCCCTGTCCCGACGGATTTCCTCTCACGCTTACCTCGTCGCCCTACGATCAGCTGCTGCGCCGCGTGATCAATGCGCACAAGGAGCGGCAGGCGCTTATCCTTACCCGCTTCCTCGCCGAGCGGCTGGCGCTGAGCGTGCACGCATTGCTGGCCCGGCAGGCGTACCCGCGGCATGTCAGCAAGATCATCTTGATGCCGATACCCTCCGCAGCGAGGACCGTCCGACAGCGTGGCTTCGACGCCACCGGTGCGATGGCCCGCGTTGCTGCGCGGCGTCTCCGAGTGCGTTATCCGATTGCTGTTCGGTCGGCGCTGGCTCAGGCGAGGCCGGTCGCAGATCAAGCCGGGTTGGGTGCCCGGGCGCGTCAGCGGAATTTGGCAGGCGCCTTCCGGCTGCAGCGCCCGCTGGGCCCGGGTGCGGCGGTCGTTCTGGTCGACGACTTGGTGACAACCGGTAGCAGCCTCACCGAGGGGGCACGAGTGCTCCGGGAAGCCAGAATTCAGCTGCTGGGGGCTGCGACCGTTGCAGCGACGGTGCGCCTACAACGTCCCAGTCGGCCTGCGATCGCTCAGGATGAGAGCGCGGTGTTCGCGGACTGAGAACTCAGTGAGGATCATCGGGAACCGGTAGAAATACCCGATACCAGGGATTAGCGTCTATATATGGCGCTTGCGCACCAGGGGGATTTCAGGTCAGGCCGAAATCAGGGTGCGGCGAGCGCCTTCATTATTTCTGAACCGGCGCTGCAGCGTTCTCAGCCGTCGGTACCGAACGCCGGGCACATGCCCGCCTGATCGCGTCGTTCGGACTCCCACTCCTCGATGGAGGTAGACATGGATGTTGTCGTCAAGTCCCGACATTGCAATATGTCGGATGGGTTCCGCTCCTACGTGGAAGAGAAGATCACTCGGCTCGAGAAGCTCAATGACCGGGCTATTCGCGTCGAGGTAGAGGTGTCTGCGGAGCGCAACAAACGACAACACGACCAGGCAAGCCGCGTCGAGATCACGCTTCGCACCAAGGGCCCTGTGGTTCGGGCCGAGGCTGCGGCCGAGGACAAGATGGCCGCGTTCGACATGGCGCTGGATAAGTTGATGGCACAACTACGGAAGGCCGCCGACCGCAAGCGGGTGCATCGGGGCCACCGCTCACCTCGTTCGCTGCATGAGGCGGCAGCCGAACTGCCATTGATCGAGAGCCGAGCACCGGAGACGAACGGCTCATCCGTGCGTACCGTTGCTGGGATGGAAGTCCGCGGCGAAGGACCGATGGTCGTACGCGAGAAAGTACATCCCGCGGTGCCAATGAGCCTTGACCAGGCACTGCTCGAGATGGAACTCGTCGGTCACGACTTCTATCTCTACATCGACTCCGAGCAGATGGTGCCGAGTGTGGTGTACCGGCGTCGCGCGTACGACTACGGCGTCATCCGCCTCGACATGACCTACGAGATGGTCTCCTGATCGCACCCGTTGCCGACACTTTCGGGCCCCAGAACCGACCCTCGGGAGGCGGACGGCACTGCTTTCCGGACAACCGCCCGGCCTTCGCAAGCTACGGCCGGGGGCCAGGCCTATCCACGTCCGGAAAGCAGTGCCGTCCGCCTCCTGAGTGTCAGTGAGTGCCGGTAGCGTCGGCTAGGTGCGACGGGAGACGCTCCGCAAGGCTGAGGCGAGGCGGATTGCGCTCGCTGCGCAGGGCTTTGGTGTCCCGAAACTCGAGCGAGCCGTCACCATGCGTGATATCCAGGCGGTGACAAATCGCCTTGCGCAGTTCCAGATCGACTCCATCAATGTCGTCACGCGGGCGCAGTTCATGCCGCTGTTCTCCAGGCTGGGACCCTACGATCCAACGCTGCTCGAGCGCGCCGCGTATCAACCACCGCGACGCCTCTTCGAGTACTGGGGCCACGCGGCCAGCCTCCTCGACGTCTCTCTGCAGCCCCTGCTGCGGTTTCGCATGCAGCCCGGATTCCGTGACGTCTGGGCAGGAGTAGAGCGGGTCGCGCAAGAGAACGCCGATCTGATTGCCTTCATCCGCGATGAGGTCGCTGCGCGAGGCCCCATCAGCGCCAGAGACCTGGAAATCGCTGAGCAACGAGACCGCAGCAATTGGGGCTGGAACTGGTCACGGGTGAAAACGATCTTGGAGTGGCTCTTCTACGTCGGCGAAGTCACGTCGGCGTACCGAAACGCCCAGTTCGAGCGCGTCTACGACCTTCCAGACCGGGTCATTTCTCCCTCGGTCCTAGACCTTCCTACGCCGACACCGCAAGACTCGGTTACAGGTCTCGTCCGACGAGCCGCACGAGCCCTCGGCATAGCAAATGAGCCCTCGCTACGTGACTATTTCCGAACGCGTGTGGACATGACGCGGCAAGCCATCGCGACACTTGTCGAGGCCGGCGAGTTGATCTCGGTGACAGTCGAGGGAGCCGGGAGCCAACCGTGGTATCTATGGCACCAAGTATGCGTGCCACGCCGCATCAGTGCTCGGGCGCTGCTCAGCCCGTTCGATTCGATGATCTTCGAGAGGGCGCGCCTGGAGCGGCTGTTCGACTTTAGCTATCGCATCGAGATCTACGTTCCTGCGCCGAAGCGCGTCCACGGCTACTACGTCTATCCATTCCTCCTCAACGAGAAGTTTGTCGCGCGGGTTGATCTCAAGGCGGACCGTACGCGGGGAGTGCTCCGGGTCAATGCCGCCTGGCTTGAACCCGGCCATGATGCCTTTGACATCGCCACCGAGCTTGCGTCGGAGTTGAAGATCATGGCCGAGTGGCTAAGTCTAGAAACCGTCGAGATCGTGCCGCGCGGCGATCTGGCGCCCGCGCTCGGTGCGGCTTGAGGATTCCCACCGATCTCGTGACGGGGGCTTGGACGCCCGTGCAGGCTTACGATGGGGGACGCGCTGCGGCCCTTCTACGATGGAAGAATCCTGGCGCTGAGCCCAGCGGCGTAAGGGAACATCTCGGCGCCGGAGACCGTGCAGGTAAGTGAAACAACGTAAGGGAGCCCGTTCAAGTGGCTTTGATGGATAGGCTGCTGCGCTTAGGCGAAGGCAAACTTCTCAAGCAGCTCGGCAATATCGCCAAACAGGTAAAAGCGATCGAAGAGGACTTCGTCGCGATGAGCGACGAAGAGCTGCGCGGCCAGACCGCCGACTTCCGAGCGCGCTACGACAGGGGAGAGACCCTCGAGTCGCTGCTACCGGAGACCTTCGCGACGGTACGCGAGGCCAGCCGCCGAGTCTTGGATAAGCGGCACTTCGACGTCCAAGTGATGGGCGGCGCAGCGCTGCACATGGGCAATATCGCTGAGATGAAGACAGGTGAGGGCAAGACGTTGGTTGCGACCATGCCCTCGTATCTGAACGCGCTCACCGGACAGGGTGTCCACATCGTCACGGTCAACGACTACCTGGCCAAACGCGACTCAGAATGGATGGGCCGAATCCACCACTTCCTGGGTCTGGAAGTCGGCGCGATCCTCTCCCAAATGGATCCCTCCGAACGCCGCAGAGCCTACGCGGCCGACATCACCTACGGCACCAATAACGAGTTCGGCTTCGACTATCTACGCGACAACATGGCGCTCAGCCTCGAGGACTGCGTCCAACGCGGTCATCACTACGCCATCGTTGACGAGGTCGACTCGATCTTGATCGATGAGGCGCGTACGCCGTTGATCATTTCTGGCCCTGCCGAGGACAGTGGCAGGTGGTATCCGGAGTTCGCGAAGCTGGTGAACAGGCTGCGGCGCGACGAGCACTACGAGGTCGATGAGAAGAAGAAGACCGTCGCGATCAATGAGACCGGCATCGATGCGGTTGAGGACTGGCTCGGCATTCACAACCTGTACGAGTCGGCGAATACGCCGCTGATCTCCTACCTCAACAACGCTCTCAAGGCCAAGGAGTTGTTCAAACTCGACCGCGACTATGTCGTGATCAACGGCGAAGTCTTGATCGTCGACGAACACACCGGGCGCACCTTGATCGGACGCCGCTACAACGAGGGCTTGCACCAGGCCATCGAGGCCAAGGAAGGCGTTCAGATCCGCGACGAGTACCAGACCCTTGCCACGATCAGCCTGCAGAACTACTTCCGAATGTACGAAAAGCTTTCCGGCATGACCGGCACCGCGCTCACCGAGGCCAGCGAGTTTCAGAAGATCTATGGCCTGGGCGTAGTGCCGATTCCCACCAACATGCCGATGATCCGCGGAGATCAGCGCGACCTGATCTACCGCACCGAAGAGGCGAAGTTCGATGCAATCGTCAAGGATGTTGCGGAGCGGTACGAGAAAGGGCAGCCGGTGCTTATCGGCACTGCGTCGGTGGCCAAGTCCGAGATTTTGTCAGGGCTGCTGAAGCGGGCCGGGGTCAAGCACGAGGTGCTCAACGCCAAGCAGCATGAGCGTGAGGCGGCGATCATCGCCATGGCTGGCGCCAAGAGCGCAGTCACGGTCGCCACCAACATGGCTGGCCGCGGTACTGACATCATCCTGGGCGGAAACGCGGAGTTTCTGGCCGACAAGAAGCTCCACGACTCCGGAATCGACGCGCTCGAGAACTCCGAGGAGTACGAGAAGCTCTATCCCGACCTCCTGGAAGAACTCGAGAAAGAAACCGCTGCAGGGCACGATGAAGTCGTCGAGCTTGGCGGCCTTTACGTCGTCGGCTCAGAGCGGCACGAGTCACGCCGCATCGACAACCAGCTGCGCGGCCGTTCCGGCCGGCAGGGCGATCCCGGAGAGAGTCGGTTCTACCTCTCCCTGGGCGACGACCTGATGCGGTTGTTTAAATCCGACATCGTGGACTGGGTGTTGCAGGCGCTCAAGATGCCCGACGACGTACCCATTGAGAACAAACGTGTAACGGCATCCATCGCCAGTGCGCAAAGCCAGGTCGAGGCCCAAAACTTCGAGATCCGCAAGAACCTGCTCAAGTACGACGACGTCATGAACCGGCAGCGCCATGCCGTCTACAGCGATCGCCGCAAGGTGCTGGAAGGCGCCGATGTCGAATCCCGACTGCGCGCCACCGTCGACACCGTTGTCGAGCAATACGTCATCGGCGCGACCGAAGGATTCGCCGAGGACTGGGACCTGGAGCAGCTGTGGAGCACCATGAACACGCTGTATCCGGTGTCGTTGGACCGCGCGGAGTACGAGGAGCGTGAGGACCTCGACCGGCAGCTGCTCATCGACGATTTCAAGGCCGACGCCCAGGCCGCATACGACAGGCGTGAAGAAAGCCTCGGCGAAGAGGTGATGCGGGAACTCGAGCGCCGAGTATTGCTGACTGTCTTGGACCGTAAGTGGCGCGAACACCTCTACGAGATGGACTACCTCCGAGAAGGCATCGGCTTGCGAGCCATGGCGCAGCGCGACCCGCTGGTGGAATACCAGCGGGAGGGCGGCGACATGTTCAACGCCATGATGGAGGCATTCATGGAGGAGGTCGTGGGCTACGTTTTCCACCTTGATGTCGAGGTCCAGCAGGCGCCTCAGGTCGGCGTCATCACTGGCTCGGATGGGCAGGCCGTGCAAATCGGAGCGGGCCGGACGGACGGCGGCGCGAATGGTCATGACCGCAGCCGACACTTGGTGGAGTCTGGTCCCGATCCGGACGGACCAGGCGTGGCTGTGCATGCAGTCGATGACGAGGAGCCTGAGCCCGCGACGGTGATGGAGGAATCGGTCGGGACGCGGCCGCAGCTGAAGGCCAAGGGCCTAGCCGGCCAGACCGGCTCGCGCACCCCGCTCAGCTACTCGGCTCCATCCGAGGACGGATCGGTCCCAACCGCCCGCAAGACGACAAGCAAAGCCGAAGACCCGTACGCGAACGTAGGGCGCAATGCGCCGTGTCCCTGCGGTTCCGGCAAGAAGTTCAAGATGTGTCACGGACGGCCAGGCGCCGTCTAAGTCGACTCCCAATTCATGCCCCCTAGCTCATGAGCCGCGCGCGCATGGTGGCCCTCGCAGCGGCGGTGGCCCTGCTCATCGCCGCCGGAATCGGAGTCGGCGTGGCGCTCAGCCGCCCCGACTCCCAGCCGGCCGCGAGCAGCTCGACGTCACCCAGCTCATCGGCGCCCACGGCCACGCCGTCGCCAACCAGCACACCGACTCCTCGCCCTAAAGCCACCGACCCATTGACCGGCGGCAAGGTAAGCAACCATGCGGTGATCGCCGCCAAGGTGGAAAACATTGCGGCCGCGAGACGGCAAGTCGGCTTGAGTTCGGCTGACGTCACCTTCATTGAAGAAGTCGAGGGGGCGCAGACTCGTCTTATCGCGGTCTACCACTCACACTTTCCGAAGCGTCTTGGCCCTGTTCGGAGCGCTCGCAGCACCGATGTGCAGCTCCTGCCACTGTTCGGCAAACCCGGATTGGTGTATTCGGGCGCGAACTCCAGGGTCCAGCGCAAGATCAACAATGCCTCGATGGTGCCGATCGCGCGATCGACTCGGGACCACCGGCGATCCGCACCCCACAACGTCTTTGTGAACTTGGCCTCCATCGCAACATCAACGAACCTTCGAGATGCCAAATCGACCGGCTGGACATTCGAGGCGGTGCCCCGCGGTACCGCAGTGACCTCGGTAAAGGCGCGCGTGGGGCACGACACGTTCACCTTCGGCTACTCCTCCGGGCGATACACAGTGCGCTGGAATGGGCGAAGGTACGCGGATGGCGACAATGGCGCGATTACGAAGGCCGACAATGTCGTGATCATGAGGGTGCACAATCACCCCGACGGCAATCGTGATGTCAACGGTGCGCCCTCGGTTCAGTCCGACACGGTGGGCAAGGGTGTCGTGACGATCTATCGGGACGGCAAGAAGATCACAGGTCAGTGGAAGCGGGCTAAGGCGTCCGCACCGCTGCACTTCACTGACAAGTCCGGCGACCCGATCGCTCTCAAGCCCGGCCAGACCTGGGTCGCGCTCGCCGGGTAAGCGCTCTTAGCAAGACGGGTACGTTTCGCAGCACAGCCGTCAAGACGACCCCGCAAGCGAGCCAGGGCCTGAGCGACGGTAGCCAGTCAAGCTTCGAAAAGTTGTCCACAGATTGGCGCTTGGGAGGTTCCGCGACAACGGCCTTATCAGCCACCCTTGTGACGCTCACACCAAGGAGGCCCAGATGTCGCCAACCACCGCACCGTCGAAAATGCCCAGTGTCCAGAGGCTAGTTGAAAGCCGGCCACATGGCCTTACCTGGTCGCGGCCGGCGCGCCAGCAGCCCAATCAGCCCGCACTCGACCTTTTTGATCATGAACTGGATTATGCCGAGATCGCGGCGCCTAGCCACGAAGGTGTACAAGCAACCACGGTCAAGGCCCGCTGGACGGCGCGGCCCCGGCCCGGCCTGCCTAATGCTGAGGAGTGGAGCGCCACGTTGGCCCTAGCGATCATCCAGGCTCTGCTCGGGCAGCGGCCGGTTGCCCAGCTCAACCGCTGGGTTGCCGACGAAGTTCTGGCGGCAATCAGCATGCATCAGCGGCGCAGCATCAAAGCGCCGGGCCGGATCGCGATACCCGCCGCGCTGCGTTCGGTCCGTGTTCAACATCCCGGTCGAGAGGTCG
>Ga0126312_10002922_pt1 | contig 11501 bp, 9 predicted proteins | sample Plot104A_FD_92537 | JGI IMG/M metagenome (GOLD analysis project Ga0126312, IMG submission 92537) | Serpentine soil microbial communities from UC McLaughlin Reserve, CA, USA - Plot104A | ecosystem: Environmental > Terrestrial > Soil > Grasslands | place: USA: UC McLaughlin Reserve, Lake County... | reverse complement strand
GCCGCACCCGAGCGTTTTCCTCGAGCGGCAGTTCGAATCTCTCGGCGTACTCCTCTAGGTATTCGACCACCTCGTCACGCGTGGGATAGCCCTCCGGGTCGCCAGCAAACGGGAAGCCAGGAAGTCCGCTGTAGCGCCGGGGCGTGAACAACGTCAGCGACTCCCAGCGCTCGCGCCACGCAGAGGCGATCGATCGCGCCTCGACGATCAAGAAATGTCGTCCCTGCTCCCTGAGGAAGTAGCCCATGGCCAGGCCTGCCTGACCGGCGCCGACGACCACGACGTCGAAGGTCGAATCCGTGTCCTGCGGGGGTCTTGGCTCTGAAAGCGTCATACCTTCGCCTTCCCACCCAGCGCTCGCCAAAACGCAGGACGTCCCGGAGCCGAACGCTCCGGGACGCCTGTGCCAGACCGTCGTGCGGGGGCCGCTAGCGGAAGCGCTTCGGGAACTGCTTGATCAGCCCCTCAGCGAGCACGTCCGACATGTGGAGGATGTGGCGGTGCACCTTGTCGTAGGCGGCGACGTCGCCGCTCCAGTCGCCGCGAAGGTGAGCGACCGCGTCGTTGGTCGTCAGCTTCAGGTGCATGTGCATCTCGGCCTTCACTGTCCCGAGCGGCCAGTAGCGCGGGTTGACGCTGTGGAGGACGGCCGCGATCTGGTTGGCGTTCGCCAGCCAGCGCGCCTGCGCGTCGGTCAGCTTCGCCTTGTCGCCGGCCTTGGCGGCCGCGATGACGTCGGCCGCGATCAGGATGTGCTGGCGCAAGAGCTGCGTCACCTTCTTACCCGCCGCCTTGCCGTAGAACGGCTTCACGGCGTTGCCGATGTCGTTCTGGTTCTTGAGCAGCCGCGCGACGGTGGCCTTGGTGTCGGGCGTGCGCCATCTCAACCTCGTTCGTCGCCACCGGCGTGCTCGCGCCCGCGCCGCCGCACCCCACCCGCCACGAGAGAGGTGACGAGTGCGGCGAGTGAACGGAGGAGCCGGTGGAGGCCGATCAGTGCGAGACCTCGAGTGTGGGTCGCCGGACGACTGAGTAGACGGCCGCGGCAAAGACGAGCACGAACGCCACCAGGTCGAGCACCTCGGCGATCGTGTGCGCGAACAGGAAGACGGTCCAGTCGAGGTGGTACGTCATGTAGACGAGCTCGGCAACTGCGAAGAGCGAGAACGCCATTCCGAACAGCGTCAGCTCGCGCTTGAACGCGACCCAGGCAAAGTCCGCGCCGATAGCGAAGGCCGCGATGTGCACGACGAGGAAAAATCCCGTCGGCAGTTCGTTGATCCAGTCTCCGTAAGGCATGTGTCCTCCTTGCGGTTCGGAGGACTTGGTATGCGCCCGCGCCGCTTCCTTACCTCGCCGCGGCGCGGCATAGGCGTGTCGTCAGCTCTTGCAGCAATGGCCCAGGAATGGGGCACGAAGGAGGGCGCGACGCGACGAGGCGTGGTGGTTTCCCGCGCCGGCTGCCCGGGAATGCCGCCGAGGCCAACTCGAAGGGAGACGAAATGGGCATCATCGCGTTCATCATCCTCGGGCTCCTGGCAGGGGCAATCGCGAAGGCGCTCCTGCCCGGTGACGATCCCGGCGGCTTCATCGTGACGACGATCATCGGCGTCGTCGGCGCGATCCTGGGAGGTTTCCTCGCCCAGGTGCTGTTCGACGCCGACCCGCTGGACGAGTTCTTCGACATCAGCTCGTGGCTGACGGCGATCGTCGGCGCGATCATCCTGCTCGTCATCTACCGGATGGTCGCCGGACGGCGACCGGCCACCTAACCCAAGATCGCTAGGGCGGCATTCACGGCGAGCCGAACGCCGACGCTTCCCACAATCCGGCCGCGCCGACCGATGAATGCGCATGGCTTAGCGGCTCAGGCTCAAGCATGGCGCGGTAGAGATACTTCGCCGATGCCGCCTCCGCGCTCGCTCCCCGCGTAGCTCATGGAGCTGTGGCTTGCGGTCTTGGTCATTCTTGGCGCGGCTGCCGTAAGCGCGGTCGCCATGCTGATCGTGCGCCGCCGTGCGCCGGCTGGAACATATTTCAAGGATCCGATTCCGGCCGCCGCCGTCTACACGGTGGTGGGCACGGCATACATGGTGATCGTCGCCTTCGTCTTCTTCGTCGCATTCGAGAGCTACGCCGGCGCAAAGTCCGACGCGGAGGAAGAGGCGACGGCCACACTCTCGATGTTCCACGCTGCCCTTCCGTTCAGTCCGGAACCACGCGCTCGGCTACAAGGGCAAGTGATCTGCTACGCGCGAGAGGTCATCGCCGAGGAGTGGCCCGCGATGCGCGAAGGCAAGACAAGCCAAGTAGTCGACGCACGGGTTACCGCGCTGGAGGAGAGCGCCTCGGGGATTGCGCTCGAAGACGCCAAGCAAGAAGCCGCGTACGATCATTGGTTCACTCTGAATGAGGAGCGGCGGAAGGGACGCCAGGGAAGGATCGCCCAGGCAGCCGGCCTCGTGCCTCCCGTTCTTTGGTTGATCCTCATCGTCGGCGCCGTAGTGGTCGTCGCGGCGGTCGGCTTCTTCGCAGACATTCGCGAGGCCAGTGTCCCGCAGGCCGCAATGATCGCCGCGGTCGCGCTCATCGTCTTCTCTGGGCTCGTCCTGGTCCGATTTCTCGACAGGCCGTACGAGGACAAGAGCGGCAGCATCAAACCGACGGCGATGATGAGGACACTTACGCAAATGCAGAGAGAACATGGGCAGCGGAATAATCGAGTGGCCATTCCGTGCTAGTGATCACCGCCGTTCGGCCCTCAAGGAAACATTGCGAACGGCACGGCGAGGGCTGCTGCTACGTCGGTTGCCGAGGGCGCTAGCTTCCGCTACATCGGTGCGAGAAGTCTCCGGCTCTGCTCGGCGTGCCAGTCGAGTCCCATCGCGCCGAATCGGTCGGCGGCCTGCTCGATCAGCAGCTCATCTTCGCGGACAGCGCCGAGGGCCCGGAGCGCGAACGGCTCGAGGTACGTGCCCGGCTGCAACAGTGCTGGGGCGTCGCGTTCGACCTGCGAGCGTTCCTTCAGAGCCGCGAGGGCGTCGAGACGGGCTGCCACCGCCGGCAGGGCGTACTCGTCCTTGACCCCCGCGAGACCGATTGGGGTTTCGAGACCGTCGACGTGGTCGAGCTCGCCCCGCAGCAGTGCGAGCCGGGTACGCGGGGCGGCGAGCACGACCTCGTACCCTTCGGTCGCCACGTCCTCGGCGCGTCCCTCGTAGCGTCGCGCCGTCTCGTCGTCTCCGGCGTACGCCGCGGCAAGAGCGATCAGGAGGAGGGAACGCGCGTTGCGCACACACGGGGTCGCGAGGTTGCCTACGACGGCCGACTCTGTCTTCTCCGCGAGCTCGAGGATCCGGTTCCAGCCGCCGCAGATCTCTTCGACCTCCAGCACCACGGCGACTCCGTGGAGACGATGGTGATCCGAGAGGGCCGCGACGATCGCGTCGTGCTCCGCAGCTAGGCGCCTTGCCTCCGAGAAGCGGGCGTTGGCGCACGAGGATGGGATAGCGAGCTCGTAGATTTCGGCAACGTGATCGGGATCGCTGATCTCGTCCTTGATGCTCAGGCGCCGTTGCGACCATGCGAGCGCCGACTCGAAATCCCCATCTGCGAACGCGACGGTGCCGCGTGCTCCCCATGCATACGAGCGGAGTTCGATATCACCGAAGCGCTCGGCGAGCTCACTCGCCTCGCGTGCCGCCTGAGGACTGTTCCGCTCCCAGAAGCTGCGGGCGATGAGTGCCTTCGTTCGCGAGAGGCTCTGCGGCTCTGAAAGCTCGAGCGCTTGGTCGATCCAACCGTCGACCAGCTCGCGGTCGGGCCGTTTCGCCCACATGGAGGACCGGATCGCAGTCTGGAAGACCAGTTCGCTGTAGGTGTCGGCGCACGTCGCCTTGTCTGAGCAGACCCGCAGCGAGCTCTGCATCGCAGTCCAGAAGGCTTCGCCCTCGAACTTGAGGGCGTTGGCCTTTCCAATCGTGCGCCACACCCGCGCCTGCGCCTCCTCGTCAGGCCGCAGAGAAAGCGTCCGCTGCAGCAGCTGGAGCGCGTCTTCGATCTCATAGCGCCGCAGCGCGAGCTCAGCCGCCCGCTCGAGCCAGACGACGGCCTTGCCGCGCAGGCGCTCGAGCTCCTGCTCGTCCCCGGTCCAGGCGAGGTCGGCGTCCTCGGGTCGCACTGCTTCCGCGTAGTGGTGGGCGAGCAGCCCAGCAAGGTCATCGCGGCCAGGATCCCGGCGTTCAAGCCAGGCAGCGAACGCAGCATGCAACCGTGCGCGACGTGCCCGGGTAAGACTCTCGTACGCCACCTCGCGCGTGAGTGCGTGCTTGATCACGTACTCGCGCTCGCCGGCCATCGTCGAAGCTGCACGAAGCCGAATGAAGTCGCGATCCTCGAGCACGCGTAGATCGAGTTTCTCCTCGACCAGCTCGTAGACCGGTCCGGTCCAAAAGGTGCGCCCGATCACCGCGGCCGCTTGGAGCGCCATCTTCTCAGGAGCCCCCAAGAGGTCAATCCGCGCGGCGAGAACGGCGTGAACGGAATCCGGCACAGTGAAATCGCGGGGAACCTCGCGTAGGGCCCAGCCGCCGTTCTCGCGACTCAGGAGGCCGCGATCGATCAGCATGCCGAGCAATTCCTCGACGAAGAAGGGATTGCCTTCCGCCCGCTCGACGACAAGCTCGGTCAGCTCGTCCGGCAGGCCGCCTGCGAGCATCTCGTCGAGCATCCCGGCTGCATCATCCGCGGAGAGCGGCTCCAGCTCGATCAGCTCACCGTGTGCACGCGCACCCCAACCGGGCCGCCGCTGTAGAAGCTCGGGTCGGGCGGTCGCGATCACGAGCAGCGGCCCTTGCACGCGGCCCAGCACGTACTCGAGCAGGTCCAGGAGCTGTTCCTCCGCCCAATGAATGTCCTCCACGAGCACAACCGTCGGCCTATCGGCGACGACGTCGGCCAAGAACTCGGCCCAGGCGTCCTGGAAGCGATCGCGGACGGCGAGCGGGTGCAGATCCCGCGCGACGTCGAGACCGAGCGCCAGCCCGAGAATCTCGCGCGCGCCGAGCCGGTCGAGTGCCACTTCCGGCGCGTCGCTCTCCAAGAGGTCCAGGTGCTCTTTGAGCACCTCGCCGAGCGCCCAGTACGCCGTTCCCGTTCCATACGAGAGGCAGCGGCCGATGCGGCGCAGCGGCTCGGGGTCTTGCTGGGGCAGCCGGTCCCAGAGCTCTCGTGCAAGCCGTGTCTTGCCGACGCCCGCATCGCCGACGATGGTCACGAGCCGCGGGTGCCGCTGTTCGACGGTGGCGTCGTACGCCCGGACGAGCCGCTCGAGCTCCTGATCTCGGCCGACGAACGCGCGCGCAACGCCACTAACGCCCCGCGGCCGCATTAGCGAGAGCGCGCGTACGAGCTGATGCGCTACGACGCCGCCCGGTTTCCCCTTCGCATCGACCGCCGCGGGCTGGCCGAACTCGAAAGCGCCACGCGCCGCGGCGACGGTGCGTTCGCCGACGAGGATCCCGCCGGGATCAGCGGCCTGCTCCAGCCGAGCGGCAACGTTGACGGCGTCACCGCTGACGAAGGAGCTTCCAGCACGGCCTTGGCCCACGACGACGTCGCCCGTGTTCACGCCGATTCGCAGCTCAAGTTGCCCGTCGAACGACTCCGCCAGCCGGCGCTGCATCGCGAGCGCGGCGTGCAGCGCCCGCTCGGCGTGGTCTTCGAGCGCGCTCGGCGCGCCGAAGGCCGCCATCACCGCGTCGCCCGCGAATGTCTCGACCGTCCCGCCGGCGCGCTCGATCTCCTCCACCATCACCTCGTAAAAGCGCTCGAGCAGAGCGCGGGTTCGCTCCGGATCCTGTGAATCGGCGAGCCCCGTAGAACCGACGAGGTCGGCGAACACCACCGTCGCGAGCTTCCGCTCCTCTGCTGACCGCCCCGCCGCGACCGGCGCACCGCAGCGCGGGCAGAAGTGCGCGTCCTGCGGAATTTCGGCTCCGCAGCGGCCACAGACCATCATGCCAAGATTGTCGCTGACGCGACGGGAGAACCGCCCGTGGCCGGAGTCTCTGCGCCGTAGCCCCCAGGTCGCCGCGAGATGTTCGGCGAGCTTCGTTTATGTGTTGAAAAGCGCAAGGCGGGAAAGGCACGTCCCGAACTGACAGGGTCGAGCGCTCCTCGAGCGCTCGTGACGAAAGGGGAGGGAAGATGAGAGGCGCCCGAAGATTCGCTCTCGCCTCGTTGGTCGCCGCCATGGCAGCTGGTCTGGCGGCGCTTCCTGCTGCGTCCGAGGAGGACAGCACGAAGGTTCCGCTGGAGGTGATCGAGCACGCCTCGCAAGGCGTGGTGATGAACTACTGGGCCGCGAATCCCGATCAGGCACCAAGCCGGATTCGTCAGGCGTTCGACAAGATCGACAACGCGCCGGACCGCACGAATTCGAGCAACAGCAACTTCTGTGCCTCGAATGCGAATCGCGACACGTTCAACTGTGACATTTTCGGGCTTCCGCAGAACGAGGAGTCGGTCGGTTCGTGCCCGACGGATGACTCGCTCGTCCTCGGTTCGACGAACGACTACCGCGGTCTGATCGATCCCGAGGGGAACTTCACCGGGTGGCACTGGTCGATCGACGGCGGGCACTCGATCCGCAACGAGGGCCTGTTGCCGCCGGTGACCCTGATCAAGACGCCGAACCGCGAGGTTCCATCGGGCGGCGACCCGGTGACGTTCATCCCGAATCCCTGCGACAGCGTCTACGCGGCTAGCCTCGCGTACAACCCTGCGAATCCGTTCGGGGACGCGAACGGCATCGCCGTCTACAAGTCGACGCCGGAACTTCTGTCGACATGCCCGGCGTTCGTCGGAGGCGCGACGAACCCCGCGTGCTGGCCGGTTCGCCGGCTCGTCGCCGAGTCGGAGCCGGGCCAGTTCCTCGACAAGGAATGGATGTTCGTGGGCACCCAGGGCGGCGTCCGTTACGTCTGGGTGACGTACACGACGTTCGACTTCAACAACCCGGCGTTCGAGTTCACGGCCGAGATCCACGCCGTCCGGTGTGACGAGAATCTCGCCACCTGTACGGAGCCGATTCCGATCAGCGAGGGCGACGGGACGCCGGACCTCGACACGCAGTTTTCGGACGTGACCGTCGGACCTGACGGCCGCGCGTACATCACGTGGTCGGAGATCGTCGGCGAGCTCGCGAACGATCCGGACTGTCCTGATCCGACCCAAGGATGCGACCAGACGTTCATCCACAAGCTTCGGGTCGAGACCGCTCCGGGCTCAGGAGTGTTCGGGCCTGAGCGGATCGTCTACGTCGAGAACCGCGCGATCCCATTCGGCGGCTTCCTCCACGCGAACGACTTCCGCATCGCGACCTACCCGAAGAACGACGTCGTGCCGGTCAACGGGCATCCGCGGATCTTCGTGATCTGGGAAGCGTGCAAGGTGCGTCTCCTGGGCTCGATCTGCGAGGAGCCGGAGGTCAAGCTCAGCTACTCCGACGACGACGGGGCGACGTGGACCGGCCCGATCGTGCTCTCGAACGGTGGGGACAACTACTTCCCGACGATCAGCGCTGACCGGGCGGGCGGAAACGGCCTGGCCGCGGCGTGGTTCACGAACTACTACGACAACGACTTCCACAACCGCCAGGACGTCGTGGCGACGTCGATCAACCCGCTGACGGGTCAATCGCGCGGGCTGAAGCGCACGACGGTCTCGGCAAACGAGTCTGAGGCCGACCCGCTGCTCGGCGGTCTCTTCATCGGCGACTACATCGAAGCGGTGCTGATCAAGAATCGCCTGTACGTCCACTGGAACGCGAACTACCGCAAGGTGCCTCTGCTCGGCGGGCTCCTGAACGAGGAAGGACAACCGGTCATCCCCCTCAACCAGCAGGACAACTACCTGACGATCACGGGGATCGCGAACTAAGCGAGCGACGAATCCCGGGCGAGTTAAGGGCCGCCTCCGGGCGGCCCTTCGTTTTTCACGTGGTCGCGAATGGCCCAGCTGGACGCACAACGCTCCCGCCGAACGGCCATCTAGCCAGAGTGCGCGGTTCTTCGCGTCCCGGCATCATCGAGTCCAGCGTGGGGCCGATCGGGCGGTTGGTGGCCTAGATGGATTCGCGGAGCGCGTTCGCGGCTGCCTGTAGACGCTCGCTGACCTCAGCGAGCTCCCGCGCAGCGATATCGATCCGTTCCTGCTGAGTGTCCGCCCGCTCACGCACCGCGACGAGCTCGTTTGACAACTGCTCGAGGGCCCGCGTGAGCTCGGCGAGTTGGCCGGCGATCATCGCGGTGTCCCGTTGCTCAGTCATTCGCCGAGCACCCGATTTTACGCCGACGAGGAGTGACGACGGCCTCGATCGGCAGGCGGGATCGAATCCGCCGTCACCGCCTACTGCACGCGGTCGACCGCGGGCTCGGGATGCTCGCCTAGGTATTCGACCCAGGCGGTCTTGACGCACGGGTAGTGCTTTGCCGCCTCCGCGAGGTCCATGAAGCCAACAATCGTCGCCTCGAAGCGGCGCCGGAGCTCCGCGTTGGCGATCTCGCCGTCGTCGTCGAACGCGAGGTGCGCCTGCGCCAGCGAGAACATGTCCGGGTAGACCCGCGCGCCCAGATGCTCGAAGGGAACGCGGAGCGCCCACGCCCCCCGGTTGCCGCCGACCATGGAGGGCGACGCCGAGAGCAGCAGCGTGTGGCGCTCGTGAAACGGCTGGGGATGGAAGCGCGAGACCCAGTCGATCGCGTTCTTGAGCACGCCCGGCACCGAGGCGTTGTACTCCGGCGAGGAGACGACGAGAGCGTCGGTGGCTTCAAGCCGACGCCGCAGCTCGTCGGCGCCGGCCGGAAAGCGGTCGTCTCGGTGGACGTCGGCGTTGTACGACGCGCAGTCGAACTCCGCCATCGAGCCGCAGTCGACCGTTCCGCCGTTCCGCTCGATCACGGCCGTAGCAAGCTCGACCAGGCGCGTGTTCACGGAGCCTTTCCGTAGCGAGGCGGAGAACACGAGGAAAGAGACGGGTTCGCGTGCCTGTCCGTCGAGCGTGGCGATCTCCTTGGAGGTGGTTCGCGCGCCGAGCCTACCCGCTAGCGCAGTGGGCGTAGACCTCGCGGGCCGTTCTCGCGTGGTCGACGGGTGAGGCCTCCAGCTGAGCAGTGGCGCCCGCCGCTGCCGACTTGGAAGGCAACGGCGGCGCGTCCTCGGGAGCGCCCCGTCATGATGCGCGGGTGGTCGGTGTGCGGTCGTTCGCGCTGCTCACGCTCGTCATCGTCGCGGGGGCGCCGGCGGCCGAGTCCGCAGGCAGCAAGACGATCCACGTGCGGAACGACAGGCAGCTGCAGGAGGCGGTGTCCAGGCTCGCGAACTCGGGCGGGACGATCCGGCTGCTGCCGAACTCCTACCGTCAGCTGATCGTGCGGCCGCGCTCCTCCCCGCCGCTGCGGATCGTCGGAACTCGCGGCGTGCGGATCGAACACGTGGTGTTCGACCGGACGAGGAATGTGTCTCTCGGCCGAGTCAGGATCTCGCCCCACAGGCAGCACGCCGTCGTCGAACTCCTCGACTCGAAGCACATCGACCTGCACGACCTCGTCGTCACCGCCCAGGGAACGGAGCTTTCCGCGTCCGTGGCGGTGCACAGGTCCCGGTACGTCACGATCCGGCGGAGCACGTTCACGCATTGCGGCGACCGGTCACCGACTACGGCGATCGGTCAAGGGTATTCGTCGGGGTATTCGTTCTGCCTCATGCTCTTCCGGCGCTCGCGGCACGTCAGCATCGAGGACAACTGGTTTCACGACTGCTACGGCTGCGACTTCATCCACGGGCGCTTCGGCTCCAACGTGACGATCCTCCGAAACCGCTTCGAACGGGCTCTGCCTTGCCGCTTCCGCCTCCTCGGCCGCGCGCGCTGCGCTCACCAGGATCTGATCGAGCTGTTCGCCGGGCGGTGGCTGCGGATCGAGCGCAACCACTTCGGTGTCTACAAGTACGGAGGCGCTCAGCTCTACCTCACCGGCCCAGTCGACCATGTCTCGGTTGCCAACAATTTCTTCGTCGGGACGGACTCGCGAGTTCCGGGCTATCGCGCTCGGATAGCGCTCATCGTGGGCGCGAAGGGCTCCGACCGTCTGCCGCGATTCGTCGAGATCGTCAACAACACGATCCTGACCGGCTTCAAGCGCATCGACGGTTACGAGGGCTCGCTGCGCATCAGCCGCGCCTACCGGTACGGCGGCTATTCGAGGAGAGAGCGGCCGCTCATCGCCAACAACGTCATCGCGCTGCTCCGAACGTACGGGCGCGTCTGCTTCGGCGTGCGCGGGTCGCTTTCGAACGTCATCGTCCGCGGCCACCGGTGCTCCCCTTCGGACCGCGTCGGCCCACCACACCTCGACCGGCGCGGACGGCCGACGGCAGAGTCGGATCTCCTGATCGACACGGCCAGCCGCAGCTTTGCCCCGCGGCGCGACATCAAGGGACGCCGCCGACGTGGCACTCCCGACATCGGCGCGTACGAATATGCTCGCTAGCCCTTCGATCGCGGCGCTCCAGGACCGCGTTCTTTCGATCGGGGCGGATGGGGCCGACTCGTCGGAGCTGCGCTTCCGCAAACAGCTGCTCGTCGGGATCGCGCTCCTCATCCTTCCCATCGGGTTCCTCTGGGGCTGCCTGTACTGGGTCATTGGCGAGGAGGCGGTCGCGCTCACGCCGTGGGCGTATGTCACGGGATCGATCATCAGCCTCGCGGTCTTCGCCCGGAACCGAAGCTTCGCGTTCCTGCGGACGGCGCAGTTCCTTCTGATCCTGGTCGCACCCGCCCTCGGGACCATCATGCTCGGCGGCCTCGAAAGCTCGAGCTCCGTGATCCTGTGGTCGCTCCTTGCGCCGCTCGGCGCCGTCGCCTTCGACCGCCCCGGGCGCGCGTGGCCGTGGTTCGTGGCCTTCGTCTCCACCGTCGTGCTCTCGCTCGTTCTCGGCGAAGTCGTGCGGCCCGAGGGCGCCGATCTGCCCGACGCTTTCGTACGGACTTTCGTCGTCCTCAACATCGTCGTCGTGTCGCTCGTGGCGATGATGTTGCTCGTGACGTTCGCGCGAGGACGGGAAACTGCACAGGCGCGCGTCGAGGCTCTCCTGCTCAACATCCTCCCGGAGGAGGTCGCGCAGCGCCTGCAGGCCGAGCCCACGGCGATCGCCGACCACTTCGACGACGCCAGCATCCTCTTCGCGGACGTCGTCGACTTCACCCCCCTTGCGAGCCGCCTCGACGCGCGCGAGGTGGTCGGGATGCTCGATCGTCTCTTCACGAGTCTTGACGACCTCGTCGACCGCTACGAGGTCGAGAAGATCAAGACGATCGGCGACTGCTACATGGTCGCCGCAGGCGTTCCCCGGCCTCGGCGCGACCACGCGCACGCGCTGGCCGCCCTCGCGCTCGAGATGAAGGAGTGCGCCCGCACGTGCGTTCCGGGAAGCGATCTGCG
>Ga0126312_10002921_pt1 | contig 11502 bp, 12 predicted proteins | sample Plot104A_FD_92537 | JGI IMG/M metagenome (GOLD analysis project Ga0126312, IMG submission 92537) | Serpentine soil microbial communities from UC McLaughlin Reserve, CA, USA - Plot104A | ecosystem: Environmental > Terrestrial > Soil > Grasslands | place: USA: UC McLaughlin Reserve, Lake County... | reverse complement strand
GAGGTTGTCGGCAAGCACCTTGAGCGCGACCGGACGGCCCAGCTCACCGTCGCGCGCGAGGTAGACGACCGCCATGCCCCCGCCGCCGAGCGTGCGCTCGACCTCGTAGCGGCCGGCGACGGTCTGGACGCTCACTCGTCTCCACCGTCGTCGTGCCCGTGCTTCTTGTCCTTCTTGTGCTTCTTGTGCCCCTTGCCGTGTCCGTCGCCCTGGTCGTCTCCAGTGTCCTCGGTGGAGACCGTGGCGGGCGGAGGCGGGGGCGGCGGCTGTTGCGGCGGCGGCGGTGGGGGAGCGCAGGTGAAGGTGCGGTTCGCGAAGCGCTCGACCTCCTGCCGGACCGCCTCGGGGACGGCGGCGTCGCGGACCGAGCTCCTAAGCGACGCGAGCCGCCGTGCGGCCTCGCAGCCGTCATTCGCCGCGATGGCGGCGGCGACGGCGTCGCTCTGAGCTGCCAGCCGTTCCGCGACCGCGCGGTCGAGGCGCTGTGAGTCTCGAGAGCCGTTGTCGCCGCCGCAGCCGGCGAGCAGGACGAGCGTGGTGCTAAAGACCGAGAGCCAGGCGCTGGGCGAGCGTCTCAGGCAAACCCCTTTCGCGAATCTCCGCCTGCGTTCGCTCGACAGGGTAGGTGACTCGCATGAACGAGGCGCGATGCTCGTCGAAGTCGAGGATCACGTACGCCGCCCGCGGGTCGTTGTCCCGCGGCTGGCCGACCGACCCGGGATTGAGCAGCCAACGACCTCGTGCGAGATCCGCCTCGTGGCCGCCCGGCGCGAGGCCCCCGTTGGCCCGGCCGTTCTCCAGGATCATTGCCAGGGGGACATGGCTGTGGCCCACCATGACCACCGGCGCCTCCGTCCTCTCGAGCGACTCGCGGGCGACCGGCTCGCTGAGGACGTAGTCCCAGACCGGGTCCCGCGGGCTCGCGTGGTAAAGCTCGGCGCCGTCGACCTTCGCCGCGGGCTTCAGGGATTCGAGGTACGAGCGGGAGTAGTCCGTTAGGACCGTCTCCGTCCAGCGCGCGGCGGCGGCCGCGTCTGGCGAGAACTCGTCGAGTGGAATCGAGCCGATCACGCCCAGGTCGTGGTTGCCGACGAGGCAGAGGTCGGCCCGCATGGCGACGAGCTCGCAGCAGGTGTTGGGATCGGGCCCGTAGCCGACGAGGTCGCCGAGGCACCAGACGGCGTCGAGCCGCTCGTCCTCGAGCGCCTCGAGGACGGTCTCGAGAGCGGCGGCATTACCGTGGATGTCGGAGATGACCCCGACTCGCATGGCTCAGCTTATCCGGGTTGCAGCGGTGCTCCTAGCCGGGATCGTGTGGGTGGCGGTCGCTTCCTGGCTCTGGCGGACGAGGGTGCCCGACGATCTCGCCCTTCCTCCCGTCGACGCAGGGGCGGTCTTCGGCGCGCGGGCGATCGACGAGGCCGCCGATTACCGCCGCGTTCTGCGCGCGATCTGGGCCGGTCTCACGCTCAGCCAGCTCGGCGCGCTCGTCCTGCTCGTCGGTGCCGCCCCGCGGCTCGAGCTCCGGCTTCGCGGCGGAGCGCTGCTCCGAGGGATCCAGTTCGGTCTGATCTCGGTGGCGCTGCTCTGGATCGTCTGGCTGCCGTTCGGGCTCATGGCCCTCTGGTGGCGGCGCAAGCACGACATCTCACGCCTGGGCTACGCGGACCTCATGTTCGAGCCGTGGCCGCGCTATCTGGGCGAGGTACTGGTCACTGCCGCCGCGGTCGCCGTGGCGATGGTGCTGGCGCGGAGGCTCGGCCGGCGTTGGTGGCTCGTCGGCGGCCCCGCGTTCGTGGTCATCGTGGCGACCGTTCTCGTGGTGACGCCGTTCGTGCTCGCGCCGCGGCTCAGCGCACTCGACGATCGCCGCCTGACGGCACGGATCCAGCGGCTCGCGAAAGCGGAGGGAGTGGGGAAGGTCGAGGTCGAGGTGGAGAACGCCAGCCGCCGCACGACGGTGCCGAACGCCGAGGCGATCGGAGTCGGTCCGACGACCCGTGTCGTGCTCTGGGACACGCTCCTCGACGACCGCTTCACTGACCGGGAGATCGAGGCGATCTCGGCGCACGAGCTCGGTCACGTCGCGCGCGATCACCTCTGGAAGGGAATCGGCTGGTTCGCGCTCTTTGCGCTCCCTTGCGCCTGGGTCCTCGCGGTCGCGACCGATCGCCGCGGCGGGCTGCAGCGCCCGTCGGTCGTGCCGTTCGCGGTCCTCGTGGTGGTCGCCCTCCAGCTCGCGCTGCTCCCGGCGACGAACCTGGTCTCCCGCCGCTATGAGGCAGAGGCCGACTGGATCTCGCTCGAGGCGACGCGCGATCCCGTCGCCAGCGCCTCGCTCTTCCGCAAGTTCGCAACCGAGGCGCTCGACGAGCCCGAAGAGCCGGCCTGGGTGCATGTGGTGCTCGCGACGCATCCCGATCTCGTCGATCGCGTCGCGATGGCACGGGCGTGGGCGGCTCTACGATGAAGGCCGTGAGCGAGCCGGTATATGCGGTGGACAGGCTCGCCCGGGAGCTGGCGCCGATCGCCGGTGCGCCGGTCGAGCTGGAGCGGCCCGCGAAGGCCGAGCACGGGGACTACGCGACCAACGTCGCGATGCGAGTCGCGCCTGAGCGCCGCCGCAACCCGCGGGAGCTCGCCGACGAGCTTGCGGCTCAGGCCACCGAGTTGCCCGCGGTCGCGCGCGCCGAGGTGGCTGGGCCCGGCTTCCTCAATCTCTGGCTCGAAGACAGCTGGCTTGCGGCTGCGCTCGCCGAGATCGATGCCGACTACGGAGCCGGCTCGGCCGAGCGCCCGGAGCGGATTCAGGTCGAGATGGTGTCGGCCAACCCGACCGGCCCGATCACCGTCGCCTCCGCCCGGAACGGCGCGTACGGAGACTCGGTCGCGCGCCTGCTCGAGTTCGCGGGCCACACCGTCGAGCGCGAGTACTACTACAACGACGCGGGCGCTCAGATGGAACGCTTCCGCGCCTCCGTCGAGGCTCGGCGCCGCGGGGAGGAGCCGCCAGAGGACGGCTACCGCGGCGAGTACGTCGACGAGCTCGCCCGGATCGAAGGAGACCCGATACCGCCGATGCTCGGCGAGATCGAGCGCACGCTCGAGCGCTTCCGGCTCCGTTTCGACTCCTGGGCGCTCCAGAGCGAGCTCGAGGAGCGCATCCACGAACTCGTGCCACGGCTGCCGACGTACGAGAAGGAGGGCGCGGTCTGGGTTCAGGCGAGCGAGTACGGCGACGACGACCGCGTGATCCTGCGCTCCGCCGACAAGGGCGGCACTCCGACCTACCGCGCCGCGGATATTGCCTACCTCGTCCAGAAGCTCGACCGCGCGTTCGACCGCGCCATCTACGTCCTCGGCGCCGACCATCACGGCACACGCAACTGGTACGCGGCCGTCGCGCGGATGCTCGGCTACGACCCGTCACGCGTCGAGGTCCTGCTCTACCAGCTCGTTCACCTCACCCGAGGCGGTCGGCAGACGAAGATGTCGAAGCGCCGAGGCGACGTGGTCTTCCTGGACGAGTTCATAGACGAGATCGGCGTCGACGCCGCCCGCTGGTACCTGGTCTCGCGCGACCACGACCAGACGATCGAGATCGACGTCGACCTCGCCGCCGAGAAGTCGCAGAAGAACCCGGTGTACTACGTCCAGTACGCGCACGCGCGGATCGCGGGGATCCTGCGTAACGCGGAGGGTGCCGCGGAGCGGCTCGAGCCGCCCGGCCCGCTGACGCGTGAGGAACGCGAGCTGATCAAGCGGCTGGCCGAGTTTCCCGGCATCGTGGCCGAGGCGACGGAACGGCGCGGGCCGCACGCGATCCCGACCTACGCGATCCGCGTCGCAGACGACTTCCACCGCTTCTACCACGAGCATCGCGTCCTCGGTAGCGACGAGTGGCAGCCGTTCCGCCTCGCACTCGTGCGGGCGACGCAGTCGGTGGTCGCGCGCTCGCTCGACCTGATCGGGGTGGAGGCGCCGGAGCGGATGTAGCGATGCGAGCGGTCGTCGCGCTCCTCGTCCTCGCGCTTGCGGCCTGCGCAGTCGCCATCGTGCTCGACTCGCGCGGCGAGTCGGAGCAGGCTCGCCCCGAAATCACACGCGAGTACCTCGTGCGACTCGGGCTCCGCCTGGGCCCGCCGGATCCCGACCAGCCGGTGGTCGTCGCGCGCGAACGTGCCGAGCGCGTCGCCCGGAGGGCAGCACCGAGCCCGGTCCTCGGCTCGGTGCTCGCGACCTGCCACGAGAACGAGGACGACGTCGGCTACCCGTGCTGGGTCGTGGCGCACGACCCCGCGGGATCCGTGTCGAGCGGCCCGCCAGGAGCGCCGCGGACACCGGCGGCGTATTTCGTCTCGATCATCGACTCGCGCACCGGCGCCTGGGTGGGTGACGAGATGGGAGGGCCCGGAGGTGCGGCACCGGCCCGGGATCGCCATTGGTCGAGGCAGGCGGTGGAGCGGGCGATCCTGCGATGGAAGGGGTCACCCGCCGCTTGTCGCAACGATGTCCGGCCCGACTTCCGCGGCCGACCTGCCTTCCGTTGCACGGTCGGGTCCACGAGCGGCGCGTGCTACGCGATAGTCGGGGAGAACCTGTTTCGCATGCCTTGTGCCGGCGCGCGCACCGACTCCGGGCGGCTCGTCTATCGACGTTGAAGTCGTAGACTCCCCGCGTGGCCGAGACCGCCATGAGCACCGGGGCGGCGACCACCCGGAGGCCGCCTGACCGGAACCTCGCGCTGGAGCTCGTCCGGGTCACGGAGGCGGGCGCGATGGGCGCCGGCCGGTGGATCGGCCGCGGCGACAAGAACGCGGCCGATCAGGGCGCCGTCGACGCGATGCGCGCCGTGCTCGACACGGTGCAGATGCGTGGTGTCGTCGTCATCGGCGAGGGCGAGAAGGACGAGGCGCCGATGCTCTACAACGGCGAGGACGTCGGATCGGGGTCGGGCCCCGAGGTCGATGTGGCGGTCGATCCTCTGGAGGGGACCCGCCTCACCTCACTCGGGCAGCCGAACGCGATCTCGACCGTGGCTCTGGCCGAGCGCGGGACGATGTTCTTCCCCGGCGCGGCCGTCTACATGGACAAGATCGCCTGCGGGCCCGAGGCCGCCGAGGCGGTCGATCTCGACGAGTCTCCTTCGGACAACGTGCGCGCGGTGGCCGCCGCCAAGGGCGTGTCTGCACGCGAGGTGTCGGTCGTCGTGCTCGACCGGCCACGCCACGAGGCGCTGATCGCCGAGCTGCGCGAGGTGGGGGCGAAGGTGCTGCTGATCCCGGACGGCGACGTCGCGCCCGCGATCGCAGCCGCCCAGCCCGGGACAGGCGTCGACATGTTGATGGGCGTGGGGGGCACGCCCGAGGGTGTGCTGTCGGCGGCGGCGCTGAAGTGCGTGGGCGGCGCGCTCTACGGGCGGCTGTGGCCGCGCGACGACGAGGAGCGGCAGAAGCTGGCCGACGCCGGCTACGACGTCGACCGCAAGCTCTCGCTCGACGACCTCGTGGCCGGGGAGGACGTGTTCTTCGCAGCCACGGGCGTCACGACCGGCGCGCTGCTGAAGGGCGTGAGGTACTCGCGTGATGGCGCGTTCACCGACTCGATCGTGATGCGCTCCCGCTCAGGAACGGTCCGCCGCGTCGAAGCGACCCATGCCCTCGAGAAGCTGACGGCCCTGACGGGCCGCGAATACCGCTAGCCGACCGCTTTCGTCACGCTTTCGGCGCAACGAGGCCTGGCGCCGCCGCGCAGCTTCTGTGACGCTTGCGTGACGCAGTCGTTTCGCCGGCTGCCAGGGGCTCGGCTGCGCCGTGCGCTGACGCGCCGCGAAACCGTTGGCCGAACGCTTTCGTCACGCTTTCGCCGGCTGCGAGGGGCTCGGCTGCGCCGTGAGCTGACGCGCCGCGAAACCGTTGGCCGAACGCTTTCGTCACGCTTTCGGCGCAAAGGAGGCCTGGCGCCGCCGCGCGGCTTCTGTGACGCTTGCGTGACGCAGTCGTTTCGCTGGCTGCCAGGGGCTCGGCTGCGCCGTGCGCGCCGGGGCCTTGCCGACCGACCTACGCCGTGACCGCCTCCCGCTCCATCTCGGGCGCGTAGGCACCCGTGCGTGCTGCGGAGTTCATCTTCGCCCGGTGGTAGAACGCACGCTGTGCGGCCTCGCGGTTCTCGCCCTTGCCGCTCCACGCCTTCTGCGCCGCCGCCTGCAGGGCACGGCCGTACGAGAACGACAGCTGCCACGGCATGTCCTCGGCGAGCGCGTTCATCGCGTTCAGGCGCGCGGTGGCGTCCTCGTCGCTCTGCCCGCCCGAGAGGAAGACGATCCCCGGCACCGCCGCCGACACCGTGCGCTTGAAGCACTTGATCGTCGCCCGGGCGATCTCGTCGTGCGAGACCTGCTCCGCCGCGTCGTAGCCCGGCAGGACCATGTTCGGCTTCAGGAGCATCCCCTCGAAGTCGACGCGCTGGTCGTAGAGCTCGGTGAAGACGGCCTGCAGCGTACGTGACGTAACCGAGTACGCCCGGTCGAGCGTGTGGTCTCCGTCCATGAGCACCTCTGGCTCGACGATCGGGACGAGGCCCGCCTCCTGGGAGAGCGCCGCGTAGCGGGCGAGGGCGTGGGCGTTCGTCCAGATCGCGTAGTCGCTCGGGATGTGGTCGCCCTTGATCGAGAGCACGGCGCGCCACTTGGCGAAGCGCGCCCCCAGCGTGCGGTACTCGTCGAGGCGCTCGCGCAGCCCGTCGAGCCCTTCCGTGATCGTCTCCTCAGGCGAGAGCGCCAGCGGCTTCGCGCCCTTGTCGACCTTGATCCCAGGGATGATCCCGCGCTCCTCCAGCGCCTTCGGGAATGGCGTCCCGTCGTCGGTCGACTGGCGAATCGTCTCGTCGAAGAGGATGACGCCGCTGATGTAGTCGGCGGCGCCCGCGGTCGTGAAGAGGAGGTCGCGGTAGGCGCGCCGGTTTTCCTCGGTGGACTCGACGCCGATCGCGTCGAAACGCTTCTCGATCGTCCCGGAGCTCTCGTCCGCGGCGAGGATCCCCTTGCCCTCGGCGACGAGCGCTTTCGCGGTCTCGTGCAGCTGCTCGCTGTCCATGATGCCTCCCGAAAGGTCTCTGTCGGCCTCGATTATCCCGCCTGGAGCGCGCCTTCGTTGCGGGGTAGAATGCCGTCCACGCGGACGTAGCTCAGTTGGTAGAGCATTGGCTTCCCAAGCCAAGGGTCGTGGGTTCGAATCCCATCGTCCGCTCTGCGGTAGCCATCAGGGTTCGCGCCCTCTAGGGGCGGAGGAGCACAGCGCGATTCGTGCCCCACTAGTGCCCTAAACGTCAGATCGGGAGTGTGGCCTGCTCGTGCGCAGGGTCGCCCTCAACGTCGGCGGCAGGGCGACGGTTCAAGTTCTGACCGGGCGCGAACAGGGACCGGCTCGTCCAGTAGAGGAAGTCGCCCACGCGGAGGTACGTGTACGCGATCCCCTCGAAGCGGGCGCGGTAGCCCTCGCTCTCGATCAACTCGCAGAAGCGGCGGAAGTCGGGATCGTCGGCGTGTTTCGCCTCGACGGCGTACCAGTGCTTCCAGTTCGGCTTGTCGGCGGTCGTCTTGGAGAACGTCCAGTTCGCCCTCGCGATGAAGGGCGTCGGGTCGAACGGTGCCTCGGTCATCGCTCGTCGGCCTCGTCGGCGGCCTGCTCCTGCGCGACCTCGTGCGCGACGAGCCTGCCTGCGATCCCTGCGCCTGCCCCATCGAGCAACGCGCCATAGTGGCGCTCGATCATCGCGACGGAGGTCCCCATCACGCGGGCCAGTTCGAACACGGTCACGCCTGCGGCGAGCGCATTGGAGGCGAAGGTCGAGCGCAGGTCGTAGATGCGGGCGGGCTTGGCGACACCGGAGGCGGTGATCGCGGGGTTCCACTCGCGGCGGCGGAAGTTGTGCAGGTCGAGCACGCCACCCTCGGGCGACGGGAGCAGGAGCAGGGTGTCGAGCCTCGCGGGCAGGCGATCGAGGGCGGCGCTGGCGCGGCGCGAAAGCGGCACCTGACGACGGCTGCGAGTCGTCTTGCCCAACTCCACGATCTCGCTATCGGAGACGGTCTGGACGACGTTGACGACCTTCGCTCGGCGGTCAACGTGCTTGCGCTCCAGCGCCATCCACTCCTCGGGGCGTAGCCCTGTCGCGGCCACGAAGTCGGGCAGCGGCTCGTAGCGGGCGGTTAGCTCGTCGGTGATCGCGTCCAGTTCGGCAAGCGAGTAGGGGCGCACGGCCCTCGGCGGCGGCTGCGGGTTCTTGCCTGCGGCCTTGGCGGGGTTCTCGCTGATGTAGTGCCAGCGAACGGCGGCGGCGAGCGTCTGACGGAGCGCGGACACGATCCCATAGCGGGAGCGCTCGGGGAGCGTCTTACGCCAGTCGGCCAGGTCGCCACTCATCGACTCCAGCGCGGACAGGCGCTCATCGCCATAGGCGCGGATCGCGGGGCGGAGGCGTGCTCGCAGGGTGTCGATCGTGGTCCCACGGGCGACGGCGGCGTGACGGTCGAGGTACAGGTCAACGAACTCGGCCAGCGTCAGGTCGGGCAGGCTCGGTGTCTCGCCACGTTGCTGCGGCTCGACCACGTCGCGGTAGTGGGCGAAGGCGGCGGAGCGGGTCGCGAACGATCCTCCTGTGTGGCGCTCGCCCTCGCGGTCGTAGTAGCGAAGCTGGTAGCGACCAGAAGCGAGCTTGCGCACGCTCCCTCGTTGGGTCGGTGGCATCTAGTTCTCCTTCGTCTTGCCCTGCGGGTTGCAGGGGTGGTGGTTGGCACCCGCAGAGTAGCCTCGCGGTGGCGGCGTCGTCGGTCGTGGTGGTTGGCACTTCCTCGTCCTGGCGATGCCGCCCTCACGAGGCGTTTCCAGCCCTTCTGCCGACTCCCGCGCGCGCGAGGGTTCCCGGTCGCGCTCGGGGCGATCGTCGCGACCAGCAAGCCCGAGCGCGGTCACGCGAACTGCCTCGCGAGCTTCCCACGAGAACGCGTGGCGGGCCTGCCGGGGCGGGCCGCCGTCGAGTCGTCCGGGTCCGGTGGGCTGATCCTCCGCAGCGCGGCGAGCACGTCGGGGTCGAAGCGCTCCGGGACGAGCACGTAGAGACCGTCCCCGTGCACGACGCGACCGGCGCGGACCTCCTCGCCAAGCACGACGGCGACGACGGCGCGCGGGTGCCCGGTCGCAAGCTCGGGGAGCGTCAGGCTCAGTGTTCCGCCTCCTCGGCGGCGTCGTGTGGCGGGGGATGGATGCGGGCCTTCCGCGCGGCCTCGCGGTCGAGCGCCTCCCGGCGCATCTCCTCGGTGATCTCCTCGCCGGGAGCGAGAAGGGCGATCGGCTCCGTCCAGAAGAACTGGTCGAGTGGCGCATCGGCAGCGATGCCCGACACCTTTTCGACCGTCCGCCACCCCGGCGCGGCTGGGACAAGCTGGATGATCCGCCGATGCGAATACGGACGGGTCATTCGTCCTCCTTCCTGCCGCCCTCGGCGGCATCGCTGTTGTCTGAATGGGCGGCGGCTCTAGCTTCCCCCGCAATCTCTCTCTCAGGGAGTTCGGGTTCTCTTAGAACCCGTGTACGTGACTTTGCGGGGGAAGCGGAATCCCACAGTTCGAGCGCCTCGGGGGACGGTCGCCACACGTTCGCGCTCGTCTCGGCGCTGGAGGCTTTCGAGCGGATCAGGAGTCCCAGCGCGGCTGCGTCCTCCAGCGCCCGCTCGGTCGTCGTGCGCGGGAGTCCTAGCCTGGTCGCGACCTCGGTCGTCGTGACTGGCTCGCGGTTGACGAGCACGAGTTCGAGCGCTTCGCGGCGCGGTGAACTGATCGAGTCGAGCGCGATCCGCCGCAGCGTGGCTCGGACCGAGCGGCGTGGGAGACCGAGCGCGTAGAGGGCAACGACGAGCTTGTGCAGTTGCCGCGCGAGACGGGCTGGCCCCTCGCTCTGCGGCACTAGTTCGACCTCGCGCGAGTGCCGGTCCCTGAGAACGGGACTGCGAGCGTTCACGGCGAACGTTGCCAGCGCCGCGACGAGTTCGAGGTCGTCGCCGTCGAGCGGGCGCAACTCGGGCAACTCGACGGAAGCCAGGTACGCGACGACCGCCGCTGCGAGTTCCGCGCGCATCTGCTCGGTGTCCTCGCGCCGCAGCGCCGTCCTCGCCATTTCGCGCGCGCCGCTCTCGCGCAGGCGCAGAGTGATCCATCGTTCCCCGAGCGCCCCGATCACCGCGTGGTGGCGGTCAAGCTCGCCGGTCGCACCCGCGAGCAGGCCGACGCGCCCGCGCCATTCCAGGTGCTCTCCGCCGCTGGCCCCAACGTCGCGCCCTGTCCAGGCATGAAGCGGCGTTTGCTGATGCTCCCCAGGGGTCTGCATCCATCCGGTGCCGTCCATACGCTGAACAGGCCCGACGCCGACGCCCACCGAGGACATTCACGACTCGCTCAAGGAGCTACACGACCGACTCGTGGCGGGGGCCAAGGTCGAAGGCCGTGGGCCGGAAGCGCTGGCTGCGTGGTACGCGCACCTGCCCTTGGAGGTCGCCGCGCTAGGCGCTCATTCGGACACGTCCTCGACGACCAACCTGCGCGTTAGAAGCGGTCTCGCTTCGGGTCCCCCTGGGCCGGGGGCTCAAAGAGGTCCCTAAAGATACGCGGGTCGTCGATCGGTCTGTAGTTCAGCTGCTGGCGCTCTTCGTCGGTCAGCGGGTGGTCGCCCTCGTTGGCCTCGGGGCGTTCTCCTCGGCGGGCCAATTTTGTGCGGATGCGCTCGAACATCTGATCGCGATGTTACTCCCCATCAAGTGGATCGGCAGCACCCCCGCCGACAGGGATCGACGCGGGCGTGGCGGCGGGTGCGGCTCCAGGTGCTCCGGCGCGATCGCTTCCGCTGCTCGTGCGGGTCGATCGCCTGCGAGGTCGATCACGTCCTGCCGCGCGAGCTTGGCGGGGCGGACGAGCCGGGGAACCTGCGCTCCCTGTGCTCCGGCTGCCACGCCGCGCGGCACGGCTGTCGCCTGCGCCCTCTAGCCGAGTAGCTCGTTCACGGCCTGGACGAACTCCCGCGCCACGCGCTCGCGCTCGACATCGACACTCACGCTCATCATCGTGTCCTCCGCCTTCAACAGCAGCACCCCGGCGGCGAAGTCGCCGTAGCGGTCGCACAGGCGCTCGTGCAGTTCCTCGACGCGGGCGCGAAGCTCGACGGGCACCCAGCCCGAGACGTACCAGCCGAGCGGATCAACTTGCAGGCCGGGGAGCGAGAACCTCCGGCTCGGTGTGACGGATCAGGTCCGGGTTGCGGTGCGCGGCGACCCGGCAGCGCGTCGAGCAGTAGCGAGCGTCGGTCCGCGCGGAGGGACGCAACTCGTGGCCGCAGACTGCGCAGATGCGGGGCCTCGTCATGTAACGCCTAGCCGTAACCGTTACGCCTCGCGAGGTCAGTCCACGTCGAGCCAGTGGCGGTCACCCCGGTCGAGCCAGGCCAGCAGCCTGCG
>Ga0126312_10002919_pt1 | contig 11505 bp, 8 predicted proteins | sample Plot104A_FD_92537 | JGI IMG/M metagenome (GOLD analysis project Ga0126312, IMG submission 92537) | Serpentine soil microbial communities from UC McLaughlin Reserve, CA, USA - Plot104A | ecosystem: Environmental > Terrestrial > Soil > Grasslands | place: USA: UC McLaughlin Reserve, Lake County... | reverse complement strand
TTACACAGTAATCTACCTTTTTCAGGCTAGGGACATCGTACGCTGGGAGAGGACACGGTGCCCGGTACTACCCCCCTCCGGTCACCCACATACCGTTACCCGGTCGCGATGGCGTTTTCGTCCCGGCTCGTGAGCTCGGCGAGGATCAGCGAGAGCAGCGCCTGCACCATCATCAGAACCTTGGCACTTTCCGAAGAAAGAGTCCTCGCTAGAGAAGGAGTGTCTCTTCGCGTCCGCCCACGACCACTAGCTCCCCCCGCCTGGATCTCGCGAACCAAACCGCTCGCGCGCCATCTCGAAGACCTCGCGCTGATCCCGGATCACCTCATCGCCCTCTGCGAGCCCCGACACGCCACCACGGTCCTCCGCACCGGTCACCTCGGGGGCGTTCGTGGTTCCGGTCTGCCTCTCGTTCGGGGTACGCGCCTCCTGGTGGCCCGACGGGTCGTCCCCGGGGACCACAGGCTCGACCGTCTGCCGCTGTGGCTCTCGCGGGGTGTCCTCGCGCGACGCTTCGCGCGAGCCTCCGTCGCTGACCCGGCTCTCGATCCGGGGGCTCACCCCGAAGTGGCGCGCGATGGCCTCGCGCAGGGGGTCCACGTGCCTGGCATCCCGCGCGAGCTTGACGTAGATCGCGAGCTCATCCGGGTAGGAGAGCTCGAGCAGCGTACCGTCGAACGCCTCTACCCGCGCCTCCTCGTAGACCGCCGCCGCGGGCGCCTGGCGCCTGTCCCTTAGCTCCTGCATCAAAGCGCTCCACCGCGCGGACAGATCCGGTAGCTCATTGGCAACTTCCTCGGGTTCCTCAACCTCCGGCTCCTCCTCGATCACCGACTCTTCGACGTTCTCCTGCGTGGTTTCGTCCACAGCGTTCTCCCTAGGAGGAGGCTCCGGGGCCTTCGCAGTACTACCCTGCTCGACGGCCCACTCGAGAGCCTCGAGGCGGCGGACGAGGGTCTCTACGGAGGGTTCGGTGTAGTCGCGCGCGAGCTTGAGGAAGGAGAGCTCCAGCTCCAGCTTGGGGTCTCCGCCGCGCTTTATGCGGCCCAGGGTGTCGCCCAGAGCCTCGATGAGCCGCACTACCTCGGCGGTCGGTACGCTATCGGCCTGCTCCTGGAGAGATACCCGCTCCTCGGCGCCGACCCCTGCGAGGGCGACCTCAGGAGCGTACGGCATGAGCATCAGGTTCCTCAGGTGCGAGAGCAACTCGCCGACGAACTGGCCTAGGTCCCTGCCCGCGCTCGAGAGACGGTCCACGATCCGCAAAGCGTCCGCTGCCCTGCGTTCGTGCAGCGCGGCGGTCGCCTCGAGCAGTGTTTCGGGGCCAACGCTCCCGAGGAGCTCGCGCACCATCGAGGCCGTGATCTTAGCTTCGGCGAAAGAGGAGAGCTGGTCCAGAAGACCTTCGGCGTCGCGGAAGGAGCCCCGGCCCTCACGGGCGATGGTGGTAAGCGCTTCCGGCTCTACCTCGATGCCCTCGGCCTCCGCTATCTCGGCGAGCTTGCGGCTCAGGGTCTCGACGCCTGGCCTGCGGAAGTCGAAGGCCTGGCAGCGACTTATGATGGTGGGGAGCACCTTGTGCTTCTCCGTCGTGGCGAGGACGAAGACGACGTGCTCTGGCGGCTCCTCCAGCATCTTGAGGAGGGCGTTGAAGGCCTCGGGGGTTAGCATGTGTACCTCGTCTATGATGTAGACCTTCACCCTGCCCGATACGGGCGCGAGGTTCACCCTGTCTCTGAGGTCCCGGATCTCATCTATCCCCCTGTTGGAGGCGGCGTCCATCTCTACGACGTCGAGCGAGAAGTTGTTGACGATGGCCCTGCAACTCTCGCACGTCCCGTCAGGCTCTGGCGTCGGGCCCTTCTCGCAGTTCAACCCCATCGCAAGCACCTTCGCCGTGCTCGTCTTCCCAGTCCCCCTTGGCCCAGAGAAAAGGTAGGCGTGGGCGACCCGGCCCGTCTCGATGGCGCGGCTCAAGGTGCGAACGACAGGCTCCTGGCCGACGACCTCGGCCATGCGCCGCGGTCGCCACTTGCGGTAGAGCGTCGCGTGTTTCACTGGACGGAGACGAAAATGGGAAAACTCACGCGTCTAGTATAGCTGACGCGACGCTTCGATCCATCGGCTTTGTAGCTGTCAGCCATCAGCTGTCAGCTCTCAGCTTTTCTATCGTCAACGCCTCGCGAACCGGTGAGCGGACATACGGCTCGATGCACGTTCTGCGCCGAGGGAATCGCTGTAAGAAGGGTAGCTGAGGGCTGATCACTGCAAGCTGACCGCTAAAATGCCGCGCACCCCGCCGTCGACGGACTCGAACCCGGCGAACTCCCGGCCGGTAGGCTCCGGCCTGGCTACCCCGTAGCACATGAGGTTACCCGCTTAGTGCTGCTACCTCCCGGTCCTGACACGGTTCACGGGGCCGCATTGCCCGGGACCAGGCCATCGACGCCGCGGTCACCGGTTTCAACCGAACACGGGCCGCCTCGGGCGGGGAATTAGGCCCTGCTTGGCGATCGCAGGTACAGGGCATCGCCAGCTCCCCGCTTAGCGCGGCGAACGATAGTCTATCAGCTTGTCAGCATTTCAGCTTGTCAGCATTTCAGCTTGTCAGCACGGCGCGCTGGCTTGCAGCCAGGTGTATTTCAGCTCGCTTTGGCCGCTAGTCTAGGACTCGCTCTCAGCCTGCGCTAGGGGACTTTGTCAGTGGCGCGCGTTGCCCTGCGAGTGGGCGAACCGGACGAGGCGGGAGGCTCCATCGAGCAGATCCTCTCTCGATGAGGCGAGGGAGAGGCGCACGTAACCTTCGCCGAGTTCGCCGAACGCTTCTCCCGGCGCTACCGCTACGCGCTCGCGCTCGATGAGGGACTTGGCGAACTCCATCGATGGTATGCCCGTCCCCGAGATGTCGGTCCAAACGTAAAAGGCCCCCGAAGGTTGGCTGGAAGGGAGACCGCCGCGGTGGAGGACCTCGAGCAGCTCGTCGCGCCTTGAGCGGTAGGACTCGCTCATCTCTCGCACGACGTCTTGCGGGCCGGTAAGAGCGGCAAGGGCAGCCATCTGAGCCGGGGTGTTAACGCACGAGATGATCGGCTCCTGCATCCCCGTGAGGAGGGTGGCCATATCGGGTGGACCCACGAGATAGCCAACGCGCCAGCCGGTCATCGCGTAGACCTTGGAGAAGGAGTAGATCGACACCAGCCTGTCTTCCGGGTCGGCTACCGATCCCGCGCTGGTGAAGGTGTCGTCGTAGACGATCTCGTCGTAGACCTCGTCAGAGATAAACCACAGGCCCCGCTCGCGGGCGAAGGCCAGCAACTTCTCGACGAGCTCGCGGGGCAAAACCGTCCCCAGCGGGTTGGAAGGGCTGTTTACGAGTATGGCCCTGGTCCTGGGGGTTACAAGGCGCTCGAGATCATCGAGGCGGGGCAGGAAGTCCCCCTCCGCGGCCAGAGGGTAAGGGAGCACTCGCGCCCCGAGCAGGTGGGCGATCATGCGGAAGTTAGGCCAGGCCGGGTCTGGCAACAACACCTCGTCGCCCGGTTCGAGCATGCCGCTAAGCACGAGGTAGAGCGCCTCGATGCCTCCCTGCGTGACCACTACCTGCTCGGGATGAGCCTCGTAGCCGTTGCGCGTGGAGACTTTCTCCGCCAAGGCCTCCCGCAGCTCGGGGAGCCCCGCGTTCGGGGCGTAGCGGGTGAGACCGGCGCGCGCGGCCTCGTGAGCTGCCTCTACTACGTGTTCCGGGGTAGGAAAGTCTGGCTCCCCTACCTCGAGGTGGATGGCCTCCGGGTACTTCCAGGCAAGATCCATAACCTCGCGTATTCGCGAGACGGACATCGAGCTGGCGATCGACGAGGGGGATGCGGGGCCGATTCGGGTTCCGGTCTCGTTGGGACGCAATGAACTTCTCCTCCCTTTCCTGTTAGCGCGGCGCCAGACCATCGGCTTCGAGCTCGGGCGCACAAGGCAATGATAGCAAGGTCGGTAGCTTACGGATAATCGACCTCTGCGTCGGCAGCGATACTCGGTTACGGAGCGATCGTCTGGCTCAATCGCCTTGCTATCTCTGGATTGATCGCGCTCCTTGCCCGGCATACGAAGATCGTCGCAGCAACCCGTAGCCGATCGCGGTCAAGCGCAGCACTTCTTTGGGTACGGCCAGCGCGATGAACACACGCTCAGGGACGGCAAGGTTGCCAGGTTCCTGTGCCTCCAGGACACTGCAGCGTACGTTGTCGCGTTCGGCACTGACTGAGCGTATCCGAGCCAGGAAGGAAAGCGGAGAGGGTGGGATTCGAACCCACGAGACGGCTCAACACCGCCTACGCGATTTCCAATCGCGCTCCTTAGGCCAACTCGGACACCTCTCCTAGCGCCGAGAGTTTACCAGAAGGCAAGATTCACTTACGGTCCGATCCCTCCGTAGTCCTCTGCGAGAGGACGGATGATGGTCCTCGAGGCGTGGGCGGCCCGCTCGCGCTCGTCGCCGCCACGCCCGTTCGCCAGCTCCGCGGCGGTCCGGATCAGGTTCGGGTAATCCTCGTCGCCTGACTCGATGCGGTCGGCGAGGCTCAAGAGAGCGGCCGCAGCTCCCTCCCGCCTTGGAAGGCTGGTTGCCCCATTGACGGAGACGAGGAGCGCGGCGATAGCCTCGTCCACGGTTTTCCCCGCCGCATCCCGCCGCAAGGCATCCGCGAGGTTCGAGACGACAGCGACGTCCTGCTCTCGACCTCCCGCGGTCTCGGAGGACGACTTCTCTTCGAGGCGGATGTTCTTCATGAGCAGCGCAGCGGCGGCGGCGCAACAGACGGCGAAGAGCACGAAGACGAAGCCGTCGTGGATCGAATTCGCGAGGGCCTCGCGCGCCTCCTGGATCACCTGCGCCACGAGCTGCTTCCCTCCGGGGAAGGCGGAGGCCACCCTGTTGAGGGCCTCCCTCGCTTCTTCGCTAACCAGAGCCTGGGGGTTCTCGAGGGCCGAGACGAGGCGCCCCGGTGCCTGCGGCGGGGCGTTATCCGCCAACCCTTCGGCGTAGCCTTTGGTGATGATGGAGCCGACGACGGCCGTCCCCACCGTCGAGCCTATCGAGCGTATGAACTGTATCGCCGAGGTCGCAACGCCGAGCAGGCTCCTGTCTACAGTGCTCTGCACGGCGAGGGTGGCGGTTGGCATGATCCAGCCCAGCCCCAGTCCCGTGACCATCAGGTACAGCGCGACGGTCCCCTGGGTGGAGCCCGTGCCCAGCGTGGTCAGCAGGTAGACACCGAAGCTCATCACCACCGTGCCAAGGAGGGTGAAAGGCTTGACACGCCTCACGCGGGCGATTATCTGACCGCCGATGACGCCAACGGCGGTCATCGAGAAGACGAGCGGGGTGAGCACGGTGCCCGAGCCCGTGGCGGTCTTGCCGAGGACCCCCTGGACGAAGAGCGGGGTGTAGAGGATCACCCCGAACATCCCTATGCCGACGAAGAACATGAGCAGCGAGGACGAGGCGAACACCCTGCTCCTGAACAGCGAGAGCGGGATGACGGGTTCGGCGGCCCGCAGCTCGATCGGTATGAAGGCGGCCAGCAGTACTGCTGAGACCACGAACCCGACGATGACCCGCGTGGCGTCCCACGCATCTCCCTCGCCGACCCACGAGAGGGCGAGCAGAAGCGCGATCACCGAGGCCGTTACGGTGGCCGCTCCCAGGTAGTCGATCCTCGCACCGCGCCGCCCGCCGCTCGCGGGCAAGACGAAAGGGAGCACGAAGAGCGAGAAGACACCGAGGGGAATGTTGATGTAGAACACCCACCGCCAGTCGAGGTTGTCAGTGATCCACCCCCCCAGCGTGGGCCCGACGACGCTGGAGAGGGCGAAGACCCCGAAGAAGATGCCCTGGTACTTGGCCCGCCGCGCCGGGTCGGGGAAGATGTCGGCGACGCTGGTGAAGATGTTGGAGAAGATCATGCCCGCGCCAAGACCCTGGATGCCGCGGAAGATCACCAACTCCACCATGCCCCACGCGGCGCCGCACAGCGCGCTCCCCACGAGAAACACGAGTATTCCAACCAGGATGAACCACTTGCGCCCGTATATGTCCCCGAGCTTGCCTATGACCGGGATCATGGCCGTCGAGGCGAGCAGGTAGGCCGTCGTCACCCACGAGTACCTCTGGAACCCGTCGAGGTCGGCGATGATCTTGGGCAGAGCGGTCCCTACCACCGTCTGGTCCAGCGCGACCAGAAACAACGCGAGCATCAACCCCGCTACCGCGAGCAACTCACCCCGCCGCCCCGGAGTCCCGCCAGCCCCGACGAACGCCGCGCTCACCTACTTCTCCTCAAGCCCGTCTCCCGCCCGACCATCGCCATTATCCGCTTGAACGCCAGCCCCAGCGGGCTCAGCATCAGAATGCTCTCCCGGATCACCACTTCTCGCCGTAACCCCGCCAACCTCAACCCCGCCTCGCACCTTAGCCGACGGCAGCGAGTATATCCCCTTTAGTTGCTAGCGCAAAGTTTGCTGGGTAAACCTTTTCACGGGGGCTTGCTACGGAGTCCCTGACTCTGTGGGGTAACCGGCTTCGACCCAGTCTTGTTTGCCGCCCTCGTACTCGAGAGCGTTCTCGTAACCCATGGCCGTCAGCTCACGGACGACCCGCGTCGAGGAGTGTCAGTTGAAGTTCGAGCAGTAAGCGACGATGAAGGCATCTTTGTCGGGGAACAGTTCGGGGGCCCTGCTCGGGTCCTGGAACCGGATCGCGCCTGGCAGGTGCGCCCGCTCGTAGGAGGCCTCTCCCAGCACTTCGAGCAGGACGAAGTCCTCACTCCTGTCCATCTTCGCTTTCAGCTCTTCCCTCGATATGGTCTTCACAGGATCACCTCTCTTGTCGGTAGTTCACGAGATGCACCGTATAATTCTACCCAGCCCTCTCGGCGCTACGCAGTCCCAAGATGGCCCAGAGGGCGAAGACTAGGACGAGGGCGAACCCGATGGCGTAGGCGGTGAGGGCGTGCGCCGGCTCGCCTACGAGGTAGCCGCGGGCGGCATCCAGGATGGTAGTGAAAGGGTTAAGGCGGGCTATGGTCTCGATCCAGCCGGCCAGGAGGTCAAGCGGCACGAAGACGGGGGCGAGGAAGAGGACGAGGAAGATGGGGGTACGGATCACGGGCCCTGCTTGCTGCGTGCGGAGGAGCATCGCCACCCCGGACCCGAAGAGCGTCGCCGCGACGTTTACGAGGACTGCGAGCCCGACCAGGCCGAAGAAGTCGAAGCCACCCCGAACAGGCATCCCCGTGAGGACCGCGAGGGCGGTGACGAGCGCCCCCGTCGTGGTCACGCGCACGAGCGAAGCGATAGTGTAGCCGAGGATTATTCCCGAGCGGTTAGAGGCGGCGACCATAAGCCTTCTCGCGAAACCGTTCTCGAAGTCTCCCGCGATGGAGAACCCTGTGAACGCCCCGCCCATAGAGACGGCCTGCAGCAGAGCCCAGACGTACTGGAAGGCGATGTAGCCTCCCGCGTAGTCGAAGCCCGGCACGTCGCCAACGCGCGTCAGACCACCCGCGAAGGCTATAAAGAAGAAGATGGGGAAGAACGCGGGGGCGAGGAAAGCGGGGTTGGTGAAGTACTTGTAGACCTGGCGCCACGCCACGGCCGCGGCGACTGAGAAGAAGCCACCCACCGCTACGCCACCCTCGTTCTCAGAGATGCAGCCGCCCCGCCGAGCGCGAGCACTATGATGCCTGCGGCGCAGCCGAAGCCGAGGAGGAGAGCCTGCGCGTCCCAGCCTGTGATCACCAGGCTCCTGATGCCCTCGACGAGGTAGGAGATCGGGTTGATCGTCGCAACGAAGCGGAACCAGTCGGCTTCGATCAGGTCGCGCGGCAAGTTGATACTCGACATGAAAATGGCGACGAAGAACAGCGGGAACGCGCTCTCGACGGCCTCTACGGAGCCGGTCCTGAGGGCCAGTATCGCTCCCAGCCCCCCGAACCCGAGCGCGACGAGCACCATGAGCAACACTATCACGACCATCCCTGCAAGGCCTGACCGCACGTCCACGCCCATCATAACCCCAACGGTGAGGAAGACCACCCCTTGCAGGAGCCCGAGCGCCACGATCCCGGCGAGCATCCCGAGGAGCAGGGCGACGGGACGCATCGGGGTGAGCGAGAGCCTGTCGAAGAACCCGCTCTCGATGTCGCGGGCGAGGTCTGCGCCGGCGGTGATCGCGCCGAAGAGCGAAGCCTGGATCAGCGGGAAGGCGAAAGCGAAGTCCATGTAAGTGTCCGCGGGGAAGCCGGGGATGCGCGCCGCGGCGTCGAGCCCGTAGGCGTTGATGGAGAAGAACATCATAGGGAAGAGCAGGGCCGAGACGACCACCGCGGGCTGGCGCGCCGTCCGCAGCACCGAGCGTTGCGCGATCGCGGCTACCTGGGTTAGCAGCGAGGGGCCCATCAGGTCTGCGCCTCCTCGCCCTCGCCCTCGAGCGAGCGCCCGGTCTTCTCGAGGAATACGTCGTTGAGGGAAGGTTCGTCGAGCCTGAGGTTCGAGACCTTCAGGTCCTCTGCATCTAGAGCTCGGACCACGTCGGCGAGGTCGCCCCTGTCGAGGCGGACGGCTACGGCCCCCGGCTGGGATGGAATCTCCTCCCCGAAGCGGCTCAGAACCTTCACTACGGCGGAGCGTTGCTCTGGCTCCATGGGCGTAGCCTCTACGCTTGGGCGTCCGATCTCGGCCTTCAACGCCTCTGGCGTGTCCTCGGCGACGATACGGCCCTCGTCTATGATCCCCACCCGGTCGGCCAGCACGTCGGCCTCCTCCAGGTACTGCGTCGTGAGGAAGACCGTAACTCCCTCGTCTCTGGCAAGCCGGCTCACTTCGGCCCACAAAGCGCTGCGACTCTGGGGATCCAGGCCCGTCGTCGGCTCGTCCAGAAAGAGGATGCTCGGCCTGTGCACCAGGGCGAGTGCGAGGTCCAGCCTCCGCTTCATCCCGCCGGAGTATCCCCGCACCCTCCTGTCCCCTGCTTCAGAGAGCCCGACGCGCTCGAGCAACTCGTCTCCCCTCTTCTTCCGCTCGGCGCGCGAGAGGCCGTGGAGCGCGGCCTGGAGCCGCAGGTGATCCCTGCCCGTGAGGAAAGGGTCGAGGGCCGCCTCCTGCAGCGCCGCCCCTATGGAGGCGCGTACCTGCGGTCCCTCCCTCACGATATCGTAGCCGGCGACGCGCGCGGTACCGCTTGTGGGCGGGAGTAGCGTGGTGAGCATGAGGACCGTCGTGGACTTGCCCGCCCCGTTAGGGCCGAGGAAGCCGTAGACCTCGCCCGGCTCCACCGTGAGGCTTATGCCGTCAACTGCCCTCGGTCCCTTTCTGAACTCCCTGACGAGGTCCTCGACCTCGATGCCGTTCCTCCGGCCCATCAGTAAATCTTCTCTCTCACCTGTAAAACCACCTCTACAAAATGCTCTCTACGAAACCCGGTAATTCTACGACCTAACCTTGAGGTTGGTCAGATGCTCGCTTACCTCCCATAGCCTCTTCTGCGCCTCCTGGTCGCGGGGCTCCGCCGGGGAGACCTCCTTCCGGTCCTTCAAGTACTTCCCGTTCGTCTGCCCCGCCTCGGGCGCAGAGGCGAGAAAGATCACGGTATCCGCCCCTTGCTCCGGGGTCCGCATGAACGGCTTGAAGACCCTGAAGAGCAGGATGCCGGGGCCGCGGTTGTTCGCGCCGAAGTCCGTGTTGACCCCGCCGGGGTGCAGGCAGTTGGCTACTACGCCCGTCCCTTGCAACCGCTCTGCCAGCTCGTAGGTGAACAGGATGTTGGCCTTCTTCGTCATCCCATAGACGGGGAAGGCCCGGTAGCGCCGCTCGGACTGCAGGTCGTCGAAGTCTATCTCCGCCCCTCGGCGGGCCTCTGAGGAGACGGTGACGATGCGGCTCGGAGCGCTCTTCTTCAGCAGGTCCAGCAGCAGGTTAGTAAGCAGGAAAGGGGCAAGGTGGTTCACGGCGAGGGTAAGCTCGATGCCGTCGGGCGTCTCGGTGCGCTTGGATTGGATCAGGCCCGCGTTGTTGACGAGAACGTCGAGCCGGTCGTGCCGCTCTCTGAAGTCATCTGCCAGCTTGCGGACCTCGGCCTGAACCGCGAGATCCGCGAGCATCAGGGAGACCTTCTCGCTGACTGCCACGTCACGGACCTCTGCGAGCGCCGCCTCCCCCCGCTCCCTCTTGCGCCCCGTCACGACTACCTCGGCCCCCATGGCGGCGAGCGCCGCCGCCGCCGCCTTGCCTATGCCGGAGGTGCCCCCCGTGATCAGGGCTACCTTGCCCTCCATCCCGCCGTTATCCACCAGACTCCTTTACCGAACAGCGTCTTACGGGATGCGTATACCACGCCTTATATATGGAGGCGGTGAGAGGGCCAACAAAAGTCGCGAATCGTGGCCCAGGACATTACGATCCAGTCTTTCCCCAGGCGCGCTCCGAGGCTCTAGAGAGCTCGTGTAGCGTCCAGCACGCTATTTTGGAATACTTGCTGCGGACGGTACCCTGGCGAGAGGAGCGAGCGATGGATGGGGCTGTCACCAAGGAACCTCCCATCGGTTGCTCCTTCGAGCATGAGGCGTAGTCCCATGCCGCCGGAGGGCCGGATAACCGAGTTGCCCGCCCTTATTGAGGGGCTTGGTCCCGACGTCCGCGCCCTCGCGCAGCGGATCTTCGACGTAAGCGCCACGACGGGCCGTCTCGACCCTCCCGAGGCTATGCACGCCTGGATAGAGAGGTCCTTCGGCTCCGTCGAGGCCGTGCGCGAGCAACGGATCGTAAAGGTAACGAACCGTATAACCCTGCAGGGGACCCTCTTCAACGGCCTACGCGCCTCGCGTCCGCTCGACACCGGCGTGAGCGTCGACCTCGAACGCGAGATCGAGGCAACCGCGGGGGACCCGTTCTGCCGTCCCGAGGAAGGGACCCCTGCCGACGTCTTCGGGAGGGTGAAGGGCGAGTACGCGATCACCGCCTCGAACGTCGCCAAGTACGACGGCTTCCACGGCCTCGTCGTCTTCGACGACCACAACCCCCTCCATCTCACCCCGGAGAAGGTCTCGGACTATATCGCCGTCGGCTTGGAGTGGTGCCGCAGAGCCCTCGAAGCCGACCCCGAGGCCCGCTACCCCTTCCTCATGTGGAACTGTCTCTGGCGGGCGGGCGGCTCCATAATCCACGGGCACGCCCAGGTAACGGCCACCCGCAGTGCGCACTACCCCAAAGTGGAGCAGCTGCGCCGCGAAGCTCTGGCTTACAAGGCCGAACACGGCTCGGACTACTTCGACGACCTCTGCCGCGTGCACCACTCTCTCGGCCTGGGAGTACCCGCAGAGAGCGGCGTCAGGGCCTTCGCGAGCCTCTCACCCATAAAGGAGAAGGAGCTCGTGGTGATCGGCCGCAGCGCGGAGGACGAGCCCCTGCGACGGACGGTAGGAGCGTTGTTGGAGGGTTACGTCCGAACCCTCGGTGTCA
>Ga0126312_10002918_pt1 | contig 11508 bp, 7 predicted proteins | sample Plot104A_FD_92537 | JGI IMG/M metagenome (GOLD analysis project Ga0126312, IMG submission 92537) | Serpentine soil microbial communities from UC McLaughlin Reserve, CA, USA - Plot104A | ecosystem: Environmental > Terrestrial > Soil > Grasslands | place: USA: UC McLaughlin Reserve, Lake County... | reverse complement strand
GCGCTGGAGGGTGCTGTAGAAGTCGAACAGGAAGAGGAACGTGAAGCGGTCGGGCAGACCGAGGTCCGGCGGCGGGCCGGCGGGAGAGGGATCCTTGACGGGCAGCGGGACCCGCGCCACCGGCACCGGGGGGCCTGCGCGGCGGAGGATGTCCGCCACATAGCTCGAGTAGGTCCAGATCTCGTCGACCACGTCGAAGGCCCAGGGCCACCCCGAAGGCACGCGGTCGACCTCCCAGGCGAAGACCCCGATCGAGCGCTTGCCCGCGAAGAACGACGGCCCGACGTCCTCATAGAAGCGCGGCAGCTCGGGTGCGTTGACGCAGATCAGGTTGAAGGGCTGGTCGCCGTCGATCGATGGCGCGCTGAACTCGGCCCGCTTCGGGCTGGCCCCCTGGGCATCGGGCAGCGGGACGTCCACCGTGGTGGTGCGCACAGGCACGCCGGCGTGCTGCAGCGCCGCCACGTACAGTCGCGCCGCCTCGCCGAGCCCCAGCGCGCCGCGGAGGAAGCCCGCGACGTTCACCCCGATGCCGTCGCTCACCGCCGGTCCTCGAGCCGCCGGCGGAGCTCCGCCAGCTCCGCGCTCAGCGTGGCCTGGCTTGCCGCAAGTCCCTGGAGGCGCTCATCGAGAGTCGCGAGCAGCCGCGCCACCTCCTCGTCCACGAGCCGCTGGTGCACGGCCTGGGGGCGGATCAGCCTGAGCATGGTGCGGCGGAGGGGACGCCGCAGGCGCAGACCCCGTGACTCAGGCGCCGGCTCCGGGGGCTGGCCCCAGATGCGCCGGAGCAGCTCGTGGGTGTCCAGCCCGGAAGGCTCGCCGTCGGCGGCCGACGGCAGCCGGGCCACCGTCGCCAGCCTCCTGGCCATCGTCCGGCCGGCGGCGTCCGGGGCGTGTGCCGCCAGCAGGTCCTGCCTCCCCCGGACAGCCCGGCGGGCAGCCTCGTCGGGGTCCTCGCGCACGCGTCGCATGAGGGCAGCGGCTTGCTCCAGGTCCGGGTCCGCCCACCGGCCGTGGGCAGGGTAGGGATAGTTGCCCTCGCCGATCGAGACGAGCGAGAAGTCCACCGGGAAGGAGTTGGCCTGGGAGAGATAGTCGCGCGGGCCGCCGTAGGCCGTGGCGATCACCGGCTTGCCGCGGAGCAGCGCCTCGGCGATCGGCAGGCCGAAGCCCTCGGAGCGGTGCAGCGAGACGTAGCAGTCCGCCGCCTGCATCAGCGCCGCCATCTCCGGGGCGGAGAGCGTCTGGTCGAGCACAACTACGTCCGGCCGACCCGCCGCGGCGTCCAGCAGCCGGCGATGTTCCCCCGGATGCCGCCCCGCCCCTACGCACTTGATCACCAGCCCGGCGCCGCTGCCGGCCGGGAACGCCCGCTCGAAGGCCTCCACCACCCCGAGCGGGTTCTTGCGCTCGAAGACCCCGCCATAGTCGAACGCGAACAGGAACAGAAAGCCTTCAGGCAGGCCGAGCTCGGCCCGGCTCGCGGCGGTAGCCGGCTCCGGAGCCAGCGGCACAGGCATCCTCACGACCGGTACCGGTGCGACCGCCGAGAGGGCGTCCGCGACGTGGTGGGACCCCACCCACACCTCGTCCACCAGGTCGAAGGCGCGCATGAACCGCTGCGGGAAGGCCTCTACCTCCCACCACCAGAGCCCCACCGTGTAGCGACCCGCGAAGAACTCGGGGCCGAGCTCGCTGTGCGCTCCCTCGAGCCCGTCCGGGTTGACGCAGACGAGGTTGACGGGGAAGGGCGGCCGATCCCGCGATCGCCCGTGTTGGCGGGGAAGCGAGTCACCCCGCCCGCGGGAAGCCTCGCCCCCGAGCCGCGGAGAGCCGCGCGCGATCAGCGTGAAGCGTGTTACCGGCACCCCGGCGGACTCGAGGGCGCGGCCGACCTGACGGCCGGCCTCCCCCACTCCCAGCACGGAGTCCAGATAGCCGGCCAGGTTGACGCCGACGGCGAGCTGCGCTGACTCCTGCATCGGACTGCCGTCAGCGTACTGATGAGTACGCTCTTGCCCAGATGACGCGCGAGCCGTCCGCTTCTCCGTTGCGGGCCGACAGCCTCCTGCAAACCGCTCGTTTGGGAGCCGACGGCCCGCCGAGCGAGGTGGCCGTGGCGGTGCACGACGTCTCCAAGACGTTCCGGCTGCCGCACGAGCAAGTGCACACGCTCAAGGAGCGGGCGCTGCATCCGTTTCGGAAGCGGACGTTCGAGGAGCTCCGTGCGCTCGAGCACGTCTGCGTACAGATCCGCGGCGGCGAGTTCTTCGGGATCGTCGGCCGCAACGGCAGCGGCAAGACCACGCTGATGAAGTGCCTCGCCGGCATCTACCGCGCGGATGGTGGCGAGATCTGGCTGCGCGGCCGGATGGCGCCGTTCATCGAGCTCGGGGTGGGCTTCAACCCCGACCTGACCGCGCGCGACAACGTGATGATCAACGCGATCATGCTCGGCCTCAGCCCGGCCGAGGCGCGCGAGCGCTACGACGCGATCATCGAGTTCGCGGAGCTCGAGCGCTTCGTCGACCTGAAGCTGAAGAACTACTCATCCGGCATGCAGGTGCGGCTCGCGTTCGCCGTCATGGTGCACGTGGACGCGGACGTGCTGCTGATCGACGAGGTGCTGGCCGTCGGGGACGCCGCCTTCCAGCGCAAGTGCCACGACGCGCTCGTGCGGGGGCGGGAGGAGGGACGCACGATTCTCCTCGTGACCCACGACATGAATGCGGTGCAGCGCTACTGCCACCGGGCCCTTCTCCTCGATGACGGGCGGGTGGCCGCGATCGGCGACCCGCACATGGTGGCCCGCCGCTACGACGAGGTGAACCGCGCGATCTACGGCCGGCCGATCGCCGCGGTCGGCCCCGGCGCCGGCGACGGCTCCGCCGCCATCACGGACGCGTGGATCGAGGACCTAGACGGCAAGCGGGTCGACTCCGTGGCGCACGGCCAGCCTTGCCGCCTGTGCTCGCAGGTCCACTTTCGTGCGGCCGTTGAGAACCCGCTGTTCGGCTTCAGCGTGACGGACGACTCACAGCGCGTGGTGCTCGGCGTCAACTCCGGCCGAAATCAGCCGCGCAGTGGCAGGTTCGCAGGGGGCGAGCGCGTGACCATCGAGGTGAGCTTCGACTGCGTGCTGGCGACCGGGAACTACTTCGTCTCCCCCGAGGTGCGCCACCTCGACGAGGAGCGGAGCCTCATCGACCACCGCGACAACGCAGTCTCGTTCGTGGTCAGCGGCGGCCAGCCGGTCGCGGGCGTGGTGGACTTGCCGCACGACCTCCAGATCCTGCGGGTGGAGGAGCGCGCCGGGGCGCGCAGCGCGGGATGAGCGCCACGAGCCACGCCGCGGCCTATCGCGTGGCGGGCCCCAAGGCGATGTCCGGGGACCTGGGCCGTTTCTGGCACCTGACGCTCACGCTCGCCTATACGGACTGGAAGCTGCGGTTCTTCGGCTCGGTGCTCGGCTACCTGTGGTCGTTGCTGCGCCCGCTGATGCTGTTCGGGATCCTCTACTTCGTCTTCAGCCTGATCGTCCGGATCGGCGACGAGGTGGAGAACTATCCGCTGGTGCTCCTGGTCGGCGTGGTCCTTTTCTCGTACTTCGGAGAGGTGACGAGCGACTGCGTCCAGTGCGTGGTCGATCGCGAGCAGCTCGTGCGCAAGGTCTCCTTCCCGCGCATGGTGGTGCCGCTGTCGGTGGCCCTGTCGGGGTCGTTCAGCCTCATGCTCAACCTCGTGGCGGTGGCGGTCTTCGTGGGCGCCTCCGGCGTCGAGCCGCGCCTGACCTGGCTGCTGCTGCCCGTACCGCTGCTGCTCCTGATCGTGCTCGCCGCCGGGGTGGGAATGCTGGTGTCGGCGCTATACGTCCCGTTCCGCGACGTGCGGCCAATCTGGGACGTCTCTCTCCAGGGCCTTTTCTACGCCACGCCGATCTTCTTTCCGATCCAGTTCGTCATCGGGCAGGGGGAGCTGCTCACGAAGCTGGTGTTGGTGAATCCGCTCGCCGACATCATCGTGGAGGCGCGTCACCTGCTTCTCGGCGCGGAGGCGCCCTCGGTGTCCGACGCCGCCGGCAGCTCCGCCTTCCTCCTGATCCCGCTGGCCGTGTTCGTGGCCGCCGTGCTGCTCGGCTTCTCCGTCTTCAACCGGCTCGCGCCGCGGGCGGCGGAGGACCTGTAGCTAGAATCGGGCTACTGGCGGCGCTCGCGGCGGTGGCACTTGTGGCGCCGGGCTGCGGTGGCGGGGCGCCCTCCGATGAGGCACCCGCCCGAAAGCCCGTGGCCGGCGCGCCGCTGTGCCATCGTCTCCAGGCCCGCGTAACCGGCCACGTGAGCACGCCGGCGGCCACCGAGCTCTCCGGCCTCGCCTCGTCGCACTCGCGGCAGGGGGTGCTCTGGACCCACAACGACTCCGGCGACAGCGCCCGGGTGTTCGCCGTGGCGCCCGACGGCAAGCTGCTGGGTGAGTTCGCCGTCCGGGGTGCGGAGAACCTCGACTGGGAGGACATCGCGACCGGTCCCCGCGACGATCTCTACATCGCCGACATCGGCGACAACGTCGCCGCGCGCTCCGACGTGGTGGTCTACCGCGTGCCCGAGCCGTCGCTCTCCGGCGAGGGGCCGAGCGAGACCGCCGCGGCCGAGAGCCTCGAATTGCGCTATCCCGACCACGCCCACGACGCGGAGGCCCTGCTCGTGGACCCGTCGAGCGGCGCGCTCGTCATCGTCACCAAGAACCCCGCTGGCAGCGCTGACGTGTACCTGGCCGGTCATCCCGGAGCCGGCGCGACGACGACCTTGCGGCGCGCGGGGCGCGTGCGGCTCGGGAACGCGCTTGCGGTCACGGCGGGAGACGTCTCCGGGAACGGTCGCACGATCGTCCTGCGCACGTACGACCGCGCCTTCGTGTGGTCGCGGGGGCGCGGCGAGTCGCTCCCCTCGGCCCTGCGTCGTCCGGCCTGCACTGCTCGCGCGGACCTGTTGTCTGAGGGGCAGGGCGAGGCGCTCGCCCTGAGCCGCGACGGGCGCGCCTTCTACACCGTCCCGGAGGGCCGCCATCCCGCACTGCGACGCTACGAACCCTAATTGGGTGCGATCTCAGGGCGGCTCGCGGTTTCGACGGAGCCCAAGAATCGACAGCAGAAAGGACGAGAAGAAGATCTGAATGCCAACGATCACCAGGGTGGCGGCCAGGACCGCAAGTCGCTCCTCGGACAGCGAGCCGAAACCGCGGCGAGCCCAGGTGACAAGGATCGCGACACCGATCCCGAGCCCGGCGAGCATCACAGCGCCTCCCAGTAGCAGCCCATGCTCAAGGCCAAAGCGCGCGCGCATGCGGTCGAACCAGGCGTCGCGCTCACCCATGAAGTAGGTGCCGTACGCGTGAGCACACAGCCCCAGCGCAAGGATCTGAGTGCCGACGATCATCAGCAGCGAGCCGCCGATCATTGCGTGGAGGTCCCAGGCCCGGCCGAAGACGCTAATTCGGAACAGCACGGTGAGTGTGATTAGCGTGCCGAGCAGCGACATGGCTGCGCCTGGGACCAGGAACAGGTGGGTGGGGCTGTGCACTAGGAGGAAACGCAGGTGGCGCCAGCCGTCGCGGAAGCTCGACAGCTTCGACTCACCTGCGCGCGGGTGGTACTCGATGGGCACCTCGCTGATCCGGAGCCCGGCCTTGGAGGCCCGAATCACCATCTCGGACGCGAACTCCATTCCAGTTGTGCGGAGGTCGAGCGCGGCCAGCACCTCGCTTCGCACGGCGCGCATGCCGCAGTGGGCGTCCTTGACCCCCGTCCGAAAGAACAGGTTGAGCACGCCTGTGAGCACGGGGTTGCCGACATAGCGGTGCAGCCACGGCATGGTGCCCGGGTGGATGTTGTCCATCCGGTCGCCGATCACCAACTCGGCGCCGTCGTCGAGCTCAGCTACGAAGCGCGGAATATCGTCGAAGTCATAGGTCAGGTCGGCGTCGGCCATCACGATGTAGCGGCCGCGCGCAGCCTTGAAGCCCGCAAGGTAGGCGCTGCCGTAGCCGCGCCGAGACTCCCTGACCACTCGGTTCCCCTACACGATCGGCGGGGCCGAACGCTGGTACCGCAACCTGGCTGAGCGGCTGACGGAGGACGGCCATGAGGTGACCTACATAACTCTGCGCCAATGGCCACGGGGCGCGAGTCCAGAGGTCTCGGGCGTCGAGGTCAAGGCGGTCGGGCCCCGCATGGGGCTGTACACCGCCGGCGGCCGCAGACGAATTGGCCCGCCGCTCATGTTCGGAGCGGGCGTCCTCTGGCACCTGCTGCGCGCAGGCCGCACCTACGATGCAGTGCACACCGGCGCATTTCCCTACTTCTCAGTGCTCGCCGCCGCCACGGCGCGTTTCGCCCATGGCTTCCGGCTTGTGGTGGACTGGCACGAGGTCTGGTCACGCGAATACTGGCGCGAGTACCTCGGGGCGGCCGGGGCGGCCGGCTGGTGGGTGCAAGCCCTCAGCGCGCGGGTCGAACAGCGCGCTTTCTGCTTCTCCCGGTTGCACGCCCGCCGCCTGATACAGATCGGAGCGGGCGCACAGCCAACGGTGCTGGAGGGCGAGTACGCGGGCCCGCTCGAGCGCCCGGCGGCAGAGGCCGCCGAGCCAGTGGCGGTCTTCGCGGGTCGGCACATACGGGAGAAGCGGGTGCCGGCGCTGGTGTCGGCGATCAGGTTGGCTCGGGAGCGGCTTCCTGAGCTCCGCTGTGAGATCTACGGCGACGGACCCGAGCGGGCGGAGGTGGGGCGACGCATCGCGGAGTCCAACCTAGAAGAGGCTGTGACGGTCCGTGGCTTCGTGCCCGCAGAGGAGGTCCAGCGAGTGTTGCGCCGCGCGCTCTGCATGGTGCTGCCCTCGCGAAGGGAGGGCCACGGGCTGATCGTGGTGGAGGCCGCGGCCGCGGGAACACCGAGCGTGGTGGTCCATGGACCGGACAACGCCGCGACCGAGCTGGTCTCGGAGGACTTCAATGGAGTCGTAGCACCTTCGGCGTCGGCGGAGGACCTGGCCGCCGCGATCCTTCGGGTACATCAAGGCGGTCCCGAGCTGCGTGCACGGACCGCCGACTGGTTCGAGCGCAATGCCTCGCGCCTCTCGATGAGCTCCTCCCTTGAGAGGGTCCTGGCGACGTATGCCGACTAGCCGAGTCCGGGCTCGGCCCGGTCGGCGATCAGGCGTGCAATTGCCAGTGAGCAGGTGCCCGCCGGAGAGGGCGCATTGCGCACGTGCAGGGGCGCGCTCGGTCTCCGAGAACACAAAATCATCCACGAGCCTTCCGTCGCGGCCCAGAGCCTGTCCCCGGATGCCGACGAAGCCCGGCTCGAAATCGTCTGGCCGCAGCTCAGGCACGTAGCCGGACGCGGCTCGCGCGAGCGCCCGCCTACTCAGCGCATGGCCGATCTCAGTAAGCCCGGTGCGCCACCAGCGCCGGAATAGGCGCCAGCTGCCCGGCCAGGCGAGCATGGCGACGAGGTCGCCGGGACGCACGCGGCTGAGCCGGTAGGCGTCCCTGCCCGGTGCCAGCAACGCCGTCGGCCCAAGCGACACCTCGCCACGGATGTGGCGCGTGAGGTGAACGCCCAGGAAGGGCAGACTCGGGTCCGGCACGGGGTAGATCAGCGAACGCACGAGGTAGCGCCGCTCCGGCTTGAGCAGCAGGTAGGCGCCGCGGAAGGGGACTATCCGCGGGTCGGGGTCGGCGCCGGCCTGCACGGCCAGCCGGTCCGCCCATGCGCCCGCACAGAAGACGGCGAAGCGCGTCGCCGTCTCACCCCGCGAGTGGCGGAGGGCGAGCCTGGCCGAGCCGGCATACATCCCCTCGACACAGCAGCCGTTGAACAGCTCGACGTCGCGCTCGAGCAGCTCGTCCGCCAAGGCCTTAGCGACCGCGGCGAAGTCGACGATGCCGGTCGCCGGCGAGTGCAACGCCGCAAGGCCGCGGCAGTGGGGCTCGATGTTACGAAGGACTTCGGCTGTAAGCCGGCGCAGACCCGGCACGCCGTTCGCCCGCCCACGCCGCTCGAGCTCCTCTAGCCGCCCGAGCTCCGACGCGTCGCGGGCCACGATCAGCTTGCCGCAGCGCTCCACCGGAACGCCGCGCTCGTCGCAGAAGCGGTAGAGCTCGGCGGCCCCCTCCGCGCACAGCTTAGCCTTGAGGGAGCCCGGCTCGTAGTAGATCCCCGCGTGGATGACGCCGCTGTTGTGGCCGGTCTGGTGGGCGGCGATCCGGTCCTCGCGCTCAAGCACCGCGATCTTGAGTCCCGGCCTGCGCTCCCGCAGCTCGCGCGCCACCGCGAGGCCGAGGATGCCCGCGCCGACGACCACGACGTCCACCTCGGCGGGCGGCCGGCTCACCCCGCCTGCTTCTGGGGCACGCCCTTTGCGAGCAGCTCGAGGTCCGAGTCCACCATAAGCCGGACCAGCTCCTCGAAGCTGGTCCGGGGCTCCCAGCCGAGCTTCTCCTTTGCCTTGGAGTAATTGCCCACCAGGTGCTCGACCTCGGCCGGCCGCAGGAAGCGGGGGTCGGTGCGCACGTGGTGCTTGGGGTCGAGTCCCACATGCTCGAATGCGACGTCGACCAGCTCCCGAACGCTGTGCGCCTCGCCCGTGGCGATCACGTAGTCCTCCGGCTCGTCCTGCTGGAGCATCAGCCAAATCGCCTCGACGTAGTCCTTGGCGTAGCCCCAGTCGCGCTCGGCGTCGAGGTTGCCGAGGGCCAGCTCCTCCGCCAGCCCGAGGTGAATGGCGGCGGCCCCGTGCGTCACCTTGCGAGTGACGAACTCCAGTCCTCGACGCTCGGATTCGTGGTTGAAAAGTATCCCTGAGCAGGCAAAAAGGTCGTACGACTCGCGGTAGTTGACGGTGATGAAGTGGCCGTAGCACTTGGCCACGCCGTACGGGGAGCGAGGGTAGAAGGGCGTGGACTCGTCCTGCGGGACCTGGCGCACCTTGCCGAACATCTCCGAGGACGAGGCCTGGTAGAAGCGGGCCTCCGGAGTAACCTCGCGCATCGCCTCGAGCATGCGCGTGACGCCGGCGCCCGTGAACTCCGCCGTGAGCACTGGCTGGCTCCACGAGGCCGCCACGAACGACATCGCGGCGAGGTTGTAGATCTCGTGGGGCTCGCAGGCGCGCAGGACGTCGACCAGCGAACGCTGGTCGAGCAGGTCACCCGTGTGCAACGTCAGCCTGTCGCGGACGTGCTCGAGGCGCTGGAAGGTCTCCGTCGAGGAGCGGCGGACCATACCGTGGACCTCGTAGCCCTTCTCGAGCAGCAGGTCCGCCAGGTAGCTGCCGTCCTGGCCTGTGATGCCGGTGACCAGCGCGCGTCGCGGCTCGTTCATGGCCGGGCACGGTACCTCAGCGCCGGAAGGGCGGCCCGAGCACCCGATATGCGCCACACTCTGTAGCCCCTCGGGCCGCTCCCCGCGGCTGTTGCGGGGTTCTTCTTTCCCGATGGTCGGTCTCTTCCTGACGAGCTGGGTCGTGGCGCCTGTCGCGATGTTGCTGGTGGTCGCCGGTCTCGGCCTGCTCGTCCGGCGCTTGAGCGGCGGTGCGTTAGCACCATTACACGTCCTCCCGGTCGGATTCGCCGCGCTCCTCGTGGTCGGGGCGCTGATGACGCAGCTGGCGCAGACCGCCCCGTTGACCGGTGGCGCGCTGCTCGTGCTGGCGGCCACGGGCCTGCTGCTCGAGCGCCGGACGCTGCGCGCCGCGCGGTTCCGGAGCATGGCGTGGCCCGCGGCCGCCGCGGTCGCCGGCTTCGCCGTCGTCGCTGCGCCGGTCGTGCTGGCCGGCAGCCCTGCGTTCACGGGCTACACGCGGATCGTCGACATTGGGCATCAGCTCGACTTCGGTGCCTATCTCGCTCAGGAGGGCCGCACCTCCATCCCCGTGGCGCACTCGTCCTTCGAGGTCATCGCGCGTGGGCTCATCAATTCCGGCTACCCGAGCGGCTGGCAGAGCAGCCTCGCCGGCTTCGGGCAGCTGCTCCACACCGACCTGCTTTGGCTCTATCAGCCGTTTCTTGCACTCACGAGTGGCATAGGGGCGCTCGCGCTCTACTCGCTTTTGGGGCGCGCGGTCCCATTCGAGCCGGCCCGGGCCGCTGCCGCCGCCGTCGCGATTCAGCCGAACGTGCTCTATGGGTACGGACTAGTAGGCGGATTCAAGGAGCTCACCGTCGCCTGGCTGCTCGCGCTGATGGCCGTGCTTTTTCGGGCGGGTCCGTTCGAGCTGTCTCGCTGGCGCCGCCAGATCCCGCTCGCCCTAGCGCTCGCGGGCTCGCTGGCCGCCTTCAATCTCGGGGCGGTCCCCTGGCTCGCGATCATGCTCAGTGGCTTGTTGGTGCTGGCGCTTTGGGGACGACGCGAGCAGCTACGCGCATGGCGGACGTCGGGCCTGCCCCGCCCGCGGCGGAGACCCGCTTCGCTGCGGGCCACGCTCGGATGGACCGCCGTAGGCGCGGTAGCGCTTGCGCTCTCGCTGCCGGCGGCCACGACGGCCGTAAAGCTGGCCGAGGTCGCCGCGCGGGCCGACGCGGGTAGCGCCTCGGGGCGAACGGCAATCGCGGATCTCGGCAACTTGGCCGAGCCTATGCCCGTTCGAGCCGCCGCGGGGATCTGGCTCACGGGTGACTACCGCTATGCGTCTGATGGCGCCGGCGGAGTCACCGAGATCCTGATCGCGATCACCATCGCGCTCGCCCTCGTTGGGCTGGTCGTGTCTGTGCGACGCCGGGACTGGAGCATCGTGATGCTGGGGATCGCCTCTGTCGGGGCACTCATCTACTACGCGAACCGCACGGGGCCGTGGATCGAGCTCAAGGCGATCGCCATAACGGGTCCCGCCGCGCTCGCGTGCGCCTTCGCGGGCGCGGCGGGACTGGTGCGCTGGCGGCCGCGGCTGGCCCCACTCGGGTGGCTGCTGGGCGCCGCAGTCGCCGTGGGCGTGCTCGCCGGCAACGCCCTCGCCTACCACGAGACGTGGGTTGCACCCGCCTCGCGCTTTCGGGACCTCGAGCGCATCGGACAACGCTTCGACGGGCGGGGGCCCGCGCTCTATCCGCATTTCGACGAGCTTGCGGAGTACCTCTTGCGCGACGAGCAGGCGATTGTCGTCGTGAGCCCACCAGCCGGGCGTGACCCCCGGCTCCGGACGAGTCGGCACACCTCCAGGCCGATCTTCACCTACGACCTGGACGATCTCGATCAGCGGTACGTGCAGTCCTTCTCGCTGCTCGTGCTCCGCCGCTCCCCCCTACGGAGCCGGCCGGCCAGCAACTGGCGGCTCGTGGCGCGGACGCGCTACCACGAGGTCTGGCGGAGGGTCCGACCCGGCAACTCAGTGCTGCTCCACGAGCCGCCTCCGCCCGTTTCTACGCCAGCGGCCTGCCGCGCGCTCGCTGGCCGCGTTCGGCACGCTGGAGGGGTTGGGCGCGCCCGGCTCGCCTACGTCACGGCGCCGTACGCACGG